>Ga0209963_1001093_pt1 | contig 17779 bp, 12 predicted proteins | sample ThiBio_1000_biof_2_FD_183957 | JGI IMG/M metagenome (GOLD analysis project Ga0209963, IMG submission 183957) | Wastewater bioreactor microbial communities from Cape Town, South Africa - Thiocy_cont_1000_biof (SPAdes) | ecosystem: Engineered > Bioreactor > Thiocyanate-remediating >...
AGAGCAGATATCAAATTCTGGCTTCTACTCATTATTCACAAATGGAATGACGCCATGTAGAGAATTAATGTAACGATTCAAGTTTTTTCGTTGTATAAATTTGCGTGAAATGTTTTCCTTTGGCAAGAAATAACATTGACAGTTATAGTGATGCATTTTTTCTCTTTGCTCTTTGGCTTTTTTCGTCGTCTAAGTGTTTATATTTTTCTTCAGTAATAATATTTATCGCACCAATAACACAGTTAAAAGTTGACAAGAAAAGACGAAAGAACAAATCTAATGAAGAAGAGAAACGGAAAATGAAGGTCTTCTCACTCAATAGCCAAGTTGATCCTTGATAAAACTATACAGTCTTTTCATTTTCAAATAAATGACGACCTCTATAGTTCGAACAGTACTAAAGGATAACTCTGAATTAATTAAAATCCTAGGAACTAGTCATGCAAATATCTTTCCAGCAGTAATATTTATCTGTCGAAGGACCTTAAATTAAAAATAAAACTGGTTATCACGGAACTTATTATAAACTGAACAAATCAAGCAAAACAGTGTATTTACAAAATATCAGGAAAAAATATCGCATACTGGTGGAGAAAAGTTTATTTTTATTTTTTGCCGCCGCTGCATTTTTTCGCTACACACATGGATGATTAGCTGCCAATTCTATGGCATGTTATATAAAAACTCGGATAAAGTGGGGTCAAATAATACGATTGGAGAGAGGAAACAACGCTCTATCTACTCATACCAAAAATCAAATGATCTTCAACTTCAGAAGAAATACAATAAACTGAAGAAAAGTGAGCAAATATCAATCTGTATATAGGCACGTGACTAAACCATATTTTATGTAGATGACTTTGTGTTTAAATATCGATCAAGACAAATAAAAACACGAAACCATGCTGAAACTTGTGCAGCAAAATAATTAAAAAAACTAAAAAAATCTGCATATGAAACCATTGAAAGTTCTTGAATTGTAACAATTAACGAAAAACAAGCGCCAATAAATTTTCCACGATTGTCAGTTATTGTTGTAGTCAAAGTTGTATTATTTGATATCGTTCGAAGATATAATGAAATGGAGAACATATCTTATAAATACAAACGTTATGTGTCTTAAGTTCTTTCTTCTTATGAGAAAAATTAGGTCGACAAATTCGCGAGCAATATTACAGAAATAAACTTTCTTTTCTGTAAAAATTTATCTGCGTAAGTTATTCAAATAAAATAATGTTTTCTGAGAGAGCGACTAGCTGCAAAAATCATTGAGATGAGATTGAATATCTGTCAAGATTTCTTATTACTTCTGTAGTTCTATGAAGGATGAAACTATTGACAATATACTACCTCAACACCTTCACAAAACGAAAGAGAGAAAATAAATAAACACAACATATTTATTGACCTTGGCGGAGAGAGAGAAGAAAAAAAAAGTACATTTTTATTTCATACGAGTAGTGAAATTCATAATTATTCGTTGGTTTTGTCTCTGTCGAACGATCGAATGACGAAGTCAATTGTAATTTCAATGGTTGACAAAGACAAAGATGTTGACTTTGCGAATCTATTCGATGATTTGTTTAACCAGATCAATTGATGGTTTCGTTTGTTTTTATATTTTTGAATATATTTGTTTTTAAATGCTCGATATTATTTTGTTGAAAAACATCGTCTTGATGATATTCGCGTTGTGTTCGTTTTTGTCTTTCGATTTCGAATTGGATTTGGAAGACGTTGTCGATGTAAATAAATCACCGAAATAGTTTTGAATAAATTTAAATTTGTAATTGAATTTTCCTTTTTTTTGTTGTTTCTTGTATTGAAATCATCGAATGATCGTCAGATGATGTTAATGTTAGTCATTCAAATCTTCATCGGAATATTATTCTCAGTCCCTTATTCAGTTGTTCCAACGGAGATTTTCGGAATTGATATCATTGACAATAACATTTTACTATGGATTTTTCGATTTGGAGACTATTATATTTCAGTAATCCAATAGTTGGATTTTATTTTTATACAGTAACAAATCGAAAGTTTCGTTCTGAATCATAGAAATAAAATCGTCTAATGTTGTTTTGTTTCATTTCGATATCTGATCCTAAAGACATATAACGAATAATTTATCAAATATTACGAAATTCTTAATGTATAAAATTCGAGATAATTTCCGTTTTCGATGATATATCGCATCTTCAACAAAAATGGATTATTGTATTTTCAACAATTTGCTCAGCTCGTTAGGGGACATCAGTTTCGAAAACGATAAAAAGGCAATGATTATATCAACAATTCAAACGGCCAAGATTATTTCGCCTCATCAAGTCGTGCAACTCTTTCACTATACAAATGATCGGTGTTTCTATGGAAATATCGTTGGAGATAAATTCAAATTCAGTAGTTCGAAAACAGCCTTGCTTCAATACATTCAACAACATCAATGAAAAACTATGAATAAGAAATAAATGATTATTTAAACAAGATCTATTTCAACTCATTTTTGCTTATAATCAACAGAGAAAATATTTCGAGTATATTGCGATGTAACTATATCATGGTCAATATACGGACATTTTTGAGATTTCGATGAAAAATAAAATGCTTAACGAAAATGAACAAGTTTTTAAGTAAAATAATAATAAAAGTTTTGTCAAATTAATTTTGAAAATGTTTGTTTCATGAAGATTTCGTAAAGTAAATTTGATATTGATTTGTCATAACAAAATCTCGAGCTAATCGATTATTAATATGAATAAAACTCGGTGAATCAACTGATTGAGATTATTCTGGAATTAAATGTGATATTGTTTTAAAATCTAGACTTACAATTACAAGAAATGTATCATGATTTATAGAGATTTTATCGAGAATTCGGCCATCAATCCATTCTGTATTTGTTGGAATTAACTAACAATTCGTTCGGCTTCAATGGCACCAATTTCAATGATTTTTATATTGAATAAATAAAGCGAATGAAAAAGTTCATAACGTGTTTTATCATCGACCCATTTTCGATAATCTTGACTACGTGTTTGCCATGTTCATTGTTCAAGTTTGGGTAGAGACTGAAATAGCATAGTGACAAATAATAATGCTATCGAATCATTATTTTGTTGGTTAAGAACATGTTTTATCTTATTCATAGCATTATTTCATAATGGAACATTTGTTAATTCGACAATAATTTGTTCGAAATCAACTGACATCGTATATTCATCTAATATTTATCCTGCTCTTCTGATATTAACTCAATTTTATTTCAGCTAATCCGCCGAATGCAATTATTTTTAAGAATGGTGCCGTCTCAAAGATCGACATGGTAAAATTAATCTTCGATATCTTCTATTTAAACTAATATGAGTTCTACTACACCAATGGTAGTGCAACAATTAATTGACTAACGGCAGCTCAACAGTGCCAATTCGATGTTCATTGGTCATGACATGTACGCGATTATATGATAAGACAAATGTACTGTACAACTTGCGTTTAATGTTGGGCATAAATAAAAGACAAATGTAAGGTAATAGTATAGTCTGTAAATATGGCATATAAACGAAGAAAGTCGAAAGAAGATAGGCGAATAGTTGAGTATTGGTAAAGATTTGAATAAATGTAATCGTAAAATATGGAATCCATCCAATCACGTTTAGTAACGAGAGCGAAAGTACTTGCATAATCAATCTCAATGAGCGACGCTATCATATAAAGAAAATTGATTTGAATTCTAACAAACACGATCCTTACCCATTGTTGTTTTCCATTTGTCGTGATAATACATCTCTTCATTCGATGTCGTTGTATAATATGACGTATGATCAAAATAAGATTAATCACAAATGTGACCAGTACCACACAAAGTACATTTCCAAGCCGGTCGATCGAACCAATAATCGGTTGATATTGATAACATGGTCCACCGCAAACATATCGATAGACATTATAATTTGACTTACATTTGTACAGTAGCACCGTGCCCAAGTAGAATAGTGGACAGTACAAGAGAAGACATCCGACAGGTACATAATGCAGCAAAATGTAATGTCCTGTAATCATCGGTTCATGATGTATGAATAAATATCGTTCAACTGATGCCCATGCCATCAGAGTTATGCTTAATAGAAAAAGTGAGTAATTGAGCACGATCCATCCTGTACATATTCTCTCCGAATAGACAGCACCATTTTCTAGATAGATTAGTGTAATCGGCAGTTCGGTAACGATGGTTATAGCGTTATTCATAAGAAGAGGAGCAAGGATTCGCTCGTTCAAGTGATGTCGTTTTAAACAAATAAAACTACAAGCAAAACAATTGCTTTTCTAATTACAACTGAAATATTTTTTACATGAAAATTGTACAACAAAGCGAAGGAATAACCATGATGAGAAGTATATAGAACTTGATATTTCGTTCGAATAAGGACATATCGAATACATTGTGATTATCTTCGTCAAAAGAATTCGATGAATTGCTTGCGTTAACTTCCATTTTATTATAATATTAAGCAGCGAGAGATAGATAGAGAGAGAAAGAAAAGCGTCAACCATTCTCTTAATACTAGTCGCCTGTTTTTGACAATTCATTTGTAGGTGTTTTCTTTCTCTGACAACTTTTATTTCTACTTTCTGTTTGTGATGGAAAATGGAAAAACAAAATAGGAAAAGTTTATTGTCTTCTTTGTTTAAGTAGCCTGATGAAATATCCCATCACCAATCGATGCCATTGCTTCCATTGGTTCGCATGCGGCACCATCACCAAGAGCAATAAAATGAAATTTGGTTTGTGGAAATTTTTTCCGACATTCTCTCCAATCTGCATTACTGTAATTGTTACTCCAAGGTTTAGCCAGTTCACTCTCGAAATGAATGGCATAAAATGGCGTTATATCACCATCACACATGACATAAACATCTGTAGCATCAGGATGATGTTCCATACAACGTTCTATAGCATTACGCATATCGTTTCCTCCTCGAGCGTTCTGTTTTTGTATCCATGATTTGACGAAATTAGTTTGACTTGATTGAATCCATTGATCAGTGCACCAGTCTAAAGACGTGTCCCATGATGCTATGGATACACTCCATCCATTCTTGTGACATTTTTCAAAAATTTCCCAATATGAACGTTTCAATATTTCCATTTTATTGTCTGCATCCATTGATCCAGATATATCACCAAGAATAACGACACGCGCATTTGCTTCCATTGGATTTATTGATGAACTAAAAGTTGATGAATCAATATCAATTATAATAAATTTTGGTTGTCGTGGAATATTAACGGGTGTGCTGCTCGGCTGTGGAATAGGAATGTATCCACGTTTCTTTACTTCGAATCCATCTTTTGTTGCCATAAAATCATAAATTGCACCTTCTGGAAGTGGAATTTGTATGACACCGTTACTATCAGTTTGACCAATTAAATTATAGATTGTTTTCTCTGGTTTTACGAATCTACCATGAACTTGTGCTCCATCAAACGGTTTGTCATTCTTTCGAAATGTAACATGAAGAACAGTTGCATTGACATCAACAGCTTGTACATTTACAGTACCTTTTCTTACTGTAATTTGAAATCTATGCAATAATAACATATTTATTATGAATAAGGAGTAAACTTCGATTTCATAGTGTCCATCATCGAGACAATGAACATTAACAAAACCTTGTGAATTAGGTCGAAGACGAGTCTGTACTGTCTTATTATCCATTTTGGTTATATGTAATTCAATATTTTCACTTGGCGGATTAATTGTAAAGCCTGTTTTTTTTCTACCAATCGAAATAATAAATCGTTGTAAGAAACTAACTGCTTCATCACTGAACATTAGCCAAAGAAGAAATAAACATTTGCCAAGCCAATATAGTTTTAATGAATTTAACAGACTGCTCGTAAAATATTCGAATAATTGAAATGCTACATAAATTATCCAATAAGTTTGCCATTTTGCTCTGTTATTTTTCTGCCATAAATCAACAGCTAACATCCTAAATTTTATTCGAATACTTTATAAATACTATATGAAAATGCAAACTTACGAAGCATAGGCAGGATATAGAAATCCAATAAAATTGCATAGTAAATCATTACCCGAACCATAAATCAAATAGATTACAGCAAAGATAAACATACCTAATGCAATTCTTTCACGTTTTACATTTGTTTTAAGTTCCAGAAAATTCCAATAGAAATTTGTTTGAGGACTGTATAAGCATACTTGTACATTTTTATCAATTATACTCGCCATATTCGTCTGAAACAAGAATAACATGCAGAATTTTATTTGATTGAAATTTACACAGAACGGGGAAGAAATGATTGAATACACTATCGGATAAGAATTTTTTATTTTCATTTTCATGGATGTAATACATTTCGTTTGTCATTGTGTAAATAGAAACGAAAAAAAAATATTCGTCGTGATAAGTAAAACAACAGATTCGACACCTTTCACTCCTTCAATAGGATGAATTCTCAATACGATAATGTAAATGTAATGATCAATGGAAATTATTTCGATATTACCGATTCGTTCAAAGTTGATTCTTCAACATATCATGTGCTAGGTCTTCGTCAAGTAAAAAACCAAAAAGCTGATTTTATTCTCAATTGAACTTGTGAAAACTAGTATCAATGGAATTAAAGAGTTACAAAATGCTCTCATACAATTATTTCAGCAGACGATTTTCACTTGATCTAATTAAAGAAACTATCATCAGTACATGGAATGAACAGAAATCAACAGCAATTGAGAATGTAGTCAAAATACTTAATACACAATCGATAAACAAAAATAAATAGACATTTTCATGGTCAACTATGTGCACTTGTTCAAAAAAACAGACACTTCATGCGAGCCTTGATTGACTACTGCTAGATCCAATTTGTTATCACCATTGAAATCATCTGATGTGATAGAAATCGGTAACTGGCTGGTCGTATACTTAATTTGAGTATGAAACGTACCATCTCCTTTACCTAAAAGCACACTGATAGTGTTTTCATCTAGATTAGCTACTGCTACATCTAGTTTGTGATCATTATTGAAATCAGATGATGTCACAAAATATGGAGAAAGACCAACGGCATAAGTGACTTGATCTTGAAAGATTCCGTTTCCATTACCAAGTAGCACGCTGATAGTGCTGTCACCCGCATTGCCCGTCGTCAAATCCGGTTTACCATCATTATTGAAATCAGCTGATATAACAGACATTGGAAATCTACCAGTGGCATATGTAATTCGACTTTGAAACGTTCCATTCCCATTGCCAAGTAGCACGCTAACTGTATTGTCAATTTGATTGGCCACCACCAAATCCAGTCTGCTATCATTGTTTAAATCAGCTGATATAACAGAATTTGGAAAACTGCCAGTATCATATGTGATTTGACTTTGAAATGTTCCGTTCCCATTACCAAGTAGCACACTAACAGTGCTGTCTCTAAAATTGGCCACCGCCAAATCCAGTTTGTTATCGTTGTTGAAATCACTTGATGTAATGGATACTGGATAGTTTCCAGTAGAATAGTCATAATAAGCTTGAAAGGTGCCATCTTTGTTACCAAGTAGCATAGTGAAAGTACCATCGACTTGATTTACAACTGTTAGAAATGGTTTGGTATTATTATTATTATTGACGTCTATGTAATGGTCTGATGCAATTGAAATCGGACTTCTGCCTGTCGGATAATTGATTGCATATGTAAAAGGATTCTCACAGACATATGCTGAAATGAGACGAAACAGAAAATCCATTGTATTTTAGAAGATAGTTTACATAAAAAGAGAACAAAAAAAAATAGCATTCACATACTGGAGTTAGGTGGAAAAACACTGTAGAGAATCGCTGCTACGATACATCCAGTCACAAAGGCGCTGCATGGAATGGTAAATCTCTTCTTCTGGTACCAGCGACGCCTTATTAACGAAACGGATAGCTCGATCAGAAGCACAGTTGAATAAAGATAAGATACGACGACTTACTTCTTTTTTGGATAAAGTTGTGCACCTAACCAAACAAAACAATTGAATTCACAAAAAAAGAAATTGAAAACACTGAATATACCTTTAAATGGAAGCTCTAGTAGCGTTTCCTTTGGTATGACTTGCTTTAGATGGATAATGTGAAGATCGGGTGCTGGATTGAGTTGTGATTGGACGACCATGTGAGTGCCAGGTAGAAGAAGGATTTCATCTTCATTAGCGAAATCCGAATGAGCACGCACCGATCGACCGTTGATGGCTTCGACAGAGAAGAGTGTTCTCGGACCTGCATTACCCAGATACATGCTGCTTTTCAATACCTTCATACTGGTTGTACAGGATGAGAATGGCCACCATGTTACATAGGTACCGGGCGGAAAACCTGCGCTCAAGTTTCTCGTGACACCTCGCCAGACGGTTTGAGCTGGAACACATGGTAGTTTAGCCAGAGCGGTCAAGAGCAGTTTAAGATATCTAAAATAAGGTTGAAGATCCTTTCGGTCAGCCGTCTTGAGAGTAGAATTAAGCAACGAATAAAGACTTCGATGTGGCTTCTGCCATTCCATTGTGTAGAGACGAATCGAAGCACTCTCATCGATCGTCAGTCCTTCGGGTGGCTGTTCTAAAGTTTCATCGATCGCCAATTGAACATAATACCATATGTTGTAAATGATGGTGGCAAGTGGAGCACACGCCTTGGTAAGAGGTAATAACGGCACATCGGCGTATCCCAGAATAGGATCGAGATGTGCTCCAGTATCTATATTCACACTTGTACTCTCCAAATTTTCTTCGACACTCGTGTGTTCTACGATTCGAATATTATTTCTCATAAAATCATCGTTAATGCCATAAGTTCGATCTACGACACAAACATAATTCTTGAGTAAATCGTTTTTACAATAGTTTTCTTGGAATTATGTCAAAGCTCAAAAGATTGACAAGGAACGTATGATCAGTTCTTAAGCGGTGTCTCTTACCTGAATTAATTGAACGATCATTCAATAAACGTATTTCTTCTACTGATTGAGTCGTATACATTGAAGATATGTTAAACTTTACTCTGTGAATAACCAAATGTATGCTGATATATTATTAAAAAACTGTTATGATACTTATAAACTCTATTTATGTTGGTATTTTTCTCGTTCTTATCTATCATTAACTTACTTCTTAGTCAATAAAACTTCAAATTTTGGTTGTGTGTAAGGTAAACTAACGTTTCAAGGCTGAGACAGTAATGCAGCGAACGCACCCTAATGTGACAGAACCGGTTATATTACCCTTTGTGTATTTTAATTGAACCTTTTCATGGTCAACTAAGATTAAATGATTATGCAAATAACGAAGAAAAAAAAGATACATGAAGGACACGTTATCTATGGATTTAAACCAACGGATAACTAGCTTTAGTTGCAATACCACATTGATTATTGTTGTTACGACTCATCCAAACATAACCATTCATTCCCCATGTTTCACTCCAAGAATTTTTTCCAATATAATAATCTCGAGTCGTTGTTCCATTGTGAAATGTTCCATATCCAATAATAATAATTGTATGAGCTAATTGTGTTGAAGAACATGCTGGCTCATCATAGACACCGGATGAATAGAAGAAAAACGATGGATGTGTTGAATCGATTGCAACTGCAATAGGACCAACAATGTATTATAATACTGATTGCAAATTAGCACCCACCGTTGATTGATTGACACGACATTTACCTTCCATGGCTTCATATGGATAACTTACTTCCGTATCTAAACCTTTATTTTCTTTAACATATTGCAGTGCAGCATTGATCAGTCCACCATTACAACCTTCATTACCAAATTTACTTGAACAATTCTCATTAAATTCTGTGCAAATAATCGTATTAATTTGCCTGTTTTAAGAAGATGTTGTCCTTCTAGAGCACCTGCGACTGCAAAAGCCTAATCTGAAGCACATTCACGTTGTATTTCAATGATTTTTGTTACAGCACCTTTTTCTCGCCAATCTAAAAATGTATTCCAGTACTGTAAAATACTTCAACAATTAAAATAGACTGACCAACAGAAGCTGGAATAGGCAAGTTTGACAATTGAACATATGTATTTTCATCAAATTTGTTTTCATTGAATTTTTTTTTGATAGTATAGTCATTTGTAATCATTTACCGATATTTTTCTTCTTTATAATTGGCATATTGTTTTTTATGAACAGTTTCAAATCGATTCCAAATTAACTGTGATTTATCTTCGTTCGTTTCTAACTGACACACGATGACGATAAACATCTCTATTTTTATATACTCAAAAGATAACATTATTGCTTTATCAGCATGATTTTCACTGAAGTTGTTCTACGCATATTTATGATTGATCATTCTAAGACATTTGTCATGCACATAAACGTGTATATATATTCCATTGCAAAGAAGAAGAAGAAGAAGAAGAAAGATGAATTGGCTATGTCAGTTTTACTTCATGATTTTTTTTCTTTATTCAAATAAAAATAAAAGTTTAGCTTCGATAAAATTATTCAATAGTGAAAATTCGATCGATGTTCAATCGTATGATTGTATTTATTATATCAATGAAACAGCTGGAAATAATGAAACAATTCCATATTGTATTCGAACAAATCAAAGTATTGAATTAAATCGTTTCTTTGAAGAGAAAGAGAAATCTTGTGAAAACAATGGAATTCAATGGAGTTTTATGCAATTGAAACAAATGAATATTAGTCAAGATGATGTTTTATCATGGAATTCATCCATTGAACTAGCTGATCGATATGCAACTTATCTCGTTTCTTCTCCTCTGAGTAATGTGAACTTAGCTAATGAACAAATTTGTAATTGTTCATCGAATACATTTGGTAAATTTTGTGAATATAAATTTGCAAGTGAAGATACATTTGAACGAACGATTGAATATCAATTCTATTTGAAGAAACTATATCGAAATGGTAGTCAATTATGGTCGAATATGACATGTTATACAAGTTTAGTTGATTGTTATTTTGGTTTGAGATGTTTATCGTGGCAAAATATTTGTGATGGAAAACAACAATGTATGTTCGGTATCGATGAAGATCGTTGTGATGAACTTGAATTGAATGAATGTGAAGAAAATGAATATCGTTGTGAAGATGGTTCATGTATACCGGTTGAATATTGGCTCGATGGAGATTCGGATTGTTCGGATAAACGAGATGAACAAGCAGAGCAAGTTTCACATCTTGGACGAGTACCGTCATGTCCATTAGTCTCATCTCGATTCGATTGTGATGAAGTCACTGAACATTCAAACTATTTTGCTTGTGGTGATGGTGAATTCATATTGGATACGACAAAACCTATTTATAGCTGTTATAATTTTCGTTTTTCAATGTTTTTCTGTGAATTAGGTACATATAGTGATAAACATTCTCTTCAATGGACACTTCAAGATGGTCATTGTTCGCAAATTGTTCAAATTAACAAGAATTTAACTGATCTTAATCCGTCAGAAAAATGTCGACTTCTACTCAAATGTTTGTTAATGAACGATGGAAATACTCTATGCAATGAACTTATTGAGAAATTTTATGATTTCTGTTCGAATGAAACAATTGAATATCCTGAAAAACCTATTTTTGCACCATATGTTCGAACATTCTACAATCTTAGTAGAATCGATAATAGTTTTGAACCAACTAGTATACTTTTCAATGGAACTATTCGATGTATTGATTCTCAAACAATTTCACATTCAAATCCTGTTCATATTAATTGGCTTATATATTCAGAGAGTTATCCAAAACATATTCTATTTTGTCATTTTTTCAATCGACGAGATCCAAGTGACGATTGTTCGCCAGATAAGAAACCTTTGGCATTTTACTGTCCGGATAGTATGGAATGTATATCAAAACATCGTCTTCGTGATAAACAGGAAGATTGTCGTTATTCTGAAGATGAATTCATTGGTTATGAATGTTTTAATAAGAAACAACATCGTCTTAGGTGTTTCAAAGATTCATCATCTCTATGTTTATCACCATCCTATCTTGGAAATATTGCTATGGAATGTAGTAATCATGATGATGAATATATCAAATCATTAAAATGGAAATTAAGAGTTCGAAAATGTACAAATAAAAATGTTGATATTTGTAATAAAATGAAATCGTATATTCAATCGTCATTATCAAAAGAAGATCAACAACCAAAGGAAATGATAATTCGTTTTCGACAGTATTGTGATACATTTTTTGATTTAGCTTATGGTTATGATGAATTATTTTGTAAACAATGGAAATGTCCGAATGATACATATCAATGTTTAAATGGTCAATGTATATCCGATTTAGCTCTTGCAACAGGATCAGCCGAATGGCATTGTTCGGATGCATCAAATAATATTCGTCTATTTACAATTGTAAAACATTCCAATCATAATATTCGATTTCTAGACAATGGTTTTATCGATTGGAAGATGAAATATCTTCAATCGTATGATATTACTCGTGATGCACCATTGTTTACATTTTGTAACTATAGTATAGAATATGGTTGTATCTTAGCTAATGTTGATAATCCATTGAATTTGACTTTGCATCGACCATGTATTCCTCTTTGGAAAATAGGTGATGGAATTATTGATTGTTATGGTGGACTCGATGAACGAAATACGTTAACATGCGGAAAGAATATTTATGAACAACGAGGTTTTGATTTTCATTGTAGCGATGAAGAATGTATACCTTATCAACGTTTATGTAAAGATCGTTGTTCAAACAATGCTGATTATTTACTATGTGAAGGTTTCAAAATTTTCGCACCAACAAATTCTTGTCAACTACTCATAGGTTTCGATATTTGTTCATCAAATTATAAAGATGAATGTGATCCATTGAATATTCTTCGAAGTTTTTGTGATCCAATGCGATCAGGTACGAAAAACTCGAAACTTTGTCTCATTATTCTGATATAATTTGAATAGATTCATTCAGTCAATTGAGTTTATACCGTATAGAAGCATGGGATCTCCTAGAAACGTTGATCTATCCGATCGAATATCCATCATTAGAAAATAAGAACGTGTCAACTTCAACGAACATCAATTCTTTGTCAATTCATTTTCGTGATCATTTATTTGCTGATTTTGATGAGAATCACGGACGTGAAAGATGGATTTGTGGACGAGGCGTTGCAATTATTCGTCGAACAAATGAAATACAATGTTTGTGTCCACCAAGTTTATATGGTGAATTTTGTCAATATTTTAGTGATCGAATTACGGCGATCATCAGCTTTCAAAATCTCGAATACGAATCAAATGGCATTCAAATCGTTGTTTCTCTTTTATCGAATGATCAAATGATCGATCATCATGTTTTTCATTTACTTTCGATTCATTCAAAAGAAAATCAGAAAAAATATCGATTTTATTTGATTTATAAACGACCAAAATTACTTTCAAATCGATATCACATTCAAATCGAAGCTTATTCACTTCGAACTAATTTGCCGATTGAATTTTTAGCCATTTGGAAATATGAAATTAAATTTCCATTCTTACCTTCATATCGTTTCGTTAAAATACTCACATTTGAAAATAATTCCCATATTTGTGAAACATCCAATCCTTGTCTTCATAATAGTACTTGTCATTCAATTCAAAATCTACGAACATATTATTGTCATTGTAATCAACACATATTTGGTAAACATTGTGAACATATTCAATTATCATCAAAGATTTGTTCAAAATTTGCTCTTCAACGTCACTTTTCGTCATCGAAATCTATTTGTCTATGTCCAATTGATTTGTATGGTCCAACATGTCATTTGAATCACACGTGTGTTCATCGAAATCCTTGTGGTTCTAATCGAGGAATATGTCTTTTTAATCCCGATGGTACACGACGTGATTATATTTGTCAATGTCGAAAAGAATATTTTGGTGATCATTGTGAAATCGATTCAGCTATATTAAGAATTCATTTTGTCAATTTGACATATGTTTCGTTGAAATGGAATTATATTCTCTCATCGGTTATACAATTATACAATGTTCATGAGACAACTCTTGATATGATTGTTGAAGAAAAACGAATCTTTGAAGGTTTACCATCGAATATCACTGAAGTTTATCATCCCAATTTATATTTGCCCATGTTTGGAATATTGAAAGTTTATCATCGAATTGACAACAATCTGTTCTTTGCTAATGTTGATCAACCGAATTATTTTCTTGTTTATAGTACTTCATTGAAGAATATTCGACAAATGAATGTAACAATTGAGATCAATAAAAGCAACTTCTGTCCTAATACATCACTTGCATTTTCAAAGAATTTCTCCAATTTAAACGATCTTTCTCAACAAGATCAATTTCTCTCGATGGATTTCAATCGAACACAAATGATATTTGAATATCATTTCTTATGTTCATCATTTGTCTGTTTTCATGATGATGATTATTTTTGTCAATGTGATAAAAACAATCGTGCTGAATGTTTTCGATAAAATCGAAAAGTCGATCAATGTAATCGAAGTCCTTGTTTATCAGATGGACAATGTTTACATGGTTCACAAACAAATCGAACTGATTTCATATGCTTATGTCCTGAATGTTACTATGGAAGTATTTGTCAACATAACACTAAGTTATTTAGTTTTACAATTGAGACTTTATTAACTGATGATTTACATTCAACATCGATAATTCGACAACAAGTTTTTCTTAGTTTATTAATTCTAATTCCGATTGTTTTATTTTTAATCGGTTTTGTAAATAATATGTTTTGTTATGTAACATTCAATCGATCTCAACCATTGACAGTTGGTATCGGACATTATCTACGTATTGGAAGTATTATCAATCAAATAACACTTTTACTTCTTCTATGTAAATTTGTTCATATTATATTGAGTATGAGAGGTATCATTGTTCAACATTCTATTAATACAATTCTTTGTAAAACTCTTTCGTATTTACTTTCGTGTTTCGGTCGAATGAGTTCTTGGCTGATGAGTATGGTTACTATCGAACGAGTTTATGTCACTTGGTTTATCAAAGGTATGTGGTTAAAAAGTCCACGAATTGCAAAATGGATTATTGTTATCATTATTCTTTCGATTGTTATTTTTGATATGAATGAAGTGATTTATTATGAATCAATTGAAGATCCTAAATCATCGATGATAATGAATAGTACATGGTGTGTAGCATCGTATCCAGCAAGTGTTAGTATATATAATCAAACGAATAATATTCTTAATTATATTCTCCCATTTCTAATTAATTTTCTATCGACAATTATTTTAATTGTATTAATCATTAGAAAACGAATTGGACGTCTTCGAAAAGACAAACAAAAAGAACAACAACGAAATTTGAATATAGTAAATATTCGAAATTATTTTGATTTAATAATTGAAAAACGTGAATTGATCATTCCACCTTTATTAACGATGTTACCTCAATTATTCTCATCGGGTCATTTTATTCTTTCATTATCATTAGCTTGTCAAAATTTGAGTGTCAATTGGCATCGTTATCTTTTAATGATTTCATATTTTATAGCTTATTTACCACAAGTCCTTTTCTATAAACTTTATGTATCACCATCATCATTTTATAGCAATGAATTTCATGCAACCAAACTCTACCATCGACTTACTCGATGGCGACGAATTTTATCGTTCTAAATCAATGACGGTTTATTTATTGAAAAGATATTTTTGTATTCGATGATTATCTGTATCGACAACATAAAGATTGTCATCTGTATCAAATGATACATCATGAGGTCTATTTAAGCAATGCATATCTGCACCATTACCATAACCAACAATAATGACAGGCCTTCTGTCACGATTTTCATGCCAACGTACGATACGATTCGTAAACCTATCGGCTATAAAAATTTGATGAAACCGATCGAGAATAACACCTGTTGGATCATGTGAATTAATCACTTTATTTTGTCCAATATTTTCAGCAATGAGAATACCTTTTGTTGCATTTTTGAACCATTTCATAGCTCGATTATTGTTTCGATCTGTTATATAAAGAGAAAAATGTTGATCAAGAAAAAAGAATGTTGGATAATTGAAGTGATTTTCATTGGTTCCTTCGCCAAATCCACCTGCAACAATAATTCCATCATTGTTCGAATCTTCTAAATTCCATTTTCTAATTTCATTTTTGATAGGATTCGAAACATAAAGATATCGTTGATTATCAATTACTAAACTAAAACAATTTCGATTTGAAATAATAATTTCTTGTTGATCAGAATTTTCGATTGACCAACGAATAATTCGTCGATTAGCCTCATCACATATAATTATTGATTGATTCTTTTTATCCAAAACAACATCTGTCGGATTTGATAATTGATTTCTTCCAGTACTTTCGGTAATAATTTTGCCATATGTTGCATTGAATTCCCATTGCACAATACGATTATTACCTGAATCTGCAATATATATTGTTTTATCATCGATATAAAAGCCGATTGGTCGTGATAATTGATTCGTTTTGTTTCCTTGACCATTTCCAGCGGCAATGGTTATACCATTTGGATTCCAAGATCGAACAGAAGTATTCGAAAGATTGATTTTGAATAATGTCGTTATTGTTGTTGTTGTTGCTATTGTTGTAATTGAAATTGCTCGTGTTGTTTCAATTTGTGTATTATGTTTTGTTAACAGAACTATTGGAATAACAATAACAGTACATGTTATGATCAGTAGAACAATTCCAATTGTAATCAATTGAATTTTTCGATTCTGAACTGTTGATAAGCCATTTCTCAAAGAATGTTCATTCATGTTTTTTACTTTTATTAAAAATGAACTAAGATTGAGTATTTGTAAAATGAATAAACTGATCTCCATCAATCATTTATAATATTAAAATTACGTCTGATATTTCCTTAAATGTATTCGAGATTTTAATTTCAAGACTTGTTTGGCTTTGAGAGAAAATAATGGAATGAAGAAAAAAGTGTTGGGGGTAGTTTATCAGGCTAATTCCAAGAATAACTTAATGACACTTGTTTGTAATGTTTTGGCGTTGGAAATCTTTCAATTTTAGCCCGTATCTTAGTTGGTTCATTTTGAACACAATCGTATATAATCAGTGCAAAATCTCACGTATTCAGTTTCCTTAAAAATGAGTCAACTTGATCATATAGTTGCTGAAAAGTTATTGTCAGACAATTAATCAACGCTTCATGTTGATATTCTTTTTTTAGTTTCCATTTTCGCCGAAAATGGAATTTAATGATGAAAGTATCTTCATACTGTTTCCTTCTATTTTTCCTTCCGCATTTTTTTAATCTACTCATCCTGACTCGTCTGATAAAACCGTTGCTTAGGAAAACCTTTGACGAATAATGAATAGAATAAAAAGAAAAAGAAAATGAGATTGCTCTTATGAGATTTTCTCCGTCGCGTTAATATCTTGCAAAAAAAAAGAAAAAAAAGGCAAAAAGCATTTTCTGTTTATATAAGAATAGTATGCTTGCGTTAAAAACTATCTTAAAAGCTATAGTGGCCTTTATAGCTTTTGCCATAATCGTAGTTGTCTTGGGTCTTATTCCTGTCTATACAAGAAGTAATGGAATATCCGCAACAACAATACCAACAGCAACAACAACAACAATAGCTACAACAACAACAACAACAACAACAACAATAGCTACAACAACAGAAACATCAACAACAACGCAACGAATTATAACACAATGTCAATCAGTTGTAGCAGATGTCAATGAAAGGAAAAAGCAAAGTCCAAAG
>Ga0209963_1001095_pt1 | contig 17765 bp, 19 predicted proteins | sample ThiBio_1000_biof_2_FD_183957 | JGI IMG/M metagenome (GOLD analysis project Ga0209963, IMG submission 183957) | Wastewater bioreactor microbial communities from Cape Town, South Africa - Thiocy_cont_1000_biof (SPAdes) | ecosystem: Engineered > Bioreactor > Thiocyanate-remediating >...
CGGTCAGGTAGCCGATCGCATAGCTCGCGCTGACGCCGCCCACGAACGCGATGCCGGCGAGGCCCAGGAAGCTGAACGTCGTGAGCGATTCGCCCGCCTGCAGGAACCAGGAGGTCCAGGTGGGCAGTGTGCGACCGGCGACGAGCCAGCCCGACATCCCCTTCTCGCGGCGGCGGCCGACGACGCCGATCGCGCCGATCAGCACGATCCCGACGACGATGATCGCGGTCATCATGCGTGCTCGCCTCCGCCCAGGATCTCGGTCTCCTCGTGATCGCGGATCTGACGGCGGATGCCGAGATCGATCAGGTTCAGCAGGATGACGGTGAGGACGACGTTGATCGCCATCCACACGAGCACCGCCGGCATGCCGAACCACAGCGTGGGGTTCGCCGCGAACGGCATCAGCGGGGTGATGAGCATCAGAAGGATCGGGATGCACGCGACGGCGACGCGGGCGGGCGTCGCGATGCGCCCGGTCATGCGGATGGCACTCGTGGGGGTGTCCGGCGTGGGGGCGCCGGAGTCGGACGGGGACATGTGTTCTCCTTCGAACAGATGGGACGAGGTCAGAGCGAGGGCGAGGAGGCGAGCGCGGACGGCACGGGCGCCGTCGCCGGCACACCGAGGAGGGACTCGACGGCCTGTGCGAGCTCGAGGAGCTCGACGTCGCGGCGCGGGCCGGCCAGCAGCTGGGCGCCGACCGGGAGATGGCCGGAGTAGCCGGCCGGGAGCGACAGGGCGGGCACGCCGAGGGGCGTGAACAGCCACGCCGCGCGCATCCAGTCGAGGTAGTCGTTCATCGCGGTGCCGGCCACGTCGTGCGGCCAGTCCCACTCGACGGGGAACGGCAGCACCTGCGTGACCGGGGCGAGCACGAGATCGACCTCGCCGAAGTAGTGCGCCGCGGAGCGGGTGAGACGCGTGACCTCGGCGTACGCGCGCATGACGTCGGCGCCCGTGACGTCCTCGCCTTCGCGGATGTTCCCGGTGACGAAGTCGTTGAAGTTCTCCGGCTCCACCTCCAGCAGCGGCCCCCAGGACGCCTGGAAAGCGGCGGCGCGCAGCGTCCGGAACGCCTCGTCGGACCCGGTGAGGTCGGGGCAGCCGTCCTGGACGGCGGCGCCCGCGGACTGCAGCGCCAGTGCGACGTCGTCGAGGACGGCACGGACCGCCGGCTCCACGACGACGCGACCGCCCAGATCGGGGGCGTACGCGATCCGGACCCCGGAGAGGTCCCGCTCGCGCAGCGCGCGCAGACGGGGCCGGTCGAGCTCGGGGGTGGACGGCGCGTCGATGGTCTGCCCGTTCATCACCGACAGCAGCAGAGCGGCGTCGGCGACCGTGCGGCCCATCGGGCCGGCCGTGGCGAGGGGATCGAAGACGTTCGGGCTGTCCGCGCCGGGCACCACGCCGGGGGTGGGACGCATGCCCACGACCCCGCAGAAGGCCGCGGGGTTGCGCAGGGAGCCGCCCATGTCGCTGCCGTCCGCGACGGCGGTGAAGCGTGCCGCGATCGCGGCCGCCGCTCCCCCGCTGGACCCGCCGGCCGACCGCGACGGGTCGTGGGGATTGCGGGTCGTGCCGTAGACCTTGTTGACGCTGTGCGATCCGGCGGCGAGCTCGGGAATGTTCGTCTTGCCGTAGAACACCATCCCGGCGGCGCGCATGCGTGCGACGTGCAGGTCGTCGTGGCGCGATACGCTGCCGGCGAAGTGCCGGTGGCCGAGGGTGTTGGGGAAGCCCGCGACGTGTCCGAAGTCCTTGATCGCGGTCGGCACGCCGTGCAGGACCCCGCGTTCTTCGCGCGGCACGGCATCCACTCTGCGGGCGTGCTCATAGGCGAGGCTCTCGTCCAGCGCCACGACGGCGTTGAGGACGCCGTTGCGGCGGGACACCTCGGCCAGGTGCGCCTCGAGCAGCTCCGTCGCGGTGAGCTCGCCGTCGCGTGCGAGACGCGCCTGCTCGCCCGCGCTCAGCGTGACGACTTCGCGAGATTCGACCACTTCTTCTCCACTCCGCACCGCTCTGTGCCACTTGTCGTGCTCCTGTGCACTGTTTGGGCCAGAGTAGCGCGCTGCATCGGCGCTGTAAAGAGATCGGAGCGAAATCTCAGGCGAAATGTGCCGCGCAGATGCGTACGCACGCCGGAATGAGCCACGGCGCCCCGGGCGAACAGGGCCGCGCGGGCGGTCGCGGAGGCTCAGGCCTCGCTGACGCGGACCCCGCTGCGCTTGTACGCGGCGATCACCGATGCGGCGCGCATGCCGTCCACCTCGGCAGCCCACGGACTCTCGGTGAGGAACCTCCGCAGATCGGTTACCGTCGGCGCGGCCACGTCGACGAGGATCTGCTCGTCGGAGAGGGTGAACGCCGCGTACCGCACCCAGGGCGACGCCTGGAGGGCGGCCGCGACGGAGGCGACGGAGGACGGGCGCACACGCAGCCATGCGAATCCGGCGATCGGCAGCCCGAGCGTCGCGGGAGCCACGATCGCGCGCACCTCCACCGCGCCGCCGATGAGCACTCCCAGCCGACGACGGACTGCGGACTCGCTCATCCCGACCGCCGCGGCGATGTCGATCGCCGCGGCCCGCGCGTCCCGGTCGAGGGCCGCGAGGATCGCACGGTCGCCGTCGTCGAGCTGCGGGAGCTCGGCATCTATCCGCGGCGGCGTGCCGAACGCGGGGTTGAGCCGGTGCGCCTCGTCGACCGTCAGCTGGCCGGGCATCCAGCTCGTCAGGGTCCGGTAGTACTCGAGCACGGGGATCAGGGCGACTCCGGTGACGCCGGGGATCGACGGGATGTCGTGCAGCATCAGGTCCGAGTTCTCCTGCGGCGCGTGCTCCTCCACGAGGATGCGCACGGGGGATCCGAGCACATAGACGAAGATGCTGCTCTCGCGCTGCGCGAGCGCCCGCGCGACGGCGTCCACGTCCGCCGCACCCGCCTGGACCTCGAGGAGCACGGTCCGTGTGGACCGCATGAGACCGACCCTGATGTCGCCCGAGTCCAGGAGCGCGTTGCCGCGCCGGACGACGGTGCGCACGGGGACCCCGATGACGCCGGCGATGCGCCGCCACGGCGCGCGCCCGTCGACCTGCAGGGCTCCGACCACGCGGCGGTCGATCTCGTCCAACGCCATGTGGACAGTATGCCGGTCACCGCATGTGCTCGCGCGGCGTCAGCGATCCGACGCGCGGATGGTGTCGATCAGCCGGTCGCGGCGGGCTGCGGCGGACCCGGCGAGCTCGACGACCTCGGCGCCGGCGGTCAGCTCCGCCTCTGAGACGAGGTCGAGCAGCGCGGCGTCCATCGCCGCGCGAAGGGCGGGGTCCTCGTCCTCGCCCACCGACGGCGAACCGGACTCGAGCGGCAGCACGACGAGCAGGTCGACGTGCGACATCGCCGCGAACGTCAGGTCCAGGCATCGCTCGTACACGTCGTCGGGCGCCGTGGGCCGTCCGAGCCTCTCGAGCGCGTCCAGATAGGCGAGGAAGTCGAGCGGACCGCGCTCGGCGACGACGTCCGCGGCTGCGGAAAGCCCCAGCAGCCTGGTCGCGGATGCCTTCAGCTGCGCGACGAACGCGCCGGCATCCGGCTGCGTCATGTCCTCGTCGAGCAGTTCGTAGGGATCCTCGAGCGCGTCGTACCCCGGGCACGCGGCGACGACGTCCGCGACGAGCGTGCTCTTCCCGGACGCGTGCGTGCCCGACACCACGATGCGCATGTCGTCACCCTAGGACGTCCGCCGTCCGGATGTCCGGGCGATTCCGCCCGACGGCTCGCGCGTCCCTTGACAGATCCTGCGCGTCATGCTGGAATCTCTGCATCCGGAATTCTGATTCCGGATCACGGAATCATCGAGTGGCGGTGTGCCGGCCGCCGTTGCCGAGGCAGCAGCGCCGGGAAGGAGCGACGGGATGTCGCAGGACACCGAGACCACCGCACCGGGCGCAGCGACGGCACCCGGCGGTCCGGCGTCGCGGTACGACCTCGTCGTCCGCGGTCGGCGCGTGCTCACGGCGACAGGCATCCGGCCGCTCGAGGTCGGCGTGCGCGACGGCGTGGTGGTGGCGCTGCAGCCGCTGGGCGACGAGCTGGCCGGCGACGAGATCGTCGAGCTCGCCGACGACGAGACGCTGATCCCCGGCCTGGTCGACACGCACGTCCACGTCAACGAGCCCGGTCGCACGGAGTGGGAGGGGTTCGCCTCCGCCACGAGGGCCGCCGCGGCGGGAGGCGTGACCACGATCGTCGACATGCCGCTGAACAGCATCCCCCCGACCGTCGACGTCGACGCCCTCGAGATCAAGCGCGGCGTCGCCCGCGATCAGGTGCACGTCGACGTCGGGTTCTGGGGCGGGGCGATCCCCGGCAACACCGGCGAGCTGCGCGCGCTCCACGACGCCGGGGTGTTCGGGTTCAAGTGCTTCCTGCTGCACTCCGGCGTGGACGAGTTCCCGCCGCTGGAGCCCGACGAGATGGAAGCGGACATGCGCGAGCTCGCGACGTTCGACTCCGTCCTGATCGTCCACGCCGAGGACTCTCGCGCGATCGACAACGCCCCGCCCCCGGAGGGCGACGACTACGGCAAGTTCCTCGCATCCCGCCCGCGCGGTGCCGAGAACCTCGCGATCGCCGAGGTCATCGAACGCGCCCGCTGGACCGGGGCGCGCACACACATCCTCCATCTCTCGTCCTCGGATGCGCTGCCGATGATCCGCTCCGCCAAGCGCGACGGGATCCGCCTGACGGTCGAGACGTGCCCGCACTACCTGACCCTGACATCCGAGGAGATCCCGCTCGGCGCGACGCAGTTCAAGTGCTGCCCGCCGATCCGCGAGGCCGGCAACCGGGAACTGCTCTGGGAGGGCCTGGCCGATGGGACGATCGACTTCATCGTCTCGGACCACTCCCCCTCGACGCTCGACCTCAAGGATCTCGAGCACGGCGACTTCGGCGTCGCGTGGGGCGGCGTGTCGTCGCTGCAGCTCGGGCTCTCCCTCATCTGGACCGAGGCGCGTCAGCGCGGGCTCGATCTGGAGACGGTGGTGTCGTGGATGAGTGATCGGCCCGCGCAGTTCGCAGGGCTCGCCGGCAAGGGCCGGATCGCGCTCGGCCACGACGCCGACTTCTCGATCTTCGCGGCGGAGGACGCGTACGTCGTCGACGTCGCGAAGCTGCACCACAAGAACCCGCTGACCCCCTACCAGGGACGCACGCTCGCAGGGGTCGTGCGCCGCACCTACCTGCACGGCGAGGTCGTCGACGGAACCGCACCGCGCGGCCGGCTCCTGCGCCACGGCACGACCGGCTGAGCGCCGGGGTGCTCAGCCGCTGGACCCGAAGGCCGCCAGGAAGCGGTCGCGGAAGGCGTCCATGCGCCACAGCGGCGCGTCGGCACCCGGCTGCAGACCGGGCTGCCACCGCCATCCCGCGATCGCGCGGAACACGGCCGGGTCCTTCGCGATGATGCTCACCGGCACGTCGTGGTCGGCACCCGCGCCGCTCACGATGGTCGCCGGCTGGTGGTCGCCGAGGGCGACCACCACGAGCCCGGGATCGTCGACCTCGCGCAGGAACGAGAGCATCGCGCCGAGCGCGTACTGCACCGACTCCCCGTAGAACCGCTGCACCGTCTGCGGGCTCCGCCACACCACGTCCGCCGCCTCGCTCATGGCCGGCTGGGCATCGAACGCCGCGCCGTCCCCGAGCTGCGACCACGGCAGCAGACGAGGCAGCGGGGCCCACGGCGTGTGCGAGGAGACGAGGTCGATCTCCGCCATGACGGGCGGGTGCCCGGGAGCGAGCACCGTGTCGGCGAAGTGCTTCCACGTGTACTGGTCCGGGACGGCGGCGTAGCCGAACCTCGGGCCGCGGTAGCCGACGTTCGTCCCGTTCAGGAGCGTTCCGTAGTGGTAGAACGTCGATCCGACGGGCCAGTCCGCTCCGTCCGACGGCACATCGCTGACCGTCCGCCACCCGGCCCGCCGGAACGCGTCGCTGAGCGTGAACCTGTCGCTGGAGACCACCCGGTCGTAGACCGACTGGCTGTCGACCCACAGTCCCGTCTGCAGGGTCGAGTGCGCCAGCCAGCTGATCCCGCCGAACGTCGGCGAGGTGAGCCACGCGCTCCGCGAGGAATAGCCGTCGGCGCGCAGGGCGGCATCCCCCTGCCGCAGCACCTCGTCCACACCCGCCGAGAAGGAGGTCCCCGCCACCGCCGCGCGCCCGTAGCTCTCGATGAAGGCGATGACGACGTCCTTGCCGCGCAGCGCGGTCAGCAGATCCGGACCGGGCGTCGCGGCATACGGATCGTCCGCGATCCGCGCGGCGAGGGTCGACTCGGCCCCGAGCGCGACCGAAGCCCGCGACACGGCGGACCCGATGGAGTCGGCCGACGCGGCGGCGGCCAACGACGTCGTGCCGCGCGGCGGCGGTGCGACCAGCGCCGCGACGATCCAGACCGCCGCGGTCGCAGCGAGCGCGGCGGTGCGACGACGACGGCGGATGACGGCATCCACCCGCAGCGCCGCCCACGCCATCGCCGTCGCGATCAGGATCGCGACGAGCGCCGCGAGCGCGACCAGGGCGGCGGCCATCACCACGCCGAGGGCGTCCGCGGCCACGCCGAACGCGTCGCCGAGCTGCGGCCAGTCGAGCGGATCGAAATGGATGCCGAGCGATGCCTCGTAGCCGCGATCGACGCCCGCGAGGATCAGCGCGGCGACGACGAACGCGCCGTACAGCGCGGCGAGCAGGATCCGCGGCCGCCGCCCGGGCACGAGCGAGAGCACGAGCAGGACCACGATCGACTCGACGGGGATGCGGACCGGGGCGAGGGCCGTGCCGGCCGCGAGGAACCCGGGGACGAGGGGGACGACCACGAGGAGCACGATCGCGACCCCGAGGACGACGTGCCCCGCGACCCCGCGCCCGCCTCTCGTCGCCATGTCAGGTGACCTCCGCCGGGAGCGCGTCGGCACGATCGGGAAGCGCCGCCTCCGGCACCGCCCGATCGGACAGCAGGTAGCGCAGGAGCACGACGTCCCCGATCGGGCGCGCGGCGTCCAGCCGCGCTCGTCTGGACGCCGTCCACGGGAAGGCACCGGGCCCGACGGCGTGCGGAGCCCGTGCCTCGCCGATGAAGAACGGTGCGACGACGAGCTGGAGCTCGTCCACGAGATCGGCGACGAGGAACTGGGTCAGGACGCGTCCACCGCCCTCGACCATGAGGCTGCGCACCCCGCGACCGGCCAGATCGTCCAGCACGGCGGACATCGTCACCTGCTCGCCCAGCCCCACCACGGTGGCGCGCTCGCCCAGCCTGCCGCGCAGCCGGCGCTCGCGGTCCCGTGGACAGTAGACGATCCGCGGCGCATCGCCGGTCGTGAAGAACGCCGCGTTCGCGGGCAGATCGCCGCTGGCGGTCACCGTCACCTTCGCGGGCGACCAGGAGAGGCCGGCGGACAGCCGCCGCGCCCGGCGAGCGGGGTCGCGCACCAGCAGCCGGGGGTCGTCGCGACGCACCGTCGACGCACCGACCATGATCGCGTCATGCCGGGCGCGGACCTCGTCGACGCGGTCGAGGTCCGCAGCGTTGGACATCACGACCCGCGGCGGCGCCGCGCTGTCGAGATATCCGTCGATCGACATCGCGCAGCTGAGGGTCACGTAAGGCCGCTCGCTCATGCCGGACCTCCGCCCGCGGACATCCGGGGCGACCGGCGTGTCCGCGCGCGCGAACGGATGCGCTCTTCCGCCAGCACGAGGGCGCCCGGGGCGACCGCGATCGTGGTGAGCACCCCGAACGCCGTCGAGACCGCGAGCCCGGTGCCCGCACCCAGACCGGCCAGCGCGAACGCCGCCGTGCTCACCGCCTCCCGCGGCCCCCAGCCGCCGACGCCCACCGGGATCGCCGAGCCCGCCAGCACGATGACCGCGACGGGGATCAGCCTGCCCGGATCCGGCGGCACGCCCACCGCCAGAGCGGCGACCACGAACGTCGTCGCGTGGGCGACCACCACCACGGCCGACGCTCCGACGATCGCGACGAGTGTCGCCGGCCGCGCGAGCAGCGGGCGCAGCATCGCACCCTCGCGCCGCAGCAGGGCGCGTCCGCGCCGGGTGGCGGCGACCGCGGCGACCGCCGGCACGACGGCCGCGAGGACTCCCCCTGCTATCCAGGCGAGCGGCGCGAGCGCCCGCCCGACGCCCAGGGACAGGACGATCGCGAGGGTCAGTGCGCCCTGCACGAGCTGGCCGGCGATCCGCTCGACCGCGACCGCCCTGGCCGCGGTCGCGAGCCGACCCTGGCTGCGACCGTGCGCGTACGCGCGGTGCACGTCGCCGACGACCCCGCCCGGGAGCACCGTGTTGAGGAACTGCGACCGGTAGTAGGTCCGGAACGCATCCGCCCTCCCCACCGGCACGCCGATCGCGGCCGCGACCCGTCGCCACCGCCAGGAGGCCGCGGCGGTGGCGACGGCGGCGAGCGCGACCGCGACGACGACCGGACCCGTGGAGACCGACGCGATGCCGCGCAGCAGCGGGCCGAAGCCCACGGTCGCGGCCGTCGCGATCACGACGGCGATCGCCGCCGCGATCCGTGCCGTCGCCCGCGTCCGAGGACCGAGCCTCGTCAGCGCGGCCATGCCAGGAGGTCCTCGTGGGAGACCACGGCCCGCAGGCCGTCGGCCGCCGCCTGTGAGCGACGGGAGCGGCGGTACTCCCGTGCCGCGGGCGCGAGCCCTGGGCGCTGTTCGACGGCCGCGGCGATCCATCCGTCCAGCCAGGCCAGGAGGAGGTCCGCGCTCTCGGGGCCCAGCCGCCACGGCGTGCGCGCGGTGCGCACGTTCCATCCCGCCGCGGCGAACCGGGCGACGACGAGGGATGCGGCATCCGGGCCGAGCAGCCGACGCCCGGCGACCTCCCGGCGCTGATGACCGTCGAACGCGGCGCCGATCAGGCGGTCGAGCTCGTCGGGCGGGTCGAGTCGCACGGCTCCGGTGACCGACAGGCTGAACAGGGCGGGGGTCTCGGCGGCGACGCACGCCGCGACGACCCGCGCCGCCTCCGCGGACGTGATGACATCCAGCAGTGCCGACGCCGTCACGGCCGCCGCGCCCACGAACGCGTCCGGAGGCAGGTCCGCCAGCCGCTCGACGCGGACCTCCGTCGCGATCGTCCTGCCGGCGCCGTCGACGACGGACCGGAGGTCGAGATGGGAGAGGATGCCGGCGTCCCCGTCATGCAGCACCCAGCGCTGGGATCCCGGCAGGCGCGCGGCGAGCCAACGCGTCATCGCGCCGGTCCCGGCGCCGAGGTCGTGCACCGTGACATGGCCCGGCGGGACGAGGGCCGCCAGGCCGTCGGCCAGCTCTCGCGAGCGCGCCGCGTCGTCGGCGGCCGCTCGCAGCTCCAGCCAGTCCGGCGCCGCCACCGAGATCGCGCCCTCCGCCACGGTCATGCCGCCTCCAGCGCCCCCGCGACCGCCGCCGTCGTGGCATCCCATCGCGGCAGCAGCCGACGGACGGCGAGCGCCTCCCGCCGCAGCCGTTCCCGCAGCGCCGCGTCGGTCATCCATCCGTGCAGGGCGTCCGCGAGAGCCACGGGATCGCCGGGGCGCACGAGGAGCGCGCCGCCCCCCGACACCGTCTCCGGGATCCCGCCGACGGTCGTCCCGATGACCGGGATGCCGCGCGCCCGCGCCTCGGCGATCGCCATCCCGGCGCTCTCCACACGAGACGGCGCGACGAGCAGCGCGGTGCGATCGTACGCGTCGGCGAGCGCCGGCCGGTCGAGGACGCCGGCGAGGCGGACCCGGCCGTCGAACGCCGCGGCACGCCGGGCGATCCGGGCCGCGAACGCCGGCGAGGCGTCCGGGGAGCCGGCCAGGACGCATCCCCAGTCGCGGTCGCACAGCCGGGCGAGCGCGGCCAGGAGGGTGTCCTGCCCCTTGTGCCGCGCGACGACGCCGACGCACAGCAGGGCGCGGTCCCCCGCATGGCGGGCGACGGGCCCGGGAGCGACGCCCGGCACGGCCACCGTGATCCGGTCCGCATCCGCGAGGCCGCGCCGCACGAGCTCGGCGGCGGTCCAGGAGCTGGTCACGACGATCCGGCGGGCGGATGCCAGGGCCCTCCGCTCCGCCTCGATCTCCGCGGCGGTCGCGTCGGCGAACGCCGCCACGACCATGTGCGCCAGCACCACGACGCGGAGGCGATCCGCCACGGCCTCCAGCTCGTCCGCCGCCCTGGCCGCGACGAGGCCGTCGACCAGCAGGAGCGCCCCGTCGGCGAGCCCGCGGACGGCGGACGCCGCATCGGCGGCGCCCGCGGCCTCCGCGACGGTGACCGTCCAGCCACGACGGCGCAGTCCGTCGCGGACCTCGAGGTCGTAGACGTTGCCGCCGGAGACGCGGCGCGGATCGCCGGCTCCCTCCGGGACGAGAAGGCGCACCGCGGTCACGGCGTCACCTCGTACGAGGCCCACGCGACCGGGGACTCGCGCAGGGTGACGACGATGCCGGAGAGTCGCGCGGGACCGAGCGCCCCCGCGCGCACCCCCTCCGTGAGCCGGTCGGCGATGATCTGGCACAGACGCTCGGTCGTGGTGTTCACGCCGTCCAGGTCCGGCTCGTCGTCGAGATTGCGGTGGGTGAGCGAGGCCGTGATCTCGGCGAGCGCGCCACGGGCCCGACCGATGTCGACGACGATCCCGTCGTCGTCGAGCCGCTCGGCGCGGAACGTCGCCTCGATGACGTACGTGGCCCCGTGCAGTCGCTGCGCCGGGCCGAACACCTCGCCGCGCAGGCTGTGCGCGATCATCGCGTGATCAGAGACCGTCACGCTGAAGCTCATGCCGCGCTCCAGTCGATCGTGTGGCACAGTCCCCCGGCGGTGCCGTCCGCCAGCGCGGCGGCGACCTCCGGCAGCTCCCTCCATGCTGATGCCCCGCCGAGCAGGACGTCCCAGTCCGGGTCCGCGAGCAGGCGCAGCGCCAGCTCGAGCCGGTCGCGGGTCGTCCGCCGGGCGCGCCGGCTGGTCGCGACCGCGCCGACCTGGCTCGTGCGGACGGACAGCCGGCGGGAGTGGAAGTCTCCGCCGAGCTCGAGCGTCGCCGCGCCGGCGTACCAGCTCGCCACGATCACCTCGCCGTCGGTGGCGGCCAGACGCAGCGCCAGCTGGAGGCCCGCGACGTCCCCGCTCGCCTCGATCACGACATCGGCGGCGGGGACCGCGTCGGATGCGGTGGCGAAGCCGACGCCCAGGGCATCCGCCACCGGCGCCTTCGCCTCGTCCGCGTCGACGAGCGTCACGGCGACGCCCGGGATGCCGCGGGCCGCCAGGCCGATCGCGCATCCGATCATGCCGGCGCCGATCACGGTGATCCGATCTCCGATCAGCGGCGAGGCATCCCACAGCACGTTGACGGCCGTCTCGGCCGCTCCGGCGAGGACGGCGCGGCGGGCCGGGACGCCGTCCGGCACCGGCACGAGCGTCTCGACGGGCGCGACGATGCGCGACTGGTGCGGGAAGAGCCCGAAGACCGTCCGATCCCGCAGCGCAGGCGGACCGGCCTCGACCACGCCGACCAGGAGATAGCCGTACTTGACCGGGAACGGGAACTCGCCGGCCTGGTGCGGCGCACGCATCCGCTCCCGCTCGCTCGCCGGGACCGCACCGCGCGCGACGAGCGTCTCGGTGCCGCGACTGATCCCCGTCCACAGGGTCCTGACCGTCGCGTCCCCGGAGCCGCGCGCCGGAAGCGGTTCGTCGCGCAGCTCGCCCCGGCCCGGTGCGACGAGCCACCAGGCGACCGCCTCGTCCTGATGCCGCGGATGAACCCCGACGGACGCCCGCATCGTGTCCTCAGAGACCGCCATGAGGATGACACGGAGCGTGCATGAGAAAAGTTCAGTGGATGCCGTGGTGGTGGACGGCGGGCGGGGGCGCCGCGCTGGCGCTTCTCACCGTGTCCCTCTCACTCCCGCCGGTCGCATGGGCGGCGGGCGGAGGCCATCTCGTGATCTCGTCGCTGCTGCTGACCGTGGGGCTGCGCCGGCACCGCGCGGTCCGGCTGGGGCCGGCCAACGCGGTCACCGCGACCCGCTCGGCGATGGTGGGGCCCGCGACCGCACTGGCCGTCGCGGGCTGGACGGGCACGGCGTCCGCACCGCTGTTCGTCGTGATCTGCACGTGCGCGCTGATCCTCGACGCCGTCGACGGTCACGTCGCCCGGCGCACCGGCAGCGAGAGCGCGCTGGGCGCGCGGTTCGACATGGAGGTGGATGCCTTCCTCCTTCTCGTCCTGTGCGTCTACGACGCCCGGATCGTGGGCGGGTGGGTGCTGACGATCGGGCTGATGAGATACGCGTTCGTGGCCGCGGGCCGGGCGATGCCGTGGCTGCGCCGCCCTCTGCCGCCGCGGTACTGGCGGAAGGTGGTGACGGCGGTGTGCGGCATCGTGCTGACCCTCGTCGCCGCCCGGATCCTGCCGGAGGCCGCCGCGATCGCCCTGGTCGCCGCAGCGCTGGCGCTCCTCGTGGAGTCGTTCGGCCGCGACGTCGTCTGGCTGGCCCGGATGAACCGCATCGACCGCGCGCTCGTGTATCCGGAGAGCGAGCAGGGCGTCCGATGACGGGAAGAGAGCAGGGTGGCGACATGGCCGGAAGCAGTCATCGCGGACACGGGGTCGTCCGCATCCTCAGTGCGATCGTCCTGCTGGCGGTCGGCGGTATCCATCTGTTCCTCGTCTTCGACGGCGTCGGCGGCGTCCTGGGCGTCCTGTTCGTCCTGAACGCCGTGGCGGCCGTCGTGCTCGCGCTCGGGATGCTCCTCCTGCGCGGCCGGCTGCTGCAGGTCGCCACGGTGCTGAGCCTGCTGTTCGTCATCGCGACGCTGGCGGCGCTGCTGCTGGCGTTGACGGTCGGGCTGTTCGGCATCAGGGAGGTCTGGACGTTCACCCTCGTGCCCCAGACGGTGGCGATCGAGTCGATCGGGATCGTGGTGCTCGCGATCGCCGCGGTCGTCGTACTGCGCCGCCCGCAAGCGGAGCCGGTCGGCCGCCGACCGATGCGGTAGCCCGGCCCTCCTCGATGTCGACGGAGCCGGGGCGCGCCTACCCGATCGCCTCGACCACGCCCTCCGACCTCGCGCTCTCCATGAGACGCTCGAGGATCCGCAGGAGCTCGCCCCGGTCGTCGCCCGCCAGCAGCTCGGCCCAGGCCCGCTCCCGCTCGTTGTAGCGGGGATAGATCGCCTCGACGACGTCGCGACCCTCCGCGGTGATCTCGATGTTGAGTGAGCGGCCGTCGCTCGCGGATCTCTCCCGGCGGATCAGGCGCTGCGCCGTGAGCGTGCGCACCGCGGCCGACACGGATGCCTTGCTCATGTGACTGAGCTGGGTCAGCTTGGGCATGCCGATCTTGCCGGTGAAGTAGAGCACGAACAGCAGCGCGAACCCGGCCTCGCTGACCTCCGTCCCGCGCACCGTCGACTGCAGGTCGTAGAAGATCACGCGCCTGACCCGGTTGAGCGTCATGAACAGGCGGGCGGCATCCACGTCGATGCCCATCCGTGCCGCGCTCTCGCTGCTGAGCGCGAAGTCGATGAAGCTTCGGAAGTCGACGCTCTCGACGTCGAGCCCCTCATCGGCGGGCGCATCCTCATGGTGACTCACAGAAGCGAAGCTAGCAGACCTTCTCGAGAAAGTATCGACAAAGCCTTGACTATTTTCCTTCCCGTGGATAGCGTCGCAATCCCAAGTGCCGAACAAGGAGGTTCCAATGAGAGTGAAGAGGATCCTGGCGGTGGCTGCGGCAGCAGCACTGACCGCCGTCGCCCTCTCCGGCTGCAACGCCGTCGTGCAGGACCCGGGTGCGTCGACGGCCCCCAAGGCGGGCGCGTCCACCGGTGCGCTGGCGGGGATCAAGCTCCCCGCGGACATCGTGTCGAAGGGCTACATCGTCTTCGCGGACAGCGGGAGCGTCAAGCCGCTGAAGTACACCGAGCCGGGAAGCGACCAGATCATCGGCCTCGTGCCCGATCTCACGAACGAGTACGCGAAGCGACTCGGCCTGAAGGCGAAGATCGAGCGGGTCTCCGGCGACTCGGTCGTTCCCGGCATCCTGTCCGGCCGCTTCGACGCGGGCCTCGGGCTCGGCGACTTCGCCGAGCGGCGCAAGACCCTCGACTTCGTCGACATCATCAAGGGCGGTCAGGTCCTCCTGGTCAAGAAGGGCAACCCGAGCGGCGTGAAGGGCATGGACGACCTGTGCGGGCACTCCATCGCGATCGCGAAGGGGAGCAACGAGCAGGCGGTCATCGACGCCCAGCAGAAGAAGTGCTCGGATGAGGGGCATCCCGCGATCACGGTCCAGGCCTACGCGGACGGCCCCACGCAGACCCTGGCGCTTCAGAGCGGGCGCGTCGAGATCTCCTACGACGACATCGCCGACGCGAACGAGCTGATCAAGGAGAACCCGGACCTCTACCAGGTCACCGGCGACTACCAGTGGCTCGCGCCGTACGGCGTCGGCGTCCTCAAGGCCAACAGCGAGCTGACCGATGCGATCCAGAAGGCGCTGCAGTCGATGGTCGACGACGGGACCTATCAGAAGATCCTGGCGAAGTACGGCCAGCAGCCGATCGGCCTCGACAAGATCGACATCAACGGATCCACGTTCTGATGACCTCTTCGCAGACCGCGGTGGCGCCGACTCCCACGTCGGCGCCACCGCGCACGAGAACCTTCGTCCCGCGGCGGCACGTCGACCGCTGGATCGCAGGCGTGATCTTCGCGTTCGTCGCGTACGTGGTCGTCGACCTCCTCGTGACGAATCCGCGGTGGCAGTGGGAGGTCGTCGGCCAGTACCTGTTCAGCCCCGACGTCATCGCCGGGCTCGGCAAGACCGTTCTGCTCACGGTCGTCAGCGGGATCACCGGTCTGCTCATGGGCGGCATCGTCGCCTGGTTCCGGATGTCGGCCAATCCCGTCCTGCGTTGGGCGGGCGCGATCTACATCTGGGTCATCCGGGCGATACCGGCGCTCGTGATCCTCCTGTTCATCTTCTTCGCGGCGGCGCTCGTGCCGATCTTCTCGATCGGCATCCCGCATCTGGGCCGCCCCCTGATCTCCTTCGACACCAACGCGCTCATCTCGCAGTTCACCGCCGCGATCGCGGGTCTCACGATCATCCAGGGCGCCTACGTCGGGGAGATCTACCGCGGCGGCATCCTCTCCGTCGATCGCGGCCAGTACGACGCCGCCACCGCGATCGGGATGTCCCGGACCAAGGCGATGTTCCGGATCATCCTGCCCCAGGCCGTCCGCGTGATCATCCCGCCGCTCGGCAACGAGCTGATCACGCTGTTCAAGAACACGTCGCTCGTCTTCGTCATCGGGTACACGGAGCTGCTCACGACCGTGCAGCTCATCTACTCGCAGACGTATCAGACGATCCCCCTCCTCGTGGTCGCCTGCGTCTGGTACCTCGTCATCACGAGTCTCGGAATGGTCGGGCAGCACTTCCTGGAGAAGCGGTTCGCGCGAGGCCAGCGCACGACGGCGAAGGCACGGCGGCCGCGCACGCAGCTCGCCGAGGAGGCGATGGGATGACCGACGAGAACCCGATGCTGCAGATCATCGATCTGCACAAGGCGTACGGAGACCACGAGGTCCTCAACGGCGTGTCGCTCGAGGTCACCGAGGGCGAGGTGCTGTGCCTCATCGGCCCGTCCGGGTCCGGGAAGAGCACGCTGCTGCGCTGTGTGAACCAGCTCGAGGGCATCGACGACGGGGAGATCCGGTTCGCCGGGACCTTGATGGGATACACGAGGAAGGGCGACCGGTTCTTCGAGCTCTCGGAGGGGAGGAAGGCCGCGCAGCGTCGCAGCTTCGGCATGGTCTTCCAGAACTTCAACCTGTTCCCGCACATGACGGCCCTCGAGAACGTCACGGAGGGCCCCGTGCACGTCCAGCATCGCCGGCGCGGCACGGCGGTCGCCGAGGGGCGCGCCCTGCTGGAGACGGTGGGGCTCGCCGACAAGCGCGACTTCTATCCGTCGCAGCTGTCCGGCGGTCAGCAGCAGCGGGTCGCCATCGCGCGCGCCCTGGCGATGCGGCCCCGGATGATGCTCTTCGACGAGCCCACGAGCGCTCTCGACCCAGAGCTCGTCGGCGAGGTCCTCGAGGTGATGCGCGGACTGGCCCGCGAGGGCATGACGATGATGATCGTCACCCACGAGATGGCGTTCGCCCGTGACGTCGCCGACAAGGTGGCGCTGATGGACGGCGGGCGCATCGTCGAGTACGGGTCGCCGGAGCAGGTGTTCCTGCATCCCGCCCACCCTCGCGCTCAGGCGTTCGTGAGCGTCCTGCGCGGCTGATGCAGCCGCTGCCGGCGCCCGGATCAAGGCGTCGGCCGCGCCTGGACGCGGCCGACATGAAGAGAAAGTAGGCAAGATGACCATCACGACCGATACACCGATCGCCCCGGGGCGCACGCTCGAGCGGAGGGCCTTCGGACCGGACGGCCCCGACCTCACGGTCCTGTCCATCGGCTCCTGGAACACGTACTCGCGACTGTCGTTCGAGGCCGGGGTCGAACTGGTGCGGCACGCGCTGGACGTCGGCATCGACACGTTCGATGTCGCGATGTACCGCGACAAGCCGCACACGGAGGTGCTGTTCGGGCGCCTCGTGGACGTCGCCGGTGCGCAGCGGGACCGGATCCGCGTGGTCGGCAAGACGTGGTTCGCCGGCTATCCGGAGAACACGCTCGCCACGCAGCTCGACGAGTCGCTCGTGCGGCTCGGGATGGACTACGTGGATGTCATCCTCTCCGAGCACCCGCGCCCGGAGATGGACGTGACCAAGATCGCGGAGGAGGTCGCCGATCTCGTCGTCAGCGGGAAGGCGCGCGCGTGGGGCGGGATGGACTGGTCTCCCGCGCAGCTGCGAACAGCACACGACCACCTCGGCCGGCTCGGTCTGCCCACCCCGCAGGGCGTGCAGCTGAAGTACAGCATCGCGAGGCAGGCCGTCGTGGAGGGCGACGAGTTCGTCAGCCTCCACCGCGACACCGGGATCTCCCTCATGGCCTCCGACACGATGGAGGGCGGCATCCTCGCGGGCAAGCTCGACCCTGGGCGCAAGATCGGCATCGACACCGGCAACATCCGCGACCGGATCAAGGCGCTCGTGCCCGAGCTGGAGCCGGTGGCGGCGCAGCTCGGGTGCACCACGGGACAGCTGGCGCTCGCGTTCTGCCTGTCCAACCCGGCGACGGCGACGGTGCTGTTCGGGGCGACGCGTCCCCAGCACCTCGACGACGCCGTCGGCGCCTGGGACCTGGTCTCGCGAGTGGGTGCCGACCGGATCCGCGAACTCCTCCTGAAGTACGCGGTGGCCGGCCACAAGAACGATGCGCCGTATCCGCACAGCGCCCCCCTCACCGACGACTACATCGCGTGAGGTCGTACGGGTCCGGGTCGCCCGCTACGCGAGCAGCCCGGATCCGTACCAGTCGGACGAGTCGCGCACTCCCGGGAGCGTGAAGAAGTAGCCGCCGCCGAAGGGCTGCACGTAGTCCACCAGCGGCTCGCCGACGAGTCGCTCCTGCACCGTCTCGAACTGCCGCTTGAGGTCCTGCTGGTAGCAGGTGAAGACGTGGCCGGCTTGGATGTTCCCGTTGACGTCCACGCCGAGGTCGTAGTTGTACGAGCGGCGGATCATCCTCTGGTCAGCCGTGCGCGCCG
>Ga0209963_1001101_pt1 | contig 17660 bp, 20 predicted proteins | sample ThiBio_1000_biof_2_FD_183957 | JGI IMG/M metagenome (GOLD analysis project Ga0209963, IMG submission 183957) | Wastewater bioreactor microbial communities from Cape Town, South Africa - Thiocy_cont_1000_biof (SPAdes) | ecosystem: Engineered > Bioreactor > Thiocyanate-remediating >...
CAGCACTCAAACGTATAAAATCCAGTTTTGTCTTGAAATTCGTCTCATTCTCCGAATTAAACTGTTCGTAATTGATTAATTTCCGAAATATTGTTCTCAAAAACTCGACCATGATTTCAATCAAATGAATAGACGGAGAAAAAAAAAGAGAAATACGGTCGTCTTAGTACGATACGATTATTCTTCTGACAAGATTGTCACGCAAGAACAACACATGAAATTAATTTAATATCTCATATTCCTTCTTCTCTCACATGCGACATTGAAAACCTTTCCGGACAAGATTAATTAGTAACTGATCACAATCCAATTATTCTCTTTGTTTTGTTCTCGAAAAGTCGACACGTTTCTCTTGATTTGTTTTTATTAGATGAATAAAAATAAGAATGAGATCTTTTCAGAAAAGCAACTAAACTAAAACGATCATTTCGATTGTTTCTTCGGTGGAGTATATTGAACTTTCGCTTGCAAATCAAATTCAAAATCTTGATTGACTCCTTGGAAACCATTTTCTTCGTCATCAGCATCACCATCATTGTCATGATCATGTGTAACATGTAATGGTAAATCGGGATGCGTTTGAATCGATGTTGAACGACCGAAGAGTGATGCAGGCGTCGCTTGACTAAATTCAAGTGTTCGACGAAGTAATGGCGTTTCAACAGTATGATTTTCATCGTCACCCCATGATTTAAAATGCATAGGATCTTCGGGATCCACAGTTGATTCATGCGGCATCTAGTTTGATAAAAATAAACAATTTCCAAGGAAAAGAAACACGTTAATTGAATATTTACTAATTGAGGAACTGCACGAAAGAAATAAAAAAACGGATAATAAATCAAATTGACAACTGTCGATGCGTATATATCAGCATATCGTGTTACTTGAGATGCAAAATGAGTTTGTCGAGAACCTGAAATTGAATAACTCAATTTAATTGAGCAGAAAAAATAATAATAACATTCTAACCAGATCGAAATAATGAACCAAATAAACCGAAATTCATGTCGAGCTCGTGAGTGCATTGCTAAATATTCAAATTCCATTTCTTTGATTCATTATTTGAACAAAACTCATTTACTTGAATTTTTTGTTTGATTTTTGTCACAGCATCAGGCCCGTGATTCGATGTTATATCAAACGATCTTAACAATTCGCTAATCGATGTATCCAATGCTTCTAATGTATTGAATAGATCACGTTTTTCATGGAAAACTTTCAATTCATGATTAAGTTCAGGCACGACGAGCATTGTTCGCCAGGCTTTTTGTTTTTTCGATTTAATAATATCGCCAAAAATATGGTCACCGACGTATAAAACGTCTTTACCCGTCGAACCAATTAATTTCGAAACGACTTCACATGAACCTTAAAGAAAAATCGCTGAGATTTGGCCCATTTGTCTCTCACAATATCTCTCTCTCTTTACCTCCACTATAAACTTCATTCTGTTGTAATTGACCAGCATAAGTGCCCAATTTCATTGTGCCCGTATTCGGATCGATTATTCTCAATGTTGTACCTTCAGCAAAGAACAACGGCTTTTGAGCATCAACAAGAATATAGTCGAAGTACGATTTCCAATCGCGTTTCGTTTTCACATCCGAAAGTAAATAGCTCATTAATTTCTCCGTATACCAATATTCACTGTTGGTGAGTAGAAATGTTTTTGCATTATGCGAACGAATACTGAAGAAACCGAATGAGCTAGTTGAAAAAAAAATGTACAATTCTAACTCACCGATCCAAGAGAATCGCCAATTGATCGTCTTTATGAATGTATTTGTCGATATCTTTGCAAACCATTTCTTTCAATTGTCCCTGAAAATCAATTAGATCAGTTTCTAGGAAATAAAACGTCATTTTTCGTTTTTACTTTCATATGAACACGTTCAACTGAATTTCGAACATCATTAAAAATGGCCCGAAACGAGAGAATATTCTCGCCGAATTTGACTGCCGTTCGGTCTCTAGAAAATTCAATTCGTAGTCTTTCTTTCTATTTTTGTTTATCTACAAAAATCACCCACTCGACATATGTCGACACTGTCGATAAATAATCAATCAAACAAGCAATGAGATAGATCTCGGGCAGATTGAAAAGTGTATAATAAACATAGATACGATCATCGACAGTTATGTATTTATTCGGATAGATCTCTCGAACTTCGTGTCCAGAGAGAAATTTAAAACCATGAACAACAGTGAGAATATTTCCGTAGGCATCGACTTTGAGAAGATTGCCGTATAATTTATCGAACCAAAGGCCACTGAAATAGATTCAATATAAATCATTGTTTGTTTATTTTTTTTCATATTGAATGTTTACCGTAATGGAAATGCTCGATCGTAGACAAATTCTCGTATTTGTTCGGGATAACCGAGTTCGATCAATGATTCGAGAACTTGTTGGAATGTTAAGTCTTCGAATTCAGGTGATTTATACAAAGCTAATGTATAATCCATATCGAAGCCGTAGAATTTGATTCGATCTAATTGTAAACTTCGATTGACGAAGATTCTTTAAATAAAACGAGAGTCAATATTTTCTTTCACGAAAAAAAAAAGATGAAAATCGTTTACCGATGACCTGGTTCTCGTTTGGTTCTCATACTTCGTTTCTAAACAAATAAAATTCAATCTTAAATCAGTTTTCTTTCTCTTCTTACTCGTAATTCCGAATCAGATGCGAATGTTTCTCGTGTACTATCAGCGCGTTTCATATCTTCAATCTAAATAAAAGATTTTCCTCTTGATGAAATTGCCTCTAACAAAGTTAGATTTACCATGACTAAGACAGAGAGAAAACTAGATAATCAGTATAGGAAAAAAGCACGAACGCAAACTAATCGATTCTATATATATGTATGTAGATATCCTCATGTCCTTCGGGTTTCGATTAGATAACGATCGAAGTACTTGTGTTTTATCGACTTATCAACTTAAACTTTAAACTTTAACTTGGATAATTTTCAAAAGAAAACAGATGTTTTCAGCTTTGATAAGGAGAAAAACAAAACATCGAATATCTTTTCTTTCTTTCTGTTTTCGATCGAATGGACCTAACAGAATTTGACAGATTAAATATTCAAATTCCTATAACAAAGTCCAGATTGTATTCTCAAGACAATTAATCATTTTCGTAATTAAATTCAGATGATTAATGGAAAAAAATTTTTTTTTGAATAAACAAAAATATTCATATTCATTATTCTGTGAAATCTTCTGTTGTTATATTGACCAATCAGATTTCGAATGAATCCATAGTTCTCTAGATTGGATTTCTGTTAAAGTAAATCAGCCATTCGTGTTAGTTTTTTTTATTGATTGAGCAGCAACATGCAAATATTCGTTAAAGTAAAATCCAAATAATAAAATAATTGCAAAACTTTGATTTGTCTTTCTTATTCAAATTAGACACTTACGGGTAAAACAATTACCCTTGAAGTAAATGAATCCGTTGTCTTCTTTTGATAAATAAATCGAAAATTTGTTAATTTCAGGTCGAACCATCGGACACAATTGAAAATGTCAAAGCGAAAATCCAAGATAAAGAAGGTATTCCGCCTGATCAACAACGATTAATCTTCGCTGGCAAACAACTCGAAGGTATGATGATGTTTATTCAATAAATTCATTGATCAATCGATCGATTTCTATTTCAGATGGTCGAACACTTTCCGATTACAATATTCAAAAAGAAAGTACACTTCATTTAGTCTTACGTAAGTTATCGAACGAATCATTCATCGATTTGAATTTCAAAAAATCTCAATTCATTTGCAGGTCTTCGAGGTGGTACAATCGAACCAACTCTTCGTATGCTTGCTCAAAAATATAATTGCGATAAAGTTATTTGCCGTAAATGCTACGCTCGACTTCATCCACGTGCTGTCAACTGCCGTAAACGTAAATGTGGACATACGAGCAATTTACGACCCAAAAAGAAACTCAAATAAACATTGTCGTTTGTTTTTGTTTATTTGTTTTTCGATTGATTACAAAAAGAAACACGAAGATTATTTAACAAAAGAAGAATAAAAATTTTTTTCCGAAAAAAAACAAAAAAAACATGTCGATAAGAAGTTATTGTTCGAATTCTTTAATAAGATCTTTATGTATAACAATATAGATATATGCTTCAGCACGGTTAAGTTCTTCTAAATAACGAATTAAACCTGTTCTATCACCCAGACTTTGTGCTTCCTTTCTATTCGAATCACAATTATAGAACGTTCCATCGAGATTTACGATCGTAAACCAATGTCTACCTGGTTTAGTAATCGATCTTAGAAATGGTATTCGTTCAAGAATTGGACGTTTAAGAGGTGTATTTAATAATAATCCTCGAGATTGTTCGAATTTAAAATCTTCAAATGATTCATGTTTGTCAATTGCACGTAATGTGTAACCTTCGCCTTCTAAAGCATCGAGTAGAATTGTTAAATCATAATTGCCTGTGAATAATGATGAATATTCATTCCAACACCACGAACGATCGTATTTATGTACAATTTGATCGAGATCTGCTTTGGTAAATCGTTCTTTTTGGAAAAGATTGTTCAATGAATGTAGGGCACATAATTGTAAACGTTGTTTCTCATGATAAATTTCATTTTTATCTTGACTCATTTTAAATTTCAAAGTATTAAATATCAAAGCTCATGTTTAGTTTGGTCTGAAAGACAAAAAAAATGTCAAAATTCAACTTAGAGGTTTTTCGTTATCAATTGACTAAGAAAACAAAAATGTGTTCGATCTAAAAAGAATTAACTAACAAGGAAGAAGATTGTTTTTTGATGGATAATTGGACGAATAAAAATTCGTAGAGCTGATTTGATCAACATCTGCTGTCATCTATCTTTGAACTTAAAAAAAATGATTATATCATACATTTTGACTTTGTCGGACGCGTTCAAGAGCCATTGATGAGAAAAGAAAAAAAAAGAAAACGTTTTTTTTATTCCATTCTGTCCTACCGTCGTCACATTTGAACGTGTACGGGATAAAGAAAAAGAGTATAGTTATATATACATGTCTGACACAGTCTGCTACTATATTTGATATAGAAAAAGAACTATGAGTCTGCAGCGTCAGATTCGATTAGTTTTGTGGAAGAATTTTACAATTCGTCGTCGAAAATGGGTAACGAATGTATAGACTGCAGATAAGATTGAACTTGAAATTTTCTTTCTAGCCGAGAGTTCTCTTTGAACTAATCTGGCCATTGTTCCTATTTTTTATTTTAATATGGGTTCGAACAAGAAATTTGACATTTTACTACGATGCTTGTATGGCAGAGATTTAATTGTTGTTATTTCGTTTTGTAAATCGAAATTTTATAGGTTATAACGATCCGAAATATCTCGGTTCAACAGGATTTCTGCCCGCTTTTCAGAGTTATCTCTGTCGATGGAATAATACATGTTATAATCAATCAAAAACAGATGACAATTTGTAAGTTTGTCTTGTTGAATTAAAATTTACTTGAATTTTGCGAATAGATTTTTAAATGAATGGAGAAAAGTCTCTGAAAGTCTTTCGATTATTTTCAATGATGACGAATCATTTAATCAACTAAAACTTTTAGTCAATCAAACGACTTCATTCAACATTGATGTCAATATTTGGAATGGTAGGTCACTATCGATAATTATTTGTGAATAATATTGATTTTATTATAGGTCTGATTTTAACAAATCAATCGACACTAGTTAATCTAACGAATCTACATCAAACATGGTTTATGAATAAAACAAACAATCAAACATCGAATTTCGATGTTCTAAGAGAAATTTATGAAAAGAATTCATATGAATATCAAACGGATTTCGATATTCAACAAGCATTTTGTTGGAAAGGAGAATTCAGTCGAACATTTCTAATTGTTAATCAAACGAGAGATTTATTTTGTCAGAATTTATCTTCAATTGAATTAAAATCGTTTCTTATCGATTTACAAAAACAACTTGATCGACAACTACAAGTAGAAAAACTAGTTTCGGATTGTTTTCGATTAAAATCAATTTCATTTTGACTTAGTCTGAAACGGCAGCAATAGTCAGCGATTGGCTGATCAATGGATATGAAGTATTCTTTTAATTTTGATCTCAAAAATCTAAATCGAATGTTTTCTTAGATGGTTCAAACTGTCGAAAGACTGACGAATCGATTCGAAATACTAAATATTAGTCTTTCATTCAATTTTACCGATATCAGGTAAATAATCAAAATCAATAGTAAAGAAAAACAAAACTTAATTTCGAATTTGCTTAAGTTTTTGTGATGGTCGAAATGATCTGTCTCGTTATTTCGTTTCGAATACATCTTCAACTGAACAACAACCTCGCATATCGAAAAAAGCTGCTCGAGCTTCTACTACTGAACAAACACTAATCGATTACGATTGGAATAGTCTCGCGACTGATTTACTTTCATTTGATGAAAATCAAATCTGCGGAGTTTACTATTCGACTGGCTCAGGAAATCTTATTCGATTCGTTCGAGTCAATCGAGCTTGTCGATGTGTTCTATTCGATCAAGTCTTCAATTCTCATCCCGTTCTACAACAATTTGCTCGATTCATACGACCGATTCTCTATGGTAAAATCGCCTACTATCCATCGAATGATCAATACGATCGAATTATCAAGCAAATCAATCAAACATTCGAATCACTCGATGAATTCGTTAAATTATCTCGACAACTCGATCGATTCATTCGTCAATATCAAGACCGAATTCGGTGGATTTGCCAGTTTCTATCGAATTCAACAGACATTTGCAATCAAACGAATACAACACAGAATTCAATAGATTTATTCACGATTCTAACTGAATTTGTCGCTTGTTCAGAACGAAATCGTTTTGTTCCGATGGCAAATGAAAACGATCTCGTTGCACTCGGTCAGAATCAATCGGTAACCAACACTTTTCTCGCCGGAATTGTCTTTCTCGATGAGATTCACGGCAATGAAAGTCTACCGAAACATGTCAAATTTAAAATTCGAATGGCTTTGGATTATGTTGACAATACATTTCGAACAGAAGACCGGTTCGATTGAAAAACCAAATCAATATTTTCTTTTCTTATTCGTTTTTTGATTAGATACTTCTCCTACGCACCACGTACAACAGCACCGATTTCAACGAAATATCATTCGTATACGTTCATTTATCTTCAAAATGCTCTCGAACGCGCTATTCTTCAAGCGCATACCGGCCGAACTTTGTCATACGGTATTCAAACTCAACAAATGCCGTATCCTTGTTGGATTGAAGATAAATTTGTGAATTCAATTCGAACGATGCTGCCATTGTTCATGGTGCTCAGCTGGATATTTACAGTGTCGATGAATGTCAAAGATATTGTTTATGAAAAAGAAAAGTAATTTTGCTAATGATGCATTTTCGAATGAATTGACTTGTTGATGAATTAGACGGCTGAAAGAAGTGATGAGAATCATGGGTTTGAAAGATTCAGTTCATTGGTTAACTTGGTTTATTCTGTGTACAGTTGTTATGATGTTCATAGCATTCCTACTTGTTATAATCATCAAAGTAGATAATTGACATCAAATGAAATTGATGTTCAACTTTTTGGAAATTCTCTAGTTCGGCAAGGTGACTCAATTTTCCAATTGGGCTATATTAATGATCTTCTTTCTTGCGTATACATTCGCAACTATCACTCAATGTTTTCTTTTGAGTGTATTCTTCAATCGAGCAAATCTCGCAGCTTGTGGTAAAAATCTCGTCTTCGAGAATTTCAATTACGTATAATTTGTTGTTCATTAGGCGCAGGAATTATTTTCTTTGTACTTTATTTACCTTACACGATTTTGATTAATTACGATACACAAACAAAAACTTGGCACAAGATTTTAGCTGTAAGCATTTGTTTTCAACGAATTCGAATGATTTGTTCGTCTTTTCGTCTAGTCTCTTTCGTCGACAGTTGCATTCGGACTTGGTTGTGATTATATCGCTCGATTCGAAGGCATGGCACAAGGCATTCAATGGTCGAATATCAATCAAGGTGCTCGACCGAATGATAATTTCACATTTGCTAATTGCATTCTCATGATGTTCTTCGATTCGATTATCTACATGTTATTAACTGTTTATATTGAAAATCTATTTCCCGGTGAATACGGAATTGCACAAGTTTGGTATTATCCGTTTACGAAGACCTATTGGTTTGGATATGATATGAGTCATAAAAAAGATCGTGAACGAAATGAAACCATGGAATTGAATCATATTGGCATTGAAATCGTTGGTCTATCGAAATATTTTGGAAATAAACTAGCATTGAAAAATCTTTCGGTTCGATTTAATCGAAATATGATTACTGGTTTTCTTGGCCGAAATGGTGCTGGTAAAAGTACAACATGGGCAATTCTAACTGGATTGATTCCACCATCGGATGGAACGATTTATATCGATGGTTATGATATCTTAACTGACATGAAAATCATCCGAACAAAACTCGGTTTTGCTCCACAATATAATATTCTATTCGATTATTTAACCGTTAAAGAACATCTTCGATTTTTTGCTCAGTAAGAAATTGAATAAACCGAGCCTATTCATTTCTATTGATATTTAGATTGAAAAATGCATCAAATGACGTAATTGAAAGTGACATCGAGCAAATGCTTCATGATTTACTATTGGAAAAGAAAGGTGACAATTATTCATCGGAATTATCCGGTGGAATGAAACGAAAACTTTCGATTGGAATTGCATTTATTGGCAATTCATCAACAGTCATTCTTGACGAGCCAACAGCCGGCGTCGATCCGTATTCTCGTCGAGCTATTTGGGATTTAATTTTAAAGTACAAAAGCAATCGAACGATTGTTCTCTCGACTCATCATCTCGATGAAGCCGATTTACTCAGTGATGAAATCGCAATTATTTCATCGGGAGAACTGCAATGTATCGGAACGACAATGTTCTTAAAACGAAAATATGGCGAAGGATATAATTTAATCATTGAAATGAACTCAGATGAAAATCAATTCAACAGATTAACGGATTTTTTGAGAAAGTTTATGTTCGATATACAAGTTAAAGAACAACATGGCGAACAGATTATTTATTTAATTCGAGATGATATTGAACATACGAGAATATTTCCGATGATGTTAGCTGAACTTGATGAAAATAAAGATAAATTTGCTATTAAAACGTACGGATTAGTGAACTGTAGTTTAGAACAAGTCTTTCTTCGAGTAGCTGATGAAGTTAAACGACCGGAAGATTATGAGAAAATGTCAAAATGGAAACGATTTCGGCGACCAAAAATACTTCATAATGAAACTGTTCCTGAAAATATTGATCAAACTGGTAGAATCTCAGACGATTGGACTACGTATACTGTCGAACGTCATACAGGTTATCGACGGATTCTCATGCAAATCTATGCGTTACTTATCAAACGTTTTCATCGAACAAAACGTAATCTCAAAGGTTTGGTCGCTGAATTATTTCTGCCGATAATCTTCGTTCTTCTGGCCATGCTCGTCACTAAACTAGCTCCTGATCAAACCGATCCACCTCCATTAATCCTCCATCCATGGTACTGGGGCAAGCCAAATGCAATGTTTCAATCCTATAGTCCATCAAACACATCATTAAATTCCAAATTTACTCATCAAACATTCACAAAATATCCATCGTTAGGCACACGATGCATAAAAACAAGTTTATTGAACTCGAAAACTTATCCATGTAAAACTACGAACGTAACTCATGTCGAAAATCCGACAAATTCAGATGTTTTAAATGCACTTAATCAAGTTAATTACAATCGAACACGTATATCTCCTCAATGTAATTGTTGGCAAACAATGCAAACATGTCCGATAGGTGCTGGAGGTCCTCAAGCAAACTTCGACGTACTTCAAACAAATGATATTCTCTATGATTTAAATCAATTTAATATAACCGATTGGTTGATTAAAAGTGAATTCAATCGAGAATTTCTTATGAAACGTTTTGGAGGATTTGAATTTGTTTCGAATAATTCGATCGATCCTATTCAACTGATCGATGAAGGTGTACTTAATCGAATTGTTAATCTAGTAAATCAATATTCTCTATCGATTAATACAAGCAAACTTCTTCCACTATTTGCCATGCATCCACCGCAAATCTCTGTAAATCATTCTTTTTTCTTTATTTTTTTTTTCGTAATTTTTCGCTTTCAGATTTGGTATAACAACAAAGGTTGGCCATCGAGCGTTGCCTTTCTCAATCTTTTCAACAATGCACTGTTACGTGGAGTTTTACTTCAACAAAATTCATCGATTGATCTCGATGAATACGGCATAACTGCTATCAATCATCCGTTGCCACAAAGTCAAATTCAAATCGATAGTGAACTACAAACGCGTGCAACTATGGAACTCTTCACAGCAATTTGTGTTATCTTTGCGTTAGCTTTTATTCCGGCTAGTTTTCTTGTCTTTCTCATCGACGAACGAACGACAACATCGAAACATCTACAATTTGTTAGCGGAATACACGGTAATTGTTCAATTCGTTTTCTTGATTTCTATTGATTTTCTTCTAGGAATTACTTATTGGTGTGGAAATTTCCTTTGGGATTTGTTTAATTATTGTCTTTCGATAAGCTTTTGTTTGATTATATTTGTATCGTTTAATATCGAAGCGTATGTTTCAAGTATGAATTTACTTTGTTTAATTTTGTTATTATTTCTCTATGGTTTTGCGATTATTCCATTGATGTATCCGATTAATTATATTTTTCAAATACCTTCAACGGGTTTCGTTCTCATTTCATGTATCAATATATTCATCGGTCTAATAACAACAATATCGACATATCTATTAGAAAGTTTTGATGATCAACCGGATTTAGAACGCATAGGTGATATTTTGAAGAAAGTCTTTCTCATTTTTCCACATTATTGTCTTGGACGTGGTCTATTCGATATGAGTCGAATCTATGCAACGAATATGATCAATTCGAAATACAGTTTGTTCGTAAATCATTTGGTTAAAAGTAGAAATTTTGCTTTCTAGTTAACGGTTTTGTACCAGTTTCACCGTTTCAAATGGATATTGTTGGTAGAAATTTCGTGGCTTTGACTTTTCAAGGCCTTGTCTTTTTTCTATTAACAATTCTTATTCAATATCGATTTTTTCTTCGATCATTTCATTACGTCAATCGAATTCATCCTTCAGAAATTCAAAGATCAACAAGCGAAGATGATGATGTTCTAGCCGAACGAGAACGAATTCATTCAGATCCAGAAAATAATCAAAACGACATTTTACGGATGGTAGATTTAGTGAAGGTAGTTAAAAAAACGATGAAATACGAACTTGATGATCTATTTTTTTATGTAGACTTATGGATCTATTTTCGGAAAATCGTTTCGGGCAGTTAAACAAGTCTGCGTAGGAGTGAAGTCAGGTGAATGTTTCGGCTTATTAGGCATTAATGGTTCAGGCAAATCAACGACATTTAAAATGTTAACAGGCGAAATACCGATGACCGATGGATATGCATATATAAATAACTTCAACGTTAGCAAACAGCTCAATCAGATTCGACAGAATATCGGGTAAAAATAGCAGCACTATATGTGCGCAAAAAAAGAATGATTCATGATGTTTTTGCTAATAGATACTGCCCACAATTTGATGCCCTAGATTGTTTATTAACCGCTCGAGAGCATTTGTACTTCTACGGACGACTACGGGGACTGAAAGAGAAAAATCTTTCATTCGTAAATATCTAATCTCAATCAAGTGCAAAAGCAAAGAATTATTTGAATATTTGATAGATTGTGGGTTGTTTATTAAAACGACTTGGCTTGACGCTTTGGGCCGATAGACCAGTTGGTCAATATTCCGGAGGGAATAAACGTAAATTGTCAACTGCGATTTCATTAATGGGAAATCCATCGATAATATTCATGGATGTAAGTTTTGATCCGAGAGTTTTAATAAAAAATTTTATTTATCTAGGAACCAACAACCGGAATGGATGTACGTGCAAAACGTTTTTTATGGGATTGCATATTAACACTGACGCGTCAAGAGAAAAAATCAGTGATTATTACTTCGCATTCAATGGAAGAATGTGAAACATTATGCAATCGTAAGATTTAAAAAATATATTTCGCTTTTTAAACTATTCATTATCTAGGATTAGTAATTATGGTTAATGGAGAATTTAAATGTCTTGGAAGTGTTCAGCATTTAAAACAAAAGTAGATTCATTTCTTGTTTTGATCGATGATTTTGAAATTACATGTTTAGATTCGGTGATGGTTATACGATACTTGTTCGTATAAATATCGATGTGAATCGACAGATTCTTATTGAATACATTCAAAAATTACTTCCGGATATTATCATTAAAGAAGAACATAACAAAATGATTCATTTTCGTGTAGCAACAAATATACATCTCTATAAAATATTCGGTATACTGGAAAAAGCTCGCGATGATTTGAAGGATTTTATCGAAGACTATACGGTTAGTCAAGTGACACTCGATGATGTTTTTGTAAATTTTGCTAAAATTCAACAAGACAAAGAACCTGAATGAAATTCAATTGTTTAGTAAATGTCTTGATTAGACATGTCTATGTATTTTTTTTTCGCGATTAAAATAAATATCAATGTATACGAGAAAAGAATTATTATGTTTGTTCTATGAGCGTTTATTTTTTGAATTAAGAAAATGCTTTTTTTTTATGCTTGATCATTTGCGACTTGTTGTCGTGCAAGATTGCGTACTTGATCGTTTTCGACCATTGAGTGGGCTCATACAACAGAATCGACCTGAGAAAGAATTATCAAGAATATTGAAAATATTTGAATCGAACTCGTTCAACTTACGTTGTACAGTTGGTTCGAGTAAAGGTTGTAAAGTATTATCATCGGATGAATCATCTGAAAATCGAAAAGTCGTCTTGTTCTTTTTCTTTAAAATGATTCAATTAAACTACCTGATTTGAAGAATTTGTTAAACGTCAATTGTCGAACAACTGCTCGTCGTAAATCATCCGTTTCATTCTAAACAAAGAACCAGATTGAATAGTGTCTCAGTGAACTCTCGACCTTGACAGTCAACAATACAAGTCAAGTAGATGTCTACGAACTCATAAGAATTCTTTATGGACAAGGTCAATAGATCGATTACAACAATTAGTCGATTTTTACCTGTTCTAAATCATCGCTACTGAGTCGAAATGATTGAATGGCAAACATTTGATTGAATAAAATAAGACATACAAATAAATAAATAATTGAAATTGATGAATTGAAATTATTTTTTCCGAAAGCAATCATAATTTTTGTGTGTCAAGTAAAAGAAGAAGAAGAAGGAGACGTCGATGATGTGATTCTATTTGATGAATGAAAATAAGAACGTTTTTTTAGAAAATATTTATATAGAGACACGAATAGTCATAATCATGATCAGAGAAATCTAATAGAAAAAAGAAAGAAAAACTATCTCGCTTGGTACTAATGCCGGAAAAGATGACAGGACGTGACGAACGATGAATCTCTTATTGACTAAGAGAGAGAGAGAGAGAAAGAGAGAATGTGGGCGAAGTTCAAAAAAAAATCGAATAGTTTAGTTTTACTTCTATTAAAACTACATCATACAATATCATGAAAGGAGAATTTAATATAAGCTACCTATGAGCGAAATAGAAATAGACTATTTTGCTTGTTGAAAACAGATATAGCTCATGAGCATACTGTCACTAATGATTTCAATAATATTATTAAATATTTATAAACAGTACACGTCTATTCAATGGAACCGAATATCAATTGGTTGTGCTCGTATTTGTCGAATTGAAATTTTGAGCATAAACTATAAGTCTAGTCGGTTTGTTTTGCACCGACATATCGATAAAAGAAACTGTAATTTAATGATTAAAATCTGTCAGGTGATTCAGTCGACGAACAAATCCGATTTTAACAAAGAAAAAGAAAGAAAGAAAGAAAGAGAATCTAACAGCAAGCTTAATTAAAAATAATTTTGCTCTAATCAAAATAATCAATTGAAATGTCATATTCATCAGTATTTATTTGTGAACTAATAATTATTATCGTGTTCAACAAAAAACAAATGAATGTGAACATGCAATTTGTTGTCTACGTACTCGTAAAGAACCGAAACAATGTTTTTATCGTAGTAATAAATGTAGCAGAAATTCTAAATTGTGAAGTCTTGTCGTTTCAAGTGACTAGTTGTGTATTTAAAAGAAAAGACGACGGGGGGGAGGGGAAGAATGGGAACAGAGAGAATATTCTACTCGATTGCAGTTAAACTTTGATGTTTATAATGGTTGAACTTTCCAATAATGACTAGTGTCTCGGTAAACATGACATTTACGATCAAAGAGTATTTTTCGTTTGTTGTCATGAATGTCCTTGAAAATTCAAACATAAAATCTAAGACAAACAAATATCGACGCCAATTCTGACGAGGTTTTTTTTATTCAAATTTATCTCTAATACACACACAAAAAATATTATTGGAAATTATTAAAATATTATCACTAATACATATCACCAAATGACTTGAGACAATACTAACATGTAGATATATCAATTAAGCGAGAGTAAAATATGATTGTCGGTAGATCATTCTATCGCATATATTCTAAACATCGGACATATGAAGCACTGTAGGTCGTTCGCCAGGTTCAAACGGTGGTAAACCGCGTGAAGGACAACCTGCACACCGAAAAGCATCACCCAAATAGCACTAAATAAATCAAATATTCTGACTAATCATTTCTTATAAAGTAAAAACAGCCGACACTTACACTTCCGCAAGATGATTTAATATTCTGTTTTATTTGAGTATCGCCTTTCTCCTTGGATTCTTGTGCAGGACTGGATACATCTTCATTAGCATTCAATTTCTTTCGATCATTCTCATCTGATAAATTCTCTGTTTTAACCATGTTACTATCGTCATCATCATCGTCGTCGTCGTTTTCTACAGTCCAAGTTTTCTTTCCTCCACCTGTCGATATTTGTCGTATTAAACTAACGCCTGTTCGACGTATCGGCACTGAATATCCGACATCGAACGATGGTTTTTGACATAACCATAACGAACCAAGACGTTTGACATTGTCATCTTTATTCTCGATTAGAAACGATGAATTCGCGTCCAATGGATTACAATTACTAAATCCGCACATTTTAAAATGACCAATAGCTTGTGCTTGTCGACTCTGTTCGATGTGTGTAATGAGATAACCATTCGGACGTAGTAAACGAAAGAATTCATTGAGTAAATCGATACTTGTCGGCGAATCTTTTCGACTTACAAGTCCAAATAAAATCAGATCAAACGATGATATTGCGTGTCGAGCTTTGAAAAATCAAATTTTGATCTCATTCGATTCTTTTTCTGCGAGAGAGAAAAACTTACATTCAAGTAATAACTGTACACTCTCAAAAACGATATGTGCTTGTTTAGCTTTTGTATCCAAAGTTTCTTGAAACATTGGCACACTCTCAGGATCTGTATCATCCATCCAAACAACGAGAATACTTTTGGCAGATGCAAATATTTCATCCATCGGGTGATGTTTTCGTCGATCTGAAATTCAATCAAATAAATCTTCAGCTCGTTTTTTTTCCTTTTCTTTATTTCAAACAGAAAAAGAACGCAAAAATTGAGTCCATATTAAAGATGATGAAACACACACACACACACACGCGTACAGTACGAAAGATAATGAAAGCAAACGAAGGAAAGTGTGCATATTTTTTGAAACCAAAGACAAGATCAATAGAAGGAAAAACACGAAGACAATGTTGGTGATTGTTAATCATTGACAAAAAAGAAAAAAAGAAAAGAAAAATGTTTTGTTGCGAAATCAGCACCAATGCTATGTCTCCGGGTTTGTTTGTTTGTTTTTCAAAGAATGTAGACACGGACCAAAAAATGAAGAAGAAAAACTGAACTAGATCACTATGTACATGAAAAGAATAAGAAAGAAAAAACTGAATTTTAAGAACAAAGAGAGAGACAAATCGATAACGTTCACATGCTTGTTTCTGTTTTGCTTTGTGCTTGGTTTGGTTTTGTACATTTTAGATAATTGATTAGGATTTTTTAAAGCGTCGAAACGCGTATTAAACGAAAAAATATATATAGAGAGAAATCTAAAGATACTATTTCATTGATCAGTTCGAACCGTCATTCATTGATAATTGAGCTGTTCGAGCTGATGATGTTGTTGTCGAACGTTTTGGACATGTACGTAGATATTCATCATCACTTAATTGACTCACATCAGGTCGATCACGAACATTATAAGTCAAACAACGTCTTATAAACGCTTTGGCTCCATCGGACACGATCGGTTTCGCCGGAAATTCGACTTCTTTCGCTTTTAGAATCGTTTGATTTTCTAATATTGCTGCTTGAGATTGATTATGTCCGTAAGGTTTTCGTCCGTATAAACATTGAAAAAAAATGCAACCTAAACTCCAAACATCGACTTTCGACGAAATCTTCGGTGGATTCGGTCCTTGAACGAAGACTTCAGGCGGCAAATACCAATAAGTACCCGCGCCTTGAGATGTTAAGTCCATGCCGTGCTCGGGATCGTATGTGTCCTCGCACATTTGCTTACTGAGACCGAAATCGGTGATTTTGATTTCGCCACTGCTCGTGCCCGACCCGAGTAGAATATTCGCAGGTTTCAAATCGAAATGAATCACGGGTGGTTTAATGCCAACGTTTAAGTATCTCAATGCACTGACTGTTTGCATAACAACTGAACGAGCTTCTTTCTCCGGGATGTATTTGTGTTGTTTCAAGAAGAAATCGATATCATTGCCTTCGATATACTCGAGAACAGTGCAAAATCTACGATGAAAATAGAAAAATCAATCGATAATTGAGTTTTATTTGTCTCTTACGAGTCCGTATCGATTTCGAATACATCGTACAGTCGGACTATTCGAGGATGATCTAAGGTTTTGAGAATGTCACATTCACGTAAAGCATGTCTAAAGTAAAACACCATTGAATTCGAAATTCAATCGAAAAGTTTTCTACTTGATATAATTGGCTTTCTTTTCTTCTTTCCATTCTTTGTTCAATTGATGAACTTTAACAGCAACATATCGTTGTTCTTTCAAGCAGAACGCTTTGTGAACTTCACTGAAACCACCTTTGCCAATTAAAGTTAATAATAAATATCGATGATTCAAAACTGGATGATCTTGAAATCTGTCGAAACAAAGAAAAAAACGAAAATCAAAATCGAATTCAATCGACGGAAATTCTACCTGGAATGATCTTCGTTGTAGATTCGTTTCAATTCTCTTATATGTAAATTTCTTTCTCGTTCTAATTTCTCGTATTCAACTTGAAGATCCATTTCTTCTTTCTTCAACGACGCCTGTCTCAACCGTAGGATTTCATCGGCTTCATACCAATCACTCATCGACATTCTAGAACAAGACAATGCAAAATCGTTTTTGTTATTTTTCTCTTCCGTTCGTACGCTTTGTTATTATCGCTGTTTTTCATTCCATCATTGCTGCTTTCATCTTGAACGACAAATGCTCCCGTTCGATCCTTCGTTCGCGACTTGGAGTTCGGTGTTTTCGGTGGTTTT
>Ga0209963_1001104_pt1 | contig 17598 bp, 17 predicted proteins | sample ThiBio_1000_biof_2_FD_183957 | JGI IMG/M metagenome (GOLD analysis project Ga0209963, IMG submission 183957) | Wastewater bioreactor microbial communities from Cape Town, South Africa - Thiocy_cont_1000_biof (SPAdes) | ecosystem: Engineered > Bioreactor > Thiocyanate-remediating >...
CTGTCGCTGTTCGGCGGCAGTGCATGGCAGTGGGAGCCGCGCCGCGGCCAGTACTACCTGCACAACTTCCTCGCCTCGCAGCCGGACCTGAACTTCCATCACCCCGACGTGCGCGCGGCCACGCTGGACAACGTGCGCTTCTGGCTGGACAAGGGTGTGGACGGCGTGCGCCTGGACGCGATCAACTTCTGCTTCCACGACCGCCAGCTGCGCGACAACCCGCCCAAGCCGAGCGAGCAGCGCGTCGGCCGCGGCTTCAGCCCGGCCAACCCGTACGCGTTCCAGTACCACTACTACAACAACACGCAGCCGGAGAACCTGGGCTTTCTCGCCGAGCTGCGCACGCTGATGGACGGCTATGCGGACGTGGCCGCGCTGGGCGAGATCTCCTCGGAGGATTCGCTGGCCACCATGGCCGAGTACACCATGCATGGCCGCCTGCACATGGGCTACAGCTTCGAGCTGCTCACCGAGGATTTCAGCGCGGCGCACATCCGCGGCACGGTGCGCCAGCTGGAGGCGCAGATGACCGAAGGCTGGCCGTGCTGGGCCATCTCCAACCACGACGTGGAGCGCGTGCTCAGCCGCTGGGGCAACGGCGACGCCTCCGCGCAGCTGGCCAACCTGTTCACCGCGATGGTCTGCTCGCTGCGCGGCTCGGTGTGCATCTACCAGGGCGAAGAGCTGGGCCTGACCGAGGCCGACGTGCCGTACGAGTCGTTGCGCGACCCCTATGGCATCGCGTTCTGGCCGCAGTTCAAGGGCCGCGACGGTTGCCGCACGCCGATGCCGTGGAGCGACGACGACGCGCAGGCCGGCTTCAGCCATGGCATGCCGTGGCTGCCGGTGCCGGAGGAACACCGCGCCCGCGCGGTGGCGCAGCAGCAGGGTGATCCGCAGTCGGTGCTCAACGGTTTCCGCACCTTCATGCGCTGGCGCCAGGCCCACCCGGCGCTGCGCTGGGGCGACATCGAATTCCTGGACACGCCCGAGCCGGTGCTGGCCTTCCTGCGCCGGCTGCGGGACGACACCGTGCTGGTGGTGTTCAACCTCGGCGCCACGGCCACGGAGCTGGCCTTGCCTCCCCTGCCCGGGGCGGCGACCGCGCTCGACGGCCATGGCCTGCAGGCCGGCACGATGCGGGACGGCAAGCTGCACCTGCCCGGCCACGGCGCCTGGTTCGCGCGCCTTTCCGCACCCGACCACGGGTAGGAGCCCGCTCGCGGGCGATGCGCCTGCGGCGGGAATCACGAAAGCATCGCCCGCGAGCGGGCTCCTGGGCGAAGGGCGGACACGACGACGCCGCGCCGGTGACCGGCGCGGCGTCGTGTGGGGCGCTTACTTGCGCTGGTCGGCCGTCGCCTCGCGTGCGGCGCGGAACTCCGAATCCTTGCTCCAGCCCGGCCACTGGTCCGAGTTCGCCAGCTGGCTGCCGACGGTGTAGAGCAGTTGCAGGTCGCGCGCCATGCCGGTGAACGGCCAGCTCGCCTGCCACTCGTCGGAGGGCTGGTGGTAGTGCTTGGCGGTGTATTCCTTGCCCGCCGCTTCGCCCGCCTTCAGCCCGCCGTCGATGCGGTCTTCGCCCGAGCCGAACGACACCGCCGGCACGCCGCGCTTGGCGAAGGAGAAGTGGTCGGAGCGGAAGAAGTAGCCCGCTTCCGGGTGCGAGTCCGGGGTGTAGACCATGCCGAACTTCTTCGCCGTCGTGACCAGGTCGTCGAGCAGGCCGAGCTTGGCGTTGCCGGAGATGGTGAAGTCGCGGGTGGGGCCGTGCGGGTCGAGCGCGTCCATGTTGATCACGCCGGCGGTGGTGGCCAGCGGGTACAGCGGGTGGCTGGCGTAGTACTCCGAGCCGAGCAGGCCCTTTTCCTCGGCGGTGACATTGAGGAACACCACGCTGCGCTCCGGCTGCGGCGCGTGCGCGAAGGCGCGGCCCATCTCGATCAGCGCCGCGGTGCCGGTGGCGTTGTCCACCGCGCCGTTGTAGATGCGGTCGCCGGTGCCGTCGGGCAGGCCGATGCCCAGGTGGTCCCAGTGCGCGCTGTAGATCACCGTCTGGTCGGGATGCTTGCTGCCGATCACGCGCCCGACGATGTTGTGCGAGGTGATCACGCTCTTGTCGACCTTGAAATTGGCCGAGAGGCTTTCGCCCTTCAGCGCGATCGGCTTGAACGCGCGCGTCTGCGCCAGCTTCTTGGCGCTGTCGAAATCCAGCCCCGCGTGCTTGAACAGCTGCACCGCGAGGTCGCGCTGGATCCATCCTTCCAGCCGCGGGTGGGAGTCGCCCGGCTTGTCGCGCACGATGTCGAACATGGTGTTGGTGTTGGAGTTCTTCACCGTGGCCCAGCCGTAGGAGGCCGGCGCGGTCTCGTGGATCACCAGCAGGCCCAGCGCACCTTGGCGCGCGGCCTCCTCGTATTTGTAGGTCCAGCGGCCGTAATAGGTCATGGCCTTGCCGCCGAAGTCGCCCTTGCCGGTTTCGAAATCCGGGTCGTTGACCAGCACCACCGCGATCTTGCCGTGCAGGTCGACGCCCTTGAAGTCGTCCCAGTCGCGCTCCGGCGCCTTCACGCCGTAGCCGACGAAGACCAGCGGCGCATGGCTGATGTCGACCGAACTGGCGCCGTCCATCGGCGCGCGGATGGCGATCTGCTCGCCTTGGGTGAGCGGCTCGGTCTTGTCGCCGAGGGTCAGGCTGAGTTCGGGCTTGCCGATGATCTCGGTGCGCAGCAGCGGCACCGCCTGCGTCCACAGCCGCTTGCCGTCCTTGAGGTCGCCGCCCGGTTGCAGGCCGGCGGCCTTCATCTGTTCGACCACGTAGTCGATGGTGCGCGTCTCCGCCGGCGTGGCCGGGCCGCGGCCCTCGAAGGCATCCGAGGACAGCGTCTTGACCTCGTCGGAGAGGCGCTGCGTGCTGAAGGTGGGGACATCGGCGGCCTGTGCTGCGGCACAGGCGCCGATGACGAGCGCGGAAAGGAGCAATCGCTTCACGGGCAATCCGTCACATGGGGAAGGGAATCCCGATACTAGTCAACTCGCCGGTACCGGTCCATTTCCCCGCGTCCATTTCCCGCGGCCCGTGCCGCGCGGGCGCTATTCGATGCCGATCACCTTGCCGGTGTGCGCATCGATGCGCAGCTTGACCTTCTTGCCTGCCGGGTTGTCGGCCTTGGCTTTCCAGATGCCCTCGTCGAAATCCACGTCGTGCACGTCGGTGTAGCCCTGGGTGGACAGCGCCGCTTCCACGTCGTGCCTGCTCAGGTTGGAGACTGCCGTGTCGGGATAGATCTCCCCGGTGCTGGCGTCGATGCGCACGTCCAGGTCGTTGCCGTCGGCGCTGTCCGCCTCGGCCTTCCACATGCCGTCCTTGAACTTCAGGTCATGCACGTCGGTGTAGCCCTGGGCGGTGAGCCGGGCGCGTACCTGCGCTTCGGTCATGGCCTGTTGCGCGATCGCGACCTGGAAGGCACCCAGCGACAGCAGGCCGATGCCCGCGGCAAGGGCGAGGGAGGGGAACGTCGGTTTCATGGCGCACCTCGATGCTTGCGGAAAGCCCCGAGTCTTGGGCGCCGGGCGAAAACATCCGGTGAACGCGGGCGTGAATCCCCGCCAACGGTTCAGCAAGGTGATCGGCCATGCCGCAAACGCGACGCCGCCGCCCGGTGTGAGCCGGACGGCGGCGCGCGGGTGGATCAGACGGTGTCGATCAGTCCGGGTCGATCGACCCGGGTCGACACCCGCGCATCAGAGCGCGGCGTCCTTCAGCTTCTTCAGCGGACGCACCTTGACCTTCACCGTGGCGGGCTTGGCCGCAAACACCTGCTCCTCGCCGGTGAACGGGTTCTTGCCCTTGCGCTTCGGCTTGGCCGGCACCTTGACGGCGTTGATCTTGAACAGGCCGGGCAGGGTGAACTGGCCCACGCCCTTCTTGTGCACCGAAGCGAGCACGGCCGACTCCAGGCCGGCGAGCACGGCCTTGACCGTCTTCGCGTCGACGTTGGCCTGGGCGGCGACGTGGGCGATCAGCCCGGACTTCGACAGGCTCTCGCCGATCGGCTTGACCGGCGCGGCGGACTTGGCGGCGGCAGGCTTCTTGGCAGCCTTGGCGGGAGCTTTCTTGGCAGTGGTTTTGGTAGCCATTAGTTGATCTCGATAGTAGGAAACCCCGGCTTTCTGGGCTCGGAGGCCTTGCGGCCCGCACAATGTAGCGAAAATTTAGGGGTTTGACGCAACTGTGGCGCCTCAAGCGCGAATTTTTATTCGCGGTGTGGCAGGCGCGGCGGCGCGCAGGTGCGCGGCGGCAGTTCATCCACGCCCGCTGCACGCGGCACCGGTATGCTCCCCGCTCGCTTGTCTGCCGGCTTGTTGCCATGATGAAAACCTCCGTTTCCCGTTGGCTCCCTGGCCGGATCACGCGCGATCGCGCGAGTGGCGGGCGAGGCTCGCGGTGGTCGTGGCGGGCGATGATCGCGCTGCTCGCGCTGGCGCCCGTGGCGTGGGCCGCGACGGCTGCGGCGCCGGTCACCCTGCGCTTTTCCGGCACCGCGCCGGGCAGTGCGCTGCCCGAGGGCTGGAAGGCCTATGCGATGTCGCGGCATCGTCCGATCGCGCGCATGGCGATCGTGCGCGACGGCGGCGACAGCGTGTTCAACATCGACGCCAACCACGCCGCCGGCGCCATCGCCCATGCACTGGACCTGCCCGCCGCCAGCACGCTGACCTGGCGCTGGAAAGTCGACCGCAGCGTGGCGGCGGCGGACATGTCCAGGAAGCAGGGCGACGATTTCGCCGCGCGCGTCTACGTGTTCTTCGACGTGCCGCGCTCCAGTCTCTCGTGGCTGCAACGCATGAAACTGAAACTGGCCAGCCGCTCGCTCGGCCACGCCATGCCCACGGCGGCCCTGTGCTACGTGTGGGACAACCGCCACCCGATCGGCACCATCGCGCCCAGTCCGTTTTCGCCCCTGATGCGCACCATCGTCCTGCAGAGCGGCAACGCCCGCGCCGGCACCTGGCAAATGCAGCACCGCGATCTTGCCGCCGACTACCTGGCCGCGTTCGGCCGCCCGGCACCGCGCGTCACCGGCATCGCGCTCTCCGCCGACACAGACAACACCGGCGGCCACGTACAGGCCTGGTTCGGCGACGTGACGCTCACGCCGGCCGCGTCGAAACCCAAGCCGTAGGGCGGGCACCGCCCGCCGGCCGCTTCGCGGCATGACGATGGCGGGCCGTGCCCGCCCTACGATTTCGGCTTGGCCAGACGGCGCGGCTTGGCTTGCGCGGCGACGATCAGTTCCTGCAGGTAGGCGATGCCTTCCTCCTCGGGGAAGAAGGCGACCACGTCGGCCACGCTGAGTCCGTAACGTTTGCGCAGGGCGAGGAACTCCTCGCGGGCCTGCGCCAGACGCTGCTCGGCAGCGGCTTTCTTGCCGAGCGGCCCGGACGGAGCGGGCGACTGGGTCTTGCGTTCGAGTTGGGCGAGTTCTTCCTGGAACTGGCGGAAGTCGTACTTCGAGGCGGTCATCGGGTCACTGTTCGGGGCGGGGGCCGCGCATTTTCGCATGGCCGCCGCGCCGGCGGCTCGCGTCCTCAGGCGGCGCTGCGGGCGCCCCAGTTCGTGCCGGCGGAACGGCCGCGGTGACGTGCCGCGGCATACGCTCGTGAAAAACGCGCGGCGCAGCTGTCGTCCTTCGTCACCTCCGCCGGGGCTGCGGCGACCCTCGGTGCGGGTTCGCCAGCAATGGCGGGCGCGGGCTGCGATGGGCCGGAGCAGGCATGCTGCAAGGCTTGCTGCAAGGCCTGCTCGCCGGCCTGCCCGGTCAGCGCCATGCGGCACGCGGCGTGGCGCATCAGGAAATGGATCGCCAACTCTTCCGGCGAATTCGGCGCGGTGCGATCGATGACTTCTTCCATGGCTGCTTCTCGATGACGGAACCGGGGCGGTTCACTGAAACCAGCAGCAGAAACCGTGCCAAGTGAGAACTGCGTCACAAGATCGGGCCTCGTCGACCGCGGTCCTCCGAACTGAATCGCCCCGGGTTCTGAGGAGGCTCCCACTCTTGAGAGGATGGAGCCATGAACAAGTCCACGAAGTTTTCCCCTGAGGTCCGCGGGCGCGTGGTGCGCATGGTGCAGGAGCACCGCGGTGAGTACCCATCGCTGTGGGCCGCCGTGGAGTCGATCGCTCCGAAGTTTGGCTGCGTGCCGCAGACGTTGCTGAGCTGGGTCCAGCGGCACGAGATCGACAGCGGCGTACGCGAGGGCGTGACCACCGCCGAAGCGAAGCGCGTGAAGGAGCTGGAGCGCGAGAACAAGGAGCTGCGCCGGGCCAACGAGATCCTGAAGCTGGCCAGCGCTTTTTTTGCCCAGGCGGAGCTCGACCGCAAACTCAAGTCCTGAGGGCCTTCGTCGACGCGCATCGCGCCACGTTCGGGGTCGAGCCGTTCTGCAAGGTATTGCAGATCGCCCCGTCGGGCTATCGGCGGCATGCCGCGCAGGTGCGTGAACCGCACCGCCGCTGTGCCCGGTCCAACCACCACCGCCTGCTCGGATCAATCGGCTATATCCCCCCCCGGCAGAGGCCGAGGCAAGCCTTGGTCTCAACTTGCAAGCGCAACACCCGGTGAGAATTTCGCCATCTCCTCGGCCAGGGCTTCCTCCGGGGTTCTCCATCCCAGCGTTTGCCTCGGCCGGCCGTTGAGCAGGCGGGCGATGTCGTTGAGCAACGTCTGGCTGGCAATCGACAGGTCGCTGCCCTTGGGCAGGAATTGGCGCAACAGCCCGTTGGTGTTCTCGTTGCTGCCGCGCTGCCACGGCGCATGCGGATCGCAGAACCAGATGTCCATCTTCAACCGCTGGCTCAGCTCCCGGAAGTTGGCCATCTCGCTGCCGCGATCGTAGGTCAGGCTCTCGCGCAGGAAGGCCGGCAGCTTCTTCATCTGGCGAGTGAAGCCTTCCACCGCATCCGCCGCTGTGCAGCCGTCCATGCGACAGAGCACCACGAAGCGTGTCTTGCGTTCCACCAGCACGCTACCGCAGAGCGGTTGTAGGCGCCCTTGATGAAGTCGCCTTCCCAGTGGCCGGGCGCCAGACGATTCTCAATGTGTTCCGGTCGATTCTCGATCCGCAGCGCTTCCGGCACAAAGCTGCAGGCCGAGGCCGTTGTCCTGCGGCGCCCACGCCTGGGCTTCGACTGGCGCAGCGCGGCGACCATGCCCTGCTTCAGCGCGCCTCGCGGCTGGGCGTAGATGGTCGCGTAGATCGTTTCGTGGCTGACCAGGCCGGGGCGTTCGGACTCGGGCATCTGGCGCAGTCTGGCGGCAATCTGCTGCGGCGACCAGCGGGAGAACACAAGCCGATCGTGGACGTGCTGGTAGAGCGCCGTGCCGGGCGTCAGCAGCAGCGAGCGCCGACTTGCGCCGCGACGTTCGCGATAGCCTTCAGCAGCCCGCGTCGCGTCGTACATTCCGGGCCCGGCGCGCCGCAGCTCACGCGAAAGAGTCGACGGCGAACGGCCCAGCCGGCGAGCAATCGAGCGTAGGCTGCTGCCGTTCTGGCGCTCGATCATGATCATCGCGCGATCTTCGGGACTCAGGTGATGGTAGGTTCTGCGCATGGCAACGCCTTGATATGGGGGCGTTGCACTTGGAAGTTGAGTCTAAGAGCTACTACCGGCAACTCGCCAGTCAGGCAGCCCCCGTGGAGGTCTGACTTAAACCAAACAGCCTCCACGGAACCCGGGGCGATTCAAACCGTCTAGGTCGCCAACTAGCTTTGACCCCCGCCGCGAGGTCTCGAAACCTGAGATCCAAATCGCCCTATGATCTGGCGCATCATCTTTTAGCTCCGTTGAGAATTCGCTCGGTCATGAGGTGCGACCCGAGGTTTGCTCGCTCACCTGGTTGCAGCCATCTACGCAAGGAAGGTCATATGAATCGTCAGAATGAATCGACCCACAGCACCGTCGTGCTTCCGGATCTCCTAGATAAAGTCATAGAGCGGGGGATCACCAACGTCCGTCGCAAGCTCGTGGCGGGCTACAGGAACAAGAAGAACTCTCGCCCCAACGCGAAAACTTCTGATCCTGGGGCCGTGCTCTCAGATACGTTGGACGCGACAGGCGCATCCAGTGTGCTGGAGGTTGCTCAGCGAGGACAGGCATGGAAAGAAGTGATCACGAAGTCATTCGTGAGTGGCATTTCGTCCATCACGACGATCAAGTTTGACGGCGCGTTTACCGTGAAAGGTGGCGTCGCCGAAGGCATGCGCGACATGCCGAATGCGCCTGGGGTTTATGTCGTCTTTGACAAAGAAAACCGGCCTGTCTATGTGGGAGATAGCACGAAGCTGGGCAAGCGCTGGGTCGCTGGTCATATGAACGACTATCGGCGGGGCAGACGGATGGGCAAGCCCTACAAATTGGATAGCGTGCTGGAGGAGGGGTGCACAGTGCGGTGGATTGTCATGGGATCTAAGGAAACCGCAGCTGCATTGGAAGCTCACCTTATCCGGGAGCATAAGCCCGCGATCAACAGTCGCGAAGAGCTTCTGACGGAACAGGGCACCCGCAGCAACCAGGAGGGGAAGAAGATCAAGGATTCATCCGGAAGCACTGCAAAGCTGGTTGGTGGTGCGGCAAAGGAAGGCTTGGCTAACATGTCTTTCGCGATACTTGAGCAATTGGCTGATGCTATTTGTTTTGCGCTAAAGGATGAGCTTGCGGACATCTGCTTCGGAGAAGGGAAGCCAACGCTTGCCGAGCGTGTGGAAAGATTTCTGCGCAAGGTTTTCGAGGCCGTTAAGGGTTTGGTGACGTCCGCGATGCAGTTGCTTTCTGGGCTCATCGAGTTCGTGGTTAATGCATTGTCCAAGGCCATCGCTGAGGTTTATGCGCTCGTGAGGAACCTCTGCGATCTCGCCAAAGGCGCATGGGATCTCTATCGAGGTTCGAAGACCATGAGTCGGGAAGAGCTCATCGTCAAGATCTCTGAGACGGTCCTCGTCAGCGGCATGTTGGTCTTCTGGGACGCGATCGACCCTCTTATCGAAACACAGCTGACTGCCTTCGTTGGACCGTTCGCGCCCTACCTGGCGGCCTCGCTAACCGCAATTGGCTTTGGTGTCAGCAGCTACTGCTTGAGAAAAGTCATTCCCGCGGCGGTGGCTTACATCGTCAATCTCAAAACCGGCTGGCATGACGCTCTAGACGCGGCTCGGGACGCGGTTGACCAATTGGTGATCGTGGCTCAACAGGAAATGATCCTCATGGGTGTGGCACGCGAATATTATGAGTCGACGCAAGGGTTTGTCATGGCGACGATAGAAAGCACGGCTGTTCTGCGGGAGCACACGTCAATCAAGCGTCTCGATATGCGCCATTTGGTGGCGCTCCCGTACGACAAGCCAGAGGCTCAGCCATGAGCGAAGTGATTACTCCCAAGCTGGTCAAGCTCGCAGAGCCAGAATGCGTGGATGCATCGGTGACTCCAGCAGACGCTGAGGCCCCTTCGGCAGGGGACGCCCTGGTCCAGTTTGAGGGGCACCTGAACAATCTCGCCGAATCTATGGCCTCAGTGGAGGGCGCTGGCAAGCTGGCTGACTCCTATCAGAACAAGGGGGCTTTCACCCTGTTCATAGGCTCGTTTACCGGCACCGGTCAGAAGGACCTCGCTCGCATGGTCGGGCAGCTGGCGGGGAGCCTCCATACGACACAATTAGCTCTCGAACTGGTGATGAAGATGCAGATCCGCAAGAATGCGGTTCTGCGTGATTTCCACGATGCACTGACCCGGAAAATCGAAAATCTCGCTGCGGATTCGACTACGCTTGACGCCAATCAACGCGAGGCTGCGATCTTCATCCTCACCGAGTTGCGCCGGCACGTTGAAGAGCAGATGGCTCACCGGGCCATGGTCGAGGCACATGACGATCAGCTGCAGGCGCTAGGTGCGCAACTGCGTTCCACCAGTGAGTTGCTCGTCGAGAGCGAGGCCAAGGCTGCGCACGAAATCGCTGGCCTCAAGTCAAACTTAGCTCGATCTGAGCAGGCTTGTGCTCAGGCCATTCAGCGGATCTCGCTACTTGAAGATGCCCTGCGTCCGATGCACACGTTCTGGGGCAAAATGTTGCGCTACGCATTACCAGTGGCTTCCTTGATCTTGGCAGGTGTAGCGTTGGACATTGTTGTTGCTCATGGGTAGCCGTCGCGGCAGTCCAATCGCGTGTTTTGCGACGAGGTTGCACCAAGATCCCCCTAGTTGAGCGGGATTGGCCTGCCCATGAAAGGAGAGCTCATATGTTTCGCATCATCGGCGCCGCTGTGGTCTATGGATTCGCGCTATTCGGATTGGCAACCTATCTTCAAAAATCATCGTGTCCTGTCGAGTGATGGCAGTCAGGCACTACGATACAAGGGCGCCCGAGGGCGCCCTTTCTCTTTCAAAAGATGATCCGTTCGCGCTGGTCAATCGCGGTTTGTAAGGCGACCGCATGCTTTGACTTCGCTTCTTGGACCTGCAGCGCTGGCGCAGGCAGGAAAACGACCCGAGTCTTTGTTTTCGTGTAGACCCGACGTCCCCCCGCTTTGAGTAACGGGACCGTTTGGAGTCCGAGGTCAAAGGGGATGGAATCGAACCGCCGACACGGGGATTTCCAGGGGACGCGCTTGACGCAATTAGTCACTGTATCCCTGCTAAGAAGTTCAGAGATGCGACACTCCCGAGACCCGTCCTCAGCCTGATTCCCTCGTTTGGGGACCATGCCTGCAAATGCGATCCGTCGAGCTGGGGAACACTCATCCGAGCTGGGGAACGGGGAGGGGGACAGGGGGACCACAAACAAAAAAGCCCACTGGGCAAAGTGGGCTAAGTTGTTGATTTACATGGTGGCCGGGGACGGAATCGAACCGCCGACACGGGGATTTTCAAGAAATGGCTTGACGAAGCCGCTGGCGTCAGACCGCGACGTGATTGGCTTTATACAAGGCTTCCCAGGGCATCTGCCGGCACCAGGCGGCACAGAAAGGCACCTTTGCCGTTTACCAAACGTTACCCAAAGTTGAGATACGATCGTTTCCGTCGAGCATTCGCCGAGCAAGGGATGAAACTCCATGGCGGTCAAGGTCAAGATCACGGAGAGCCTGCTGAAGCAGTTGTCGTTCTCCAGGCGACTGGTGGCGGTGGGACCGAAAGGACCACGATTTGAAGCCACCCCCGAAGGGTGTCGTGAGTGGAGTCTCTACGATTCTGAAGTGGTGGGACTCTTTTTGCGCGTGCGACCGACGTCGATGATTTGGACCATTCGACGGAGGATGGGTGGATCACCCAAGCCCCGCCGGATTGGCGCTTACCAGTCCAACGCGGGCGGGAAGGTCTTCGGCATCGACAAAGCCCGCGAATGGGCGAAAGCCCAACTGGGTCTGATGGCCGATCACGTCGACCCCGCCCAAGTTCGCCGGGAACGAGGACAAGCGACCCGCCAGGCAGACGAGCGCCGAAGTGTCACCCTGGCCGTCGCCTTTGCCGACTACCACGCGATGAAGACCCCGGCCGAGCTGGGACACGGGGAGAAGGTGGACCCGCAAAACCGGAAGCTGAAGAACAAGGTCAGCTCCACCGCCGACCGGGCCAAGGTGCCCGCCTGGATGGCGAAGTGCCCGGTGTGGAGGAAGCCGTTGGTGGAACTGACGGGCGATGACATCACGACCATCTACCAGCCCCTCATTGACCACATTCTCCGCAAGAAGCCCATGCCGGCGTGGGGCCCGGTCAAGCGGACCCTGTCGGCGGGCACGCTGAACAAGATGTGGACCTATGTTTCCGCGGCCTACCACTGGAAAGCGAAGGCCATGGACTTGTCGCCGCGCCAAGTCGAGCTCTTCAAGACCTGGAAGCAGGAATATCAGGGCGAGTGGCCCAAGACGACGGCCAAGCCCACTTACTTGAAAACGGTCTCCCCTGAAGGGCAGGTGTGGCTGCAGACCTTGCGCGACTTGCGCGAGAAGGCCACGGATCCGGCCTTGCTGGAAATGCGGCCCGATCCCCGGGGGAAGTCGCTGAAGCCCCATGTGGCCGTCCTGGTGGATTACGTGCTCCTGGCATTGTGCTGGGGCACCCGATTCTCCGAGGCGGCCGAACTCCAGGTGGAGAACCTGAAGTTTGAGGAGCGGCTGGTGTTTATCCCGGGTGAGACGACCAAAAGCGGCGAGCCTGCAGCGATTCCCATGACCACCTGGACCGAGGAAATCCTTCGAGGACGGTTGGCGTGGAATGAGGCATGGCGGGGCCACGATGCCGGCGACTGGGTGTTCCCCTCCCGCGAGCATGGCAAGCACATCGGCTCCCCGCGATCGGTGCTTTTGGCGTTGGAGCGGGAGGCGGGGGTTCCCATCCGAATCCATGACCTCCGACGCACCCTGGCCACCGATTTTTCAAAGATGACCGTGCAGCACGAGCTGACCTCCCAGGCCATGCTGTCCGCCCTGGCGATGCATCACTCCGGGGCCACCAAGCGGGCCATGAACGACGTGACCCTGCGCTACATGAAGGACCAGGCCGACAAGATGAGGCCTTACTACGAGAAACGGGAGCGGGAACTAAAGCAACTGATGGGATTGCCCGTGGAAGATCCCATGGAGACCCTGACCCCCGAGCAGAAGTTTGCGCTGAAAACCGCGGCGGATATGATGCGGAGAGCGGGAGTAGACCCGGCGATGTTGCTCAAGGAGTAGGCGTGGACGAGGCGAATGAACCCGGTCCCGATGTGCTGGAACCGGTTCGGCTGGCGATGGCGGCGGCCACGGTCGAAAGCTACACCGAGAAAGAGTTGTCCGCCTTGCTCCGGTGCGGGGAGCGCTGGTTGCGTTACCAGCGGCAACGCGGCTTGCCGCCCCCGTTCTTCAAGCCCGCAGGAAGCGACCTCATCCGCTACCGCCGCGCCGCCATCGCCCAATGGCAAGCGGACGAAGAAGCCCGATCGATGGCCGAGGCCCGGGCCGCGTGGGAGGCCAAAAATGGACCTACCCATAAACCGGCACCGAAACGGGTAGGCGGGAAAGGCGGTATTTCCGACCTGGGCGACAGCGAAGGCCACGGCCTGGACGAGCCCGAAGTTCGTCGGGGCCGCGCCCGGAAGACCGCCACCTTCGCCCAGTTTCTCTCGGGCCCGCTGGAGCCGGCCGACGACCTATGGCTCATTGCCTTGCGGGGGCCCACCCAGCAGCCCCAGGACTACTTGGGCGGGTTAGCGAAGGGGCGGGGCCTGGACGAAGGCGATTCGCTGGAATGGCTCACCCGGGCGGGCTACTACACCGCCGACGCCCAACACCACCGGGCATCCGGCGATCACCCGCACTGGGAGATTCTGGAAGACGCCACCCGGCCCGATACGTGGGCCCGAACCGCCGAGGGCGCCCTGGCCGGCCACCTATGGACCGTGGAGGAGCCTACCCATAAACAGGCCAGCCCTTGGGTAGGGACGCTTTCGGAAGCGTTGCGGGAGCCCTGGAGCAGTGAAGCCGTCCGCCAGCCGTTTGCTCAAGCCCTGCTGGACGTGCTGACGCATACGCGAAACGAGTTGGACGAACTCAAGGCCGAGCAGCGGCAACGGGACCTCCTGGCAGCGTTGGATGGGAATGACGACCAAACGGACGGTTCAACGCAGCCGCGGAGACGGATGTGAGAAAGCGAGAACCCGCCAAGCGAGATCCCGACATTCTAGGAGGCCCCAAAGTGGGCCTGATTCGCAAGGATCGGTTGCGCCCCAACGTCATCCTCAACGACGCCCAAGAGGAAGAACTCAAGGAAGCCAAGGCGGGGCGGGTGGAGTGGGTCTCCCCCGCGGTGGCGGCTTACATGCTGGGGATCTCCACGGAAGGCTTGAAGAAGCGCCGCCAGGGAGCCAGCGGCGGGGTGGTGCCCGAGCATAAAAAGCACGGAAAATCTTTCGTCTACAAGTGGACATCCCTCCTGGCTCAATCAGCGGAGGTGGACCACCTTCAGAAGGTGCAAAGTGACCTGATGGAGCAGGTGGCGCAGCTTCGGGAAGCCTTGAGTCAGGAAAGGCAGGCGACCCAGAAGCGGGATGCCCTGTTTGGTCAGTTGTTGAGCCGCCTGGGGATCGACCTGGACGCGCTGGCCGTGATGACCCTTTGGGCCACCGACCACGAAGGCCGCCTCACAAGTCATGCCGCCGTGGCCGATGGGGAGACCTGGGCCCAGGTGAAGGAAGGCCGACACAGCGCCACGTTGACCTGGATGGAGGCCTTGCGCGCCCCGTGGCGGCACGAGAACGACCGGGAGCCCTACCACCAGGCCGCCTTGGCGGTGCTGGAGCACGCCCGCGAGGGAGCCAGAACGCCCGTTGGCGGTTAGAAACAACCGGGTAATGTAAAAAAGTGAAGCCCTGCGGGGATTTAGGGGTGGTTTTGGGGCTCTCTTATGCCCCGATTTCCCGATGACACGACCGAACGGTTTATAGGCCGTCAGGCGGCCCCTGCTTACGCTTTCTCCACCGACCCACTTCCGGATCGGCAACCCACCTTCCCCGTTTTTCAAACGCATGGCCTTGGCCGTGGCGGGGAAGGCTTGCCTGGAGAAAACGCATGAAGAAGAACGCGACCTGCAACCCCGTGGGCACGGCCACGACCACCTGGCTGACGCCCCGGAAGGTCATCGCGGCCCTGGGCCCCTTTGATCTGGATCCGTGCACCCCAGTGGAGGGCATGCCGTGGCCGACCGCGAAACGGATGCTGACGCCGGCCGAGGATGGGCTGAACACCCCTTGGCCGAAAGAAGATTTCGTTTGGCACAACCCGCCGTATGGCAAGGGCATTGAAAAGTGGCTGGCCAAGGCGGCGGACCACGGGCACGGCATCACGCTGGTTCACGTGCGTATGGACACGGTTTGGATGCACGAACAGATTTTGAACCACCCCAACGCCCGCGGCCTGGTGTTCACCTGCGGTCGCATTCGCTTCCATCGGCTGGACGGCACAGCTGGAGAAGCCCCGCCCGTGGGCTCCCTGTTTGTCGCCTATGGCGAAGTGGCCGCCCTCGCTCTTCAGCATGCCGTGGCCGTGGGTGCCATCACGGGTTGCTATGTCCCGTTGAATGGCAGGGGTGGGGTGGCTGCCAACGATGGGGGGTTTGGGGAAGAAACCTCTGCTTTGAGTTTGGCTCAATGAAAACCAGGGATGGAGATTTCCATGGATGGAAAAAAGCCAAGAGCGAAAAGCCCTGAAAAAGGCAAAACACCCTCCGGGGGTTGAGGGTTTTTGCCCCGAACAGGGGCCTGAAACAAGGAAGAAGAGTTGACTAAAAATGGAACAACCCCCCGTTCCAATGGAACAACCCCCCTTGGGACAAAAATTAAAACATTAAATCAAAGACTTACACCCCAAAAAAGGGCTTGTCCCAAGTGGAACGGGTAGAAAAGTTTGCCCATACGTAAAAGCGCTGTTTGGAGCTTGCGCACGTAGAGATCGAGTTTTACCCCGTTCCACCTGGGACACCCGGTAAAGCCTTACGTCCCAACGGTTTCCATGGAACGGGTATGGAACGGGGGGTGTTCCATTTTTAGTCTAAATAGGGGTTTTTCAGCCAATTTGGGCCAAAAAAGGAAAACAAACTAACTAAAAGGCCTTATTTTGGTTTTAGTCAAGTTTGCCCCCTTGCGCACTTCCAAAAATCTGTTTGTATGGTTTGTAGCACAAAGCGGCTCTAGTTAAAAATCAGGAATCAAGGAGCAATCATGAATCAAACCATCGCCAACACGAACCCAACCCCATCCAAAGCCCGAGGTGCGGTTTTGAGGGCGCGGGTGGCCGATACCACCAGTGACCGTTTTCAGAAGGCCACTCGGCGCATGGGGTTTACCCCCGCCGAAGTCATCCGCCAGATGGTGGTGGATTGGGTCGAGAAAAACGACAAGGAAGAGGTCGCTTGAAGAATCAGTGAGACGAACAAAGAAAAACCCCCGGTTGGCGCCGGGGGTCCGATAAACAACAACAAGGTAAATGACCAATGCAAAATACAACATCCGGCGAGGGTGTCAATACCCATCGCCCGTCTTTCAAAAAACCCTATCTTGCTCAACAGGCACGAACGCAGCCCAGCGCTCCAGCCGTCGCCGATGAGCTTCCGGCGGATGCCAGTTTCGAGCTTCGTTTTGCCGACATGATCGCCAGGGACGAGGACTATGTCATTGGTGGCAGGTTGCGGGATGGTGAGGACACCCGCATCTCGCATTGGAATGGGAGCCATTGGGAGGTCTGTTCTAGCCTGATGATGACCGCGAAAGCGTTGCGGTGGATGCGCGGCATCCGGCCGGACAAGACCAATAAAGCCAATGCCTATGGGTGTGCGCAGACCGCCGTCGCAGAACTGATGGGTCGCCCTGACCGGTATCTCCCGGCCAGCGGCGATCGGCCCATCATCCCGGTGGAAGGCGCCTATCTTGAAATCCTGGAGGATGGACGGATTCGTGCCATGCGGCCCGATAAGTCCTGCGGCTTGATGCACAAGGTGCCTGCGGCGTTCGATTGGAAGAACGTCACCGACCAAGGATATTTCGTGCCCCAGCCGTTGAACGAGAAATCCAAATGGGCGAGCTACCTTCAGCGGTTCTTCCCTGACACGCAGGTGCGTTCCTACCTTCAAGAAGCCGTCGCCTCTTCCCTGTTGCCGGTTTGCTACGAGAAGGGGTTCTTCTTGTGCGGCAGTGGTTCCAATGGCAAGAGCACGCTCCTCCATGTGCTGGCGGCGCTTCACCCGATGCGCACGGCCGTCCGTCTGGAAAAGTTGGGCGGCCAGTTTGCTATTCATCCGATCGCCAACAAGACCCTCATCACTTCGGCTGAAATCCCCCGGGTGCTGAACAAGGAGACCCAGGAAACACTCAAGCAAGTCATTTCACGCGATGAAATGCAGGCAGAGCAGAAGGGATCGGACCCTTACACCATGCGGCCGATTGGCACCTACTTCGGGTCCTGCAATGCTTTCCCTCAAGTATCCAGCCAGGACCACGGGTGGAAGCGGAAAGTCGTGGGAATCCCTTTTGATGTGTGCTTGAAGGAAGGCGACAAGTCACGCAAGACCGACTTCCACCGCTTGATCTTGAACGACCCGGAAGAAATGGCTCAAGTGCTGAACTGGGTGCTGGAGGGCGCGATCCGTTTGGTCAAGCAGAACGGCTTCAGTGAACTGCCGCCGCGCATGGTGGCCCTGGCGAAGGAACACGATTTGCTGACCGATACCGTGATCGCCTACATGGCCGATAGGTCCATGGAATCTTCCAGCGAAGTGCGCACCTGCAAAAAGGCCATCTACGCCGACTACGTTGAGTTTGCCAAAGTGGAATGCGGGCGGGGTGCGGTGAGCGTTGAAGAGTTTTGGCGGCGCGTCAAGGAGAAGCACCAGGACATTCAAGAGCAGCAGTTGTATCACCTGAAAGAAAAGCATCGGTGCGTGAGCCTGGTGGTCGATAACCTTCCGGCGATTCGTGATACGCGGATCAAGAACGGCTACATCCCGGAGATTGATGATGTCCCCATGTAAGCAGCCGACGAAGCCGCGTTTTAGCGATGAGCGGATCCGCCGC
>Ga0209963_1001106_pt1 | contig 17578 bp, 14 predicted proteins | sample ThiBio_1000_biof_2_FD_183957 | JGI IMG/M metagenome (GOLD analysis project Ga0209963, IMG submission 183957) | Wastewater bioreactor microbial communities from Cape Town, South Africa - Thiocy_cont_1000_biof (SPAdes) | ecosystem: Engineered > Bioreactor > Thiocyanate-remediating >...
GGCCGAAGTCACCGCGCAGGGCGTGCGCCCACCAATCGGCCAACCGGGTGAGCAGCGGCTGGTCCAGCCCGAGCTCGGCCTCCTTCGCGGCGAGGGCCTCGGGCGTGGCCTGGTCACCGAGGATGTTCCGGGCGATGTTGCTCGACGATGCGTACAGCAGGACGAAGGTCAGGCAGGCGACGGTGACGAGCACGACGACACCCGAGCCGATTCTCCTGAGGATCATGAACAGCATTGGTCACCTCCGTTGGACTGGCGGACGGGGCGGGGGCGGGACCCTGACGGGCTGCCCGCCCCCGCTGCGGTCAGGCGACCGGCGCGTAGTTGTAGATGGACGGCACCGCCTGCTGCGTCTGCGGCACTACCGTCAGCTTCTTGGCGTCGTAGAAGTACAGCTGGCTGGGCCGGAACCACGGTGCGAACCAGGCGTTCTCGGTGACGTAGGTGTTGATCGCCTGGGCGGCGGCCTTGTCCTCCCCGTTGGCCTGCAGGGCGTCCAGCTGCTTGGTCAGCTCCGGGGTGGCGGAGTCGAACGGGTTGTACAGACCGTCGGTGGAGAGCAGGAGCTTGCTGGCAACCCAGGACGGGCCCTGGAAGATGTTGAACGCCGCGGCGGCGAACTTGCCCTGGCCGAGCAGGCCCTGATAGTCGGCGCCGGGTACCGAGGTCTGCTTGACGGTGATGCCCACGTCCGCCAGTTGCTGCGTGACCATGGTCATCAGGGTCTCGAAGCCGGGGGTGAGGACGGGCATCTCGATCTCCAGACCGTCGGCGTACCCCGCGTCGGCCAGCAACTGCTTCGCCTTGGCCTTGTCGAAGGTGTAGTGGGTGTCGAGTTCGGGCACGTACGCGGTGCTGGCCGGGCCGAAGACCTGGCTGGTCACCTCGCCGAAGCCACCGCCGAGGCTCTTCAGCATCGTCTCGCGGTCGAGCGCGTAGTTGATCGCCTGGCGGACGCGGACGTCACCGAGCGCCTTGTTGAGCTTGCCGGCGCGATCCATCAGCAGCAGACCCTGCCAGTCGGTGGGGTACGCCAGCTTGGTCAGTCCGGACGCTTCGGCCTGCTGGACGGTGGTGGGATCGAGCAGGGTGGCCTGCACCTCGCCCGACGTGATCGCGTTCACCCGGCTGGTCACGTCCGCCAGCAGCTTCAGGGTGATCTTGCCGAACTTCTGCAACTGGGGGTTCCAGTAGCCCTCCCGCGCCGTGAACACGTACTGGGAGCCCACGACGGACTGGTCGGCGACCATCACGTACGGCCCGGTGCCGACCGGGGTGCGGTCGATCGCGTCGCTGCCCAGCGCCTTGGGGCTGCCCATCAGGCCGAGGGCCTGCGAGAGGTAGTACTCCAGCGCGGGGTCGGGCTTGGCCAGCTGGATCTCGACCGTGTCGTCGTCGATGGCCTTCACGGACCCGATGGCGGCAGCCTGCGCGGCCTGCGGGCCGTTGTCGGTCTTGAAGTGCTCGAGGTTGGCCACCACCGCGGCGGCGTTGAACTTCTCGCCGTCGGAGAAGGTGACGTCGGTGCGCAGGTCCAGGCTGAAGGTCATGCCCTTGTCGTCGGTATAGCCCCACTTCGTGGCCAGCATCGGCGAGTACGCGCCGTCCGGCTCGCGCAGGATCAGGGTGTCGTAGGCGGCCTGGAAGGGCTGCAGCCGGTGGCCGACGTGGGCCTGGGCCGGATCCCAACTGGCCGGCTCCTGCACGATGCCGAGCACCAGTTCGGCGCCTCCGGCTGTGCCGCCCCCGCCGGGGGAACCGGTGCCGGAGCTGCAGCCGACAACGCTCAGGGCGAACGCGGCAGCCAGCGCCGGGATCGCGAGTAGTGTGCGTGACTTCATCGTTGAGTCCTTCTGCTCATGCGTCCGGAACCGGACGGTCCTGCGGGAGTTCGCTGACTGAAGCGTGCTGGGTGGCGGGCCGGGCGGACCACCCGTTGCCATGTGTTGCCCCGTTTGCCGCAGAGTTGCCAAGGAGTGGGACGGCTGTAGCGCTGAGATTACCTTCTGATCATCGAGAGGCGCGCTGGTTCCCGGCTTTCGTTTGCCATACGTTGCCACCCGGGCCGGGACGGTGTCGGGACCGTCCATGGCTGTGCCAGCGGCGGCCGGCAGGAGCGGGGAGGGAACCGGAGCGTCCCCAGGTCCCCAGGCTCAGCGGGCGGCGATCTGGGCGGCCAGGTGGCCGGCGCCGTAGCCGTTGTCGATGTTGACCACCGCGACACCGGGCGCGCACGCGTTCAGCATCGTCAGCAGTGGGGCGAGGCCTTCGAAGGCGGCCCCGTAGCCGACCGACGTGGGGACGGCGACCACCGGTGCGCTGACCAGGCCGGCGACGACACCCGGCAGGGCACCGTCCATCCCGGCGACGACGACCACCACGGCGGCGGTCCGAAGCAACTCCAGCCGGCCGAGGATGCGATGCAGGCCGGCCACGCCGACATCCACCACGAGTTCGGTGCGCCGGCCGAGGAACTCCGCCGTCCGCTGAGCCTCCCGCGCGACCGGCAGGTCCGACGTCCCCGCGGCGGCCACCACCACCAGGCCTCCGGACGGCTCCGGCATCTCTGCGGGCCACCACAGCAACCGGGCCTCGGCGTCGTGCGCAGCCTCGGGCAACGCCTCGTGGACGGCGGCCGCGCGCTCGGCGTCCGCCCTGGTGAACAGCGCCCGCGCCCCGCGCTCACGCAGGGCCGCGGCGATCGCCCGCACCTGTTTCGGCGTCTTCGACTCGCAGTACACGGCCTCGGGGTAGCCACGCCGGGCTTCCCGATCGAAGTCGAGGTCGGCCAGGTCCCGCAGTTCGGCGGGCGGCTCCCAGCTCGGCTCAGCCATGGACGCGGGTCACCAGCGGCAGCGTGAACGCGCCGGACTGCACCCCGGCCAGGTCGACGCTGACGAACCGGAATCCGGCGGCCTGGACGCCACGCGCGATGGTCGTCCGAGCCGGTTCGTTCACCGCACGGACCAGGTCGTCAGCCGGCAACTCGATGCGGGCGACGTCGCCGTGGTGGCGCACCCGCGCCTCGGTGAAGCCCAGCTCGTGCAGCACCTCCTCGGCGTCCTCGATCTGCCGGAGCTTCTCGGCGGTCACCGGCTCATGGTGGGGGATCCGGGACGCCAGGCAGGGCGCGGCCGGCTTGTCCGCGGAGGACAGTCCGAGCGCCCGGGCGACCAGCCGGACGTCCGCCTTGCCGAGGCCTGCGTCCGCCAAGGGCCGCAGCACGCGGTGGTTCGTCGCAGCTTTGGCGCCGGGACGGTCGGGACGGACGGCGTCGTCGGCGTTCTCGCCGTAGGCGATCGCGGTCAGCCCGTAGCGGGCGGCCACCTCGTCGTCGATTCGGGTGAACAGCTCGGTCTTGCAGTGGAAGCAGCGGTCGGGGCCGTTCGCCTGGTACTCCGGGCGCTCCAGCTCGTGCGTCGGCAACTCGACCAGGGCGGCCCCGATGTCGGCCGCCAGCTCGTGCGCCGCCCGGCGCTCGGAAGCGGCCAGGCTCGGCGACACCCCGAGGATCGCCAGCGTCCGGTCAGCGCCGAGGGCGCGGGTCGCCAGAGCCAGCAGCACCGAGGAGTCCACCCCGCCGGAGAACGCGACGCCCAGCCGGGACGGCGAGCCCAGCCGCGCCTCCACCCGTCCGGCCAGCTCGGCGACGTCGGCCGGCAGCGCCTCTGCGATCAGGGTCATGTTCTCAGCCTCCCCTCACTCCTCTGCTCGGACAAGTGTCCGTCATCGTCATCCCTGGCGAACGCGGGGATCCTTGGTCTCGGCAACAGCCGGTTGTCCGATGTCCACGTCGCGCCCTCGTCATCCCGGGCGAACGCCGAGACCCTTGGCCTCGCCAATAGTTGGTTGTTTGATGTCCACGTCGCGTCCTCGTCATCCCGGGCTTGACCCGGAATCTCGTCTCAGACGTACCAGCAACCCCCGCGGAGATCCCCGCTTTCGCGGGGATGACGAGGGTGGTGCGGGACGACGGCGTGGCTCAGGCCTCGACTTCGGTGCGGTCTCCGGACCACAGGGTGTGGAAGGTGCCCGGCTTGTCGACGCGGGCGTAGGTGTGGGCACCGAACAGGTCGCGCTGGCCCTGGATCAGGGCGGCCGAGCTCCGCTGCGCGCGCAGACCGTCGTAGTACGCCAGCGAGGACGCGAACGCCGGCGCCGGGACGCCACTGCGGGCGGCCTGGGCGACCACCCGGCGCCATGCGGCCAGCCCATTCGCCACCGCCTCGGTGAAGTACGGGTCGGCCAGCAGCAGCGGCAGGTCGGAGTCGCGCTCGTAGGCCTCGGTGATCCGGTTCAGGAAGCGGGCCCGGATGATGCAGCCGCCCCGCCAGATCCGGGCCATCGCGCCGCGGTCGATGTTCCAGCCGTACTCGGCGGACGCGGCCGCGATCTGGTCGAAGCCTTGGGAGTAGGCGACCACCTTGGACGCGTACAGCGCCGAGCGGACGTCCTCGATGAACTGCTTGTGGTCCTCGATCGCGAACGGCTCGGCATCGTCCGGCAGCAGCTTCCGCGCCGCCTCCCGCTGCGGCAGCGAGCTGGACAGCGCCCGGGCGAAAGTGGCCTCCGCGATCCCGGTCACCGGGACGCCGAGGTCGAGCGCGTTCTGCACCGTCCAGCGGCCCGTCCCCTTCTGACCGGCCTGGTCGACCACCACGTCGATGAACGGCTTGCCGGTCGCGGCATCGGTGTGGTGCAGCACCTCGGCGGTGATCTCGATCAGGAACGACTCCAGGTCACCGGTGTCCCAGTCGGCGAAGATGTCGCCGAGTTCGGCCGGGGATGCGTCCAGACCCTGCCGGAGCAGGTCGTAGGCCTCGCCGATCAGCTGCATGTCGGCGTACTCGATGCCGTTGTGCACCATCTTCACGAAGTGGCCGGCGCCGTCCGGGCCGACGTGGACGCAGCACGGGACGCCGTCCACGTGCGCGGCGATGCTCTCCAGCAGCGGACCGAGGGACGCGTACGACTCGGCCGGCCCTCCGGGCATGATCGCCGGCCCGTTCAGGGCCCCTTCCTCGCCGCCGGAGATCCCGGCGCCGACGAACAGCAGGCCCTTCTCCTTCAGGGCGGCCTCGCGGCGGATCGTGTCACGGAAGAACGAGTTACCGCCGTCCACGACGATGTCGCCGGGCTCCAGGTGCGGGATGAGTGACTCGATGGTGGCGTCCGTCGCGTCCCCGGCCTTGACCATTAGCAGGATCCGGCGCGGCCGCTTGAGGCTGGCCACGAATGCGGCCAGGTCCTCCGACGGCACGAAGTCACCGTCGCCGCCGTGCTCGGCGACCAGCTCGCGGGTGCGGGTCGCGGTGCGGTTGAACAGCGCGACGGTGTGCCCGTGCCGGGCGAAGTTGCGGGCGAGGTTGCTACCCATCACGGCCAGGCCGACGACGCCGATGTCGGCGGTGGCTGGCGCGGCGGGCGTTTCGGGACTGCTCATCGTGACTCCTGATGCGGCTGGTTCGAGTGCTCGGTACCCAATCAACTCCACCCGGGCCGTCCCGACAAGCTGTTGCCGACAGTTGCGGGTCGGCGACCCTGACAGGATTCGCGCGCTCGATCGTCCCGGACGGCCCCGTGAACGCTCTCACCGGCATCGAGCGCGCAATTCTCGTCGCCAACCACACACGCCACCAGGTGAACCGCCGGGGACAGGTACTTCGGTTCACCGCGACAGCCACCAGCTGAACCGCCGGGGACAGGTACTTCGGTTCACCGCGCCAGCCACCGAGCCCGCCGGACGGAGGGTGAGCCGACCCCTTTCGTCCCGTTCGAGTCCGGGGTGGTTAGGCTGATTCCGTGACGGAGCAGTCGCGCACCCCGGTCACGATCTACGACGTGGCCAAAGCCGCAGGGGTGGCGCCATCGACGGTGAGCCGCACGTTCGCGCGCCCGGGACGGGTGAACGCCGAGACCGCGGCGCGGATCCGTGAGGTCGCCGAGGAGCTCGGCTACCGGGCCAATCCGATCGGGCAGGCGCTCGCCACCTCCCAGACCAGGTTGCTGGGACTGATGGTCTCCGACGTGGCCAACCCGTTCTACTCCCAGCTGATCCGGGGTGCGCAGCTGGCGGCCACCGAGGCCGGCTACGAGATCCTGCTGGCCGACTGCCGCGAGTCCGGCGCCCGGGAGCGGACGGCGCTGGAGCGGCTCATCCCGGTCGTGGAGGGCTTCATCATCGGCAGCTCGCGGATGTCCGACTCGGCGCTGCGCAACATCGCCAAGCAGCGTCCGATGGTGGTGCTGAACCGCGCCCTGCTGGACGTGCCGAGCGTGGTCACCGACAACGCGTCCGGGGTCCAGGCGGCGGTGGACCTGCTGCGCAGTCTCGGTCACGACTCGGTCGTCTACGTGGCCGGGCCCGAGGCGTCCTGGCCGGACGGGATGCGGTTCCGCGCCCTCCGTGACCTCGGCGCGAAGGCCGGGCTGAACACCCACAAGGTCGGCCCGTTCCTGCCGACGTTCGACGGCGGCCTCGCCGCGGCCCGGACGATGCTGGAGAGACCGCCGACCGCCGTCCTCGCCTACAACGACCTGATGGCCATCGGCGTCATGCACGGCTTCCTCCGCGAAGGCATCGCCGTCCCCGAGCAGGTCAGCGTCGTCGGGTTCGACGACATCCTGATCTCGCGGCTGACGATCCCCACGCTGACCACCGTCGCGGCACCGATGAAGCAGATGGGCGTGACCGCAGTGAAGAACGTCGTCGCGATCATCAACGGCGCCCGGCACCGCAGCACCGAGCCGCTGGTGATGCCCGTCCAGCTGAAGGTGCGCGGCTCGACCGCTCAGCGCAGGCGGAAGAGGGTCTCGCCGGCGTTGGGGACGACCATGGTGTCCGGGTCGGCCTCGTAGGCGGCCAGGTCGAAGCCGGACGGGCTGAGGTAGCCGAGGTTGGCCCGACGGACCTTCTCCTCGGGGATGCCCGTGCACAAGGTGACGTCCACCCGGCAGTGCTCGCCGTCGGTGGCCGTCCAGGTGCCGGCGCCGCGCAGGTGGGTGCTGTGGGCCAGCACGCCCCAGTGGACGCCCGCGAACCGCTCCCACTGGCCGACGAAGTAGTCGCGGCAGTGGTAGCCGATGTCGTAGATCTCGGTGTGGACGACGGAGATCTCGGTCACGTGCGGGGCGTACAGAATCACCTCGCCGCCGTCCGCCACGACCGGTTCGAGCTTGTAGAAGCCCTTCGCGGCCGTCCAGATGTCCTCGTACTTGGACGGAATCAGGGACACCACCCGCTTGACCGGCCGGTCGAGGTAGCGGACGTGGGTCTGCGCGGACACCTGTGCCGCCGCCGCCCACGCCGCCTGCGGGTCTCCGAAGGACGCCGCGTGCAGGTCGTGGCTGCCCGACTTCGCGACCACGCACAGGGCGAGCCTGACCGACGGGATCATCGCCGCGGCCTCGTCGATGAGCGCGCGGACGGGGGTGACGGCCAGCGTCCCGATGATCTCGGCGCTGGTGATCAGGGCACCGACCCAGTGGGTGAGGTCGATGATCTCCTCGCCGGCGATGCCCGGGAAGAAGTACTTGTTGCCGCCGGAGAAGCCGACCACCTCGTGCGGGAAGACCGGCCCGATCACGAGCGCCACGTCGTGCTCGACGACCTGGCGGTTCAACGCCACCTTCGCCGGGACGTCGAGCAGGCCGCCGCTGAGTTCCCTGACCCGCTCGGCGCTGATCGTGCCGAGTTCGACGAAGGTGTCCGGCGTCCACCACTCGTGGTTGAGGACGGTCAACCCCGGATAGGTCGCCTCCAGGCCGCGCTCGGCGTAGCCGAGGTGGTGGGCCAGCGCGGGCTCACTCATCGGCTGATGCGTGCCGAGGGCGACGACGGCGGTAAGCCTCGTGACGCGTCCGGCGAGCGCGGAGCACACCGCGTCCAGCAGCAGCGGCAGGGGGCTGGAACGCGTTCCGTCCGGGATCACGAGGCAGACGCTCTTTCCGTCCAGCTCCGCGGCGTCCAGCTGCGCGCGGACGAAGCGGCGCAGCTCGCCCCCGGTCAGCGTCTGGTCGGCGCCGCCGATCAGCGCGGCGCCGGCAGCGAGTTCAGCGACACGATCGGTCATGCCCCCACCCTGCCCTCGCCCGGTGGACGCGGCAACAGCCCGTGGCAAGACCCGGCAACCCGGACGGTGTCAGGGCTCGACCTCCCCGGGTCGCGCCACCGGACGGCAACTGGCGGCAACGGGTATGCGGCGGACGCACGGCCACCCACGATGGGGGCATGACCACCCTGCTCACGTCCGGAGACCGGCTCGACCTGAACCCGGATCGGATGCTGCCGGCCGACGCCGGCCTGCGCCCGCTGGCCCGGGAGATCTACGAGTCGGTGCGGCAACTCCCGATCGTCTCCCCGCACGGGCACGTCCCGGCGCAGTGGCTGGCGGACGACGAGCCTTTCTCCGACCCGACCTCGCTGCTGATCACGCCCGACCACTACGTGAATCGGCTGCTGCACGCCAGCGGAATCGGCCTGGACAAGCTCGGCGTCGCCCAGACCGGTTTCACCCCGGAGCAGTCCCGGGAGGCGTTCCGGCTGCTGTGCTCGCACTGGCATGTGTTCCGGGGGACGCCGATCCGGTTCTGGCTGGAGTCCGAGCTCACCGACATCTTCGGCCTGGACGTTGCCCCCTCCACCGACGCCGCGGACGAGTTGTACGACGCGATCGCCGCGAAGCTCGCCACCCCTCCGTTCCGCCCCCGCGCGCTGTACGACCGGTTCGGCATCGACTTCCTCGCCACCACCGACGACCCGTGCGACGACCTCGTCCATCACCAACAGCTGGCGGCCGACCCGACCTTCACCGGCCAGGTAGCACCGACGTTCCGTCCCGACCGCTACCTGGAGCCCGCCCGCACCGACTGGAACGCCCTCGTCGACCGGCTCGGCGCGGTCAGTGGCCTCGACACCGGGACGTACGCCGGCTGGGTCGCCGCGATGGAGAACCGGCGCGCCTTCTTCAAGGCCAACGGCGCGGTCTCGTCCGACCACTCGCACGCCGACGCCCGCGTCGAACCGCTGGACGCGGCCGAGGCCGAGCGCCTCTACGCGCTGGCGCGCCGGCGGACGATCACGACCACCGAGGCCGACACGCTGCGCCGGGCGATGATGTTCGAACAGGCCCGGATGGCAGCCGACGACGGCCTGGTGCTGACCATGCATCCGGCTGTCTACCGAAACCACCACACGCCGTCGTTCGAGCGCTTCGGCTCGGACATCGGCGCGGACATCCCGATGCAGGTGGAGTTCACGAGAGCCGTCCAGCCGATGCTGGCCGCGTTCGGCACGTCGGCCTACTTCCAGGTGGTGTTCTTCACCATCGACGAGACCGCCTACTCCCGCGAACTCGCCCCACTGGCCGGCTTCTACCCCAGCGTCTACATCGGGGTGCCGTGGTGGTTCATCGACGCCCCGGACGCGATGGCGCGCTTCCGCGCGTCCGTCACCGAGACCGCCGGCTTCACCCGGACGTCCGGCTTCATCGACGACACCCGCGCCTACCTGTCGATCCCGGCCCGGCACGACCTGAGCCGCCGGATCGACTCCGGCCACCTCGCCCGCCTGGTCGGCGAGCACCGGCTCACCCTCGACGAAGCCATCGAGACCGCAGCCGAACTCGTGGTCGGCAACCCGCGGAGGGCGTTCAAGCTGTGAGGAGCACCACTCCCGTCCAGACCCTGTCCCGCGCGGCGCACGGCCGGCCCGCCGCACCCGTGCGCATCGTCCACCTCGGGGTCGGCAACTTCTTCCGCGCCCACCAGGCCTGGTACACCGAACACGCCCCGGACGCCGACGCGTGGGGCATCGCCGCCTTCACCGGACGCTCCGCGGCGATCGCCGATGCCCTGCGTCCCCAGGACGGGCTGTACACCCTGATCACCCGCGGGCCCGGCGGGGACTCCTTCGAGGTGATCTCGAGCCTCTCGGCCGTCCACGCCGCCGATGAGCACGCGGCGCTGCTGGGCTACTTCCGCTCGCCGGAACTGGCGGTGGTGACCCTGACCGTGACCGAGGCGGGCTACCGTCGGGACGCGGACGGCGGCCTCGACCTGGCCGACCCGTCCGTGCGCGCCGACCTGGCCGCGCTGCGCGACGATGCCGGCGCGCCGGTGACCACAGCGCCCGGACGGATCGTCGCCGGCCTGCTGGCCCGCCGCCTGGCCGGTTCGGGTCCGCTGGCGATCGTGTCATGCGACAACCTGTCCGGCAACGGAGCGGTCCTCGCCCGGGTGGTCGGCGACCTCGCGGCCGGGGTGGACGCGTCCCTGGCCGACTGGATCACCGGCAATGCCTGTTTCGTCACCACGATGGTCGACCGGATCACGCCGGCCACGACCGACGAGCACCGGGCGGCCGTGGCCTCCACGCTGGGCGTCGCCGACGCTGCGCCCGTCCCCACCGAGCCGTTCGCCGAATGGGTGATCCAGGGCGAGTTCCCGGCGGGACGGCCGGCCTGGGACGCGGCCGGCGCCCGGATCGTCGGCGACGTGGAGCCGTTCGAACGCCGCAAGCTCACCCTGCTGAACGGATCGCACTCGCTGCTGGCCTACGCCGGCAGCATCCTGGGCCACGAGACAGTGGCGGACGCGGTCGCCGACGCGCGCTGCCTGGCCTGGGTGAACCAGTGGTGGGACGAGGCCTGTCCGCAGCTTCCCTTGCCACAGGTCGAATTGGCGGCCTACCGGCGGGCGCTGGTGGAACGCTTCCGCAACCCGAACATCCGGCACGCGCTGGCCCAGATCGCCGCGGACGGCTCGCTCAAGCTGCCCGTCCGGGTCGTGCCGACGATCCGCGCGGAGCTGGCTGCGGGCCGCGTCCCTGAGGGGGCCTGCCGGGCGATCGCCGCCTGGGTGCTGCATCTGCGGGGTGTCGGCGCCCGCGTGCTGGACGCCAACGCGTCCGTCGTGGAGGCGCTCGCGGCCGGAACGCTGGACGACACCGTCGCCGGCGTCCTCGGCTACCTCGGGCTCGCCGGTGAGCCGCTCGTCACCGCCACCGTCCGCCGACTGGCCGGAGAACTGTCCTCGATGGTCGTCTGAGTCGTCCGCGGGCCTGCCACAATGGCAACCAGTGCAACGGCATTGCCAGCGAGCAGGGGGACGCATGAGTCAGCCGGTGACGATGCGCGACATCGCCGAACGTGCCGGTGTCGCGGTCTCGACCGTCTCCCGCGCGCTCGCGAACCCTGACCGCATCAGTCCGACCACCCGGCAGGCCGTGCTCACCGCGGCCCGGGAGCTGGGGTACCGGCCGTCCTCCCGGCCGGCGGCCGCGCGGGGGTCGGTCGCCCTGGTGATTCCCGACATCACCAACCCGTTCTACTTCGAGATCATCCGCGGATCCCAGGAACGGCTTCGCGACACCGGCTACACCCAGCTGCTGATCGATGCCGAGGAGTCGCCGCACGCCGAGCTGGCAGCGCTGGAGTCGATCATCGGCTCGTCGGCCGGAGCGGTGCTCGCAGCCACCCGGCTCACCGACGAGCAGGTCCTGGACGTCGCCGGGCGACTGCCTCTGGTCACCGTGAACCGGCGGGTGGACGGCGTCCCGTCCGTCCTCGCAGACACGCCGTCCGCCTTCGGCCAGGCGATCGACCACCTCGTCTCGTACGGGCACCGCCGGGTCTGCTACGTGTCCGGGCCGGAGGGGTCGGCGACGAACCGGCGTCGCTGGGCCGCGGTCCAGGCCGCGGCGGAGCGGACGGGCGTCGAGGCCGTCCGGATCGGCCCGTTCACCCCGAAGCCCGACTCGGGCGCCGCGGCCGCGGACGCGCTGCTGGCGTCCGGTGCGACGGCGGGGCTGGCGTTCAACGACATCCTCGCGATCGGCATGCTCCGCCGGCTCGCCGCGCGAGGCGTCTCCGTCCCCCGTGACCTCAGCCTCGTGGGCTGCGACGACATCTTCGGCGCCGACTTCTGTTCGCCCCCGCTGACGACCATCACGGCGCCGACCCGCCAGGTCGGTGGCGAGGCAACGGCGATGCTGCTCGCGCTGGCGGCCGGAGTCGAGCCGCGGCTGGGCTGGACGCTCGAGCTGCCCGTCCACCTCACCATCCGGGAGTCGACCGGGCCTGCGCCGTCCTAGCGAGCGGTCGATGGGCGTCCCGGTCGGCTCAGAGCCGGGCCTGCCACTTCTCCGTCCACACGGTGTCGTTGTAGGTGCCCTTGAAGTCGGACTCACCGGTGATCTTGGCGACGGCCTGCCGGATCGCCTCCGGGTTGTCGTGGTAGGCGTTGACGTAGGCCTTCACCATGGTGGCGTCGTGAAGGTGGGTGGTGTAGTTCAGGGAGACCATCACCGTCGGAACCTCGTGGACGTACCACGGGCAGTCACTGCTCATCGGCGTCTTCCAGCGGATCCGGTAGTTGTTCTCGCCCGCGTAGCCGACGATGTTCGCGACGATGACCGCGGCGTCCACCTGGTCGCGGTAGGCGAGGGTGGCTCCCTTCACCCGGGACGCCCCGTCATTCACGGTCACCTCGAAGCCGCGGCTCTCGAGCTCGGCCTTGACGTCGTCCAGCGCCCGCGCGCTCGACTCGTAGAAGCCGCCGCCCTCGGTGTCCAGGTAGTACAGCCGGACCCGGCGGTGGGTCTCGGGACGCAACGGCAGCTGGTCGAGCGTGTTCTTCACCAGGGTGATGGACGCGTCCGCTGCCTCCGCGCGCCAGCGCAGGTGCTCCTCGCAGCCGATCACGGCGAGCTCGTCGGCCGTGCGCAGCAGGGTGCCGTCGGCCTGCTTGCGGGGCAGGCCGAGCTTGGCCTTCAGCCCGAGGATGCGACGGACGGCATCGTCCAGCCGCTCGCCGGTGATGACGCCGGTGCGGACGCCGTCCAGCATGAACCCGTAGTCCTCGTCGATATCGTGGAAGAACAGGAACATGTCACAGCCGGACGCGATCGCGCGCGGGACGTAGTCCTGGCGGCGCATCGCCGAGGTCATGCCGAGCATGTGGCTGGCGTCGGTGATCACCAGACCGTTGAAGCCGAGCTGGGTCTTCAGCAGGCCCTGAATGAGCTCGGCGGCAAGCGTGGCCGGCATGACGTCCCGGTCCTCCAGGGAAGGGTCGAGCTTCTTGGAGTACTCCGGTAGCGCGATGTGGCCGGCCATGATCATCTCCACGCCGGCATCAATGTGGTGACGGTAGACCCGCCCGAACGAATCGTCCCAGTCGGCGGGACTGAGTTCGTTCACTCCGAGAACGAGGTGCTGGTCGCGCTCCTCCGTGCCGTCCCCGGGGAAGTGCTTGACACAGACCGCGAGGTCCTCGCCGGCCGCGCGCAGGCCGCGGGCCTTCGCGTCAGTGGAACGGATCACGTCGTCGGCGGTGGTGCCGTGGCAGCGGCTGTTGACGATGGTGTTGCGCCAGTTGGCGTAGATGTCGACAACGGGGGCGAAGTTGACGTTGACGCCGAGCGCGCCGGCCTCGCGAGCCGAGACCAGGCCGGTGCGGAAGGGCACATCCTCGCTGCGGGCGGCGTCGCACTGGGCTCCGGTGGCGATGTAGGTGCCGTCGGTACAGGCGCCGTTGCCGCCGGAGTCACAGTTCGCGGCCACCAGCAGCGGGATCCTGGACGAGGCCTGCAGTGAGTTGATCAAGCCCTGTACCTGCGCTGCGGTGCCGCCGTGGTAGCGGGCGCCCCCGATGTGGTACTTCGTCAGGATCTCCGTGTTCGAAAGCTCGGTGCCGCTGAAGACGTCGGCGCCGAAGTGGAAAAGGTGGACGAACAGCTGGCCGACCTTCTCCTCGACGGTCATCCCGGCGAGGATCTCTTCGACCCAGCCGAGCTGGCCCTCATCGAGCTGGTACGGCACTGCGTTCAGGTCGACGGTCGTGGGCATTTCGATACTCCTCTTCGAGCTGATTCTTCTCTGTTCCGGGGTGGTTGGCTCAGCGTTGCCACGGTGGCGTGGACGGCAGCAGCGCGTCGAACTCGTCGACCAGCGCTCGCTGATAGGCACCGGCGTAGGTTCCGGCGAGGAAACGGTCGAGTGCCTCGTCGTGGAAGCGGCGCCACGAGGCGGCCTCACCGCCGGGGTTGACCGGGTAGAACAGGACGCCGGCCGCCGTCGCGGTGTCGCGGTCTGCCGGCGCGTCCCCGACGAGCAGGACGTGGTCGGACGGGTAGCGTCCGACCGCCGCCTGCTGGAGGTGCTGGAGCTTGGTGCCGTCCTCCTGGCCCGCGATCACGTCCATGTGGTCGGCGAGCCGGTGCTCCGACCACTCGCGGCTGAGCGCAGCCAGGGGGGTCGCGGAGACCACCATCAGGTCGGCTGCGGTGGACGCGCGGGCAAGGCTCTCGCGCACCCACGGGAACGGGGGGACGCCATGCACCATGGCGGCGATGTCGGCGTCCACGCCGTCGGTCCAGGCCACGGCACCGTCGAGTTCGGGGTCGGGATGGGCGAGGGCGTAGGCGTGCATGCCGGTCCCGCTGAGCGGGTAGCCGGAGGCGATGAACTCGCGGATCCGGTCGCCGGACGGGATGCTCAGCCCGCGCTCGGCGACCTCTGGACGCTCGCGCAGCAGGTCGAACACCTGAACGAGCGCCAGCCACCGGTTGAGCCCGCGTCCGGTGGAGTAGAGGTTCACGAATTCGGCGGTCTGGCGCACCAGCGACGAGATCGGCTGCAGTTGCCAGTGCTTGATGGTGTTGGGGATGAAGCACTCCTTGTGCTTGATCTCCATCGCGTCGAAGGCGCAGCCGTCGGAGTCGACGCCGACGAAGAAGTCGTAGCTGCGCTCGAACCCGCCGAGGACGCGTCCAGGGTTGGCAGGACGGTTCGCGGACGGTGCGGCCTCGGCGACGCTCATCTCGGCTACTCCTTCGTGGTGGTACCCGTAGTAGAGCCGGAGCCTGGCAAGCTCGGCAAGCTGTTGCCAGCCGTTGCCGCGTTGGGTGCTCGCCTTCTGGCGACGCGTTCTCACGCACCGATTCGGTCGCGGCGAAGGTCGTCCTGCGCACCCTCTGCCCGGCGGCCTCTCAACCGAACGGGGACGATCCGCCAGCCGGGCGGCCGCCGGCGTGCCGGGTAGGGACGCGAGCGGTGGCCACCCCGGCTTTCCGGTCCCTATTCCGGGCGACAAGGCAGCCCGCATTTTCAGGTAGCAGGTGTCCGGGCCGACACAATTACGCGAGCTCCCCGGGTGCCGCCCGTATATTGTCCGCGTGAGCAGTTCTCCTGCGGCCCGCGGCACCCGGGCCGAGCGTGGCGTTGCGCGCGCGGACGGGACCGCGCGCCGCGCCATCCCCGAGGCCGACGCCGCCGCCACGGCGTCCGACGCTACCGTCGGTGGATCTGGTAGTCAGACAGTCGTTCAGGACCGGCCGCGAGCGACGCTGCACGAGCCGGAGCGGCAGCTCCTGACCAGCCTGGCGCTCACGGTCGCGGTGGTCGTCTTCATCACCGTCATCCTGCCGGTGTTGATCTCGCTGGTGCGCAACTTCTGATTTCCTAATTCCGAGCGGCTGTGAATTGGTCACCAACCGCGGATTTCTGAAAAAGGCTGGTCGTTACTCAGCCGTAGGTGTCGCGCGGCCCACGCCCGGGGACGGATCGGCGTCCCTTCTTCCAGCTCGGCGCCTCGGGCCCGACGACCAGGACGCGGGTCACCGTCCCCTGGCCCAACTGCTCGTTCAGGACGGCGACCAGTTGCGGAGCGATCGAGCGCAGGGACGCAGCCCACGTCGACGACTCCGCCCGGATCGTCAACACCCGGTCGGTGTACGACTCCGGCTCGCAGTGCTCGGCGTTGACCGGCCCGACCAGCGCGGGCCAGCGGCCGAGCAGTTGGTGCACGTTCAACTCCCGCGTCCAGCCCTGGTCGTCGGCGACGCTGGCCAGCAGCTCGCCGACCGGGGTCGGTCCGTCGGTCGACCGCCGGTCAGCGGCCGGTCGCTGCCGCCGGGGCGTGGCACCGCGGGCCGCGCGGGCCACCTGCCGGGCGACGTCCATCCCCTGGGGATCGTGCTCTGCCATCACGCCACCGCGGCGATCGAGGCCGACTGGACGGCGAACCGGCGTCCGCTCAGGCCGGACGGGATGTCGGCCGGCACCGCGGCGGTGATCAACACCTGCTCGGCGGTGATCGCGGTGGCGGCGAGGCGTTCGCGGCGGCTCTCGTCCAGCTCGGCGAAGACGTCGTCGAGGATCAGGACGGGTTCGACCCCGTCCGCCCGGTGCAACTCGAAGGCCGCCAGTCGCAGCGCGAGCGCGAACGACCACGACTCCCCATGCGACGCGTAGCCCTTGGCGGGCAGCGCGCCGAGGGTGAGGACGAGCTCGTCCCGGTGCGGGCCCACCAGGCACTGGCCGCGGGCGATCTCCTCGCCCCTCCGCTCCGCCATCCGTCCGACCAGGGCGGACGCGATCTCGGCGGGGGTCTGCTGCGACTCGGCCGGAGCGGTGGCCCGGTACTCGACGCCGGCGACGTCGTTCGTGGGCGCGATGTCGGCGTACGCGCGGGTCAGGAACGGACGCAGCTCCTCGAGGGTCACCAGCCGGGCGGAGACGATCTCGCCGCCGAGGGCCGCGAGCTGGCCGTCCCAGACGTCGAGGGTGGCGGCCACATCCGGGCTGACTGCGCGCGGGCCGCGGCCGGCCAGTGACTTCAGCAGGGTGGAGCGCTGGCGCAGCACCCGGTCGTAGTCGGCCCGGACGCCGGCGAGCCGCGGCCAGCGAGCGGTGACGAGTTCGTCGATGAAGCGGCGCCGGTCGGACGGGTCGCCCTTGACCAGGCTGAGGTCCTCGGGGGAGAACAGGACGACCCGGAGCGCACCGAGCAGGTCGCGGGGACGGCGCAGCGGAGAGCGGTTGAGGCTGGCCTTGTTCGCCCGTCCCGGCGTGATCTCGATCTCGAGCAGCAGGCTGCGCTCGTCGTCCAGGCCGGCTTGGACCCGGGCCCGCAGGATCGCCCGGTCGGCGCCGGCCCGGACCAGCGGAGCGTCGCCGGCCACCCGGTGCGATCCGAGCGTGGCCAGGTACTCGACTGCCTCGACGAGGTTGGTCTTGCCCTGCCCGTTGGCCCCGGTGAACACGGTCACGCCGGCCTCCAGCGGTACCTCGGCGAGCGGGTAGGAGCGGAAGTCGGCCAAGCTCAGGTGGGTCACGAACACTGGTCGCCTCCTCCCTCGGGCCGTGCCGACAACCTATCCTCGCGCACACGGTTCGCCCCGCCTCCGGCCTGGTCTGCCGAGGGCGAGATCCGGTCGTCCGAAGGGGCAGGGTACCCCGGTTCAGCACGCGGGGCGTCGATCGTGGACGGGAGTCGCTTCTGCGTCCCGGCTGAACGAAAGTACCTGTCCCCGACGGTTCAACCGCCGTCCGGGCTGAACCGAAGTACCTGTCCCCGACGGTTCAGGCGGGCAGGCGCATCAGCATGATCACGTGGCGGTAGTCCGCCACCGGGTCGCCGTCCAGCTCGGCGAGGCCCATCAGCAGACAGGGCTTGCCGGGGGCGGTGAAGGAGAACTGGACGTACGGGGTGTCCAGCGCGGCGAGCGCGTCGGACAGGTAGTGGGGGTTGAAGCCCGCGGCCGTCATCGCCTCCGTGCCCGCGATGTCATCGACGG
>Ga0209963_1001111_pt1 | contig 17532 bp, 7 predicted proteins | sample ThiBio_1000_biof_2_FD_183957 | JGI IMG/M metagenome (GOLD analysis project Ga0209963, IMG submission 183957) | Wastewater bioreactor microbial communities from Cape Town, South Africa - Thiocy_cont_1000_biof (SPAdes) | ecosystem: Engineered > Bioreactor > Thiocyanate-remediating >...
ATAAATTATAATATTTTATAGAATTATAATACTTTATAAAATTATAATACTTTAAATAATTATAATATTTTATAGAATTATAATACTTTAAATAATTATAATATTTTAAATAATTATAACATTTAATTAATGTTCCGAATTTAGTATCGAACGATACCAGAAAATTTGCTTTTAATACATTTTATAATATATTTTAGAATATTTAGTATCGTTCGATACAAAAATTCGGAACATTACATTTAATAGAATTATAAAATTTTATAGAATTATAATATTTTAAATAATTATAACATTTAATAGAATTATAACATTTTATATAATTATAATACTTTAAATAATTATAATATTTTAAATAATTATAAATTATAATATTTTATAGAATTATAATACTTTATAAAATTATAATACTTTAAATAATTATAATATTTTATAGAATTATAATACTTTAAATAATTATAATATTTTAAATAATTATAACATTTAATAGAATTATAACATTTTATAGAATTATAATATTTTAAATAATTATAACATTTAATAGAATTATAACATTTTATAGAATTATAATATTTTATAGAATTATAACATTTTATAGAATTATAATACATTAAATACTTTTAAATTATAATATTTTATAAAATTATAATACATTAAATAATTATAAATTATAATATTTTATAGAATTATAATATTTTATAAAATTATAATATTTTATAGAATTATAATATTTTATAGAATTATAATATTTTATAGAATTATAATATTTTATAGAATTATAATATTTTATAGAATTATAATACTTTAAATAATTATAAATTATAATATTTTATAGAATTATAATACTTTAAATAATTATAAATTATAATATTTTATAGAATTATAATATTTTATAGAATTATAATATTTTATAGAATTATAATATTTTATACAATTATAATATTTTATATAATTATAATACTTTAATTATAATATTTTATACAATTATAATATTCAATAAAATAATAATATTCAATAAAATTATAATATTCTATAAAATTATAAAATATAATTTCTATAAATTATAATATTGTATAAAATTATAATATTCTATAAAAATAATAATATTTTGTAAAATAAATAATCATTGATTATTTAATTTAAAATTTATTAAACAAGTTTATTAAATTATGGTTTACTCCAAATCCAAAGAGGAAATGGTCTTTTTAAATCAGCATTTACGATTGCAATTACGCCTTCATATTTTGCACCTAATTTATTCATAATATTAATTGTTGCATTTGTAAATCCTCTAATGGTATTATTATCAGAAACATATAAACACATTTTTCCCTCTTTAGTTAAACTTGAATAAGCTTTTGTTAAATATGGTGCATAAAATTTATTAATCCATTCTTCAAAACTATTTATTCCTGTTATACTTTGACTTGATTCATCTGAATATATTTCAAAATCATAAAATGGTGGTGATGTAAAAACTGTATCATATGAATCTGGAACAATTACTTTTAAAAAATCTTGGGTTAAAACATTAAAATTTACATTATATTGTGTTAATCCCATATAACTTAACATGTCTTGATATGGTTCTGTTAATGCTGAATTTGGATCTATTCCATTATATACTTTTACACCTGGTGCAAAACATGCTCCTAATAATCTATCACCCCATCCTGCTGAAGGGTCTAAAACTTTTTCTGAACCTAGATAATTTAATAAAGCATAAGTTGCTGATATTTTAAATAATGTTGCTTCTTTAGTATTTTTAAAAATATATTCTCTTAAATTATAAACATCTGTATATTGTTTTTTAATAATATATTTATTTTGATGCCAATATTCTAAAACTGATGGATACCCTTTAACATTTGCTCTTATTCTAGCCGGTTCGCTAAAATAATCAGTTAATTTATTTACATTATTATATGCTTCATCTGATGTAACGCAAGCTAAATTTTTAATATTTTTATATTTCCATTCATACCCTTCTGGTAAAGTTAATGTTGATAAACCATCAGCTTGTCTAATTATTGTTTGTTGTAAACCTAATTCAATATCCATTTGAGATGGATTAAATGTTAATCTTTTGTATGGAAAATCATCTATTTCTGTCATTTTTTATTTATTAAAAATATTTTATTTTAACTTGTTAAATAATAATATCATATCTCACATTAAGTTTATATTATTTATACATTTTTAAATACATATTATTTATCGCAGTATATCAATGAAATATTTATTTTATGAATTAAATTAAATTATTTATTAAAATGTATATTAAAATATATTTAATAATATTTATCAATTAAATATTATTTATAAAGATGATAAATAATTATTTACGTATTATTTATTTTTGATATAAATGTTAATATTAAATAATTAAGTCATATTTATCAATTTGACAAACAAATAAAACTTGTATTATATTATATTTTTAGATATAAATATTCATATTATTAATAAATAAAGTTATTGTATGATATTATAAAATATATTTATATTTAATAAATTATATATTATGTTATATATTATGATGTTTGGTATTTAATAATTAAAATATAGATAATAATCAGTAAAGTCATATTTATCAATTTGATAAATAAATAAATATATATTGTGTTGTATATTATAAAATAAAAATATTTATATTAAATGTGTAAATAATAATTAATCAAAGTAGTAAACTACAAAACATATAAAAGCCACAAAAACAAAGTTAAAGATATTAATATAAAAACAATCATTATCTAAAGCATTATAATCTTCCTCATAATTTTTATCCATTTTTAATTTAAAATAATAATTGGTGGTTTTCAATTTTAAGTTAATGTTTTCATAACTGAAAAGGTATATGTGTATTTTTTAAAAAAAATGGATAAACTCACAGATTTACAGCTAGATGTAATAAATGAGTGTTTGGAAAAAACAAAGGGTTGTATAAATATTCCGATGGGTTCCGGAAAGACTTTAATTGGATTATGTTTAGGAATAAAAATAAATGAAATTCTTAGAAGAAATGGAGAACCAGAAAGACCAATATTAATTGTGTGTTCAAAAACATTATTATTGAATTGGTCTACAGAGATTGGAAAGTTTTTTGGTGATAAACTTCCATTTCAAATTCTTCATACAAATTATGTAAAGGAATTAGATAATTTTAGAATAAAAAGTAAATTCATTATAACTACACCAGAAGTTATATCTAAAACATATAAAGAATCTGGATTGGATAATATTACTTCACAGAGAGTAGAAAATGTTTTTGCTAATATTAAAAGATATTTTATTCCAGAAAAACCATATAGAGATATTAATATTGGAACAGATGTAATATTTTCAACAGAATGGAGTTGTTTGATTGTAGATGAAATACAAAATTATACAAATATAAATACAATGAAATGTAGAGCATTAATGTCCATTTATGCAAAGAATAGATGGGGAATGTCTGGAACTCCATTTCCAGAACCATTATTAGATAGAATATTTGGATATTATATGATATTAAATTTAGGTGTGGCTGATACTTTACCAGATATGAAATCACATTTGAAAAATCCAAATTATGCAGGTTTGAATAGCACAATGGTTGTAAGAGAAAAAATTGATTTTACTTTACCAAATGTAAATGAAGATTTAGTATACCATGATTTATTTGAAGAAGAAGTTAAAATATATCAAAGCATGAAATGTATAATGGGACATATTAATGCATTAGTAAAACAATACAAAACAGAAAAAGATTCATTTAGGGCTAGATTGTTTTCAAGTTATAAAATAGCTATGATTACATATTTGAGACAATCAATTATATGTCCCTTAATTCCAATAACATCAGCTGCATTAGATATATCAGATTTAGAAAATAAATCACAATTATCTCAAATGTTAATGGATAAAATAAAAGAATTACAAATTGATTCTTGGTTAGATGATGAAGAATCAGTAAAAAGTAGCAGGATTAGAAAAATGATGGAAACTATAGAAAAATATAAGAATGATAAAATATTAATGTTCTTTACATCAAGAGCATGTTTGGATTTATTTAAACATTATATTGAAAAAAAGCATTTAACATATACATTAACATCAGATATGAATGTAAAGAAAAGAGAGAATATGGTAAATGAATTTACAACAAATCCATCTCCAAGTGTAATGTTGTTAACATACAAAATGGGTGCAGAAGGATTAAATTTGCAAGCAGCAAGAACAGTAATATTGGCAGATATGTATTGGAATTATAAAATATGTCAACAAGCATTAGGAAGATGTTTGAGAAAAGGACAATTATCAAGTTATGTTAATGTAGTTTATTATGTATCAAATACAGGTATTGAAAATATTATTTTGGATAAACAAATGAATAAATTAGAATTATATAATAAATTAAAAGTTGGTTCAGCTGATGTTACATTAAAGAAAACAACATTAGAACATATATTAAAAATAGTAGATATAGATAAAAATATAGAATTATTAAATGGAGTAATTAATTTTGATGAAAGTGAAGAAGTAGAGTTTGTAGAAGATGATGAATAAATAATATTAATATAATAAACAATTAGTAATTGTTTATTAAAATTTATTAAATTATAATATTTATAAACTTATTATAATTTTATTAAAGTTTATTATAATTTTATTAATTTTAATTTTATTAAAGTTTATTTTAATTTTATTAAATTATTAAATTATAATATTTCAAGACAAACAGTTAACACCTCGTAAAAAAGAACCTTGGTTCTTTTTTACTTGAAGTTTGTCGAGAATCAGCTGCGCTGATTTATAAACTTATTAAATTATAATATTTTGTAAACTTATTAAATTATAATATTTTGTAAACTTATTAAATTATAATATTTTGTAAACTTATTAAATTATAATATTTTGTAAACTTATTAAATTATAATATTTTGTAAACTTATTAAATAATAATATTTTGTAAACTTATTAAATTATAATATTTTGTAAACTTATTAAATTATAATATTTTATTAATTTATAATTTAATAATATTTTAAAATTATTAATATTTTATTAATTTATAATTTAATAATATTTAAAATTATTAATATTTTATTAATTTATAATTTAATAATATTTAAAATTATTAATATTTTATTAATTTATAATTTAATAATATTTTAAAATTATTAATATTTTATTAATTTATAATTTAATAATATTTTAAAATTATTAATATTTTATTAATTTATAAGTTAATAATATTTAAAGTTATTATAATTTATAAATTAATAATATTTCAAGACAAACAAAGTTTGTCGAGAATCAGCTGCGCTGATTTATAAGTTTATTAAATTATAATATTTTATAAGTTTATTAAATAATAATATTTTATATGTTTATAATAATTTATAAATTAATAATATTTCAAGACAAACAGTTAACACCTCGTAAAAAAGAACCTTGGTTCTTTTTTACTTGAAGTTTGTCGAGAATCAGCTGCGCTGATTTATAAGTTTATTAAATAATAATATTTTATAAATTTATTAAGTTATAATATTTTATAAGTTTATTAAGTTTATTAAATTATAATATTTCAAGACAAACAGTTAACACCTCGTAAAAAAGAACCTTGGTTCTTTTTTACTTGAAGTTTGTCGAGAATCAGCTGCGCTGATTTATAAGTTTATTAAATAATAATATTTTATATGTTTATAATAATTTATAAATTAATAATATTTCAAGACAAACAGTTAACACCTCGTAAAAAAGAACCAAGGTTCTTTTTTACTTGAAGTTTGTCGAGAATCAGCTGCGCTGATTTATAAGTTTATTAAATAATAATATTTTATATGTTTATAATAATTTATAAGTTAATAATATTTATAATAATTTATAAGTTGATAATATTTTATTAATTTATAATTTAATAATATTTTATATATTTATAATAATTTATAAATTAATAATATTTTATAATAATTTATAAGTTAATAATATTTTATTAATTTATAATTTAATAATATTTTATAAGTTTATTAAATTACAATATTTTATAATTTATTACATAATAAAGATTATATTATTTAAATTATATTAATTTATATAAAGTTATTAATAATTATTAATTATTAATATTTTATAAATTATTAATATTTTACAAGTTATTAATATTTTGTAAACTTATTAAATTATAATATTTTGTAAACTTATTAAGTTATAATATTTTATAAGTTTATTAAGTTTATTAAATTATAATATTTTATAAGTTATTAATATTTTATAAGTTATTAATATTTTATAAGTTATTAATATTTTATAAGTTATTAATATTTTATAAGTTATTAATATTTTATAAGTTATTAATATTTTATAAGTTATTAATATTTTACAAGTTATTAATATTTTAAATAAATTTTAAATAAAATTAAATAAAAAATAAACATTTTCTAATTCAATTTTTAAAATTTTTTAAAATAAAATAAAATAAAAAATAAACATTTTATTCCTTGGTTTTTAAAAAATTTTTAATTAAATTAATTAAAAAATAAACATTTTCTTCCTCGGTTTTTAAAAAATTTTTAATTAAATTAATTAAAAAATAAACATTTTTTCCTCAATTTTTAAAAATTTTTTATTTAATTTAAATAAAAAATAAACATTTTCTACCTCAGTTTTTAAAAATTTTTTATTTAAATTAAATAAAAAATAAAAATTTTTTATTTAAATTAAATAAAAAATAAACATTTTCTAGTTGAGTTTTTAATAAAATTTTAATAAAATAAAATAAACATTTTTATCTTAGTTTTTTAAAATTTTAATAATATATAACTTATTTATTTATTAAATTTAATTAAAATAATTTCCTAATATAATTTAATTAAAATTTTTATTTAATTTTATTTTAATTTTATTTAAAATTTTTTTAAAAACTGAGCCAGAAAATGTTTATTTTTTATTTAATTTTATTTAAAAATTTTTTAAAAACTGAGGTAAAAAATATTTATTTTTTATTTAATTTTATTTAAAAATTTTTTAAAAACTGAGGAAGAAAATGTTTATTTTTTATTTAATTTTATTTAAATTTTTTTAAAAACTGAGGTAGAAAATATTTATTTTTTATTTAATTTTATTCAATTTTTTTTAAAAATTCTCGAAAACGATGTTTTCTTGAGATAGAAAATTTTATTAAATAATTATTTTAAACTAATTTAATAAATAATTACTTTAAATTTGCGTAGCAAATTCCAATGCGCCTTTGGCGCAAGGAATTTTCTTCAAAAATTCTCGAAAAACTTCAAGTAAAAAAGAACCTAGGTTCTTTTTTACGAGGTGTTAACCGTTTTTCTTGAAGTAATTTAAAAAATTGTTAAATATTTATTAAAAAATTACTTTAAATTTGCGTAGCAAATTCCAATGCGCCTTTGGCGCAAGGAATTTTCTTCAAAAATTCTCGAAAAACGAAATTTTTCTTGAAGTAATTTAAAGTAATTTAAAATTTATTAAATAAATGTTTTAAATTATTTTATAGCTATTTAAATATTAATAAATAATTATTTTAAATTTGCGTAGCAAATTCTCGAAAAACTTCGTTTTTCTTGAAATAATTTAAGGTTTAATAAATATTTAATAAATAATTATTTTAAATTTGCGTAGCAAATTCTCGAAAAACTTCAAGTAAAAAAGAACCTAGGTTCTTTTTTACGAGGTGTTAACCGTTTTTCTTGAAATAATTTAAGGTTTAATAAATATTTAATAAATAATTATTTTAAATTTGCGTAGCAAATTCTCGAAAAACTTCAAGTAAAAAAGAACCTAGGTTCTTTTTTACGAGGTGTTAACCGTTTTTCTTGAAATAATTTAAGGTTTAATAAATATTTAATAAATAATTATTTTAAATTTGCGTAGCAAATTCTCGAAAAACTTCAAGTAAAAAAGAACCTAGGTTCTTTTTTACGAGGTGTTAACCGTTTTTCTTGAAATAATTTAAGGTTTAATAAATATTTAATAAATAATTATTTTAAATTTGCGTAGCAAATTCTCGAAAAACTTCAAGTAAAAAAGAACCTAGGTTCTTTTTTACGAGGTGTTAACCGTTTTTCTTGAAATAATTTAAGGTTTAATAAATATTTAATAAATAATTATTTTAAATTTGCGTAGCAAATTCTCGAAAAACTTCGTTTTTCTTGAAATAATTTAAGGTTTAATAAATAATTATTTTAAATTTGCGTAGCAAATTCTCGAAAAACTTCGTTTTTCTTGAAATAATTTAAGGTTTAATAAATATTTAATAAATAATTATTTTAAATTTGCGTAGCAAATTCTCGAAAAACTTCGTTTTTCTTGAAATAATTTAAAGTTTAATAAATATTTAATAAATAATTATTTTAAATTTGCGTAGCAAATTCTCGAAAAACTTCAAGTAAAAAAGAACCTAGGTTCTTTTTTACGAGGTGTTAACCGTTTTTCTTGAAATAATTTAAGATTTAATAAATATTTAATAATTATTTTAAATTTGCGTAGCAAATTCTCGAAAAACTTCGTTTTTCTTGAAATAATTTAAGGTTTAATAAATATTTAATAAATAATTATTTTAAAGTAATTTAAATTTTATTAAAATATCTTAATTTATAATAAATTATAATAATAATAATATATTAAAAAATATTTGATTTACAAATTGTTCATCATTATTTTCTCCAAATATTTCATTATTTAATCCATTTATATCATTAGTAAAATCTTCATTAGTTAATTCAAATATATCATTATTTAAAATAAACCTACCAATAACACCATCATTTAAATTTAATTGTCCATTATTTATTTCAAATTGAAAATTATTTTGTTCGGGTATATAATTCCATTTTTCTTGGTCTGTTGATAATGTAACCCAATCAAAATGTGTATTACATTTTGTGCAATATACATGGTCACATCCACCATCTTTATAAATTTTACATTTACATTTTGGACATTGTTTAATATCAACACCATTAACTAATGTTTTATCACATTTACCTATATGTTTAACATTTAAACAATTATTACAAAAATATGCTCTACATTTACTACATCTTAAATTTTTCTTTCTTATTATTCCATCACATTTTATATCATTTGTATTCAATGGACATTTAAATATTGAATTATTTATTTTACTAACTTGTCCTTGTTGTGTTTTATTTAAAGGTAATATAGTTTCACATCCAACATCAGGACAATGTATAATAATTTCTCTTTCTTCTAATTTGGATTTAATCCACATATTTAAACATTTATTATGATATGAATGACCACAATCTAAATGAACTATTTTTTTAGTTCCATATTTTTCAAGACAAATACCACAAGACATTTTTATTATTAATAATTGTTTAACATTAATTTTCTTTGAAAAATATAAAGAATAATATTATATATATTTCTAATATCTTTAAATTTTGTTTAATTATAAATTTAATAAATTATTCAAACAATATTTATATATTATATTAATTAACAATATTATTTATTCACTAATTAAATAATTTTATAGATATGAAATATATATTTGTATAGTATGTATTGAATTTATATGGATCAATCATACGAATATATTTTTCAATATAATATATTGAAAAAGTTAGACTAGGTTTAAATTATATGAATGAATAAAAATATATTTAATTGAAATAATTTATAATAAACTTATTATTAAATTATAATAAATTAATTATTAAATTATAAGACTTTTATATAAATTATAATAGATTTATAATAGACTTTTTAATAAATTATAAATATAAAATATAATAGACTTTTTAATAAATTATAAATATAAATTATAATAAACTTTTTAATAAATTATAATAAACTTATTATTAAATTATAATAAACTTTTATTAAATTATAATAAACTTATTATTATATTATATTTATAATTCAATAAATAATAATAAACTTATTATATTATATTTATAATTCAATAAATTATAATAAACTTATTATTATATTATATTTATAATTTAATAAATTATAATAAACTTATTATTATATTATATTTATAATTTATTAAATTATAATAGACTTTAAATAAATTTATTATTAAATTATAATAGACTTTTAAATAAATTTATTATTAAATTATAATGGACTTATTATTAAATTATAATAATTATTATTAAATTATAATGGACTTATTATTAAATTATAATAATTATTATTAAATTATAATAGACTTATTATTAAATTATAATGGATTTATTATTAAATTATAATGGATTTATTATTAAATTATAATGGATTTATTATTAAATTATAATGTGTTTATTAATAAATATAATAGATTTATTATTAAATTATAATTGATTTATTATTAAATTATAATAGACTTATTATTAAATTATAATTGATTTATTTATTCATTGATTAAATAATTTATGGGTATAAAATTTATATTTGTATAGTATGTGTTGAAATTATATGAATCAATCATACGAATATATTTTTCAATATAATATATTGAAAAAGTTAGACTAGATTTAAATTATATGAATGAACAAAAAATATATTAACTTATATTTATTAAAATAAATTATTATTATTATTAAATAATAATGTTTAAACTAACATTCTATAATAAATTTATTAAATTATAATAGACTTATTATTAAATTATAATAGACTTTTATTAAATTATAATAGACTTTTATTAAATTATAATAGATTTATTATTAAATTATAATAGATTTATTATTATATTATTTATAATTTAATAAATTATAATAGACTTATTATTAAAATATAATAAATTTATTATTAAAATATAATAGATTTATTATTATATTATAATAGATTTATTATTATATTATTTATAATAATAAATTTATTATTAAAATATAATAGATTTATTATTATATTATAATAGATTTATTATTATATTATTTATAATTTAATAAATTATAATAGACTTATTATTAAATAATATTTATAATTTATTATATACACTTCGTTTATGCGTATCTCATTTAAATAAGCGAATATTATATAAATTATAATAGACTTATTATTAAATTATAAATTATATTTATTAAATTATAATAGACTTTTTATTAAATTATAATAGGCTTTTTATTAAATTATAATAGACTTTTTATTAAATTATAATAAATTTATTATTAAATTATAACAGACTTATTATTAAATTATAATAAACTTATTATTAAATTATAAGACTTATTATTAAATTATAATAAACTTATTATTAAATTATAACAGACTTATTATTAAATTATAATAAACTTATTATTAAAATATAATTTATTAAATTATCATAAACTTTATTAAATTATAATTTAATAAATTATAATAGATTTTTTAATAAATTATAATAGACTTTTTAATAAATTATAATAGACTTTTTAATAAATTATAATAGACTTTTTAATAAATTATAATAGACTTTTTAATAAATTATAATAGGCTTTTTAATAAATTATAATAGACTTTAATAATATTATTATCAAATTATTATATATTTTTAATAAATTATAATATACTTTAATAAATTTATTATTAAATTATAATAGACTTTTAATAAATTTATTATTAAATTATAATAGATTTTTAATAAATTATAATATACTTTAATAAATTTATTATTAAATTATAATAGACTTTAATAAATTTATTATTAAATTATAATAGGTTTTAATAAATTTATTATTAAATTATAATAGACTTATTATTAAATTATAATTATAATTTAATAAATTATAATAGACTTATTATTAAATTATAATTATAATTTATTAAAATATAATAGACTTATTATTAAATTATAATTGAAATATTATTAAATTATAATAAAATTTAACAAAGATATTAAGTTAATATCTTTACCTTAACTTATTAATTATTATTAAGAAATAATAAATTTTCGTAAACTTCTTTTAAAGTATTATAAATTTTAAATATATGAATTAATTTTAACCTTTAGATTCATTTTTTACTTTAATTTTCTTTTCAATAATATATAAAAAATCATCATAAGTTGTTCCTGAACTTATATCATTATCTACTATAGCATTCATAATTATTTCTACCGCTTTATCATTTAAATATTCTTTAGAATGTTCATATATTGTTTTTTTATAAACTCCTGTTGAAAATAATGTTTTTAAACATTTATCTTCAAATTCTAATCCTTTATTATATAATAAATATTCATCTCCTGGTGATAATCCCATTGAAAATATTGATAATTCTAAATTATTTGACATTAACCCAAAATATTTAAATGATATATAACAAAATATATTTATCCATAAATATATTTGTTTATCATCATTTAATGATTTTATATTTTCATGTATTAAATATTCATCAAATAATTTCATTGAATTAAATATTATTCTATGTGTATACCAAAGATTTATTGGTCTTGCATTTCTATTATCAAATATATATTTAAATAATTTCATTCCTTTATTTCTTATTTCACTATTTATATATTCATATTTATATACTGGTGTTAATATCCATTCACCACTTCTATTTATTCCAAATTTATTTCTCATTATACAAATTAATTCTCTATATTCTTCAAAATATGGGTCATTTAATGCTTCACTTGTTGTATATCTATTTTCTACATTAACTTCCAACATATTTTTCATCAAATTTAATAATAATGGGTCAGTATTCTGTGGATATAAGGACATAACACCATTTATTTTTTTCCTTAATTCTATATAACTTGCAATATCTAATATATCATTATATAAATTATTATATAACACATAATCATCCAATTTAAATTTAAACTTTCTAACTAAATTATATAATAATGATTCATCATCTCTATGTTCTGCTAAAATTTTACCTGTATGTAATTCATAAAATACACAACCTAAACTCCATACATCAATTTTGTAATCATAATTTTTATGTAATGATATTTCAGGTGCTCTATACCACATACTACATACATTTTGAACAGAATCTGTTTGATGTGAATATTTAATTGCAAATCCAAAATCTGTAAGTTTAGCTGATTTTAATCCACCCTTCTCATTTAAAAAAATAATTATATTATTTGGTTTTACATCACGATGATATATTTCTCTACTATGTAAGAATTCTAAAGATAATAATGTTTGAACCATAAATAATTTTTTATCATGTTCTGAAATAATTGATTTATGTATCCATTTATAAGCATCGGTATCTCCTTGTTCCATTGATAAAAATATCTTGTCAGTAACTGTATCCTGTTCAACTAATGGTGACATCATTGTTCCTGATTCAAATGGATTTCCAAAATAAATATCTTTTAATTGAATACAAAATGGATGATTTTTAACAAGTTGTAATGTATTAAATTCTTGCATACTATTAGTAGAATTAACATAAATCTTGGAAATAATATTTTTCTTTATAACTATTGGTTTCTCTTCTTCGTCAACAGCACTATAAATTGTTCCATATGACCCGCTGCCTAATTTGCCCAACTTTTTTATCTTTTTTTCCATTTTTTTTAATAAATAAATTAATTTACAATGTAAATTAAATTTTTAAGATCAAGTATTTTACAAATGTTCACATATTAAATAATAAATATTATGCAATCTTACCTCTCCAAGTATTATAACATTTAACACATTTATAAACAAAATCACCAGATTCATCACCTTTACTCTTTTGAGTTACTGACCTAATAACACTTTGACGTTTACATTTTCTACAAGTTTCACCAGATAAATTAATTTCTGGGTCTTGTCCAATTAATATTTCTTCTTCATCAATCATAGTAGAAATATTATCTTGTTGTGATTTATGAATAAATAAAATACTTTGTGGGTTATTTGGGTTAGCCTTATCTACAGCATTTTGTAAATCTAAAAGACTATATTTATCACTTCTTACCCAATATATTAAATCAGGTATAATATTTTGCTGTAAATAAGGTTCAATACCTCTAATTGATAATATTTTATGTCCGTAATCTGTAGTTGATAACACTTTTTTAATATTATCAATAACCGTAGGTGTTTGTATTGGTCTTTTCTCTTCTACAGGTAATTTTGCTTTAGATTTAGAAGGCTCACCTGTATTTCTCTTTAATGTAAAGTTTCTATTCATTTTTATTAAAAATTTTTTTTAAAATATAATAAATTATATCATTTAATGATAATTATTTTATTATTAATATATATATTATAAACATAATATTTAATTTAAATATTTTTTCAATTAATAATATATTAGTTATTTAAATATAATTTATAATATTATTTAATTGTTATTTAAAATATTATTTAATTTTTATTTTAAAATATAATTTATAATATTATTTAGGTATTATTAATATTTTTAATAATATTATTTAATTGTTATTTAAAATATAATTTATAATATTATTTATGTATTATTTATAATATTTTTATAATATTATTTAATTGTTATTTAAAATATAATTCATAATATTATTTAGGTATTATTTATAATATTAATTAATTGCTATTTTAAAATATAATTTATAATATTATTTAAAACATAATTAATTATATTATTATTGTTTAATATATAATTTATTTTGAATATAATTTATAATAATGTTTAATTTATTTAAAATATAATTTATAATAATGTTTAATATTTATTAATTATTTTTATTTAAAAGTATAATTTATAATATTATTTTATAATAACATTATAATTTAATCATAAATATTTTATAATAACTTTATAAATATTATTTTATAATAACTTTATAATTTAATCATAAATATTATTTCATTCATAAATATTATTATCTGTTAATATAATTTATTAGTTAATATTTAAATATTATATAAATAATTTATGAATAAATAATATATATATTTAATTTAACAATTAATATTATTTAAATAAATATAATTTTATAATAAACATAATTAATAATTAATATAATTTTAATAAGAAATATTATTTATATAAATATAAGTTATTATAAATAATTTATTTATAATATGATTTAATAATGAAATTAAATTAACAACATTGGGTCAGAAGCTAAAATAGTTTTATTGTGATAAATATTTTTAATTTTATCAATATTTTCATCACTATATTGTAAAATCATATCTTTTAATAAATCAAAATTTTTATCATCTAAACCAAAGAAATTTTGATAAATAATATAATATAATAACATTTGCCTATCATTTACTTGTATTTTATTATTTACAAAATAACTATGTATTTGATTATTATATGATAATGCTTTTTCTAATTTATCTTTAAAATTTTGAGTTGGTTCATTATATATTTTTGAATATTCGCCCAATATTACATTACTTGTTTTAAAATATGATATCATTTGTAAATTTACTAAATAAGTATTTATTAATGTATATATTGATGAATTTTCTAAATCATAAAATTGTGGATTCATTTCATTTCCTTTTTTAATGACTAGGTTTATAAAATTATTAAATTGTTGTTTATTAATACTTCCATTAAAATTAATATTTGAAACCTTTTTAATAAAATCATTGTCTGAAATTAAAGTATTTGCATTTAATAATCTTTCTTTACTATGTTTTACATTATTTGTATATCTTGATGGTTTAAATACTTCATTCATTGTTTGTTCTGACATATTCTTTTTTAAATCATTAATCAATTCTAAATAACCTTTAACACATAATAATGTTATAAATGTTTGAAAACTATTTGATAAATTTATTTGTGATAATAATTCATCAATTCTATTTAAATATGATGTTATTAAAATATCACCATGTTTTGCTGAATATGTTAATGTTCCAATAAAATCTTGTAAAGTATAACAACTAGCTATATTACTTCCATTAAGACAACTAATAACATTTTCTGGATTTGCTGATATTAAAATAATATTAGAATAATCAACTTGGCTTTGTGTTGGTTCAAACATATCAGCTAAATCTGGATTTGTTTCCTTCATGACATTAATAAAATTAGTATAAATATTATTAATTTCTGTTTCTAATGTTATGGGTGAACCATTATTTAAATTATTTGATAATATTGCACATGTTGTATAACTTGAAAATATAGCTATATACCCAAATGTTTTTAAATATTCTATAGATTTATCTCTATAAATAGGTAATAAAGAATTAACATCAACTATTTTACATTCAATAACAAATGGAAAATTAGAAACACCTATTTGATGGGCGTGATTAACTGCTATTAATAATTGTAATAATAAAGATTTAGCTTGTTCTTTACCAACAATATCTGGTTTAATATTTCTAAGAGCTGTTCCAAGAGACATATTTGCTTTATTTTCTTGAATAACAACTTGAGATTTAATATCAGCATAATAAATATATTTAAAACCTGGAGTAACAACACGTAATTGATTTAAATAAACAATACCAGCAACAGCATGATTATAAAATTCATTAATATTATTAAAATGTTTAACAGTAATATTTTCTAAAACTTGAGGATGCTTGCTAAAAAAATCAGTTAATTTTTCAGTAATATTTTCTTTAGAACCAGTAAAATTATTTAATGCTGCAGAAATTAAACAAGTCCAAGTTTTTTCAGCTTCGATATTAGGATATTGATTATATAATAACGATAAATTAACCATATTTAATGAAATAATATCAATATTTTTACATGGCTGAATTTGTGATTCTAATATTTTATCCATTTTTTAATACCTCGAAAGAATTAAAATATTTTTTTTCCTAGTATAAAGAAACGGTTATGGATATTTTTTACGAAGGTTACAGAAACGAGAATCCTTTAAATTTTTGCGGTTTGCAATTAAATAGATGCAACGATTGTTCATCATCATCTTCATCTAGTTGTTGCTCCTCCTCCTCATCTTCTTCCTGTTGTTCTAAAAAGAAAAAGAAGTGTTGTAAAAAGAAATGTTGCAAAAAGAGATGTTGCAAAAAGAAGAAATGTTGTAAAAAGAAGAAATGTTGCAAGACTAAATGCTACAAAGTCAAATGCTATAAATGCAAATCCAAAAAATGTTGTTGTTAAACAATTAACCACATTTAATATAAATAATGATATTAAATATAATTTATATTTAATAAATATTATGTTATTTAAATTAGAACATGATAAATTATGTGTGGTATAATAAATAATAAAATTATAATAAACATTAAATTATCATAAGTTATTATATGTTTATAAATTATAAACTTTAATAAATATTAAATTATAAATTTATAATAAATATTAAGTTATTATATTTTATTAAATTATAAACTTTAATAAATATTAAATTATAAATTTCTAATAAATATTAAGTTATTATATTTTATTAAATTATAAACTTTAATAAATATTAAGTTATTATATTTTTTAAATTATAAACTTCTAATAAATATTAAATTATTATATTTTATTAAATTATAAACTTCTAATAAATATTAAATTATTATATTTTATTAAATTATAAACTTCTAATAAATATTAAATTATTATATTTTATTAAATTATAAACTTCTAATAAATATTAAATTATTATATTTTATTAAATTATAAACTTCTAATAAATATTAAATTATTATATTT
>Ga0209963_1001123_pt1 | contig 17323 bp, 6 predicted proteins | sample ThiBio_1000_biof_2_FD_183957 | JGI IMG/M metagenome (GOLD analysis project Ga0209963, IMG submission 183957) | Wastewater bioreactor microbial communities from Cape Town, South Africa - Thiocy_cont_1000_biof (SPAdes) | ecosystem: Engineered > Bioreactor > Thiocyanate-remediating >...
ATTTATTAATTATTTATTAAAATTAATTATTATTAATTAAAGTTATTTATTATTTATTAAATTAATTAATTATTAACAGTTATTAATTATTATTTATTAAAAGTTATTTATTATTTATTAAAAATTATTTATTAAAAGTTATTAATTATTATTAAAAGTTATTAATTATTATTAATTAAAAGTTATTAATAATAATTAATTAAAAGTTATTAATTATTATTAATTAAAAGTTATTAATTATTATTAATTAAAAGTTATTAATTATTATTTATTAAAGTTATTATTATTTATTAAAAGTTATTAATTATTGTTTATTAAAGTTATTATTATTTATTAAAAGTTATTAATTATTGTTTATTAAAGTTATTATTATTTATTAAAATTTATTATTTATTAAAATTTATTATTTATTAAAATTTATTATTATTTATTAAAAGTTATTAATTATTGTTTATTAAAGTTATTATTATTTATTAAAATTTATTATTTATTAAAATTTATTATTTATTAAAATTTATTATTTATTAAAAATTATAATAGTTTATAAAAATTAATATTTTTCAATTTATAATAATATTATAAATATACTAAATAATATAAAATTGATTAAAATTTTTTAAAAATATTAATAAAATGTCTATTCCAGGGTTATTTATTCACAATGGATATTTAAATGAACAACAACAAAAAGAGTTATTAAATTATATTGATTCTGTTGAATGGTCAAATGATTTAAAAAGAAAAACACAACATTATGGTGGTAGATATGATTATGTTAAGCGTAAAGTTTTGAATGATAGAGTTTTATCTTTTGAAAAAGATGCACCATTAAATAATTTGAGAAATAATTTGGTTGAATTATTTGACGGTAAATTACCCGACCAATGTATTGTTAATGAATATTTATCAGGACAATCAATTTCACAACACATTGATGCTAAATGTTTTGGTCCAATTATTGTTACTGTTTCATTAGGAGATTATACAAATTTTGTAATGTCAAAAAATGATGAAAAAGTAAATATTAAATTAAATGGAGGTGATTTACTAATTCTAAAAAATGATGCAAGACATTTATGGAAACATCAAACAACACCTGTTTATGATAAAAATTATAGAAGAGTTTCAATTACTTTTAGAACAATTAATTAATTAATTAATAAATAATTATAAACTATTAGTTTATAATATTAATCAAATTTATTATGTTTATATCTATCAATATTATTAAATCATATTAATAATATTAAACATTATTATATTCAATTTATTATATAATAAATTATTATTAATATTAAATCAATTTGATTTAAGTAATGATATAATAAATAATTTCAAAAAAATCTATAAATTAAAAGACGATGGTTATTCTATCATATAATTATACATATAATGGTTATTATATATCAACAACATCAGGAGAAGAAGAAGAAATAAATTATTATGAATTATTGAGTGAAGTAACAGATTTACCAAAAGTTGGTGATTATTTATTGTTATTATTAAATGGTAATATATCATTATATAAATATAATAATTCATTATATCAAAATAATAATGGTTTTATTAATATAGATATTCCAAATAAATTTTTATATTATTCGGTTAATGGTTCATCTGGAAATGATAAAGTATATTATATATTAACAGTCAATAATAATACAGTTACACATGAAGAAAACAATGAATTTGAACCAACAAATAATTTATTTACTGGTGTATATGATGAAAATGATGAAAATAGTGAAGAAGGTGATTATTGTTTAAATTTACAAACTGGAAATTTATTAAAAAAGATTTCAAATTCATGGATTCAAATTATAACTGGTTTATCTATAACATATTTTGAAACTATTCACAATGATCCAAATGATAGAACAATGATTATTAATAATACTAAGTCTGATAATATTATTATTAAAACTATTGAATATAATACTAAAGAATATCAAGGTTTTCAAGGTTTTTATAAAGATGATATATCGTTATCTGATAACAATAACGATGTTATAAATAATATTATAAATTTAAAATTAGGTAGAGATATTGTTATAGGTGATACATTACTAGCTAAAAATGATGATATATATAGTATATATATAGTTACAGATTCAGAAAACAATATAAAAACAATAAGTTTAACAGATGAATATATATTATATTATAATTTATATAATTTGAATATTATAAAAATTAATAAAGATGGAATAGATGAAAATTATGTGAATGATGTTTTTAATATATCTGATGATAATGATAATAATATATATTCTGATTTTGGTGAATCAGATCCAGATAGTGATATTGATGGAAATATGTATTTTTCATTTGAAAGTAATAGTTTATTTAAAAATATTCGTGTTAGCAATAATAATTATTGGTATAAAACTTATTTGAATTCTTATAAATTTTATATTAATAATAATGGTGGTATGAGTTCACATACACAAAATAATTTGTCAAATGAATCCAAAATTTTGAACAATGTTACTCAAAAAAGTACTGCTCATAGTAAATTAGAATTTGGTGATAATGATAATAGTTGTATAGCATATACTAAATATGATGATTTAGAAAGTTATGTTATTTCATTAAATAATGATAATATTTGTTTAGGTTTATATTATGATATAAATTTAGAAAATAACAATAATTTTGATATCCTTGAAATTATACAAAATTCAAGAAAAGATACCGTTTCTATGGGTGATAATTTATTAATTAAAATAGATGATGTTCTAACAATTTGTATAATTAATATTATTGATAATGATTTATCTATAACATATAAATCAGATAATCAAATAAATAATACATGTTTCTTTTATGTTGATACTGATAATAATATTAAATCATTATATATTTCAGAAAATAATGTTACTCCAATTAATTTCGAATTATATTATAATGATAACACTGAAAAATATGACAATTTATATGGTAATGCAGGTCGTGGGAAACCATTAAATATAGCACGTTTTAAAGATGGTGATTTATATTTGGATATAAATGGTAATAAATTATATCAATTTAATGGAACTGATTTATCTATATTAAATATTAATATTAATTCAATAATATTTATTGATTATTTAAATGATGAATCTTATCAAATTAATAGTAATTATAATGGTGAAATTACCCAAGTTTTAAAATTAGATCCAGAACCATGTCAAATATCAACATCAATAAAATATAGTGGTTATTATGGTGATATTTCTGAAGATTCAGATTATTATAATTTATTAAAAACAGCCAAAAATAATGATCTACCTCAAGTTGGAGATTATTTATTAATAAATTCTGATAATATATTAATTTTAAAATATATTAGAGATACTCAAAATAATAATGGTTTTGTTAATTTTAATAGAGGGAAATTAAGAGGTATAAATTATTATTATTCAGTAAATGGTAAATCAATGGGTAATTCAAATATGATATTAAAAATTGATGAAGATAATAATATAAGTGAATTAGAATCTTTTGATCCAAATATTATATTGTTCGAAGGTGTTTATGATTATAATGATGGTGAAAATGATGAATATTATTTTGATGGTAGTGATTTAACTATAATAAGTGATGATGATTATATTACTGTTATCACATGTTTACCAAAATATTATTTTCAATCAAAAATTGTAAATGATAAAGGTATGAAAGATAGAACAATTGTTTATACTAAACCTGATGTTATTAATACAAAAGTAGTAAATTTATCTTATGATAAATATCAAGGATTTTATAATCAAGATACAACAATAGATTTAAATTCAGAAACATTAACGCAAGATATTAAAGATTCTATTTTAAGTTTAAAACTTGGAAGAGAAATTTCATCAGGAGATACGTTATTATGTAAAACTATTAATGGCGATAATTTATATTATATTTTTGTTATAGATTATGATAGAGAAAATGATGAATATAGTAATTATCGAATTGATATATATGAAGAATATATATTATATTATGATTATTTCAATCTAAATATATTAAAAGTAAATAAGGATGGATTTGATGAAAATTATGAAAATGGTATAATTTGTAATTTCTTTGATCCTGATGTTGATACTTTTAATGGATATGTTGAAGATAATCATAATTATAGAATTCTAGATAATTTATCAAGAAATAATGAACTAATTAGTTATTTAGAAACAAATTTATCAAATTATAATATGTATGTATATCAAAATTATTTATATACATATATTTATAAAGAAAATAATTTTTATAAAACATATAAATCAATATATCAATTTAATTACAATATTATTAATACTAATATTAATTTAATAAATTATGTTAAATTTGATAATTTACAAGTATTTTCAGTTTCAACATATAATTATGGTAATAAATATAATATATTTCAAGGGTATTATGATTCAAGTTTAATTTTAGATAATAACGATAATATAAATATTTTGGAAGCTATTCAAAATATGAGATATAGTTTTATTATTAATAATGATGTTTTATTAGCTAAAATAGATGGTGTTGTTAATACATTTACTATTAATATTGATAAAGATTTAAATATTGAAAATAATAATAATGTTGATGATTTAATATTTTTTAATAGGTATTATTTAAATTCATGTTATATATCAAATAATAGTATAAATTCGTTTTATGGCATAGATTTGAAATCAAAAAATTTAAATGGATATATTGGTGATAATAATCCAAATACTGACTCTATTGAAGGAAATAATGGTGATTTATATTTAGATAAAAATAATAAAATAATATATCAATATTATTTAAATAATTGGAAAGAAGTAATTGTTAATAATAGATATTTTACTTTTATTAATATTAATGATAATAGTGTTGGTTATAATATTAATATAATTGGAAAAGATAAATCAATAACAAAATATAATTCATCTATTGAATTATTTAATGGATATTATTCAACATTTACTACAGGTTCAGAAAATTCATATTATGATTTATTATCAACAGCAAAAGGTTCTGATCCAAAAACTGGTGATTATTTATTATTATTTACTGATAATAATAATATAACTGTTCATAAACTTACTAATGATGATGATAAAACATTTTCTAATATTGATATTGATACAAACTTTTTCTATTTTAGTAGAAATTATTTTGATGATGATGGTGATCAACAAAATGTAGTTCTATTTATAAATAAAAGTAATAATAATATAAATGTATATGATTATATATTTTATTATATAAATTATCCATTTCGAGGATTAATAGGAGATGATCCAAATAATGATCCAAATAATCTTTTTTTGGAATATAATAATTATTTAACAAATAATGGGGATTTATTTATGTATACATCATCAGGTAATGAACCAGGATATTTTCCTGTTATTACAGGATTAAATAAGTTTCCATATATTTATGGTGTTTATGATAATAATAATTTTGTCATTAATGGCATATATGTAGTTTATATAAAATCAGATTCAGTGGTGCCAAATATTAATATTCTTCATTTTAATAATAATTTATATGGTGGTTATAAAGGATATTGTTTTAATTTATATGATTCATATTATTTTATCAATGAAAATGATTTATTTTATTCATTTAACAACATAATTAATTTTATTAATAAAAATGCATCAATTGGTGATATCTTGTTAGCTAGATGTAAAAATGATAAATTAGTAAAAATTTATACTCTTGTTGATACATATACTGTTAATATAATTCCATTAACTGAAGATTATATATTATTTACTAATTATGTTAACCTTGAAATTTTAAAAGTAAATATTAATGGCTTTGATGATTCTTTAATTAATGGTGTTTTACTTGATACTATAAATTTAAACACTAAAGATAATGATGATAGTGATGATGATGATGGTGATGGTGATAATGTTATTGCAGAACAACATATGCTTAATTTAAAGTTTAATGTAGAACATCAAAAAATAATTGTTTTTGATGGATACATGCAAGATATTATTACTAATCCAGATATTGGAGAAAATGGTGATTATAATATTGATAATAATGGAATGTATTTTAAAGATAATGATGAATGGTTTCCATTAGTGACATCGTTATATAAATTTGAATATATTAACAAAAATAATGAAGAATATATTGTTTATTCTAGTTTACCTTTTTATGATTCTGATGCTGAACAATATGCTGATTCTGATGATGAAGATGAACAAAATGCAGATTCTGATGATGAAGATGAAAAAAAAGCAGATTCTGATGATGAAAATGTTAATGCTGAAATGTTTGGTGTTAATATTGAACATGAAGGTAGTGTGGTTGGTAAAATTTCAACAAATGTAAATTTTTATCAATTTGCAATAATAAATAAAGATTTAAATGCTGGAGATGGTAAATTTCAAGGTAATTATAGTGGTGTATATACTTATTATGGTGATGAATTAATAAATGTATTATTTAATTTCCATAAACCTATAATATTTTATGGTGATGTTCTATTAGTAAATTATAATTTACCGATTGTTTATAAAATTAATATTGATAATAATAATATTAGCTTTGACAAACAATATATTACTTCAACAACTGGGTTTATTAATAATATAAGTAAAAATGATGATGATAATGGTCCAATATTTAATCCATTAGATATACATTTTAAATTAAATATTAAAACTGATTTAAATTATCTAGTTATATATAATAATAATATATATGATATAGATATAGATGATTTAAATGATTTTACTGGATATGTTGTCAATACTTCACCTATTAACCCTGATGATTATGATTATAATGTTCAAGTTTTAAGTTTATCAGACAATATATTATATATTAAATCAAAATATGATTATGCACCACTTAATCCAGATGTTCCTGATGCTCAAGTTAGATTAAAATTTATAAATGGTATAATATTTAATGAAACTAAAAGCGATACAGGTAATTATATTGATTTTGGTATGGTTCCAACAATGATTAATAATACTTCATTAATTTTTACAGAATATGATACAAATATACAATATGACATTGAAACAGATAGAGATGGAAATGTTAAAATTACAAAAATGGATAAACCTATTCAAGATTTATATCATGGTTATTTTACTAATGATGTTTTTGATATATCTGATAAAAATTATGATTTAATAATTGATAAAATTAAAAGTTTAACAAGTTCCGGAGATATTAATGATGGTGATATGTTATTAGCTCAAGGTTCATATAAGAATGGTATTAATTGGTATTATCTTACATATTATGATGATGATGATGGTGGTCATATTGATAATGATCAAGTAACTGATACAGTTTTATATTATAATAACAATGTGGATAATGGTGGAAATATTATTTTATTGCAAGTTATTTATGATGATGATAATGATACATATACATATAATAAAAATGAAAAATTTGGTTCGTTTAACAATAATAATATTTTATTCAAAGGCTATATTTATAAAAAAGGACAAGATCCTAATTCTATACCAGGTATAAAAATAAATGATTTTATTTTATATGGTAAAGACTTATATAAATATATTAACATTGATAATGTTTCACAATCATGTTTTTCACAAACTAATCTAGATAATTTTCAATTTTATGATTTAGCAACTGGTAAAACTTTAAATATATATAAAGATTTAGATTTAATTTATTCTAATGATGATATTAAATATATGTATAGTGGTCATTTTCAAGGATATTATTCAACTGAAATTTTAGATAACGATTATGATTTTGATATTATATTATCAATATTAAAATCAGTAAAAGGAAATAATGTTAGAGTCGGTGATTTATTGCTTATACTTGTTGATGGTGATGGTCCTTATATTTTTAAATTAAACTCCACCGATTCTAAAGGTGTTCAAATATTAGATATACCAGATGTATTTTTATTTTACAATAATGCTAATAAAAAAGTGTATCTTGTTGAAGATGGTAATATATCTTTATCAGATTTTAAATTTGAGAAAGAATTTAAAGGTTATTTAACAGGATTATATGATCCACCATCTAATCTTGATGATGTTGATAAAGATTATTTTGTTGATTTAGTTCATAATACATTTAATACTTTTGATTATATTAATAAAAGATGGATTATTACATTTTTAGGTTTATATCTTATTCATTATCAAGTTAATCCTACAATGAATATTTATGTTTCTATTGGTGGTGGTAATCTTGTATTATTATTTACCGATGTTGATTTAGAAAATAATATTGTTTTTAATGATGTTGTATCTTATCCAAATGAATTACCAAGTCCTGTTGGTGTTGATGATGGAACAACTTATTTTTTAACTAATCCTGAATATAATGGACAAGTAGCTATTAAAACTAGTGCTATAGTTGGAATTAATTCTATTGATTGTTGGGCTGTTGCCAACCCTTCTCCAATAATGGCTCTTAATTTTACTGGAGATGATAAAACACAATATTTATATGGTTCTGGAACTGAAGATTACTTTTTATCTATAGATTCTTCTTTCTCTGGTTTAATAACTGATAACTTATCAAGTATTTTAAATCCTCAATTTGGTGATTTAGCTTTATTAATTAATTCATCTGCTGACTCTGGTAAAGTTTATGAATATAGTTATAATTTAAATGATACTGATTTATTTGAATGGAGAGAATTATGTGTTGAAAATTCATATTTTACTAATATTTTAGATTGTATCACATATACTGTTAATGTTAATGGTTCCAACACTTATATTATTAATAAACCAGATTCAGATTATTTTGTTGGATCAATTATAACAGAAAAACCTGATTCTTGGATTGAAGGTGAATATTATTCATTAAACTTTGTTTATACTCCAGTTTTAGGTGATATTAATATAAATAGAGAATATGAATTGGGTGATATTTGTGTTGTTGAAAATGGTTTATTATGTGTATTATTAAAACATGGTTCATCTTATGAAATTTATAATAATGGTAAAACTTTTGTATTTACTGGTGAATTTTATGGCTTTAAAGAATATTCAGGTTATTTTGTAAATGTTGATAATATTATCACACTACCAACAGTTAAATACAAGAATGGTTCATATGTTATGACTTTTGTTGACTTAAACAGTCCAATAAAATTATATATTTACGATACCAATAATTATACTGAAGTTCAATTATTACCTAAAATAATATTTAAAAATATAACAAATGGTAAATTATATACTGTTGAGAATAATTTATTGACTAGAATTAATTCAGGTTTGAAATTTGACGAAGCTATTGTTAATAAATATGTTAATAATGGTTTTACTGAAACAAGTAATGTAAATTTATTTAAATCATCATCTAGAGTTATTACTCAAAATGTTTCTAATAAATCAGGTTTTATTAAATTTAATCCACAACCTCCTGAAAATTCTAGAATTATAGAAAATAAATGTGTTAACGTTATTACTGGAGATGGTTGGTTATTTAATTCTGATAATATATCTCAAGGAAATAGCAGCACTGTTATTTTTGAATATTCAAAACAAGGAATAATTTACAATTTATTGTATAACATTATTAGAAAAGTTCAATCTAATTTAATTGCTGCTTCATCATTATTTAATGGTAGTATTGATTTTGGATTAGTTAGTGATGCTGTTTTGGATAAATATCAATTAACTAATTTAGTTGATGATGGAAATAATGTTATTACTATGACTTATAATTCATTAATTGGAGATATTAATAATTTAGGAGAATTTATATCTCCATCTGATGGATTATTTAGTATAACAGTTGTTATAAATTATAAATATAATCCTATTGTTACAAGTATTACAGATTTAAATAATATACCATTTTATAGTTTAAATTATGATGATGTATCTGGTGATGAATTAACTAGAACACAATTATCAATAACATGTTATAATACAGAAACTGAAACTAATTATTCTCTAGTTTCAAATGGAACAATCACATTAAATACTATTGTTAGTTTAGAACAAGGTGATAAAATAGTAATTATTTATAATAATAACAATATTCAATCAAATGTTATTTATGATAATTGTTATTTCAATATTGTTATGTTGAGTTAAATATATTTAAAATTTTATTCTATAATAATTTATTATAGATTTATCTTAATTATTATAAATATTTATTTCAATTTATGTATTTATTTTTATAAACAATAATAATATTTATAAGATATATTATCATTGTATTAATATTAAATATTAATATTTATAAGTATTTTATTAACAATATATATATATATAATATAATATAAATTATTAATTGATATATTATTCTTGATTTATATAATATTTTTTAATTAATATTTTAATAAACAAAATATATTTATCATATATAAATAATATATAGTTTATATAAATAATAAATTATTATTTAATAAATATTTATTAAAATATTTAATATTATATATGAATAAAATTATATTCTTTAAAATTATTACATTTATTATTATTATAAAATATTAAAATTAGCTAATAATTTAATGAATATTTTATAATTTAATTTAAAATTTTTTAATTTTTTTAAAAAATAAAATAATACAAAGTTAGCAATTTATAAAGAATTTAAATAAAAATGTGTATTTTTTGTCATTTTAGACATAATGCGGGAAGAGAATCAGATAACGGAAAATTTTTTGATAAATTATTATATGGTATCACAACATCTTTATGTTTAGCTATTATTATCGTTAATATAACACCTCCAGAAATTTCTCTTCCTTTATTTTTAACAATTACAATGGGTAGACTAATTTGGAACATTTTCTTTCATGCTAGTTTTATGCATTGGTTAGGATATGATTGGCCTAAATAATTATATATATTAACAATATATTTTATATTTAATTAATTATTCTATAATAATTTATTATAGATATTTATTTTAATATATTAATGTTTCTATTATAACATTTTAATTTTGTTATTCTACACTTCAAAGATATTTAATAATATAATTTAAATGTTAATTTTTAAATTTTTCAAAAAAATATATAATACAAATATTGATAAAGATAAATAAAATGTGTATTTGGTGTTCATTTAGACATAATGCTGGAAGAGAATCAGATAATTGGGAAGTTGATTGGCCAGCAGTTCGTCAAATATTATATGGTGTATTATATTTTTGGGGAACATCTTACGGTTTAACTATAGCTATTTCTTACATTACAACTCCAAAATTTGCGCCTATTATCTTTTATAGTATTTTAACTGGAAGAATAATAAGATATATTTACATAAATATGGATTAGATAAAAGTTTAAAATTTATTTATTTATTATAATTTATTAAATTATAATGTTATAATTTTATTAATTAATATAATTAAATTGTAAAGTAATGTATTAAAACATTAATTATTTATTATTATAATTATTATAATATAAAATAAAATATACAATAATAATTAAATTTTTAAAAATTTTTATAAAATGAATTTAAAAGAAATATTAATTAAAAATTTTGTTAACAAAGACGAAACAGATAATTTATTTAATTTAATAAGATTAAATAAATTAATTGATAATAATAATATTATAGAAAAATATGTTTTGACAAATATTGATTTAATTATAAATATTGTAGATAAAAATTCAGATTTATTAGAAAAGTTTAAATATAAAAATGAAATATTAGCTATTTATGATTTATATAAATTTATATCATGTGATATTGTTTATAATAATCCATCTAATAATAATTCATCTAATAATCGTAAACTTTTAGATAATTATATTAATATTATGTTAAAATATAATTTTAATGAAAATGATAGAGCTTTTATATTATATTTATTATATTTTATTATTAATAATAAATATTTTAAATATTTCATTGAATTTAAATTTTTACTGACTAAAACTATACAACAAATTATTGGAGTTATTAGAATAATTGAATTTAATTTAGATATTTATAATTATGTTGAATTTTTAGATAAGCATAACATCAAAAAATCTAAACTTCATTTTTTTAATAGAGATAAATATATACTTGAATATATCCCATGCGTTGATGATGATAATTATATAAAATTTAAATTAGATAGAAATTATAATTTTGAAATATATAAAAATATTTTTTATGATGATTATCGTCTCGAAAAAAATATTTTGGGAAATATTTTTAACTATAATGGAAAATATTATATTGGTGAATATAATGAATCCATTCGTGTTTCTGAATGTTTATATTTAGAAATTAATGAATTTAACATAAATAATAATATATTTATAGAATCATTGTCAATAAATTTATCAGATATATTAAAAATATTAAATGGTGATATAGAAATTAAAACTACTTATAATGGTTTAATTGTCAATGATAAATATGTTAAAAATAATGTATATACTCACAATTTTTTAAAATATGGTTTACGGAAAATAATTTATGAATTAAATAATTTATAAATTATAAATATCTATTAGATATATAATAATATATGTGGTTATTATTTTTATAAATATTTTATGGTTATTATTTTTTTAAATATTTTTAATTATTATTTTTCTAAATATTTTTAATTATTATTTTTCTAAATATTTTTAATTATTATTTTTCTTAATAGTTGTGGTTATTATTTTTTTAAATATTTTTAATTATTATTTTACATTTATTAAATATTTCTCAAAGATTTATTTTTAAGTATATTTAATTATTTCAATGCAATAGATTGCAAGAAATTTACGCAGCAAATTTTAGTAAATATATTTATATGTTATATAATAAATTATTATATAATTATTTATATTTATATAAATATTTATTTTATTTATTTTTATATTTTTAAATATATTCAATAAAATATAAATATATATCTTTATATTTATATACATTAATTTTAAAAATTTTTATAAAATGAATTTAAAAGAAATATTAATTAAAAATATTATTAACAATGACGAAATAGATAATTTATTTAATTTAATAAGATTAAATAAATTAGTTGATAATATTATTATAGAAAAATATATTTTGACTAATAAATCTTTAATTATTAACGTTGTAGAGAAAAATTCAGATTTATTAGAAAAGTTTAAATATAAAAATGAAATATTGGTTATTTATGACTTATATTTAAAATATCATAAAAATTCAAAAGATATCAATAAATTAATTATTTCTGCTTCTGATTTAGATAATTATATTAATATTATGTTAAATAATAATTTCAATAGAAATGATGAAGCTTTTATATTATATTTATTATGTCATATTTTTGATAATTATTTTGATATAAATATAATAAGCAAATTTTTAAAAACTGATTATATTTCAAAAATTATTGGGGTTATTAGAATGATTGAATTTAATTTATATATTAGTGATTATATTAAATATTTTGATGAAATAACTTTCAGAGATTCTAATTTTCATTCATATTATAATGATAAATATATTTTGGAATATAATCCAATTATTGGTGATTATTTTCATATTAAAATAAAATTAACAAGGAATAATGAATTTGAAATTTATGAAGATATTAATTATGATGATTTTCGTATTGAAAGAAAATTATTAGGAAATATTTTTAATCATAATGGAAATTATTATGTTGGTGAATATAATGAATCTATTCGTATTTCTAAACCAGTATATTTAAAAAATGAATTGAATTTATATAATAATGTTTTTATAGAATCATTATCTATGTATTTATTTGATGTATTAAAAATAATAAATGGTGATGTGAAAATTGATAATATTTATAAAGGTTCAATAATTAATAATTATTATGTTTTTAATAAAATATATACTCACGATTTTTATAAGTATAATGTATATGAAGTGATTAGAATATTAAATAATTTGTAAATTATAAATATCTACTAGATATTTAATATTTAATAATAAAATTATCTTATTTTCTAAAATATTTATAGAAAAATTATTTATTTCTGAATATTTTATATTAAAGAATTATTAATTCCTTAAATTATTTTTTATTAAATAATTATTTATTTCTTAATATTTTTTATTAAAGAATTATTAATTCCTTAAATTATTTTTTATTAAATAATTATTTATTTCTTAATATTTTTTATTAAAGAATTATTTATTTCTTAATATTTTTTATTAAAAAATTATTTATTTCTTAATATTTTTTATTAAAGAATTATTAATTCCTTAAAATATTTTTATTAAAGAATTATTAATTCCTTAAAATATTTTTATTAAAAAATTATTAATTCCTTAAATTATTTTTATTAAAGAATTATTAATTCCTTAAATTATTTTTTATTAAAGAATTAATAATTCCTTAAATTATTTTTTATTGAGAATTATTAATTCCTTAAAATATTTTTATTAAAGAATTATTAATTCCTTAAAATATTTTTATTAAAGAATTATTAATTTCTTAAAATATTTTTATTAAAGAATTATTAATTCCTTAAATTATTTTTTATTAAAGAATTATTTATTTCTGAATATTTTTTATTAAAGAATTATTTATTTCTGAATATTTTTTATTAAAGAATTATTAATTCCTTAAATTATTTTTTGTTAAAGAATTAATAATTTCTTAAATTATTTCAAAGCAATCAAAGATTGCAAGAAATTTGCGTAGCAAATTTTATTTTTAAAGAATTATTAATTCCTTAAATTATTTTTGTTAGCGAATTAATAATTTCTTAAATTATTTTTTTGTTAAAGAATTAATAATTCCTTAAATTATTTTTGTTAAAGAATTAATAATTCCTTAAAATATTTTTATTAAGAATTATTAATTCCTTAAATTATTTTTATTAAAGAATTAATAGTTCTTTAAATTATTTTAAATTAAATTTATTAAAGAATTAATAGTTTTTTAAATTATTTTTATTAAAGAATTAATAATTCCTTAAATTATTTTTTATTAAAGAATTAATAGTTCCTTAAATTATTTTTTATTAAAGAATTAATAGTTCCTTAAATTATTTTTTATTAAAGAATTAATAGTTCCTTAAATTATTTTTTATTAAAGAATTAATAATTCCTTAAATTATTTTTTATTAAAGAATTAATAGTTCCTTAAATTATTTTTTATTAAAGAATTAATAGTTCCTTAAATTATTTTTTATTAAATTTATTAAAGAATTAATAATTCTTTAAATTATTTTAAATTAAATTTATTAAAGAATTAATAATTCCTTAAATTATTTTTTATTAAAGAATTAATAGTTCCTTAAATTATTTTTTATTAAAGAATTAATAGTTCCTTAAATTATTTTAAATTAAATTTATTAAAGAATTAATATTTTTTTAAATTATTTTTATTAAAGAATTATTTTAAATTAATTTTATTAAAGAATTAATAATTCCTTAAATTATTTTAAATTAATTTATTAAATAATTAATAGTTCTTTAAATTATTTTTTATTAAATAATTAATAGTTCCTTAAATTATTTTAAATTAAATTTATTAAAGAATTAATAGTTCCTTAAATTATTTTAAATTAAATTTATTAAAGAATTAATAGTTCCTTAAATTATTTTAAATTAAATTTATTAAAGAATTAATAGTTCCCTAAATTATTTTAAATTAAATTTATTAAATAATTAATAGTTCCTTAAATTATTTTAAATTAAATTTATTAAATAATTAATAGTTCCTTAAATTATTTTAAATTAAATTTATTAAATAATTAATAGTTCCTTAAATTATTTTAAATTAAATTTATTAAATAATTAATTCTTTAAATTATTTTTTTTATTAAAGAATTAATAATTCCTTAAATTATTTTTTATTAAGAATTAATAGTTCTTTAAATTATTTTTTATTTAAAAATTAATAATTCATTAAATTATTTTATTAAAGAATTATTAATTCTTTAAATAATTAATAATTTATTAAATTATTTTTTATTAAATAATTATTAATTCTTTAAATTATTTTTTATTAAATAATTAATAGTTATTTAAATTTTTATTTATAAATTATTAATTCTTTAAATTATTTTATTTTAATTTTATTAAATAATTAATAATTCTTCAAATTATTTTATTTTAATTTTATTAAAGAATTAATAATTCTTTAAATTATTTCAATGCAATAAAAGATTGCAAGAAATTTGCGTAGCAAATTTTATTTTAATTTTATTTAGAAATTAATAGTTTCTTAATTTTTAATTAAAAATTAATAGTTTTTTAAATTATTTTTTATTAAAGAACTATTAATTCTTTAAATTATTTTTTTATTGAAGAATTAATAATTCTTTAAATTATTTTTTATTAAAGAACTATTAATTCTTTAAATTATTTTTTAAAGAATTAATAGTTCCTTAAATTATTTTTTTATTAAAGAATTAATAATTCTTTAAATTATTTTTTATTAAATTTATTAAAGAATTATTAATTCTTCAAATTATTTTATTAAATTTATCAAAGAATTAATAGTTCTTTAAATTATTTTATTAAAGAATTAATAGTTCCTTAAATTATTTCAATGCAATCAAAGATTGCAAGAAATTTGCTACGCAAATTTTATTTTAATATTTATTAAAAAATTAATAATTCCTTAAATTATTTTATTTTAATATTTATTAAAAAATTAATAATTCCTTAAATTATTTTATTTTAATATTTATTAAAATTAATAATTCCTTAAATTATTTTATTTTAATATTTATTAAAAATTAATAATTCCTTAAATTATTTTAAATTAAATTTATTAAAGAATTAATAATTCCTTAAATTATCTTATTTTAATATTTATTAAAAATTAATATTTCCTTAAATTATTTTAAATTAAATTTATTAAAGAATTAATAATTCCTTAAATTATTTCAATGCAATCAAAGATTGCAAGAAATTTGCTACGCAAATTTTATTTTAATTTTTATTAAAGAATTATTAATTCCTTAAATTATTTTATTTTAAATTTATTAAAGAATTAATAGTTCCTTAAATTATTTTAAATTAAATTTATTAAAGAATTTTATTTTTAATTTATTAAAGAATTATTAATCCTATAAATTATTTTATTTTAATTTTTATTAAAAATTATTAATTCCTTAAATTATTTTAAATTATATTTATTAAAAATTAATAATTCCTTAAATTATTTTAATATTTAATAAATATTAATAATTCCTTAAATTATTTCAATGCAATCAAAGATTGCAAGAAATTTGCTACGCAAATTTTATTTTAATTTTTATTAAAAATTATTAATTCCTTAAATTATTTTAAATTAAATTTATTAAAAATTATTAATTCCTTAAATTATTTTAAATTAAATTTATTAAAAATTATTAATTCCTTAAATTATTTTAAATTAAATTTATTAAAAATTATTAATTCCTTAAATTATTTTAAATTAAATTTATTAAAAATTATTAATTCCTTAAATTATTTTA
>Ga0209963_1001127_pt1 | contig 17280 bp, 17 predicted proteins | sample ThiBio_1000_biof_2_FD_183957 | JGI IMG/M metagenome (GOLD analysis project Ga0209963, IMG submission 183957) | Wastewater bioreactor microbial communities from Cape Town, South Africa - Thiocy_cont_1000_biof (SPAdes) | ecosystem: Engineered > Bioreactor > Thiocyanate-remediating >...
TCTGGATTACACCGGCATCGACGTTGCCGAGAACATGATTTCGTGGGCGCAGGCCAATCAGGACGGCGGAACGTTCGTTCTTGGTGATATCCTTGAAACGGATCTTGGCAGGACTTTCGACTTTATCGTGTGTAACGGAATCCTGACGCAGAAGCTGAGCGTTTCGAACCGGGATATGGACGGTTTTGCGCAGAGGCTGATCCGGCGGGTGTTCGATCTTTGCACGCGCGGCGTTGCGTTTAACGTGATGACTAATCGGGTCAACTTTTATGCCGACAACCTTTACTACCGCAGCCCGGTCGAGCTTCTGGGCTGGTGCATGGACGAACTGACAGTCCACGTCAGGCTGGATCACTCGTATCCGCTCTATGAGTTCACGACCTATCTCTTCAAGGATCCCTCTCAATGAGGGTTGGAGCCATATGTTCGGCAGGCGGAAGCGCATTCTTTTCTGCTGTCGAACTGGCGATGGAATGCGATCTTCTGTCTCCTGCGGACGTTGTCGTCGTGACGGACAGGGCCTGCGAAGCGATCGGTAAGTCCGAAGAGATGGGAATTGCGTGTCACAAGATTGATTGGTCCGGCAATGCTCAGTTTTCCGAAGCAGCCAAAGATGTGTTGGGCCGGGCAGGGTGCGATGTCACTCTGTTGTTCTTCACCCGCCTGATCACGTCAGAGCTGTTCTCGTCTATTCTGTGCTTCAACATCCACCCGTCCCTTTTGCCCGCTTACACCGGATTTCACGCGCTGGATCGCGCGCGGGCTCAGAATGCCGGGTTCGTGGGCGCGACCCTGCATGTGGCCGACGCGAATCCGGACGACGGTCTGATTGTGGCTCAGGTGGCTTCGCCAATAGACGCATCGGCCACAGCAGATTCCTGGAACCGCGTGTCCTACGTTCAGAAGACGTATCTTGCGTTTTGCCTGCTGGAATGGATGCATTCCGGGGCGGTCTCGGTCTCGCCGGGTTCTGAAGCCGTGAATTGGATAGCTTCCAGGCGAACCACCCCGTCGTGCAGTCCTGCACTTCGCGCGGAGGCATCTATCGCCGCGTTCGACAGGTTTCAGGGCCAGCTCGGGACGAGGGCACTGATCCCATGAATCTCGTCGTTTCCCAGCCGATGTTTTTACCCTGGATCGGTTTGTTCGAGCAGGTTCGCCTTGCCGACCGGTTCATCCATTATGACGATGTGCAATTGCCGCAGGGGCGGAGCTTTATATCGCGGGTGCAAGTGAAGGGACCGGACGGGGTGCGATGGCTGACCGCGCCGATTGATCGCAGGCGATCCGGGCGGACCATCCGTGAAAGTTGGTATGTCGAGGGCGACGATTGGCGCGACAAGCATCTGAGAACGCTGCGTGCCTATTATGGTGAGGCCCCATACTTCCCGGAAATGTTCGATCTTGCCGAGAAAATCTATGCTCACCCGAGCAGCAATGTCGCCGAGTTCAATGCCAATGCGGTTGAACTGGTAGCTGCATGGCTGGGTATCGGCACATCGTTTGGATATTCGTCGGCTTGCAATGTCGGGGGCAGGAGCAGCGTCCGACTTCTGGAGATCGCGAAGAAGACGCAGGCGACAAAATACATTACGGGCCTTGGCGCGCTGAAGTATCTGGATCATGAGATATTTGAGCGCGAGAAGATCGAAGTGGCGTATATGTCCTATCAGAACCATCCGTGGCCGCAGCTTCACGGGGAGTTCGTGCCGTACGTGACGATTCTCGACCCCATCGCCAACTGCGGCAAGGAAGCAGCTCTCGGGATTTGCTCGTCATCGATTTACTGGCGCGAGTATATTGAACTGACAAAATAGAAAGACGTGGGGATCAGTTTTTTGAAACAGAAAAATAAGTCACCTTCTGCGCATAGGATCACAGAATATGAATCAGAATATCTCGCCGCTGGCTGTGGCAAGCAGGCTGACACGGCGCATTGCAAACGGCCTCATGCGATGGGTGCAGAACGTATCATCTTGGCTCAGCGTTCAAGATCTCCACAATTATCTCCATAAGCAGGCGGCGGATGACAGTGGCGATGTCTATAGGTTCAATGCGGGCTTTCGCGACAAATGGGTCGCTGACAGAGCAAAATCAGTCGAGCCCGGATCTCGCGTGCTAGATATCGGTGCCGGCACCGCGCCCTACAAAGAGCTATTTGCTCATTGCAAATATGAAACTCAGGATTTCGCGCAATACGAGGGCTACAAGGGTGCGGAGGGTCAGTACGCGAAGATCGACCATGTGTCGGACATTACCGCGATCCCGGTTCCAGATGAGTCTTTCGACGTTATTCTTTGCACCGAGGTCCTGGAGCACGTCCCGTATCCGATCGAATCGCTCAAGGAGATGATACGGATCACCAAGCGGGGTGGACGGCTCTTTATCACGGCCCCTCTCGGGTCAGGTCTTCATCAGGAGCCGTATCATTTCTATGGCGGCTATACGGACCACTGGTACCGCAAATTCTTGACCGAGTTCGGCTGCGATGTCGTGTCGATTGAGCCGAACCATGGCTTTTTCGCTCATCTCGCTCAGGAGTGTGTGCGATTCGAATCGACTTACGATCAGCACAAGAACTTGCACGAACGGCATGGCAAGCAGCTCCTGAACCTCATGGGAAATTTGCTTCCTCGTTATCTCTACAAGATCGACAAGGCTATTCTTATCAGGGAATTTACCGTCGGATTTCATGTCGAAGCGCGGTGCCGTCCGGTGCAAAGTGGGCAGTCTTGAGGTGAGATCAGCGACATTGGACAAGCGAGTGATGTTATGAAAGTCGTGATTCTTGCCGGCGGGATGGGCACGCGAATATCTGAGGAAACATCGACGCGGCCGAAGCCAATGATCGAGATCGGTGGGCGCCCAATTCTCTGGCACATTATGAAGCTTTACGCGCATCATGGTTTGAATGACTTTGTCATATGTCTTGGTTATAAAGGTTATATGATCAAAGAGTATTTCATGAATTTCGTCTTGCATCATTCCGATGTCACGATCGATGCGGCGAAGAACAGCGTCACCTATCATCAGAGCAACGCCGAGCCGTGGCGGATTACGCTAGTCGATACGGGTGAGGCGACGCTGACCGGCGGCCGCCTCAAGAGGGTGCGAAACTATCTCGATCCGGACGAGCCATTTTGTTTCACATATGGCGACGGGCTTTCCGATGTTGATATCGCAGGCACGGTCGCATTCCATAAAGAACATGGAAAGGTCGCAACAGTGACCGCGGTGCGACCCCCGGGACGTTATGGAGCGCTGGAGATCGAAGGATCTTCTGTCAAATCCTTCGTGGAGAAACCGCCTGGCGACAATGCCCACATCAACGGCGGGTTCTTTGTACTCAATCCTGGAGTTATCGATCGGGTCGATGGCGATCAGACCTCATGGGAATCCGCGCCTCTCGAAGCTCTGGCGCGCGACAACCAGCTTGCGGCCTATCGCCATTACGGTTTCTGGCAGCCGATGGATACGCTGCGCGATAAAATGGCGCTTGAAGAATTGTGGCAGTCTGGCCGGGCGCCGTGGCGGATCTGGGATTGATGACGCCCAAAGTATCAACGTGCCGCTCGTGCGGCGCGCCATTGACCACGGTTTTCGTGGATCTTGGCATGACGCCGATTTCGAATGCGTTCATTCGCGCCGACCAGGCATCGTTCAGCGAGAAATTCTATCCACTGCGAAGTTTCGTCTGTGATGCCTGCCGGCTGGTCCAGCTCGATGATTTCGAGCGGCCTGAAACGCATTTCCACGGCGAGTATGTCTATTTTTCGTCGGTGTCCGAAAGCTGGCTCAGGCATGCACGCGAGTTCGTCGATCAGTCGGTGCAACGCTTTGCGCTTGATTCGTCGTCGCGCATAGTCGAGGTCGCCAGCAACGATGGCTATCTGCTGCAGTATTTCGTGCAGCGTGGCATTCCCTGTCTCGGTGTTGACCCAGCCGCGAATTGTGCAAGGGCGGCCTGGGACCTCAGGCAGGTTCCTACCGAGGTCGCGTTTTTCGGCTCGCAGACCGCGCGGCGCTTGCGGGAGCAGGGCGGCGCTGCGGACCTTATCGTCGCCAATAATGTCCTGGCTCATGTGCCGGATATCAACGACTTTGTTGCAGGCTTTAAGATTCTTCTGAAAGAAGGGGGGATCGCTACCTTCGAGTTTCCTCATCTGCTGGAAATGATACGGAGCAATGAGTTCGATACCATTTATCACGAGCACTACTCCTATTTATCGATCACTGCGATGGAACCGCTGTTTGCGCGGCATGGGTTTGCGATGGTCGATGTCCAGCGTCTTCAGACGCACGGGGGGTCTTTGCGGATCTATGTCGCTCATGCGGGTGAGGGCAGACCGGCTTCCGCCGCGCTGGCGGATCTGCAACAGGAAGAACTGGCTCTCGGATTGGATAGAGCCGAGACGTACGTCCATTTTGATCGCAATGCGCATAAGCTGAAGCGCGCACTGCTGCGGCTTCTGATTGATCTGATCGAACAGGGAAAGTCCATTGCTGCGTACGGAGCACCTGCCAAAGGTAATACGCTGCTGAACTATTGCGGCATCGGGCGTGACTTCATTCCCTATGTGGCAGATCGCAGCGAGTACAAACAGGGATTGCTTTTGCCCGGCACGCGGATTCCGGTCGTGCCGCCCGACGAGATATTTAAACGCAAGCCGGATTATGTCTTGATTCTTCCCTGGAACCTGCGCGAGGAGATTACGGAGCAGCTTGCAGGGATTCAGCAATGGGGCGGTCAGTTCATCATTCCGGTGCCTAGGCCGGTGGTTCTGACGCTGAATGATGCCAATGCATCGACGCATTCGTAATCGATCCGAATGAGCTTAGACTGGAATAAATCTCAGGTGTCGGCAGATAAGATAAGCGCGCCGACCGTCAGCGTTGTGATGTCAGTCAGGAACGGCGGCAGCGATTTGCCGCGTGCCGTTGCGTGTATTCTCGATCAGACTTATCGCGATTTTGAATTTATTATCATCAACAATGGCTCGAGCGACGGGTCGGCTGCATTTCTGAGTACGATTTCAGATTCCAGGGTAAGAATCTATCATCAGGATGACCAGGGGCTTGCGGCAGCTCTGAATCGCGGCATTTCGTTAGCGCGTGGCCACTATATCGCGCGGCAGGATCATGACGATCTCGCTTTGCCGGACCGGATCATGAAGCAGGTTCGTTTCCTTGACGAGCATCAGGATCATGGATTGGTCGGCACATGTGCCGAAATTTGGGTGGGCGATCAACCCACCGGCCGGTTCCATGATCATCCGTCCGATGATGCGGATTTGCGCTTTTGCCTACTGTTTAACAATCCCTTTGTCCATAGTTCGGTCATGATGCGTAGATCGGTATTGGTTCAGTCGGGCGGTTATACAACCGATCCCGCGCGTCAGCCGCCTGAGGATTATGAGTTGTGGTCGAGGATCGCGCGGTGTTGCCGCGTCGCGAATCTTCCGGAAAGGCTTACAATCTATCGCGAGGTTCCCGGAAGCATGTCGCGAGCGGGGATCGATCCCTTCAAGCAAAAGCTCGTTACAATCTCATCCGAGAACATTGCCTATGCTGTTGGCGAGGCTGAACCGGCTGAAGTGCATCGCGATATTGCTGCTATCATTCACGGGATACCCGACATGGTTACGGGCCGAAGCACTCCGGCCATGATGGAGCAAATTCTCTCTGCAGCGGGGCGCCGTATCGGGGTAGGCGAAGGGACTCTCCAAGACTGGAGCCGGCGGTTGATGCATCACTATTACTCCCATGCTCATGCCGCCCGCCATTTCTGGAGCGCGGTACGATCAGTCCAAAGCGTGTTACGAACGGTTCGTAACTCGCTTGTTGGGACAGGACGACGATGAAGCTTCTTTTTTGCTGCGAGCAATACTGGCCCAGCAGGGGCGGCGTTCAAGAGGTTATCCGTCAGATAGCCGAGCGCTTGGTTCGTGCCGGACATGAGGTTGAGGTGGCGACCAGCGTGAACAAGGAGCGGACGAGCGACGTTTTGGGCGGCGTCAGGATTCATGCTTTTGATGTCAGCGGTAGTCTTGTCACAGGTCTGAAGGGCGAGGTTGAGCGCTATCAAAAATTCGTAAGGTCGTTCGATGGCGATGCCATTCTGATCAAGGCTGCGCAGCAGTGGAGTTTCGACGCGCTTTGGCCCGTTCTTGATGACATCAAGACTCGCAAGATTTTCGTGCCTTGCGGATTTTCGAGTTTATATGAACCGACATTTGCGCGTTATTTCGCGCAGATGCCGGATATTTTGAGAAAGTTCGATCATCTCATTTTCTATGCCGAAAGTTATCGTGACATAGATTTTGCCAGATCGCACGAGATCAAGAACTTTACGGTCATCCCTAATGGCGCCAGCGAAATCGATTTTGGTGGAGGGCGGACCGGTAAACTTCGCGAAAAGTTTGGGATTCCTACAGATGACTTTTTATTCCTGACGGTTGGCTCGCCGATCCAGATGAAAGGGCATCAGGAGGTGGGTGCAGCTTTTGCGGAGATGAACGTCGGATCCAGAAATGCGACGCTGATCCTGAACGGCCACTGGCCGGAGCGTAGCCTACTATCGGTGTTACGCCTTTTTCTTCGTCCGCAGACCGTTGCGCGCGGGCTTGTCGTGCTCTGGCGCAAGGGATGGCGCGGGGTTTGGGAGCGTCTTTTCCCTAAACCGAGTTTTGTTGATGCGCTTGCTTCACAGGCGGCCGACAGCGACGCGCGAGGGAGTGAAACGCGACAGGGCACAAAGCGTGTTCTGTGCCTCGATTTGCCACGCTCCGACGTAATCGATGCTTTCTTCGAGGCTGATTTGTTTGTGTTTGCTTCGAAGGTCGAATACTCGCCACTGGTCTTGTTCGAATCCGCGGCGGCAGGCACGCCATTCCTGACGGTGCCGGCCGGGAACGCCGCAGAGATCGTGCAGTGGACCGGCGGAGGAATGTTGTGCCCGGCCGATTCTGACGAGCGGGGCTACGTTAATGCTTCTCCTAATGTGCTGGCAAGCGAGATGGAAAAGGCTATGCAATCGGAATATTTGTTGCGCCAGCTCGGCGCGGCAGGACGGAAGTCTTGGCAGGAGCGCTTTACCTGGGAGAAGATCGCCCGTTCCTACGAGAAGGTTCTACAAGGCGATGTGAGGCCGGCGTAGCGGTGCGAACCTAGATATGGTGATCATGCCGGGGCCGTTCTTTGTCGGATCTGTCTGAAAATTGTAATCAAGATTGCCGGCATGCGGTTGAAGTCTTTTGACAATGAGGGATATTGATGATCGGCGCTGATCGTCGAATGCCGCTAAGATGCGAGGCTTTGCTGCACGGTCAGCGGGTTCTCGTGACGGGCCACACCGGCTTCACCGGTGGGTGGTTGGTGTCATGGCTGAAGCTGATCGGGTGTCGGATTGCCGGTCTTAGTCTTGCGCCGCTGACCATGCCGAACCTGTTCACCGCCGGCAACATCGCTGATGGGATTGATTCCACGATCGGCGATATCCGCGATTTATCGACTGTCGTCTCGGTGATCGGCCGCCATGAGCCCGCGGTGATTTTCCATCTCGCTGCACAGCCGCTGGTGTCGCAGTCTTTCGCTGATCCCCTTGGCACGTTTTCGACAAACGCGATCGGAACAGCGAATGTGCTGGAGGCGGCCCGGCAAGCTCCGAGCGTGAAGGCCGTCGTCTGCATCACAACCGACAAGGTCTATCGGGATCAGGATTGGCCGTGGGGTTATCGTGAAATTGACTCGCTTGGCGGAAAGGACCCTTATAGCGCCTCGAAAGCGTGTGCTGAACTGATCGCGGCATCCTATCGTGCCACGCTTGCAAGGCGTGCCAACGGTGTGCTCATCGCCAACGCTCGTGGGGGCAATATCATCGGTGGCGGCGATTGGTCCATGGACCGTATTGTGCCGGATTTCGTGCGCGCGGTTCTCTCAGGTGCGTCGCTGTCGCTACGCAACCCCGAGGCAGTGCGGCCCTGGCAGCACGTCGTGGCTCTCGTGCACGGCTATCTGACCTTGGCGAACCGGTTGCTCGAAGGCGATGTGTCCGCTGCCGACAACTGGAATTTCGGACCACTCGATGATGATGCAAAGCCGGTGCGGGCGCTGGTCGAGCAGCTCGCCGGCGTGTGGAAACGGCCCGATATCGCTTATGCGAAAGGTCATTTTCCTGAGACGCGCTTTCTTCACCTCGACAGCACCAAGGCACGCACGCGGCTTGGCTGGCGCCCTCCGCTCACGTTCGATGGTACGGTGCGGCTCACCGCCGAATGGTACCGTGAATTCACCACCGACCCAGTATCGGCAGAAAGACTGACGGTGCAGCAGATTCAGCAATACCGCGAAAGTATCGATGTCAGCGTCCGATCATAAAGTTCTCGTAACAGGCGGCACCGGTTTCATCGGTCGGCATCTTGTCGCCCGCCTTCTGGCCGATGGGACAGCGGTGACGGCACTGGTTCGCTTCGGTAGCGTTGTGCCGGCGGAATGGCAGGGCAAGGTAACGGTTGTCCGTTGCGACGACTGGTCGGAACAGGGTATCCGTACAGCACTAAATGGATATGGCTTTGATGCGGTGTTTCACCTGGCTGCATATGGTGTTCGTCCTGACGACCGCGATGTTGGCCGGATGGTGCAGATCAACGTCGATCTCCCGGCCGTCTTGGTACGCCTCTGCTCGGAATGGGGTGCTCGCTTCGTGATGGCTGGTACGTTCTCCGAATACATCAAGCCGCTGTCCAATGATCCATTGACGGAGGGTTCGCGGCTCGAACCGTTTAAGTTGTATGGATCGACCAAGGCGGCGGGCGGTCTCGTGGCAAGCTGTGTTGCGCGTGAGTTTGGCGTCGGGCTGCGGTTGCTGCGGCTGTTCAAGGTTTACGGTGCGGGCGAGCCACCCCACCGCTTGTTGCCTGCGCTGGTATCCGGACTTAGCCGCAAACAGCGGGTGGCGATCTCTTCAGGAACGCAAATTCTCGATTTTGTCTACATCGACGATATCATTGAATCACTGGTGCGTGCGGAGCGTCATATTCGCTCCAGTGGCGGCGTAACAACATGGAATGTCGCGACTGGGCGAGGCCATTCGGTGCGCGATTTCGCGAGAATGGTCGCGGATGTGATGGAAGCCGACCACGATCTGCTCGGTTTCGGTGAGGTTTCCATGCGTAAGGACGACGAGCCGTGGCTGGTGGGCGATCCTCGGCTGATGCGTGAGGAATTAGGATGGTCACCTCAAGCCGATCTGCAGCTCGGGATAAAGGCAGCAATTGCGGCGATGTCTCTCGAGACGCATTGATGCAGATCGGTTCATTATCGTGATTACCGTTTCTATTCTCGGCGGCCTTGGCAATCAGATGTTTCAGTACGCCGCCGCCAAGGCGCTTGCGAACCGAATTGGAACTGGTGTCGTTCTCGACCGCAGCGCCTTCGAGGGATACAAGCTACGGAGCTTCATGCTGGATCGTTTGCAGATTCCGGAATGCGATTTAGTCAACGGCGGCGATCAGATGGGCACGCCGGCCCGTCGGTACACGAGCTTTCTCTGGCGCGGCCGCGTCAATCGCCTCTTGGAGCGGGTGGGGATGAAGCCGATTGCCTTCGCCGACGGCACCTATGTAGAGCCAAATTTCCATTTCGACCCCGCGTTTATCGAGTTGAAAGCCCCGGTATCGTTGTTCGGCTACTTTCAAAGCGAGCGTTACTTCGAGAATATCACGGGCGATGTGCGGCGATACTTCTCTCCACTCGAGCCGCTCGGGTTAGCGTCGCAGGCGATCGCGGATGCGATGGATCGCGTGGAGATTCCGGTGTCGGTCCATATCCGCCGTGGCGACTATGTTGCGTCCGCCGAAACGGCACGTGTTCACGGTGCCCTTGGTGTGGACTACTATCGCAAGGCTATCGGCCTGATCGAACGACAGGCGAAGGCCAGGATCACGCTTTTTGTGTTCTCGGACGATGCGGAGGCTGCCGCTGACCTGCTTCGTTTTCATTCCGGCGAGACTGTCGAGGTTCGTGGCGATCCGGATCGGCCCTGGGAAGACATGGCCTTGATGGCGCGGTGCCATCATCATGCCATTGCCAACAGTTCGTTCAGCTGGTGGGGGGCTTGGCTCAATCCTTCTTCTGAAAAAATCGTTGTTGCACCACGCGCGTGGTTTTCTTCGGAGGAGCTGCGACGGCGTAACACCTGTGATCTCTATCCGTCGAGATGGGTTCTCGTATAATGACTGTATGGATTGTGCCGGGGTTTTATTGGGGAATTGAATGGTATTCGTAAAGGCGCGTGCAGCTATCACGGGCATGGGACGTCGCGTGCGTCGCGCAACCGGTCCTTGGCCAGACCCGGTTCCCAACAAGGAAGCTTCCGAGTTCGAGGTCGATCTGTGGATCTTGTCCGATTTCGTGCTCGGGAAAGTCATTCCGGCAGTTGGCGTGCGTCCTTATCCGCTTAACGAACTCCTGTTGATGACAGCAACGGCGTGCAGGCTGAAGCCGTCCGTGGTGTTCGACTGGGGAACGCATATCGGCGTATCTGCCCGCGTGTTCTACGAATGCGCTCGGGCGTTTGGTCTTGGCTACGAGATTCATTCGGTGGATTTGCCGCCGGATGCGTCCCATGTTGAACATCCTGGGCAGGAGCACGGTCGTCTGGTGCGCGGCCTTTCCGGCGTCCATCTGCATCGCGGAAATGGGGTAGAGGTCGCGCTCGATCAGTGGAGCCGCCTAGGCAAGCCCGCCTGCCCACTGTTTTTCGTTGATGGCGACCATGCTTTTGAATCGGTGCGAGACGAGTTGACTAAGATTTTTGATACGGTTTCCGACGCGGCCGTGATCGCGCATGATACATTTCGTCAATCTTCTGAATCGAATTATAATATTGGTCCGGCGCTCGCGATTGAGAAGTTAACAAAGAGTTCTCCTTCTCGTTTCAAGGCGATTCACTCAGGCTTGGGACTTCCGGGTATGACATTGATTCTGCCTACTTGATTACTCGTGGCTTCATCGGACTGTGACATCGATATGAACTCTATTCCTTTAGTGTCTATCGTCATGCCAATGCGTAACAGCGAAAAAACTGTGCTTGCAGCAGTTCGGTCGATCCAACTTCAGACATTACAGCATTGGGAATTAATCATTATCGACGACGGATCATCTGATAAAAGCTATAGGATTGTCAGCGCAATTGACGATGACCGTATTCGACTTGTCCGAAAACAAACGAATGGAGGACTTGCGAGACGACTAAACCAAGCAATAGAATTGAGCAGAGGGGATTTTATCGCCCGCATGGATGCCGACGATGTTTGTTTCCCCGAGAGACTTTCCCGTCAGGTCGCGAAGCTGCAGAGCGATCCAACAATCGATATTCTTGGATGCGGCGCAGCAGTGTTTTCTGAAAATGGAGCTTTGGTCGGCTTGTTGCCGGTGGGAACCGATCACGAAAAGATTGTCAGCAAGCCATTTGTTGGTTTTTCACTTCCCCATCCGACATGGTGCGGACGTGCAACCTGGTTTCGCAGCAATCCATACGACTCTCAGTTTATGAAAGCAGAAGATAACGACCTATTGTTAAGAACATTTCAGAGGAGCAGGTTTTGTGCTTTGGAAACAGTTTTGTTCGGTTACCGTCAGCACCGACTGGATCTTAGAAAGATTTTACTAGGCCGTTATGCATCTCTCGTGTCGATGTGGCGCTATGGAAGGAGCTCTGGAGAGATCTTTCCTGCATTTCAAGGCGTTGTAATGCAGGTTATCAAGGGGCTGGTCGATATTTTGACGATCGGTTTGGGTTTCAACCGAATCATGCAGGCGCGAAGATTGAATCCGGTCCCGCAGTCGGTAGTGCAAGAATGGCAGGACGTTCAAGAGAAGCTAGGCGGTTTGGGCGCAAGACTATGAAACCCCTCGCTCGGCAGTCAGCTGCAAGGACGAATACCGTGAAACCTTCGTCCGCGAGGGTACGACGTTCGGCGCCAACTGCACCCATTTGCGGAACGCCCGTCGACCGGCATGCCTTCGTGGCCGTCGGCGCGGTCGTCAATCGCGATGTCGCTCCGTTTGCGCTTACGGACGGCGTTCGCGCAAAGCGAATCGGCTGGAAAGATTGGCACGGTCATCTGCGTGTCCTGCGACACCTACCGCATTGACTGTGAGCCGTACGAGCCGACGGGGGGCGCGAAGCTAGGAAAACGCTGACCGGACAGGCGATCAGGAAGGCTGATAAACCGGCGACGGGGTGGGCTTTCGTCACCGCGCCGACGATGCGAAGAATTCTAGAGATTTTTGGCGGATTGAGCTGAGTATGTCGTTTCGAATTCTAGTCACCGGCGCGTCCGGCTTCATCGGATCGGCGCTTGTGCCCGCCCTGGCTGCGGCGGGACACTATGTGCGCGCGGTTTCGCGCAGTCCGGTCAAGGACGGCGATCGTATCGAATATGCAGCGCTTCCGGATTTCGCGAGCGATGTCGACTGGAGCCCGTTTCTGGCCGACATTGACGTTGTCGTGCACCTTGCTGCGATCGCGCATCGTCAGGGTGGCGAAATGGTCGACTATGACAAGATCAATCGCGGAGCAGCAGTCAGCCTGGCTCAGGCTTGTTCACGTCATAAGGTGCGACGACTGATTTTTCTGTCGTCGATCGGTGCGCAGACCGGCTCGGCGTCCGACTGCATTCTGACGGAAATGGACGAACCGCATCCAGTCACCGGATATGACCGGGCCAAGCTTGCAGCAGAAGCCGCGATCCGCGACAGTGGCGTACCTTATACGATCCTCCGCCCGGTGATCGTGTACGGTCCAAATGCGAAGGCGAACATCGCGTTTCTGCTCCGCATCGCGGCGCTGCCAGTGCCTCTTCCGTTCGGCGCGTTTCGAAACCGGCGCTCGCTGCTGGCAGTCAGCAACCTTGTCGGCGCGATCATGCTAGCTTTCGATAGTCCGGCGATGCTTAATGAGACATTCGTCGTCGCCGATCCCGAGGCTATGTCGATCGCCGAAATATTCGCATGTCTCCGGGCGGCAGCCGGCCGGTCCGCCGGCTTGTTTCCAGTCCCTCCTGGCCTGATCGCAGGCCTGCTCGGTCTCGCCGGGCGGACTTCGCTGTGGGATCGTATGGGCCGGGATCTTGTAGTCGATCCTGCCAAGCTGCTTGCGGCTGGCTGGAAGCCGTCCGTCACGACGCGCGATGGCTTTCGCGCGATGGTCGATAAGTCGAGGGTATGAGGTCGGTATGCGGCCGCTTTGCCTTACAGCAACGACATCCTGCGTCGATACAATCGGCTAACGCGCCGACCGCCCGAGTCGCGAAAACCTGAACAGGGTGAGGCCCACAAGGGCCAGGCCCGCGATCAGCACAATGATCTTTGCCGCAGGCGATGTCACCCAAGTTGAGGCGATGGCCAGTAAGGCCAGCACGAGATTGAGCCCGAACACGGTTCCGACAACGTCGAGAACGGATAATCCCTCGTTCGTTGCGCGCTGATAAAAATGCGAGCGATGAGCCACCCAGACTTTTTCACCGGTGACGAGGTGGCGCAACATGGTGATAGTGGCGTCGGAGAGATAGTAGAGAGGCAAAAGAAGCGACGCGATGAGCTGGCCGCGATAGGCAAGTTCGAGCAGGCACCAGCCCAGCAAGAGGCCGATGGGCAAACTGCCGACGTCACCGAGAAAGACTTTCGCAATCGGTCGGTTGAATGGTGCAAACCCAAGCAAGGCTCCGCCGAGAGCGCCGGCGACGATGGCGGTTATCGGAGGCACGTGGCTCAGATATCCTAATGCCACGATAGCTCCCGCAATAGGAACGACCTCCGCGACGGTCATCCAGTCCAGCCCGTCCATGAAATTAACAAGGTTGACAAACCAAACCCCGGCCAACAGCAGAACGCCCCGTTCGATCCAAGGGGGGCAAAGCGGAAAAATCCGGACGTCGCCCGGCCACATCGACATGACCGCTCCAACCGCGATCGTCTGGGCGATTAGGCGTGTCAGAACCGGAAGCGACCTGACGTCGTCCGCCGCCCCAACGATGGCGATGAAAAACGTCGCGGCCAGCGCGCAGATGGAAACTTCCGCTTTCGTCACGGCGGAAAATACGACAATGGTGACAAGTGTCGCGGCGATGACTGCAATCCCTGCACCCTGCGGCGTCGGAAGCTTGTGGGATGATCGCGCGCTCGGCTTTGCGAGCGCGTAGCGTTGCAGCAACGGCATCAGCAGCCAAGTTAGGGCAAACGAAAGAGCCGCCGCAGTAACGATGGCCAATAGCGACAAAAGTAGTTCCGATGGTAATTTCACGGCCAATTTCGGTCGAGTCGAAGTCGGATTTTGCGAAGGATCGAGTGTCGCTCGTAGTCTTTTTACCTGTTTCTATCAATGTCTAAGCACGTTGGGAAGCACTTGGTACGTAGATGCCGGAGCCGTGGAAGCGCTGCTCGACAATCGAGTGCTATCGCGCGGCCGCGTTTCTGGCGCTGGAAATGTCTTAAAAGCGCAGGTTGATTCAACCGAAGGTGAACGGCTGAAATACATCACTGGCGGAACTGGTCAGGCGATGACCTAATCAGCGCAAGATGGAGCAGGTCCTCGTCGCCGCTGGAATTGGGGCGATCGCGGCGTACGATGCACCACGCAATTTATTGGTGTTAGCCTAATCTTACTGCGTCACAAATGATGGTCTGGGTGGTAGGCGAAGCTGATCGCACAACAAGGACATCGCGCCAGGGTGCGGACGAGCGCCTGTTCGAGCCGCCGCCGCATCGTCGCGATCGAATTTGGAATATGACGTTGGGTCCGCAACGGCAGATCCGCGGGATCTGTGATCTGCGGGAATGCGAGCGAGCGCGATCGGCCGGGAGCGACCAGCCCCTGAGGGGGGAATCGTCTCCCGCTCGGAGATCAGGAATCCGTAGGCCGCAATGCATAGTGTCGCGTGGTGATGAAAGCCTCGCCAGCCGCGTCCCTCAAAGATGACGCCGTTGAGCTGGGCTTCGCGTTTGGCCCATAGCCGCATGGTCGCCCTGCGCTCGCGATCGAGATCGGATCGCATTTCGCAGAACTTTTCGACGATGGCATCGATGTGTTGTCGGAATTGGGGACCGGTGAGGTACTGATAGACTATCTCCATTTTTGTACGGCGGCCATCAACGGCGTGGGTCCGAGCGATCAGCGGTGCGACCACGGTATCGGTCAACCTAATCGACGCACTGCAGTTTGGACATACGATCCGGGGATCGCTCATGGCATCGCTCCCGCCGGCGTCCGTGGTCCGCCGTAGGAGCTCGGGAAAGTGTGAGCGGGATCATTCCGCCAAAGCTCTTTCGCCGCCTCGAGCGGCGCCAGCTTCAGATTCGCCCACCATGCGGCCTCATTGCCATGGCGATGCAGCTCGTAATGATGCTCCCGGCACAGAGGCACCGTGAACTCATCGCTGACTTTGCGCCCTAAGGCTTTGGGTTGAGCGAACTTCAGGTGATGGGCATCGCAAGGAGTGCGCTGACAGATCAGGCAAGGCTGCGCCGCGACGAACGCCAGATGCGCCTTACTGCGCCGGCGCAGCGGTTTGGTGAGCGGGCAAACGGTTTGCCCGCCCGATGCCGTGGTAGCAGCCGCGTCCAGCGAGGGAGGAATATCTTTAAGGTCCCTTGGCCGGGACGGGCCGATCGGCCGGGGGATCGGGCCGACTATATCATCGGAGTGGACCGCTAGAAGCCTTTCGCAAGCCTCCTCGACCGCCCGCGCGTCGGCGTTTGTCAGCCTGTTCTTATCCCGCATCCGACGGTGGATCCACATCGCCAAGCCGTCGCCATCGGCGACCTCAGTGATCTCCGCGAGCATCTGCTCACGTAACGCGGCCGAAGGGATTGAACCGAGCTGCGAAGGCTGATGCAGGGTGCCGTTATGGAGCTTTCGTGTAATATTTGGGGCTGTCAGCGACCCAGGTAGCGGCGAGGGCTCGGCAGAGAGATCCGGGGCATCGAGGTCGTCTTCGCCTGCAATGCCGACTAATGCGAACAGCGCATAGCGGCGCGCATAGGTGAGCGCGGCGCCCATGCGATGAGGTGCTGTCGTTTCGCCGATCGTGCACACTGGCCATGTCGATGAAATCCATTCACCCGACGCATGTGCCAAAACGGTGGTGAGGTGGATTAGGCCAGCCTCTCGATCAATCGCCGTAGTCTGGATGGTCGCAATATCGTTGGCGCCGAGACTCTTGCGTATGATGTCCAGACCGCTGGCTAATGATGCGTAGCGAAAGCTTTTGGGGTCTTCGCGGGGAAACGGCGATCTGACGGTCGCAGTTAAGGTTCTCTCAGGATTGACAAGCTCCCCTTGGGCTTTGGCCAGGGCGGCCGCGATCGCGCCAATGGTTTCACTGGATCTGTGCATTGGCAGTCTCCACGTCTATTAGCTCGAAACTGACCGCACCGCTTTTGGATCGTTTTGCGCGGATGCCATGGCCCACCGCTTCTTTGGCATCCTCCGGCATGAGTGTTTTGAGGTTGCTCTTAGCGCTTTCATGTTCTTGGTGTGCGGCTCGCGTGCGTTGATAGATCGAAGCGAGTTCGGCCCAGCTGTTGGACGCGCTCATATCCACGACCCGAGCAGCCTCTAGGCGCACCCGAGGGGCTTCGACACCGAAGAGCCGAGGTGGCTCGCCATTCTGTACACAACGCCAGAACTTCTTTTCTGCGGTTAGAAGCAGGTGCTGATAGAGCGGGTCGGCAGGGATTGTTAGTTCGACCCACTTGCCGCCGCCGGAGATAATTGACAGGTTCGCGGTACGGGCATTGGCGACCCACATATTATGCTGAAGCTGGGCCATATGCTTTTCTGCGGCCATTTCTTCGGAAAACGCCCACGGCAGCATGAATTTGGCTTCGAACACGGCGCCGGTTTGTTCGACAATACCGTCGAGAGTGGCTGCCATCCATTTGATGACCGGGTGCCCAATGTGTCGCTGCACGTCCTTGATCGAATGACCTGTGTTTCGTTCGAACCAGAGACGGTTGAGGTCTTCCGTAACACTGCCCAGCTGCACGATGAGTGCATCTGAGAGGTCCTCCGGCTCGATCTCGCCTCGCTTCTCTCGCCAAAGCCGAATAAGTTTTCCATGATCTTGACCCAAGATAACTCTGGCGTCAGAGCCACCAACGAAGGACCGACGATCAGGCTTTTTCCACACAGCTGATTTCATTTCCTTCTCAAATAATGTTAAAATAGAAATAGCGCCCATATGGGCTAATATAACCCAAATGGGTGTTTTGTCAAGA
>Ga0209963_1001128_pt1 | contig 17177 bp, 22 predicted proteins | sample ThiBio_1000_biof_2_FD_183957 | JGI IMG/M metagenome (GOLD analysis project Ga0209963, IMG submission 183957) | Wastewater bioreactor microbial communities from Cape Town, South Africa - Thiocy_cont_1000_biof (SPAdes) | ecosystem: Engineered > Bioreactor > Thiocyanate-remediating >...
ACCGGCGCCGTCCGATATCCGCGAGCTTCCTACATCTGTTCACTTGTGGTTCCTCCTCGATAGCCCGTGGCTGCAACACATGTCTATCAATCCGGACTCGATCTCAAGCTTGGTACCTGCGGCGGCTCGGGCCCGTAGCGCAACCACCCGATGCACGAATTCGCGATGCTAGTTCTTGCCAAGACCTGAGATATGCCCGTCGATCGCGACATTATAGGGCGGGTCGGCGAAGACCATTTTCCGCGTCCCCTTGGTTCGGAGTCACTTTGCGTGGAGCCGGTTCCAGATTGCGGCACCCACGTAGCCAAAGCAATATCCGCCCCCGGCCGTCACTGCGATCAGTACGACAGCGCGGACGAACGAAAAGCTGTCAATCACGAAGACTGGCTTCATGAAATGCATCCAAAACACGAAATCGAGTAGTGGCTGGCCCCAGCCTGCAGACACGACGATAGCCCACAGCAGATGCCATCCCCCCATCAGTGTGCCCAGTGCTACGCCGGCCTTGTGGGGACTGAGATCGCTAATCGCGGCGTCCGCGAGACGGCCGGCCGTGGATTTTCGTACAAGCTCTTCCATGACTCGATCTCCTTTGCAGCATTCAAACCGCTATTCGGTTGCGAAGCCGTTGATTCAGGTCAAAGGAGGTCATTGGTCGCATATTCGTGATCGGAGCATCGCTCAGCGGCATAGATGCCCTTCACCAGCATTGAGTCGATACTGATCGAGCAGATCGCTGTGAATGCTGATCGAAAATGATGCTTCATTAAGTTGAAACGATGGGACCCCTGCCGATCATGGTCGAGACCGGCGCCGAAACACACTATGGGGGCAAGCCAGTACACGTCCGCAAAGGAATGTGGCGTTGTCCCTGTCGCAAACGCCATCCGGCTGGCGGTTGATCGAGACTCGGGCAATGTTGCTGCTCGATATTGGATTTGCGCAGACTGAGCTTTGGAATGGTGATCGACCTGCTGCGGCCACGAGTTGCGCTTGATCTTGAGGCAACAAATCAATGTGTTGCGGCGAACCCGTCCCAAAGGAGGTGTCTGCCGACTGTTTCCAAGATGTATGATGCACTGGCAATCGTCCGACCGGACACCGTGATCCGTTGGAATCGTGTCCCTGTCGGAAACCTAATCCGGCTGGCAACTGAGGCCGAATCGCGCAATGCTTCCGCCTTATGAGAGAAGCTTGCAGCCTGGTCTGGTTGGCGCTGGTCGGATTGTTCCGGTCGCGGGCCTCGCTGGAAGCCGAGATACTGATCCTTCGTCATCAGCTTAACATCCAGCGACGTCAATCACCGAAGCGGCTGAATTTCAGCACTTTGGATCGGTTGATATTTGCTGGGCTGTATTGTTTGGCGCCAAGTGTTCTAGGGGCTCTGGCGATTTTGAAGCCTGAGACGGTGATCCGCTGGCATCGTGCCGGGTTCAGATCGTACTGGCGGTGGAAGTCGCGGCATCGCGGCGGCCGGCCGACGGTGCCGCTGGAAATACGCGAGCTGATCCGCGAGATTGGTGTCAAAGCCGATCATGCACTAACATTCAACCCGTACCAGATGGGGGCAGGCCACGCCTCTGAGCGCGCTTCGGTAGCCGGAACATCAGGAACGCAACGTAGGCCGACGCTACTGCCGCGAGATAGCAGGGTTGGACGGACGCCCTGCGCACCCTTCACCCGGACGAGCGAATCTACAGGTTCTGGGACTACTTTCGTAACGCCTTCGCGCGCAACGCTGGCTTGCGCATCGATCACCTTCTCCTCAGTCCGGCGCTGGCCACCAGGCTCGCGGACGCGCAGGTCGAAGACGAGCGACCACGCGCCTGTCTGGATTGAACTCAGGGACAAGCGAAGCGCCCGCAGGGGTGCCCGCGCAAAGCGGAAAACAAGCTCGCCAAGTCCGTGAGGAAGCGGACAAGTTCGCTTACCGCTAGCGCGGCGCGCGAATGGGATTACCGCCCATAATTAGAAGACGGGGCTTCCAATTAACGAGGTTGGCCCGTTTCAGAGCGTTCTGCATCAATTTCCTGGAATGATTTACCCGAGTCTGCGAGGGTAGCCTCAAGGCCGCAAACCGTACGCAGCCTGCGGATGATGACGTCGCAATATAACGGGTCAATTTCGATTGCATAGCCGCGGCGGCCAGTCTGCTCGGCCGCGATCAAGGTCGTGCCGGAACCAGCAAAAGCATCGAGCACAATACCATTTCTGAGCGAGCAGTCTCGGATCGCATCTGCCACCAGCGCGACCGGCTTGACCGTTGGATGAAGGACAAGGTCCGAGCGCTCGCTGCCAAAGCTATTGACGCCGGCGTAGCTCCAGACATTGGTGCGATAGCGGCCGTGCTTGCCGAGTTCGACATTATTGATGTGAGGTTGAGTTCCTGACTTGAAGACGAAGACGAACTCGTGCTGAGAACGATAGAGCGATCCCATGCCGCCGTTGGTCTTGGCCCAGATGCAGATATTTTTCAGTTCGCTATATGCGTTTCGGCCAGCCTGCAGGATTTGGTCGACATGCCGCCAATCCATGCATTGAAAGTGGATCGAACCGTCCATGGAAAATTCGGCAAGGTGCGCAAAAACGGAGGTTAGGAACGCGGTGAATTCGGATTGCGACATCTCGCCCGAAGCCATGGCGAATTCCCTGTGCTGCACGCTGCCTAGACCCCCAACGTGCCCTGCGATCGGAACGTTATAGGGCGGATCGGTGAACACCAGTTGAGCGCGGGCTTCGCCCATCAATTGCTGATACGTGTCCCGCTGAGTGGAATCGCCGCAAATCAGGCGATGGTTGCCGATGTGCCAGACATCGCCGAGCCGCGTAACAGCGGGACCTTCCGAAAGCGGAATTTCCGAATCGGCGGGATCATTGTTGTTAGCGACGTCGAGCTCGCCTATCAGCAGATCGATTTCCGGAAGTTCGAACCCCGTCAGGGTGGCGTCGAAATCGATATCGAGGCTGCTCAAATATTGAAACTCGAGACCGAGCAGGTTGCGGTCCCAGCCGGCATTTTCGGCAAGCTTGTTATCGGCGATCACATAGGCTCGGATTTCAGCCTCGCTCATCGCCGAGAGCCGTACCGTCGGGACTTGGCTCAGGCCGACGAGTTTGGCCGCTGCCACTCGCCCGTGCCCGGCGATAATTCCATTGCCATCATCGATCAGAACCGGATTTGTAAATCCGAACTGGGTGATGGCTCGCGCAATCTGTTCGATTTGCTTCTTGGAATGGGTTCGGGGGTTGGTCTGGCGTGGGTTGAGGGCGGCGATGTCCTGATAAACGATCGAAAGGGGCGTTTGGATCTTGTTCGTTGCGGTCATCTTGAGTCTCCGTTATTTCCGGAGACTTGCTAGCCATGCCACGAGCTGGGTTCATTCACATAAAGGGCGGCGGAATTTTCGTGAAGAGATGCGGTTCAAAAATGAACGCCAATCCATGTGCGAAAGCCATCGCGCCGTGACCATCCTTGCAGCACGCTCATGGGGCGGGCCAACCCACCAGGCGCTTTGGCGAATTAAAGACCATCCGGCGAGGCCCGAACGTTTCTCGCGCGCCTTCAGCCATGCGAGGTAGCGAGGATACTGCGCGATAGCCACTTGCCGGATTATGTTCTGCAGGGCGGTAGCAGGAGGACGACCGGCGCGCTGCTTTAGCTTGCCCTGAAGACCCTGGGCGATAATCGGGTTCAGCCACGTTGGAATTATTTCGTCGGAATTGGCCTTCAACAGTTCGGCAAGCTCTGCCGACGTCGGCAAGCGGCCCTGAGAAGTCTCGCGTTCCCAGTAAGAAAACCTCGTCTTATCAAAAAAGTCGAAGATGCTTTCGACCTGGTTTTCCTTGGGCGAGGCATTAGCAGAGTTCCGCTTTGATGCCGATGCCGGCGCACGCTTGACCTGATTGGAAGGTCGACGAACGATGGCGTCTCTGCCTGAGGCTCCTTGCTTTACGTCCATAGTTCGCTCCTTCAGTTCGCCGATCGGTCACGAGGTCGGAAAAGGATGCGTCCAAGCATGCAGATGCATGCGCGCGACGTTTCCGTTCCTGGATCTCGCGTCCGGCTCGGTGCCGGGTTTGTCGCCTAAAAAATCAGCGACAATGCAGATCAGCGTCTGCGAAGAAGCGAAGTAAGATTTGCTACGCGCCGATTGACCTCCGTGTCTACAGGTTTTGATGGTGCAGAAAACAGCATCCGCTGTAGCGCGTGCTTCGGTTAAAAATTGTCGTTAATACGAAAACTGGAGGACTATCGAAAGTCGCACGTTTTTTTCAAGCGCGAGAGCTTCAAGTTCAATTCAGCTATCACAGCAGTGCTACCGGAATTTTGACGTGCCACGACCGATCGCGGGAAACAGGCCCACCTGCCTGACAGTCCGCCGGGCTAGCAGACATTATAAATAAACGCTGAACGCTACGATCAAGCGCGGCGATGGCCATAGGCTTTCCGTCTATGATTCCTTCTCGCCTGCGATTCGAGGTAGCCAGCCTCGTTTTTCGAGTTCGGCGTCGAAGGTTCGAAGATGATTCTCTAAAACAGAGATTGTATCGAGATCGCCTGGAGGATTGGGCCAGCCCTGGCAAGCGCACTCATCGGCGTCCAAACGATGTTCTTCGATCATCATCATAAACCTCTTTCTAGCTTCAAGGATTCTCTTAAGCTGATCGAGCTCCTCGGGTCCCCGTGGGCCGGTGATTGTTACCTCGCCGGTGTATTGATTGAGATGCACGTCATCGGCATGCGGCAGAGGAGGCGGCAAACCGCGATTTCGACAAGACTTTGCGAGCGCTGGATAATTCTCCTTATAGTCAAGGGCCGCCTCATAGTGATCAAGGACTTCCGCGAGCTTGTTTTGTTCGGCGCTTCGATCATCCGGATAGAAGCATTTATCGCTACACGATTGCCGCCAAGAGCCATCGCATGTTGCTTTCTTAGCAGCGCTTCTTTCATGCTGATGGTGTATGTGCGGTTGCCTTCGCGGACCCGAATCAATCCTTGTGAGGCTTCAAGAACGAGATCATCGAGTGAGAGAGTCTGACGATGCTTTCGCTCTCGAACTTTGCGCGATGAGCCGAGCGGGTTACCGCTTTGCCCTTTCTTGAATCGAGAGGTTTTCGGCGGTCGGCCATAACCGACTTTGTAGTCGTTGGTCATGTCCTTACCTCTCTCACTCGCGAGAGCCTGCGATAACCGCAAAGGAAGGACAAAGCTCGGCTCGCATCAGGCTCGATGCCGGACACGGCAACGCCTGCTGCGATTGGTATTATCTGTCGAAGTGAATGGGTCCCCGCGTGGCGCGGATCAGGCTCGAACGTCTTAGACATCTACTACTCCAGCTTTGGCTCGGAGTAGCCTTTTCGAAAATGGAAAAGGCGGACTCCGAGCGTGATTGAACACGCTTCATCGGCAGCTCTCCTTTTCTGCTTCGTTCGCGGGACGACTGTATGCCGTTCTGGCTGATGCGGTATTGTGAACGCACAATATGGCAACAGCGGCCCGTCAAATGCCGGGGCGCGCGATCGAAGGCCGCAATGTAGCCGGCATCGCGCCCCCGTCAAGCTCTTCTCGTTCATTCAGATTTCGGGTTGGCGAGTGCTTCACGCTTTCATGCAGCCTGCCCAAGGCACTTAATTCGCTGCTTCACATCGAAATTTCCCTGCTAATTGCGAGCAGGGAATTTGCATCTAAACCCTCGCATCTGTTATCTTTTCTCGGGGGAATGTCGCCTGTTTTTGCTGGAAAAGGCACAAAAAGCGGATTAGCAGCGATTTTTCGGGCGATTTTGGAAGACTAACCGGGGAGACTGGCTCGCATCTGACTGCGTCCGCCACCACCCAGTCTACTGTTTTGCCATTGTATAGAGACTGATCGGAAAGGCCCGCCGTTGGCGGGCTTTTCTGACCCTGGTTCTGTGGGTGGCTGTCTCCGTTCGTGGATCTGTCCGGTTTTCGGCCTCTGTCTCTGGTCCAAAAATTCCCGTTCCTGGCAGGGTCGGAATAACGGCCTGCGGCCGGGCGTCGCGCAGATCCCGGGGCGTGACACTGGTCCCGGAACGATGCCAGTCGAGTGGTCGTTAGATGGGTTTGTGTTTTGCTGTGCCAAGGGTTTAGCACCTCGATCGCTTCCCCGGATTCCAACTGCGCCAGAATGATCCGGCCTGCTTTGGTGATCTGCCAAGCTTTCGGGCTAGGAAGGATCAGTCCTGAGGAGAAGGCGTCGATTTTTGGAGCGAGTGTCGCAAGCCGCCGAAGCTGAGCGCTGCACTCACGCGAGGATGGCGTTTGCAGATTGCGCCTGATCGTGTCGATTCGCTACGGCCGTCGGGTCGCGTAGACAGCACCTTCAACACGCCAATCTGAAACGATACCAACCCAATCCCACGCAACGTCCCCACACCCAGATGATTCGTGAGACCATACGAACACCAAAAGTGACCGGGTTGGTATGTGCAGCCGTTGCTCCGACGAACATGACTAAAGCGTGGGCAATCCAAGCTTCATACATTGTTTCGACCACGCGGGCGGTGCATCGCGTAGTTCCGCAATGCCTATGCCACGGGGCAGGCGACCTTCGATTGCGGCCTTGACCAGTGGCGGCGCAAGAAAAGCCATCGACAGCGTCAGATTGATTTGCCGAACGCTGCATTTTTGCCTGATCGCAATCTGTTCGATTGTAAATTGTCCGGAGACGATCTCGTCCAGCCATTGCCGGCCGCGTGCAATGGCACGGATCAGGCCAGCGCGACGCTCTGCGCGGATCGGTCGTGTTCGCTGGATTGAGGCGGATGCAGGTTGGATCACGTCCCGGAATTTGCGCATCGGCGGCTTGGTCCAGGGAATCAGGATGACCTCACCTTGATCGAGCGCGGTGCCGGCTTGAGGCAATTCGCGATCATGATCTGGCGTCGGTTCAATCGCTTTAATGGTAACAGCCAGGTGTTTGGCACGAACCTCGACCTTTGCAATATGGGCTGCAACGGCATTTTGCTCCGAGAGCGACCGTGAGCATTCGCCGGATTCCATCAGTCGGTCACGCACGGCATGGGTGACCAACGCCTCGATCTGATCTGCTGGGACGCGAGATACGGACCCCAGCGGATCATCCGAATGACCGCGTTGCAGCGGTTGGGAGATATAATAGCGGTACCGTACGCGGTTCCTGGTGGCGTGAGTTGGGATCATGCGGTTGCCAGCATCGTCGAACAGCAGTCCCGAGAGACACGCTTTGGATTTTTGCCTAGCACGCGTCCGATGGGACCATTGTTCGGTCAGCTTGTCCTGGACGGCCTCGAACAGGGATCGCTCAAGCAAAGCCGGTTGTGGTCCGGGCAGGACCTCGCCCTTGAATGTCACCTCGCCGATATAGAACCGGTTGCGCAGCATATAGAACAGCGGGCCTTGGGTGAACGGAACGCCGCCGCGGATGGCCCCGCTCGAGAGCTTGCGCACTTTGGAGGTCAGTCCTTTTGCTCTGAGATCAGCGACGAGACGGTTGACGCTGCCCAATTCAAGGTAGCGCTCAAAAATGAGCCGGACGGTTTTTGCTTCGTCCTGGTGGATAGATAGCTTGCCATCGTTGAGCCCGTAACCGAGCGGAACCATGCCTCCGACCCACAGGCCCTTGCGCTTGGAGGCGGCAATCTTGTCGCGGATGCGCTCGGCGGTAACCTCGCGTTCGAACTGGGCAAAGGACAAGAGGACATTCAGGGTCAAACGGCCCATCGATGTCGTCGTGTTGAACTGCTGGGTCACCGAGACGAAGGACACGCCATGAGCGTCGAACAGCTCAACCAGTTTGGCAAAGTCGGCCAGGGACCGCGTCAGGCGGTCGACTTTATAGACGACAATGACATTGATCTTGTGTGCCCTGACGTCATCGAGCAACTTTTGAAGGGCAGGGCGGTCGGTTGATCCGCCCGAGAACCCTCCATCGTCATAGCGCATCTTGATCAGCGTCCAGCCCGCATGCGCCTGGCTGCGGATATAGGCCTCAGATGCATCGTACTGGGCATCGAGCGAGTTGAATTCCTGATCGAGCCCGGCATCGGTCGAGACGCGGGTATAGATCGCACACCGGACGGATTTGCCAGACACCGATTTACCAGGCGATGTCATATGGTCCCGCAGACCCAGCTGCGGTCCGCAGACCAAAGAACCGCGGCCCGTTCCATTTGGTTCCGGTGATGGCAAGGGCGACTTTGGACAGGCTCTCATAGGTTTTGCCCTCAAAGGCAAAGCCGTCGGCGAGCACCATCACCCGATGGTCGCGTCCGTTCCATTCGCGGGCTAGGATCGCGCCCGGCGCAAGCTCCTGGTTGCGCTGATCTAGCTTGTCGGTCAATTTGGTGATCGCAGCCGATCCGCCTAATCCAACGGCAGCCTTCAATATCTGCACCATCCCCGCATCGAGATCGCCGAAGGCATCGGCCTGGATGCGATACGCGAGCATGGCGAACAGCAAATGCTTCGGCAGGTGAACGTGGACTGAGCGACCCGTCACACTTTGCCATCGGAGGCGAAGGGCCCTGAGATCAAGATCACCCAGACGCGCGATCTCGGTCTCAAGGGACGCCGCATCGATCGTGCGACGAGATTGTCTTCGAGGCGCCATCGCTTAGGCGGCCTTAGCCGATTTGCTGATCCCATCCGCTGCAGGTTTGATGCGATAGCGTCGGACCTTGTCAACGAGTTCGGAATCAAGATCGAGCTTCAGTTTCTTGCGAATGACACCGGCAAAGAACCCGCGCACCGAATGCGGCTGCCAACCTGTCGCCTTAACGATGGCTTCGATCGTGCAGCCATTTGTCGATCGCAGCAGAGCCATCACCTGAGCCCGCTTGGAGCCGGTGCGAGCGCCCGATGCTTTCTTCGGCAAGGCGGATGCGCCGGTAGCTGGTGATGCCTTCGATGCCGCTGGCCTCTTTGTCTTGGTGGCAACGTGTTTGGCTTTAACCGATCGGTTGGCATCTGATTTTGAGATCGGTTGTTTGGTCGATGCTGGCTGCTTTGATTTGGCTTTCGTCATGAGGATCTCCGTCGTTGCGGGGGGGGGCGCCCCACCACCGCTGCCCCGCGGTGGCTAAAAGCCGGCGGGGCAAGATCCTGACGAGCCTATTCGCTCGCTATAATAGCCGTAGTAACGCTCCGTTGCCGCAGCAAAGCCAGTCCTTTCTGAGCAATCTTGTTGCTCGCTTCGCGGATCGGTGCCGGGCGTGAAAGTTCTCGGGCCAGCATCAAACTACGAATCTGGGGGTCAGAGGTTCGAATCCTTTCGGGCGCGCCATCTAGCCAGAAAATCAATAGTTTAGAGATGCGTTAGACTCTGTTCTGTAGGGCGTAGCCGATTGCGCTTTTGGGGTGTGGGCTGGGGTGTGGGTATTTGCTCGTTATCGTCAGGGTCCCATCCGTTACCGTCCACTGCAATCCGTTTCCGGCGACCGCTGAGAGTGCGGAATCACGCGTGGGGTTCGTGCGGGCAGGGTGCTCGGTGGTCGGAATGACCCGCACGCCGGATGGCGAAGAACTGACCAGGAATGGTGGCGACGAGAAGTAAAATATCAGAACCAATGACGAAAGCCGTCAGTCCGAAATGGCTGGCGGCCTTCGTTATTTCAACAATCAAAGAAGTGTCTTCGCAGAAAATGCAGGGAGTACTTGGCGTCCTTTTTGGGCGCGCTCGCCCGCTAGGATTCCCGCATTGGCCAGCCGTATGCGATGCCTTGTCCCCTTTAGCCATGCCGACAAAATGGCGCCTGCGACCAACTGCTCCGTATCGTGTCCGATCGCTTGACCTGTCGCCTTCAGATAATCGAGCGCAATGAGCAATGCTTCAGTAAGCGCAGGGTCTGGCATGGGCGATAACCGGGTTCCGAATTACGGATTTAGCGACTCCATTGTGGCTAAAATTGTTCGTGCAGCTGATTACGAAGCCATGCCCCAATACGATTGAAGGGCGGCGCGTCGATCGGCTCGACTGTCCTCTTTCAGTTCATCAAAGCGTTGATGAAGAACGCTAGCCCCATCTTGATCTCCTGTATCTTCTCAAGGTCAGGCGTGTCGGGTTCTCTTCGCTGGCACCCTTCCGCAGCGTCGGCTTCCTTGACGTCAGCCCGTCAATCTGTTTCCCGGATTCTCCACGGGCGACATTTTCCATGTGGTGCTCTAATCGAGCATTCTTGATCGCGCAGTTCTTGTTCGGCCTGATGCTCAAACTCCTTGTCCCTTCCGTTAGGAAAGCCGGCTTGCTGCCACAGTTCATCCATGCGGCGTTGGATCTGCTCTCGTGTCGGTTCGCTCATGCGCGAACTTCCAGCGGTGCACGGCCCCGCAAGGGGCTTTGAGGACGAAGGTACGGGACCACGCGGGGCGGTGGGCGGCCACGGCCCATGAACATAATCTGCGATGTAGCGGGCTAAGTCCGCCAAAGCAGATGTTCCGTGAGACTTACCCGTTGCTGCGCCTCCAAGCTGCGCCTTCGGCGAGCGCGGTCCATTCGGCGGCGAGCTTCAGCCATGCTTCCTTGTCGAGCACGTATCTAGCGTGCTTAGCGCGCGCATAGCACTCGTCCGCTATCGCGCGATAACGTCCGATGTTCTGGTCGGACATTCATTTGGGATTGTGCGCGCGGTCCATCGGGTCACCGCATGGTCTCGGAGCCCGTCGCGGGACTCTCGATGTTTCGGAGAGGGGCGTATGCGCCCGTCCGGTGAAGGTCTCGCAGTCCGCTAGCGAGCTGGCGAAGGTTGTTCCTCGCCGCGCCGGCGGGGAGCTTGCGCGCACGCCGAAGCGCGTCGGCTGCGTGCAGTATGATTGGAGCCTTGGGTGCGTCAGTCATTTCGGCGGCCGCAATCCGGAGGATGAGAGCCACGCGTCTATGCGTGAGGCTTTCTCGGCCTGCTCGGCCCGGTTCAGAAGAAGCTCGCGGTCTTTGCCGGATGGGAGGTCTGCGGCCTCGTCCCTGAGACGCAGAGCCTCGTCTTTGAGCCGTTGTTGGAAGGTCTTCTCGTGCTTGACGCGCATACGCTGATTCATGACGCTGTTCCTACAAAGGAAGGTGGCGCGCAATTCAGGGCAATCGTCATATACGAAAGGGTGGTGAGAAATTGTGCGTTAAAAATTGACAAAGCGCGAATATTTTTTGTGGAGCCATCCGGATTTTTTCATCGCGCCGTCGTGAAAATTAGTTTTGTAAGCTTCCTGTAAGGAGCCTTTGCCGCAGCAGTCGTCCGCGCCGTAACGCTCGGAGCATTGGTGGTTCGCTAGGCCGCTTTCCATTCCTAATGGAAAGCCCGATAGCTCCACGGCAGACACAGCTGCCGGCTCATACCGCACGTTCGGTTCGCAACCACGCATGGATTTAGGCCAGCGTTCCGCTCGGCAATACGTTGAAGCTTATTACCGTTCAAAAACCGGCGCTGGCGCTTCTATGACGGGCAGCCGAGCTGGAGGATAGGGTGCGGTGGGGACGATAGTTGTGCGGGACCAAGCGGAGCAACTCACAGCCCAGCGCGTCGATGCCAGCGTCTGACCGTAGCAGACTTCCTTGATCCAGATCAACAAAACGCTGCGTTTCGCTGCTTGTCTGACTCCAACCGTCCGTCCTTTCGGGGTGTCCAGGAGCAGCCATCATGAAGAAGCATCTGTCGTCGCTTGCTGCGGTGCTGTCGGGTATAACGCTCATGGTATCGATGTTGGCCCCGAGCGCTGCCCAATCGATTTCCGCAGGCGAGGCCCAAGCTATCGCTGCGGAGGCGTACGTCTACTTCTATCCGCTCGTGACGATGGACGTGACGCGCAAACAGCTCAACAATTCCGATCCGAAAACCGCAGGCATCGGCGGTGCTTCCAACACGTTCAATAATATCGCGGCCTACCCCACTGCGGACATGAGGGCAGTGGTACGACCTAACTTTGACACGTTGTATTCGAGCGCTTGGCTGGACCTGACGCACGAGCCCATGATCGTTTCGGTTCCTGATACCGGCGGCCGTTATTACCTGCTACCGATGCTCGACATGTGGTCCGATGTGTTCGCGTCGCTAGGTTCGCGTACAACAGGCACTAAGGCGGCCAATTTCCTGGTTGCGCCTCCGGGCTGGAATGGGGACTTGCCGGAAGGGGTCACACGCATCAATGCGCCGACGCCCCATGTCTGGATAATCGGTCGCACCAGGACGGATGGCCCCGCTGACTATGCCACAGTCCACGAAGTGCAGAAGGGCTACAGGATCACGCCGCTATCAGGATGGGGAAAACCCCCGGTCGTCGTCACGCAAACCATCGACCCTAGCGTCGACGTCAAGACACCGCCGAAGACGCAAGTTGATACGATGGCGGGTGATAAGTTTTTCGCGTATGCAGCCGAGTTGCTCAAAGTCAACTCGCCGCACATCACAGATCAGCCGATCATCTCGCGCATGAAGCGGATCGGCCTCGAAAAGGGAAGGAGCTTCGACATTACCAAAATTGACGCGACCGCACGGAAAGCCATCGAAGGCGCGCCGGCAGAGGGTCAAAAGCTGATGGCTTGGAAGGTCCCGACGTTGGCTCGCGTAGCAAACTACTGGTCCATGAATACTGACACGATGGGCGTTTATGGGACCTATTATTTGAAGCGTGCGATCGTAGCCCAGATTGGACTTGGTGCTAATCTGCCGGAAGATGCGATCTACCCGGTCAGCATCGGCGATGAAAACGGCAAGGCGCTAGACGGTGCAAACAAGTACATCATCCGCTTCGCCAAAGACACGATGCCGCCGGTCGACGCATTCTGGTCAATCACCCTGTATGATAATGAAGGTTTCCAGGTTGCGAATCCGGTAAATCGCTTTGCGGTGAGTAGCTGGATGCGGTTCAAGCGCGACGCCGACGGGTCGCTGACGCTGTACATCCAGAACGAAAATCCCGGCAGCGATCTCGAAACCAACTGGCTGCCTGCGCCTAAAAGCCCATTCAACCTCACCATGCGCCTCTATGCGCCGAAGTCGGAGGCGTTAACTGGCGTGTGGAATCCACCGTCCATCATGCGGGTCAATAGTGATAATACTATTGGCCGGCGGTGACGACAGATGCTGGAAGTCCGCATCCTGAACACCCGCTAGCCGCCCGCCATTCCTGATGCACGCCCGATAGGCCCACGGCACGACATAGCTCCCCGCCCAAACACCATGGGCCGCGCGCTCCGCTTCCTTTGAGCGCCAACATATCGACCCTTTGAGTATCGAGGCCAATCGAACGCAAGGCCGTTGCGCACAACCCAAAACGCAACGTCTTCACCATCGATCGAGCAGACCGCGACCGTGCGTCCGTATTGATCCCGGCCGACGCCTTCGCAGCTTACGGGCCTGCCCGCGACATGCTCGGCAAGTTCGTTCGCCGCTTTTGGCTCCGCAGCGATATTGCAAGCTGTCGTCACCGCGACATAGTTGGGAAGATTCTGGCGCGTCGATACCCGACAGGCGAATGCGCTGCCCATGGATTTCGAGCGTATCGCCGTCGATGACCGTGGCTTGTCCAGTGATTGTTTCGGCGAGTGCAGGCGACGCGAAGAAGAGTGCGAGCGCCGCTAGAAGCAATCGTTCCATAGGGGCAATTTCCTTTATACCGATTGTCCCTATGTGAGCTTCGTCACAGCAAAAAAGAGAGCGGCCTATCATGCTCATATTCACGATGGACGTGGTGTCCATCGCAGCAAGGAAATATGCATATGATCCGCGAGTTGACGGAATCCGGCATCGGTGAAGTTTCTGGCGGCCTACAGGCCGGTTATAAATTTTGTTGGGATGGTCCGGCAGGAACCGGCGTGTACCCTTCCTATACCGATTGCGGCCCAGGACCGACCAATAGACAGGTCTACAGCGCTTTCTTCGACGGCTTCAATAAGACCTCTGGTCAGCCGCCGATTTGATAAGCACAGCTCGGGTCGCCCAACTCAGCAACTCCATCGCCTCGATGTTCGTCTTGGCGATGGATTGCTTAGTCTTGATTGGAAGTCGAACACGAAAAAGACTGAGGGCGACAGTACCGTCTCGCAATCAAGCCGTCCGGGTGCGGAATACCACGACTACAAATAGCGCCATGGCCGAAACCACGATCAGTGACCCGACGATAGGCGCTGCGATATAGGAATTACCATTCACCAGCACGAGGGCAATTCCGGCGGGGAACAGAATGCTGCCGATGATGTGAAGCCCGCCCTGAATCCGGGCTAACTTCATTCGGCCTGCGGCGGGAAACAATCTGTAATACAGGCCGAATAAAAATAGCAGCACCCCGCCGACAAGATTTAGGTGCGCATGGGCGGGCGCAAGAACAAAGTTCTGCTGAATCCCCATTGCTATGCCGGCAATCATGCCCGTCAACAGAATCACCACGCTCACGCACATCATCAATGAACCGATCATCGTCCTTTTTCCCAATTGATGGCCCGACTAAAATGGGCGAGCGCGATGGGGTTTAGCAAAATCTCGTCTCCAATTCACCTTCCGACCGCTCGTCGACCAAACCGATTCACGTCAACCGGCTCGCGAAGCTTCGGCAAGCCCTTCGGCCGATCGGGATAAATGAACTCTTCACCGCGAAGCCATCGTCCATTGAAACGATCCCAAAACTGAATCGCGTCTAGCTGCATGGCGAACTCATAGACGTACCACAGGCCGTCACGTTCGATGCGCTCACCCGTCCCGTCAAACGGGATGCTATTCATTTTGCAAACCGCGTCGATGAATCCCCAATGCCCGCGTGCGTAGCTATCTTCAAGCGCGACGTGGTAGGGCCTTGATTTCTTCCACCGATATTCACCGTTGCCGCGCTCGTGAAAGTCGCGACGCTGCATCATGCACTCGGGCAGCCGTGCAATGCCGTTCGCGATGCGCCGGGCTTCGTCTGAGGTCAGGTAGTTGTGAGCGAAGCCGATGTCTTGAAGATCGTCGCGGCAACGCACGTAAGCCAGCGGCACGCCCTTGGCGTCACTGACAACGAACGGCCCCGCGCCATCACGGTGGACTTGCCAGGGCGGTGGAAAACGACGTTTGTGACCGCTTGACTCCATAAGAACATAATAAGAACATTATTCCGCTCGGTCAACACGAAACAGCGACATGAAGGCCAGTCTCAAACCGGACAAACAAACGGAAGCCGAGAGATTGGAGGTCGCGGTCGCTCAGGCAATAGCGGCCTGCGACGGCGATGTTCGCGCGACGATCCGGGCGTTGCTCGTAGCGAACAAATTTCTAGAAGCGCAAATCTCGCACGGTTATCGACGCGGCGTGAGGCACGGAAGATTCAACACCTATTCGGGATAACGGTGATGGGCTGGCGCTCGCAAGAGAATTACGAACTGACGAACGAACGCGACTTCAATCGCTTGCCGTGGCGTGATCGGAAGATCATTCAAAAGGCCGGTGGGTTGCAGCGCCAGCGATCGTGTTCCCCTGCATCATGGCCAGTCATTTCAGGTGATCGCGCCATCGCCGATGGTGTTGACGACCCTTGTCAGGCTGTCGAATGTACAAGCGCGAATACCGGGTCGGGATAGGAGGGTTGGATGAACGAGCGTCAAGCTCTGGTCTCTATCAAAAGGATGATAAAAGGGGCCTGCGACCTCGATGATATCGAAGCCGTTCGGGATCAACTCCATACGATGCTCTTCATCGCGAACCATGCGCTTGTTCCTGTCCAGCGCAAACCGACGAAGAAATAGAAAACCGGACCGACGACGGAGCCTCAATTGACCAGCACGGCCTTTGCTTTGATTGGGTTCATAGCGTGGACGTTGGCCCTATTGGTCCTCATGGAAACGATTCGGACCTGCCTGGTCGTCGCAGGCAAGGTGCCAGCAAATAGATTCACACCTGACAACAGCAATCTGTCGCCATTTATGCAGCGTCTAGCTCGCGCGCATGCCAACTGTATCGAAGGGCTGCCATTGTTCCTGGCAGCGATCCTGCTCTCCGCTTCTGCGAGCCGAGTCGCGAGATTGTCATCGAGCGACTCGCGCGCTTCTACCGCAGCCTGGTTCACCTTCTCTCGTGCCTCAGCTCGATGGCCTGCGCGCGCTCGCGCCGACGCGAGCTCCCCCTCGTATGCGCTCAGCGCCGCATTTGATTCCTCCTTTAGCTGCATCGCTTGAGCAAGATCACCTTCGATCGTGTTCTGCCGAGCATCGATAAGGCTTCGTACACGTGGCAGAGCGATTCGTGAGATGGTGACATAGAGGAAAGCGAAGGTGATAGCCAGTCACACTAGCTGGGAAGCGAACGTCGAATGATCGAAGGGCGGAAATGCGCTCTTGTGTACGCTACCATCGACCGCCGTATGGGTGGCGGTGTTCTCGGCGTTACCTCGATTTCCAGCCATGCAACTCTCCTGCTGCTGTCATACATGCGGCCGAACGGAAGCGACACAGAATGACGAGGGCTTCGGCTCAATCGGGTAATCAAATTTAAATGGGAGCTATGGAGTGGATGAACGCGTTCGCGGGATTACTAAAAAATGATACCGGGTGGGGTATTAAGGCGACGAGCCTGAGATTTTGGAGAGCAAGATACGTTTCGCTTTGGTATTTTTGCGGAACGCCGCGCGCTGCTTGGCGTTGATGTTCATCAACTTGGTCCTAACGACATGGTGCGAGGATTTGGTCGGTCCTCTAACGTTGCGCGTACCAAAGGGAAAAACAATGACAGACGGTGCTTTCAACTCTCCCACCATCCAACTTCAAAGGGATCAACGCGGTAAGATTTGGCTGGACAATCCTATAACCTCATTCATAGCGCTAATTCTGCTAGGTCTTTTGATCGTTCGTATTCTTTACAAGCACGTTCGCTTGTAAAATTACTGAGTGTCCTGGCTGCTCAAACTGCCCACCTATCTAAAGATCGACGCGAGCCACAATTTCGGCAGGTCGGATAGGAGAACGACGATCGCGATTGCAACGATTATTGCAAGCGGTCCGCTGGCAACGAATTCGAACCATCGTGTCTTGAACCTGAGTTCATTATTGTGATCGGACATTGCTGGTAAAGGCCTCCATCAAAAACTGGGAATCTCTGATTGAGCTGCTGCCGGTTTAGTGGACAGCCAGTTAAGCTAAACCCAGCTTTCGTTCGAACTCAACCGGGCTGAGGTATCCGATTGTCGAATGACGTCGGGTCGTGTTGTAGAACCGCTCGATGTAGTCG
>Ga0209963_1001135_pt1 | contig 17101 bp, 29 predicted proteins | sample ThiBio_1000_biof_2_FD_183957 | JGI IMG/M metagenome (GOLD analysis project Ga0209963, IMG submission 183957) | Wastewater bioreactor microbial communities from Cape Town, South Africa - Thiocy_cont_1000_biof (SPAdes) | ecosystem: Engineered > Bioreactor > Thiocyanate-remediating >...
CAGGAGCAAAAAGAACGTCGTCAGACGCTGCTGGCCGTCGATGACCTCGAAATGCCCTTTCTGCGCCGTCGGCGAGACCAGTACCGTTCCGATAAAGTACTCGCGCCGGTCGCCGACATCGAACTCCTCGTCGATGTCCTGCAAGAGCTGCTGGACTTCCTTCTCGCTCCAGACGTACTCGCGCTGATAATCAGGAACGACGTAGAAGCATTCCCGGAACGCCTCTTCTATTGTGTACTTGTGGTCTTCAATCTTGGCCATTCAACCCCCATGTCTCTACGCTCTGGTCAGTACGTACCATCAGCATTGCCACTCCAAGCTTGCCTAGGCCACCACGCGTTTCTTCGAATAGCGCGCGGTAGCGTGGGAAATCTGGGAAGCCAAGGGCCACAAGCGCTTCAGGATGCTTGGCCTGCAAGCGCATCACCTTAAGCAGCGCGTGCTAGTACCATTGCTGCGCCTGATTGGCTGGGTTCGTCGGCTTGGCCTCGCCCGCCCGGCGCGGGTCCCGGTAGGTCTTTGCGGGATAGCCCTTGGCCTCGACGAGCAGCGTCGATCCGCTGCGTGTGGCGTGGACATCGACGCCGCGCTCCTTGGAATGCGTGTCGGCCTTGCCGACAATGGTCCAGCCATCGTCCGCGAGAAAACAGGCAATCGCCTCGACGACATTGCCTTCCCAAAACCAATCGGCGGTAACGTCCATCATTCCCCCTGTCCGCATCATAGTGCAGAGCGCGGGTGTCCCCAACCGGAAATTGTAGTTTTTGGCTCACTCCGCAGGCGATTTCGCCGTGGCTTCAGAGCGCGAATGCAGTTGGCCTCCGAGGTGCCGCACGTCGCGTTAAAGTTTATCGACGCGCTTTCCAAGAGATAATATGTAGTCGCCGGTTGGATCGTTTATCGCGTCAACCGCTTCGTCGCGCGGACGATCTCGCCGGCCAGCGTCGCGAATGACGCATCAATGAGGAGGACGACCGGATCGGCATCCCTCGTCTGCTCAATGAGTTCGGGCAACGCCAGGCGCGCGTTCAGGGGCACGAACAGGCCGCCGGCCCAGAGCGTGGCGTAATAAAACTCGATGTAACGATGGCTGCTGTTGGCGAGCATAATAACTCTGTCGCCCGAAGCCACGCCATTGGCGCGCAATACGGCAGCAAGCCGGCTGACGCGATTGAGAAATTGCGTCCATGTGAAGCGGCAGGAGTCAAAGACCACGGCGATCTCATCCGGTCGATCGCGAGCCGCTTCTTTGAACGCTTCGGTCAAACCCATCGCCAGAGCGCCTCCCTCGCGCCAGGAAATGTTCAATTTGCCTCACCCAAGTCGGGGCGCGGTGTAGCACTGACTGCGCGGCTTATCTGTTATCGACTTTACGCGACCACCGCCAATAGTATATGACCAATGAGTCATATATTTCGAACGAACGTCTGTCAAACCTATTGCTTCAGCCACTTCGGCTCGCCGAAACGCGCGACAACTAGCGCGCAGATTTCGCAGGCTTGCGCGCGCGGGCCACACGTTTGACCTGCGCCGGGCGCAGCGCACTCACTTTCTGCACCTTAAAGCGATCCGCAGCAGACAAATGGCGAGCATCCCTGGTTGCGACGCCATTCGTCAGAAGGATTGCGAACTCATCTGCAACCTTCTCCGCGGAAAGCGATCCGCTTTCCCGATACCAATGCGCAATCCAGTTCAGCGAACCGGCGATGGCAAACGCAGCCAGTTTGACATCGCATTTAGCGATCGAGCCATCGGAAATGCCCTGCGCGATGTACTTGCGGAAATCGCGATCGTCAGATCGTTTCTGGGCCCGAACGCGGGCGCGGGATTGTTCCGGCAGTTCGCGATCATCAAGCAGCACCAGACACTTTCCGAAATCGGAAATGGCCATCATGGCGTAGCAGCGGATCAGCTTGCGCAGCTTTTCCAGGCCGGTTCCACCTTCGCGATCGATCGGTTTTCTGGCATCAGCGAGCAATTGCCGGCCAAGGCGGTAGCACGCGTCGAGGATTTCATCCTTACCGCTGAAGTAGTTATAGAGCGCGGTTTTTGTAATGTTCAACCGGGCTGCAACATCCGCGAGCGTGGCGCGATGATAACCTAGCTCGAGAAAAAGGGCGGCCGCGGTTCGGAGCACCGCATTGGTTTTCTCCGCGCGCGCGCGCGTTCTCGCCGCGAACGGCTTGGAATGAGAAACAACTTTCGCCACAGATCTTCCCCGAGATTCTAACATCGAGGGATGCCTATCCTGGACGATGCCGTCAAGCGTGTGAACGGCAGAAACGACCTCAATCGCTGGCAATTGCCCAGCGTCGACCCCGTCATCGGAACCAGCCGCCTGGCACAAAATCAAGGAACGCGTGACGCCCCATCCGCTCCTTATTCCCCGTAGAGGCCTCCGAAAGGTACCCAGATCGCCGGTGGCTCTGGCACACCTCCTTCGAAAGGAAGAATCTCAATGAATAAACGTCGGTCTGAACCGTCGCTTCGGTGCAAGCGATGTGTTCGGCTTCGGCCTTCTTCGCGGCGGCGGCTTCCTCGGCGGCCTTGGTGCGGGCGATGCCACGCAGGCATTGCTTGCAAGCGCACGGATAGATGGTCCGGATCGCCGCAAGAGCTTCCTTGCGAGTGTCGAAACCGCGCATGTTTTCGCAACCGTTCTCGGGCCTTTCAAAAGACCATCCGTCTTTAAGGGTGACGCGCCAGCCGCCATATCCCCAGCCGTCAGCTTCGCGCTCGATCTCTTGAACCTTGTTGGCGTTTTTGAATCTCACGACGGTCATTGCTAATGCTCCTTTTGGTGGTGATCCCGACGCCGTTTCCGGTCGGCGCCGGGTGGTGGTGTTCACTGAACGCGGACGGCGCGAAGGTTCAAAGAAACCTCGTCAGGAAACGCTTTCAGATACCGGGCAATCGCGGCCTCGGCCGTCTGCGGGTAGCGCGTTTCCGGGTTTGGAGTGTTGCCAACGAAAACCAGCGCGGCGTGATAATCGTTGCCCTTGAAAAATTCCCAGCGGCACCGTTCCAAAGGATTCTTGTTCATCGTCTCTACTCCCTTCGTCATGAGCAACATCGCTCATATAAGAATCATCGGTCCAATGATTCGCTCGTGTCTATAGTCTGTGCAAAATTATTTTCGCAACGTCTCAAATCGCCTATAAAATAAGGGTGTTTTGAGTACGAAAAGTTTTCGGCGGAATTGAAATTCTGAAAAATCCGCCGAAAAAATCCGCCGAAAATTTTGCATCGATCGGCGTTGTCAGGATCGGAAAGAATCCGGGGGCGATGGCGTCCGCGATGTCGAACACAAGCCCCCTGCAACGTCGTCCAGGCTCGCGCCTGTCCGGCAATGATCCTGAACCTTCTGTTCCGGTGACGGCTCGCAAGCCGCCACTAACAGGGTGATGAGGATGGCAAGGGCGCGGGTCATGCTGCGTCCCTCGCCACGTCGTCGGCGATGATCCGGGCGCGGATGTAATCAACTGCGGCCTGCGCCTGCTGTGCTGCGCTATAAAACGCGGTGTCGTGATCTTCTAACAGCTTGATCCATGCCCCGATGTAGTCGGCATGGCGCAACTGGCCTTGAATGATAAAATCTGTTCGTTTTGTCTTGCGAGCCGTGGAAACCCGCCACTCGCGCAGAAATTGCCGTTCAACGCTATTTTCGAGTCTTGAATCGCTTTTCCCTGGTTTTGAATCGCTTTTCCGCAATGGCTATGCGGTTGCGGACAAAATGCCTCACTTTTGTGGTCGCGGACGAGGATTTACCGGTTGCGAAGGCCGCGCACCGCCGAGTCGGGTTTTCGGCGACCGCAAGGCATTAAACGCCGCTTTTCACCGTCACCGGCAGGTTGCTCACGGCATTCGCCGCTGTAACGCAATTTTCGAACTTTGAATCGCTTTTCCAGAGTTCTGAATCGCTTTTCTCAAACTCTGAATCATTTTTCCGCAACTGTTATGCCGTTGCGGGCGACCTGACGCACCTTCCACGCAACGCAGGACGACGTGATTGCCGTCGCGGAGACCGTATATGCTGTCGATCTACGTTACCAAGGACGGCAAAGGCGTCGGATGCCGTTTTCCGTCGTTCGTCGGACGGGTGCGCACGACGTGTGCGATTGCAACGCAATCCCACAACTCTGAATCACCATTCTTGGAATCTGAATCGCTTTTTTCTTTGGCTTTGAATCGTTTGCTCGCATCGACTCCGTCCGAACTCGCGGCGGCGGGGTCATTTTCAACGGGCAGGTTCGGCGATCACCTCCTGTGAGGCAGCCCCCCCGATCACTCGCGCCAAAGTTTTGCTCGCCGGATCCGCTTCTGGGACGTCGAACGTCTGGTTGCGGCGCGGACGTTGCCTTCCTCAATTTCTCGTCGACCGTTAATTCCCAACCGTCATTTTGAACGATCTCGCCGTTCAGGCCGCCGCCCTCGCTATGCAAGTCCGACGTCAATGCCTTGAAGCAAGGCGATCCCGGGATTGAAGAACCGCGTCGAGAATGCGACGGAGACGCCGAACGGACCCGCCCTTCCAGGCGACAGCAACGATCCTGCATTCTTCGTTGTCGAGCGGCTCGATCCATTCCGGAGCGAGGCCGCGTTCGGTGGCGAGGGCAGCGAGAAGGTAAGGAAGCAACCCTTCAAGATCGGCCACGGTCGGCTTCGGAAACCGCACAATCCTGAAGCGATCGCGGATCGGGGCCGGCAACGGATCAAGTATGTTGGCTGTCGCAATGTAGCTGACGTGGCTAAGATCAAGGGGAATTTGCAGGGCGGGATCCGGATAGCGTGCCGCGGTCTCACGCTCAAGAAATGCGAGCAGGCAATCCCACAACCGGCCGTAATCCGTTCGGGTCGCTGCTTTCTCGATCTCGTCTAGCAGCACCAACGGATTCGCCGCCTTGGCCCTGGCGATCGCCAGCAACGGATGACACGGCTCCGCCGAGTGCCAGCGGCGCTCCGTCCCGGAGAACACCGATCCGTCGGCCTGCGACGCATCGGTGCGCCATACGGTCAGGCCAAGAACTTCACCGAGCCGGCGAACGAAGCGGCTCTTGCCGCCTCCAGGATCACCGACCAGCAGCAGAGGATGGAGGCGGATGGTCGTGCGGCCGATCAGATCGGTCAGCATATCATCGATCACGGCTTCCGCATATGGGAATTCCCGCATCAACTGCATCCGTACGTCATGCAACGGCGGGGTTTCGACGAGCGGCAATGCTGTGTTGAGCACATGCTTGACCGGCTCGACGATCTCCTTGATCGCACCGCTCCGGATCAGCGCCTTGTCCAGCCGTCCGACGACGACGTGATGCGCGGGGATCTGATCGTTTGAGGCCGTATCGGCATTCGTGGCGCCGGACGTCGCCGGCTCGCGTGCCGCATCCAGCGGTTCGTGCGTGCGCTCATGTTCCCGTCGCGCCGATTGCCGTCCGTCGATCTCGGCCTGGCGAATACGGTATTGCACCATCCGCTCCCCAAGCCAGACTGTGGCGCGGGCTGCGCAGTCGGCCTGCCCGACAATGAGCGTGCCGATGGTCGGCAAAGCCGCCCATCCAGACACCATGGATTCGAGGTCGCACCGCCGCTGGTCGTCGAGATCGTCCGCAACGGGTATGAATGCCAGGGCCAGCGCTTGGGCAACCCGCCGATGGTCGTCAAAGAATTCGGCGAGGTATCCGTGCGGCAATGACAACAGCCGGACACTGTCCGCGAGGCTACGGAGTACAGGCCGATCCTCCACGACCGCGAGACGGTCGAGTTCGGCGGCAAGTCGGATGCCATGATGGACGTCTGGTTGCCTGCCCCAGGCTGTATTCTCGGGCAATCCGGGACAAATCTCCTCGATCTCCGCGATCAGCCGCTCTTCGATGTGGATCTCGTGATCGTGGATCAGAATGGCGTAGCGCAGGAGCCGCGGCAGTCCTTCGAGCCGCGGATCGCGGTCGTCCGCGGCGTCCGCCGCCGCACCGACCGAAACCTTCTCCGGGTCGGGGCCGCAATCGAAGAAATAGTCATCCCCCTCGTCGTCCTGGCCGCCGCTGCTCACGCATGGCCCCCTGCGCTCCAGTCCAGATCATCAAACGGATCCCTGAACCAGGTCCTCGCGTGGTTGTAGTCAGCAGCACGGCCCAAGCGATAGAAGCGCGAGAGCGTCCGGACCCAGCGATCGTTGGGATCGGCGAGCCAAAGTTGCGACGTGATGATCCTGCGGCCCTGTCCCGGAAGCAACGGGTGACCACTGACCTCGCCGATCAGACGCAACCCCTGAGGCGTGACGACGGGGAAATAGCCATCGAGCTTGGGGGCTGATTGCAGGAGAGCGTCTGGCACGGCGCCGTTGATCCGAAGGTCGGTGCAGGCGTCAGCGAGCGAACGGATCCGATCGATCAGCTCCGGCGTCAGGTGGGACGGATCGAGGAACGCAAAACTCTTGGTCAGCATGATGAGGTCTCACCACATGTAGGAAATCGAACAGCGAAGACGGCGGGGAATGCCGAGGGGATCACGGCGACGTCCCGGAAGCATCGATCCATCCGATGGATTTGGATGCGCTGTCCAGCCAGGAGGTGGCGAGCCCATCCAAATCACCGCACCTGGCACCCCTCAGAGCCGAACCGAGCACGAGGCGTGCCGCTTGATCGCCGGCGAGAGCGGCGCGCAGCAGTCCCGACATCACCAGGTCGATCGAAAGCGTGATCCGCGTGATCGGCATCAGGCGGGCGGCGCTCCGGATGGCGGCGACAGGATCTCCCCGCAAGGCGGCGGGCACATCCTTCCGGGCGCGCAACACGCTGACACGGTCGAGCGTGACCTGCAGCAGCAGTTGTTCGGCGTCGCCGAATTGATCCGCCGGAAACCGGCGCCACCATTCGATCGGCGTTACGTCGTGCGCCATGCTTGGACGAACGGTGTCCTTGTCAGGCACGGGACGAGGATCATGCCCCTGGATTCCATCCCTGCCGAACGGCGTATCCGGAAACGGTGACAGGACGGACGACTGACCAGAAACGCGTTGCGGCGCGAACCCGCATCCACGGTGACGGCGGTCACGGGCATCATCACCAGCCCTGCCCTCACGGCGGGTCTTGTCGCAGATCAGCCGAATGATGTTGCCGGCGGTTTTGTCGGAAGGCTTGCCGTTGTCGACCATGACTGCCTCCTCAAGCCGCGACCAGAACGGGCCGCGGATAGAACGGCCGGATCCACACCACGCTGGAGACGTGGGCGCCGGTGATGACCTTGGCGGCGATCGCCGCCGACGGAAACCGAACCGCGGTCCGCAGCCGCAGCCGGTCCGCGATCCCGGGGATCGGCATCAAGGCGCCGGCGACGGCGAGTTCGTTGCGTCGGACAGTCACGATCGGACCCGCGCTCGAGTTGATCTGCGTGCGTACCTCGGAGCCGGCCGCCACGATAAAGCCGCCTTCGACGGGATAGCCGCGGGCCCAGAGTTCGCAGTAGTCGAGCTCAAGCTCGCCGTCGGCGGCAGGAGCGGCAATGACGCCGATCTCGATCGGGCCGCGATCCTCCGGGGCATCGGAGGAAATCTCTCGGACCGACGCGGGATCCATCCGTTGGATCTGGTGGATGCTGGCCATGCTGGCCATGCTGGAACTGAAGACACGGCAACCGGCGTCGAACAACAATCGCAAACTGTCGTCGACGTAGCGGTCCAGCGTCACACGCCGATAGGCGGAGACGTCGGGGACCTGCGGGCCGATTCCCCGCATCACTTCGACGAAGCCGGCGTTCTCTGCCAACGCCGTCAGCCGATGCTGCAGATAGATGGCAGCACTTTTATCGAGCCCCGGTGCGAGGTGTCCCGAAATCGTATAGACCTCGCGAGCGAACGCCTTTCCGGGATCGCCGGCATGACTGGCAAGCCGACGCGCCAGATTGCTGGTCTCACCGATGTATGCGCTCGCATGATCGGCCAGGATATAGCAGCCCGGAACGGCGTCCCGCGACAGCGCGGCGTCGCGGATCATCGCAAACGGGAAAGCCGTGACCTTGATCCGGCTGACTTCGTCGACGACCTCGCGCAGGCCACTGATCTCGCCCAGCGGGCGATGGATGGTGTGAGAGCATGCCGACGGGGTCGGCGAACTGTGGACGAACAAACTCATGGTGGAAACCTCTCTGTGTGAATTGAAATTGAAACCGCAAGGCGCACCCTGAAGGCCGCCGATCGGGCGTACGTCACCGCATCGATCCGAGATCGGACATCGGCGGGCTGCTTCCGGGAGTCGCCATCGAACGTCCAGACGATCGACCTCACGCATGCGTCCGGAAACGGGCGCATGAGCAGATGCCAACACTGTCGGGACAATCAGAGACGCTCAGTAGACGCAGTCCGCGCCGCCAGAACGTCAGGCGATCGGGATCAGCAGATGATGGGCGATGCGGAGAGCGTCGCGCCGTCCGGAACGAGCCCTCGGGGCGCGGACGTCTTGACGGGATCACGGTTCGCAACGAACCGGCCGGCAAGGCAACAGCAGATGGGGGAAGTAAATTTGGGCGACGCCGAATCGGCGCGATCGCTATAATGGCGCTTAGCCATGACAGACTCCTCAAAGTCGGTTGTGGTCAGGCCGTCGTCGATGTTGGTAGCATCGGCGGCGGCCGCTTCGCATCGATCCCGCAGTCATGGATCGGATGCGACGGCGACATCACTATTGAGCTGCAAGCTTCCGATTACCAGCTGAAATTACACCCTCGTCCGCGGCATGGTTACCGGGGATCCAGGAGCCCGCGATCGATTGTCGAAATCGGAATGCAAGTTCGCATGCGTTGTTCGGCGCGGAACGTTCTTTCCCTGGATGGCCGCAGACCGGCAATGGTCCCGTCATCAAAGGAATAGCAGCGTTCATCCTGCAACGCCGTTTGGCGAAGTAACGGGGGGAATAGCACCAGACAGGGAGAGCCAGGTTACGTGTTGTCTCGCCGCAGATGCGGCTTCGACTGGAATTCCCAGCCATCCTCATAACGCTGAATCAGCTCGTCGATGCGGCGATGCGAGGCGGCGCGATCGAATCCTTGCTCGACCAGGGATTCAACGAGATACGCCGTCCATGTTGCAAGCAGGCGCTCGCGGCCCGGCCTTACGGTCCGCATGATCGCCCAGTGCAAGGCGACGCGGGCCACGTCATCCCGGGATGGCCGACGAAGCGCGGTCTGCTGCTGCCGATACTGGCGCTGGTAGGTAGCTGCATCCCTACGGCGGGTCGTTCGCGCTGTCCTGGTCATCACGCTGTCCTTCCTGATCTCGCGACGTCACGGCCACCATCGGCCGATCCATCGTCGCTTCGAGTCTGGAGGGATCTCTTGCAAGGCACCAAGCGGACGCCGGTGAAAATGGCGCCTGCGAAATCGGACGTCGCGCAGCGGTGCAAATAGACAAGCACCTTGGAGGTCTCGCAACTTCGGCGGCAACGCCGCTGCCTGAAACCGCCTAACCAGAAACGGAACCTTGAGCAGCCGCCGACGCCAGAGTGCCGCGATGTCTGATGCCGACAGATCCCAGGGATTGCGCCATTCCGGACATCAGTCTGCGCTTCCCGCCTCCATCCGGGAAATGAATGCGGGCGCCCCGCAACGACGTTGTCCGTCAACGCCGTTGCGGTTTGAATCGGATCCCTGGAGGATTGAATCGAATTGCGAGAGCCTTGAATCGCAAATCTCGAGATCTGTAACATTTGTACGCAACTGCTAACGCGTTGCCAGTAGCTTATCTCGCGTTCCGCGGAACGTATTGACTGTTGCCCGCGACTGCATAGGCGGGGCTGATATCTGTAAAATGACGCACAAGTCCGTATCCGTTCGGCCGACCCTCGGAGTTTGAATCGAACGATCCTCTCGCGGAGCGAATTCGTCGCGGACAACGTTACCGCCGACGTCTTTGATAAGCTCGTTACCGAAAAACTGCCGACCCAGACCGGCAGGAAGGCGTCATCACATTGAACCGCGCCGCGAAGATTCAGAAATCCGCCGCCGACGTCGCGGCCGGACACGCTGCGACACAGATCATGCTCACCCGCAACCTCGCCCGTCGCATCTGGGGTGCGTCGGCCATCGGCACGGTTTACGATGTCATCGCACAACGCATCGAGACGTTGCGCGCGGAGGAGCATCCAGAAGCCGCGTTGCCAACGTCCGAAGATGTCGTCAAGGAAATTGATCGCATCGATCGTGACTCCGCTAAACGCGCAACGACACTTGCTGCACGAAAAGCCTCCTGCAACAAAACGTGATTGATTTCTTTTGAGAAATATTTCTTCTCGTGAATCCTTTCTCGAATCCTTGCCAGCGCAAGCGAGTCCTTGCGCGACTCCTTGCTTATAGAAAACGAGTCCTTACGCCATATTTTTAGCGCAGGTCCGCGATCGAGGCGGCATCCGGTGGAGGGCTCGACATTTTCGAAATTTTCCAATTCAGTTGTGGACGCCATCAACAACAACAGAGGCGTAACGATGACTGCGACGATCCTTCAGTACCCCGCAGATTGGCAAAAATTTTCGATAACGATCGCGACGTCAGGTCGCGTTATCGAGGGGTAGGAAATCAGAATTGGCGGACGGCGGGCCAATATCTTGAAGAACGATGGCCGCTTTCTCTGGCGCGCATACGCCGCCATCAAGCATCAAAAGCCATCGGTGCATCAGCGTTTTCGTCCGCTTGGCGATTGGACATCATCGCCAAGCCTGCTCATCGCGATGGCGGTCGCAAAGGAAATCGCATCGTTCACCCGCTGAAAATATTCTCGCGCCGAAATTCGCCAGCGTTTGTCTCGAAAAATCGAGGTAGGCTCTTTCGATTGCCGAGTGCAGCTATTGAGCCGTGAAAAAAGCTGCGCATAGAATTGTAGACATGGTCGCCGCGATTTTTCGATGGAAACATCAGACTCACCAACACTTCAAATTGGAAAGTTAGAACATGCAGAACCTGCGCCGAAACATTTCTCACACGCCCGTCAAGCCAACGCCGACCGAAGCCGAACTGAATGAACTTGCAGCGTGGACCCAGGAATGGATTTTTGATGACGTTATCCGCTTTATTCCACTGCGATATTGTCGAACTATGTTCCGTCGCGCATGGTACTCGCCCGAGGTTCAGAATTTCCTTTCGGACACGCGACGCACGTATGGCGCCGAAGGCGTGAAGGTGGTCAGCGACACACTGCAGTACGTCTGCGACGAGCACATCACTCAGCAACGCGCTCTCCGTGCCTCGGAGAAGCGCCGACAAATTCGCCGTTGATTAGAGGGATAGCGACATGGGTCGACAGTCGAACACATGCGCCACGGATGGCTTTTATCTAAAGGGCCTCCACACATTGAAGACCACTTGCGATGCAGACAGACGGCGAGGGCCTTACACCGCGAAGTTAAGAGGTAACTCGGAGCTTTTCATGTTCGTGGAAACGTTCCCAACCATACGCAAGGCGTGCGAATGGGCCGAACAACACCAGCGTCCAGTCGAATGGTGCGAGATCAGAAACGCCGATGGGGTGACCGTTTCGGAACATCACCGTGGCAAAGACGATGATCGCTGGTGTCAGATCACATGGTCTTATCGTTGCGGCAAATTCGTCTTCCGACGAAGGCACGTCTCAACCAGCCAACCTTATACGAAGTAAGGGGGAATATCGAATATGGGCGAGAAGGTGAATCTGGTGAGCGGCACCGAGTTTGCGGCAATCCAGCGATTGATTGCGATCACGCGCATGAGCCAACACAGCCCGTTAAGTTCGATCAAGCGCGGCGCGCTTGCCGACGCAGCCTCCAGCCAGGATGCCGAGTGTACAGAGGGCGGCCAACGGCTCCAGATACTGAACGCAATTCTGACAGGAGCAGCGTTGGAAGGCTGAACCGACATCGTCGTGGCCCTGACTTTAGACTGTAAGCAATCACACGATCATCCAACGTAACTACGGAGTTTGAGTACGTCGGCGCGACGCGAGCCCCGCATGTCCACCGTGCTGCCGGCTATTCCCGCGTCGGTCGGAGCGGCGGGCTCACGAAAAGTCCGATCGATCGATTGGTGTGCGAGCACGCCCATCGAGAATTCCACATCGGGATTTTGACCAACTCGATCCGGAAATGAAACGACGCGGAGCCGACCTTCAGAGAACCTTGCACGTGGTGCAAAACATGCCGCGAACTCACCTGCTGCCGACCATCAGTTCGAGAATAGGCCTTCGCCCCTCGCCAGGCCTGCTTACTTTCGAGGTGACGCCTGTTACCAGACTATCGGCCGACGGATGAGTCAGACCATGCATTCGTGATTGAAGAGGAAGTTCTGGACGATCGGACCACTTGCACGGCGTCGAGACGCAGTCCGTCATCGTGTCAGATCAAGAGAACGGGATGGGATGACAGACGTCACATGCCTTCAATGTGGACGATCCCAGAAGCAATGCGTCCGGGCTCCTCATATTGCGACCTCACCCGGAATGATTTGCATCGGTTGGCGACAGACTTGGCGCCACCGACAGCGATCGCACCGAGGATAGAGGCTGCCCAGCGTGACCACATCGTTCTTGCCGCCACTTCTGCGGAAGCACCTTTCCGGGACAACGGTAAAGGCGCCCACGAAGCCACGGCCTTTGATTGCGCGTCGTTTGAAGGGGATCTTTTTTCGGTGGGTCCTTACCCCAACCGACCCGAGGAAGGGCCTTAAAGCCCCGCGCAAACGCATTTCTGATTGGTAAAATAGTATTCTCGCGCCTAAAATGGTGCCCAGATACCGCAAACCCGACGCATGGGATGCGGATGGCAGTCATCCGATCCGGAAGCCCCTTGAGGTGCTCCGCTGGCTAGTTATAGGGGTTCTGATCAGGTTCTTGCACGCGGTGATTATCGAAGAACCGCAACGAGGCCATCCAGAATCAAGGACATCAAATACATCCATGCCGGCGGCACGCTTATTGAAATAGACCGATCAGCCACCGCAAAGGCGTAACGGAGATATCCGTTCGTTTTGATGGAAAATTCGGGGAACAGTCGACTCGCCGACTTCTTCAACACAATCGCCCCAAAACGGTCTTCGATCGCAGTCGTCTTGCTGCAGAAGGTAAGCTCGCTACTCAGCACGAGTCTACGTGTGCCCTTGCGGACAAAGAAAAGAAATGGCTTCTGCAGCCGCTCTGACTTCAGATCGCCGGATCGACGGGTTGAGCCTAGCCGAACCGTCGAAGCCATCAGGAGCAGACCATCGTGGGCAAACCTCAGCGGAACGTTCCCCTCCGCCGCCTCGCAGTCAAGCCAAGCCCGCACTAGATCGTGTAGGGCCTGACTGTGCCGCTTGATTGCGTCCGCTAGACGCTTCGGTGTCTACGATTGGAGCGTGATACCATCGATGGTCTAGTTCTGGCTTCTTTCAAAGAGCTCCTTCACCCACAGCGAGTGATGATGCTCCTGAAATATCAAGCTGAGCTCTTTGCGGGGACGCGTGACGCCGACGTAAAATAGACGGCGGGCCTCGCGAAGGGCAATGGCACTTTTCTTGTCGCGTTCACTGGGAAGATCGTTCGCATTCACGCCATACATCACAACGGCGTCGAACTCTCTTCCCTTTGCGCTGTGCAGCGTGCTCAGACTCACGCGACCGGCCCCCTCGACAAGGCCTGCCAGATGAGCAAGCGGGATATCTAGGTCGTCGGCCAGGTCGGTATTGGCAATCATCCCGGCGCAGACATTCCATTCCTGCTCCGAGTTTCGCGCGATCACACGCCATGGCACAATCAGCTCGCCGTCGAACCGTTGCAGCCAGGCGTGTGTACTATCGTCTGAACCAATCGTCGCTTGAAGAAAGCCGATAAGCTGATCCGACAGACGTTGCTCTTCGTCCGCACTGATCTGCCTGCCGTAGCGTCGCCACCGAACTGAAACGAACCATCGATCTGCTCGCCGCCAACGACAGTGAAGCCAACCCACGCATCCATGGCCATATGGTCATTGCCGCCAATGCTGCGGAAGCAGCTTTCCGGAACAACGGTAAAGGTGCCGACGAAAACCACGGCACTCGATTGCGCGTCGTTTGAAGGGGGACTTTTTTCAATGGGTTATCACCCCAACCGACCCGAGGAAGGGCGTTAAAACGCCGCGCAAACGCGTTTCTTGTTGGTAAAATAATACCTTTTTGCTAAAAATGGTGCTTAAATACCGTAATCGAGTGCGCCAACGTATTGGATGTGGGTGGCAGTAATCCGATCCCGGAAGCCCCATGAAGCGCTCCACTGGCTGGTTTTAGGGGTTCTGATCGGGTTCATGCACGCGGTGATTATCGAAGAACCGCAACGACGCCGGTCAGAATTGAGGACTGAGGACATCGAATACGTCCATGCCGACGGCGCGCTTGTTAAAACAGACCGATCAAACCGCCGCAAAAACATAACGGAGATATCCGTTCGTTTGATGGGAAATTCGGAGAACGAAATCGTATCCGAGGAGGACGCCGTCGAACCCTGGAGGCATTCCGAATGCGGTGAAGTCAGAAACATCGGCGGATCGGTCGAATAGCTCTGACTTTGATCGTTTTCCCGGAACATTGATGGGCGGTGTAGATCATTCATTGGGTCTCGGCCGACGCGCAGAGACGCATGGAAAGCAGGCTCCTACGAGCGCATCCTATAAGGACCTCGAATCTCTTGCGAGCAAAAACCCCTTGTTTTGCAGGCGAAAATAGCGCTTGCCGCCGATAGAGATCAGAGTCAGCATTAATTATCTGCATGTCGTGTGATGAACGCCGGGATGTGGATCGCGCAGGGAAGGCGAGGCACACGACCGCACTGGTCGGCGATCAACCCTGGCAGCGTAGATCGTCGGTCAGTGCGGACAGCAGACGTTGTCATGAAGATTGGAGCATCGACCGACGGCTCCTCACGGAGCACAGGTTGGACAAGTAAGTGCGCGGTAGCTGGCGCGGATAAGACTGATCGAGTGGATTCCTTTTTCGGCGACACTGGCGATGTGACGTCGGCAATCCGGGAAGATCAGTTCTTGTGGAACGACGCACGTCGCCTCGGCGAACGGCGGGGTGATGATGAGACGTCGTCGGCAGCCATCAACGTTCTGACTGCCGCAAGCGTTCGGGCGAGCAACCGCGTGGCACGCGAAGTTCACTCCCGTCCAGAAACCGCATTCGTCGGTAACCGGCAGATTCTCGATCGGGGCCCCCTTGCCTCGCCCGTCCATTGGCGCCAGGCTTCTGGACGAGAACTCATCGATAACTTTGAGACAACGAGTGATGACGCGGTAGGCAGCCAACCGATTTGGACGGCCGCCAAAAAGAGCAACGCGGGAAATGGAGGATCGACCAACAGGTCGTTACCGATGTGGGATTGGGGTGCGATCAGTATTTTGTTTGGCGAGGATGGCGCTTGGTCCACAACAGTAGAGACTGAGGCTTCCTGCGGTCGCAAGGAGAGCGAACGGTTCAGGTCCTGTTGGAGGGCCACAGCATGACCGTGGTTCACCCGAATGGCAGTTCGATCCGGTTTCCAGTTCTGCCACGCCTCATCCCACCGCAGAAAGCGGCGCGAAGGCTGCATCTTACGGGGTCGGAATTCGCTGCAAAGCTCTCTGCCCTTCGGCGCATCGGCTTTCCGGACGCCTGTCCGGTGACGGGTCACTACGACCTTCACGCCATTGATGCGTGGCTGGATCGCCGCGCAGGTATTGGTGCTGCAGCTGGCGTCGCGATGAATGCCCAGGACGTATTCGAAGAACGGTTGGCGGGCCTTGGGAAGCATTAAGCTCAAGCATTATGTGGTGCGGAAAGGGAAGTATGGGTACTGGCTTCCCACCCCGAAAATGCGCGCCATGGGATTTCAGATCGTTGCCTGTGGCCACGATGGTCCCGCCGCATGGGCGATCGCGCAGACATGGGAAGAGCGATACCGACGAGCGCATAGAGGGTTGGAGAAACCACCCGCTCACTGCTTCCCAACGGGAAGCATTGGTGATGGCTTCGAGCGTTTCCGGCGCACCAACGAATGGAGTGCAAAGGCTCAGGGTACCCGGGAAGATTGGGACCGCGGCTGGAAATACATCGAACCTGTATTCGGCGACGTCGATCCCAGAACCGTTACATTCGAGATGCTGGATCGGTGGTATGGACAACTCAAAACCACGAAAGGCGTTGGCGAAGCTGGACGCGCTCTAAAGATCTGGCGCGCCCTCTATAACATTCTAGCCAGCATGAGACTGTGCACGCCCAACGCCGATCCGTCGCAGGCTATCCGGAAGACTGGAGTTCCTGGGCGCACGGAGACATGGCGCGAAGGCGAGGTGGTACGGCTCGTGAAGGCGGCGTGGCGCTCAGGTCACAGAGGGCTGGCGTGCATCATCGCGGTGGCCTGGGATACTGGCTTCGCCCCTGTCGATGTTCGCACGCTGACCCCCGCTCAGGCCATCACCAGCGGCGCAGACATGGCCTTTACGAGCGATCGAGCCAAGACGGGTGAACCTGCACTCGGTACGCTTACACGACGCTCCCAGCGCCTTGTGGAGACCTATGTGGCAGGACTGGACTTCGACCTGCTCGACAATACCCCGATTTTCCGGACCAAGGGTTTCAAACCGAAAGGCAAGGGCGGCCGCCCTCGCCTGCCTGTGCCCTACACCAAGAATTCCTTGATTGACGATTTTGCCGACCTTCGGCGGACGGTATTTGGCCAAGGCGAGAAGCGTCGTTTGATGGATATGCGCCGCACAGGCGCCGTCGAGGCGAACGCCGGCGGGGCATCCGTCGAGGCTATCGCCGCGAAAATGGCCAACAGCATCGACCAGAACCGAAAACTGCAAAAAACCTACATGCCAGTGAACATCGCAGCCGTACGTGCGGCCGATGAGGCTCGGAAGGTTGGCCGGAGGCGGCTGGCCTCGGAACAGAACGAGTTCAAAAAGTTGAAACTCGGGGGAGAAAAAAGTTGAAACTCGACCGACTACATATTGCTAAGCCATTGAAATCAATGGCGCGAGAGACGGGGCTCGAACCCGCGACCTCCGGCGTGACAGGCCGGCACTCTAACCAACTGAGCTACTCCCGCATGGATCGTCGCCGATCCAGTCGTGGAGGGGACTTAAAGGTGCGCCCA
>Ga0209963_1001139_pt1 | contig 17033 bp, 18 predicted proteins | sample ThiBio_1000_biof_2_FD_183957 | JGI IMG/M metagenome (GOLD analysis project Ga0209963, IMG submission 183957) | Wastewater bioreactor microbial communities from Cape Town, South Africa - Thiocy_cont_1000_biof (SPAdes) | ecosystem: Engineered > Bioreactor > Thiocyanate-remediating >...
AGATGGCCAACAAGCCCTTGGTGCGCGAGCGGTTGCGCGCCAGGGGCATCGACATTCCCGATGACGCCTGGTTCCTGCCGGCGCTGCACAACACCACCACCGATGCCATCGAGCTGTTCGACCTCGATCTGCTGCCGCCCCATCACCTGGTCTATCTGGATCGCCTGCGCAACGGCCTGCTCGCGGCGTCCAAGCTGGCCGCGGCCGAGCGCATGCCCAAGCTGCTGCCGGAAGCACGGGCGATCAAGCCGGCGCAGGCCTGGCGCCTGGCGCATCGCCTGGCGGTGGACTGGGCGCAGGTGCGGCCCGAATGGGGGCTGTCGAAGAACGTGTATGGCATCGTCGGGCGGCGCTCGCTTTCAGAGTGTGCCGATCTGCAAGGCCGTCCCTTCCTGATGTCGTACGACTGGCGCTGCGACCCCAAGGGGCGCCTGCTTGAAAACCTGCTGGCGGCGCCTGTGGTGGTGGGCGAGTGGATCAACCTCGAACACTTTTTCTCCACCGTCGACAATGCCCGTCTGGGCAGCGGCAGCAAGGTCTACCACAACGTGGCCGGGCGCTTCGGCGTGATGACCGGCAACCTGAGCGATCTGCGTACCGGCCTGCCGACGCAGACGGTGATGCGCGAGGGCCAGCCCTATCATGAGCCGATGCGCATGATCGCGTTGATCGAGGCGCCGCTGGATTTTGCCGCGCGCGCGCTGCAAAACGTGGTCAAGGCCAAAAGCCTGGTGCTCGGCGGGTGGATTCGCGCCATCGTCATCGATCCCACCCAGGGCTACAAGCCTTTCGTCTTCAACAATGGCCAGTGGGAGGAGCGCCCGCCTCTCGTTGCTCCGGCCAAGGAGGAATACGTCGCATGAACGCGATCAAACTGCATCCGCTGAAAAAGCTGGAAATCATTCTCGCGGGCGAGCACAAGGAATTCGCCACCGATTTGCTCGATCGCGCCGGAGTTAAGGGCTACACCATCGTCGGCAATCTGTCGGGCAAGGGCAGTCACGGCCTGTATGGAGGGCACCTGATGTTCAACGAGGACGACGTCCTCATCATGATCATCGCCGCCGTACCGCAAAGCTTGGCCGATTCGCTGCTCGACGGATTTCAGCCGTTTTTCGACGCCCATTCAGGTGTGATTTTCGTCAGTGACATCCATGTTGGCCGCCCGGTCAAGTTTATGGCGTAGCGGGCCGGGCCGGGGGTGCTTGGGCGAGGCCAGCCGGCGCGCCTGCTCAGTGAGGAACGCCAGAAAGGACTGCGCCACCGCCGATAGCCGCTTGCCCTTGCGGTGCACGACGAACCATTGCCGCACGATCGGAAAACTCTCCACGTCGAGAGTGACCAAACGGCGTGTTGCCAGTTCCAGCTCCAGGGTGTGCAGCGACAGAATGCCCAACCCCAGCCCGGCTTCAACCGCCTGCTTGATGGCCTCGTTGCTGCTCATCTCCATCACCGAATGGAATTCCACGCCATGACGGGAGAAATGTCGCTCGGCGGCATGGCGCGTGCCCGAGCCGGGCTCGCGGGTAATGAACGGCTGGTGACCCAGTTGCGCCAACGGAATTTTCCGGCGTTCGGCCAGGGGATGCGTGGGCGAGGCGATGACCATCAGCGGGTTGTCGAGGAACCCGCGCGCGACGAGCTCGGCGTCCTCTGGCGGTTGCCCCATGATCGCCAGATCCTGGTTTGAAGCCGAGAGCGTCTCGAGGATATGCGTCTGGTTGGACACCTGGAGCCGCACCTGCACCTTGGCGTGACAGGCGCAGAAAGCTGCGATCAGCTTCGGCATGAAATAGTTGGCCGTACTGGCCACAGTGAGGTCGAGTTCCCCGCGATGAATACCGCGGTACTCCTCCATCGCGGACGTGAGATCGCGCATCTTGGCGCTGATGAGCGTGGCGTGCCGATGCAACTCGCGACCGGCGTCGGTCGGCTGGATCTGTTTTCCGACGTGGTCGAACAGCGGTACGCCGATCTGTTCTTCTAGGTGTCGCATTTGCATCGAAACCGCTGGCTGGGTCAGGTGTAGCGCGTCGGCTGCGCGCGTAAAGCTCCGCTGACGCACCACCGCGTCGAAGATCTGAAGCTGCCGGAGTGTCAGGTACATGGTTTGATGCATAAGCCATCCTAATGCATCTGATCAAAAATAACAATTCGCGTTTATGCGGACACTTCTTTATCACGGCTCGTGAATCGACGGGCTGTGCTGAAAATACACGAACGTCATCCCCGGGCCGAGTGGGGGTGGCCCCCGCATCGCGGTAGGTCCTCGCCCGTTCGCCACCGCAAAGCGCGCATGAAGGAGTCCTCGAATATGGCAGTCAAAACCTACCAGGCCGGCGTCACGGAATATCGGCAAAGCTACTGGCAGCCGGATTACGCGCCTCTCGACACCGATATCTTGGCATGTTTCAAGATTACGCCGCAGCCGGGGGTGGATCGCGAAGAGGCGGCAGCGGCGGTGGCTGCGGAGTCATCCTGCGGCACCTGGACCACGGTGTGGACCGACCTGCTGACTGACCTCGACTACTACAAGGGACGCGCCTATCGCCTTGAGGACGTGCCGGGCGACGATACGTGCTTTTATGCTTTCATTGCCTATCCCATCGACCTTTTCGAGGAAGGCTCGGTTGTCAACGTGTTCACCTCGCTGGTGGGCAACGTGTTCGGGTTTAAGGCTGTCCGCGCGCTTCGCCTAGAGGATCTGCGCTTCCCCATCGCTTACGTGAAGACCTGCGGTGGTCCGCCCCACGGCATTCAGGTCGAGCGCGACAAGCTCAACAAATACGGCCGCCCACTGCTGGGCTGCACCATCAAGCCCAAGCTCGGCCTGTCCGCCAAGAACTACGGCCGCGCCTGCTACGAAGCCCTGCGTGGCGGTCTGGACTTCACCAAGGACGACGAGAACATCAACAGCCAGCCATTCATGCGTTGGCGCGACCGTTTCGATTTCGTGATGGAAGCGGTCCAGAAAGCCGAACAGGAAACCGGCGAGCGGAAGGGCCACTATCTCAACGTGACCGCGCCCACGCCTGAGGAAATGTACAAGCGCGCCGAGTATGCCAAGGAAATCCGCGCTCCGATCATCATGCACGATTACCTCGCCGGCGGTCTTTGCGCCAATGCGGGTCTGGCGAACTGGTGCCGCAACAACGGGATGCTGCTGCACATCCACCGCGCCATGCACGCCGTGATCGACCGCAACCCGCACCACGGCATTCACTTCCGCGTGCTGACCAAGATCCTGCGCCTGTCGGGTGGCGACCATCTGCACACCGGCACAGTGGTGGGCAAGCTCGAAGGCGACCGCGCCTCGACCCTGGGCTGGATCGACCTGCTGCGCGAATCCTACGTTCCCGAAGACCGCTCGCGCGGCATCTTCTTCGATCAGGACTGGGGTTCGATGCCCGGCGGCTTCGCCGTTGCATCCGGTGGTATTCACGTTTGGCACATGCCTGCGCTGGTCACGATTTTCGGCGACGACTCGGTGCTGCAGTTCGGTGGCGGCACGCTCGGTCACCCGTGGGGCAATGCGGCCGGTGCGCACGCCAACCGTGTCGCGCTCGAAGCCTGCGTCCAGGCGCGCGGCGAAGGCCGTCATCTGGAGAAGGAAGGCAAGGACATCCTCACCGCGGCCGCCGCTCATTCGCCTGAACTGAAGATCGCCATGGAAACGTGGAAAGAGATCAAGTTCGAGTTTGAAACGATGGACAAGCTCGCCATCGCCAACAAGTAACCCGCCGGCTGCGGTCGGCAGCGCCCTGCGGGGCGCGCCGCCGCCCAGCAGAACTACTTTCGAAAGGACTTAAGTCATGGCCGTTCAAGCCTACCGCTCGATGAAAAAGTACGAGACCTTCTCCTATCTGCCGCAGATGACGCCCGATCAGGTGCGCCGTCAGATCGCTCACGCCATCGCGCAGGGTTGGAATCCGGCAGTCGAGCACACCGAAAAGGGCACGCCCGCAAAGGCGAGCTACTGGTACATGTGGAAGCTGCCGCTGTTCGGCGAGCAGTCCGTCGATAACGTGATGGCGGAGATCGAGGCCTGTCACCGCGAATTTCCGGACCAGATGGTGCGGTTCGTCGCGTACGACAACTACGCCCAGAGCCAGGGCATGGCATTCGTGGTGTATCGCTGATGAGGCGGGCGCTGGAGCTGACCAGATTCGGCGCCCATGATTTGAACGCGGCGCCGCGCATCGGCGCCGCTCCCTTCCTCGGGTTCTTTGTGCTGAGGTCCGTATGACAAACGTCGCCCCCGGTCATGCCACTGCAACTCTATCCGGCCGTGAACTGGCGCTCCAGCGCCGGCAGGCCATGGCGCGTCACGGCAAGGCCGGGACCGTCAAGGCTGCTCAAACCGAGCGCTCCGCTGCTGATCGCTTCCGGCTGAATGCGGCGCAAACCTCCAACGCCCATCACGGCGGCGTTTCGGCGGTGCCTGCGCCAGCGGCATTCACTCCGCCGGTGGCGCAGAAGTCCGCGGCGCGAGCCCGGCGGCAGGCGCTGTCCACGGTTGGTAAGGCGGCGTTGAAGAACGCCGGGCATGGCACGGCGACCCGCCCCGCGGCGCATCTGCGCCCAAGCCGGGCGGCGGCCGAGGTGCGTGGCTCAGATTGCGGTTGCGGCTGCGGCGGACAGTGCAGTTGCGGCGGACAATGCGGTTGCAGCCATGGCGCGGAGCGCAAGGAGGCAGCGCATATCGAAGCGGTTCAGAGCGGCACACCGGCGGTGGAGCGTGCAGCGTTGAACACGCCGGAGGCTACGGGTCGCGTGCTGGCCAAGATGCGCCGTGCCGCGCTGAGTCAGGATGGCAAGAAGGGCCTCAAGCGCGTCGCCCAGGCGACACGAATCGCTGCCGCGATGCCGGCGCAGGATTGGCAGAGCGCCATGCTCAAAGGCGCAACCGGCCGTCAGGTCGCGATGCAGCGCCGCCTGGTCCAGGCGCTGGCGGGTCGGGTCGACAAGACGTCCGGCGCCAGCACCCGGCCGACCGGCCGTATGCGCGCCCGCAACGTGGTCGAAGCGCCGGCCAAGGTCGAGGAGGGGCATACCCTGTCCGGGCAGACCGTCACCGGCACTCAGGTCGAACGCATCTCCAAGGTGACCGGCAATGAGCCGGGCTCCTGCCGCGCGATCACCGGCACCGAATATATTGGCTTCGAGCAGTTCCAGACCCTCTGCGGCACCCGGCCTGAGCCGGCCGCGCCGAAAGTTGCCGTCAGTAGCACACTGCGCGAGCAACGCATCACCGGCACTGCGCTGGGCCGCTCCATCAAGACCACCGGTGATGAGCCGGGCGCATGCCGTCCGGTGACCGGCACCGAATATCTCTCGAGCGAGCGTTTCGAGCAGTTCTGTTCGACGCGGCCGTCCGCCCCGCTGGGGAAGGTGGCGTTCACCCGCACCGACAAGGGCCAGGCTGTCACTGGCGCGCTGGTCGATCGTCCGCGCCGCGTCACCGGCGTTGAGCACGGCGCCGACCGCGCCGTCACCGGTACGCGTTACGGACAGGGCGAAACCGATGACGCTCCGCCCAAGGTGGCGGTGACCCATACGGCTGCGGGCAAGCCCGTTACCGGTACAGTGGTCGGCCGCAGCGAGCGGCAGACCGGCGATGAGGCTGGAAGCTGCCGTTCGATTACCGGCACCGAATATCACACTGTTGAGCAGTTCCGCGATTTTTGTCGAACGGCGCCGCCGGGAGGTGCGCGAAAGGTCAGCGTAATGTCCACGCGCGACGAGCAAACCGTCTCGGGGACGGCCGTCGATCGTTCGGCCAAGGTGACCGGCAACGAAGTCGGCTCCTGCCGCAGCATCACCGGCAGCCAGTACTACACGACGGCTGATTTCGCGGGGCTGTGCAAAACACCCGGCCCTCAGAAAGTGGCCGAGATGCAGACGTTGCGCGGTCGGACCGTGACTGGCTCGGAGGTCGCTCCAAGCCCAAAATCCTCCGGTGACGAGTCATACGGGTGCGAACCCGTCACCGGCACGGACTACATTGGCACCCGCCAGTTGGCCGCGGTCTGTCCGGCGGTGCCTACTGTCTCTCCGGTCAGCAAGGTCATCGTTGACACCACGCTGAACGGCCAGACGGTCACGGGCATCGCCGCGGGACGTGCGGACCACGTCACCGGCAACGAAGCCGGCACGTGTTCGCCGATCAGCGGCACCCCATACATCGGCCAGGGCCAGTACGCCGCGTTCTGCCAGGCGCCGCAGCGTGAACGGCAGGCGGCGCGGGTTCGCGACAGCGCGGTGATTCCGGCCACGGTGGTTACCGGCGATCGGCCGGGCGCGGGCGGAATGCAAGTCACTGGCGACGAGCGTGGCGCTTGCGGGCCGATTTCGGGCACGCCCTATCTCGGGCTGGACAATATCGCGTCCGGACAATGCGCGATGAGCGATCGCTTCAGCGCGCGCGATGTGGATCAGCGTCCGCCGGCTCCCCGGGATTTCAGTATCAGCATTCCGGCGCGGCAGGCTCGCGAGGAGCGCCAAACCGAGGTCATCACCGGCAGCGGCATGGGGACTTCGCGCATTACCGGCCCGATCAACAAGGCCGACGGCCTGATTACCGGCACGCCTGAATTCCGTCACGGCGACCAGGCGCGGCGTCCGCGCGACGACGACCAGTCGCTCCCGGCCGCGCGCCGTTTGAGCGGCGAAGGCAGCCAGCAGGGCCGGCGCATTTCGGGAGACGCCTGGGACGGCAACAGCCGTGTCACCGGCACCGAAGGTTCGTCCAGCCTGGCGCGCAATCCATCGATGCGCGGACAGCCACGCGGCGCTGGCACCAGCGCCATGGCGTTTCGCAGCATCGAGCGGCCTGAAGTGCCTGTATCGGTGGTCACCGGCTCGGCCGGGAATACCCGGATCGGCGCCACAGTGACCGTCTCCGGCGGGGCGCGCGGCTGAGGATCGCGAAGATGGACACGCGCAAACGCTTTCAGGCCCTGCGACGAGAGGCCACCCCGGTTGCCAACGCCGCAGCGTCAGCGGCAGCGGTGCCTGACAATCCGGCGTGCATGATCGGCAGCGGGCAGACCTGCGAGCATGCGCTGGTCGATCGTGACCTCAATCGCCTTTTATTCGACTACGAGCGGACGGTGCGTTCGCGCTTCACTCGCATCGTCGACGTGCTCAAGCGCATCTCCACACATCAGCACGACGAGAACTTCACCGAGCGCGCGCAGCAGCTCGCACGCGAGCAACTCGGTTTCGATCTGCCGTCGCAGGTGCTGGAGGACGCATGGGTATGCGGGCTGGATTTGTCCGCCTTGCATTCGCGCTGCATCTTCAGCGGCCTCAAGTCGTGCGTCGAGAATGCTCAGGTCGAGCAGGCCGGCTGGCGTCAGCGTATGCCGCTCGATGAGAATTTTCTGCGGTCGTGCGGCTATCACACGGTGGACATCAGCCCTTGTTCGGATGGCCGCTTGCAAGGCGTCAGCCCTTATGTGCTACGCATGCTGCCTGGACCGAACGTGCGGGTGAAGGCCTATGCAGGCGCGCTGTTCGATGTCGAGGTCGATGTCTGCGATTGGGCGCAGCGCGAAGTCGAACGGCTGTCCGGCGCCATGGTCGATGGCGAGCGCCTGAACTACCTCAAGATCGCCGTCTACCATTTCAGCAGCTCGTCCCCCAACGGTCACGGTTGCGCCGCTCATGGCAGCAACGATCGCCAGGCCACGGAAGCGGCGCTGCAACGCCTGCAGAACGAGTTGCGCGTAGCCATCGATAGGACATTTGGCTCGGGCGCCGCGCCCGACGTGCTGCTCATCGGCGTGGACACGGATCTGGATGCGCTGCGCATCCACCTGCCCGACAGCTTTGGCGAGATCAACGCGCATCGCTATTTCGAGACGGCGCAGGTCTATCGCGACACCCTCGGCCTTGCGCCCGAAGCGGCACGGAAGCGCATCGCGGAGATCGTCGCCGATGCCGAGGGCATGGGCGGCTGGGGGCAGGGCAATGGCCGCATGCACGAGGGCATGCGCCGCCTGGTGCTGGCGCTTGCCGAAGCCAATCTGTCGCAGATCGAATACGTCATCAAGCATCATACCGGGCGCTACGCGACCATCGGCCACGACGAGGAATGCATTGTCGCCGGCGAAGCGGTGCGGCCGCTGCAATTGCGCAACCTGTTTTATTTCGCCCACCTCGACACGGTCGAGGAAGGCGCACCCGACATGGATGTCGGGATCGATATTTTTGCCAAGCTCAATGTCGCGCACGGTCTGCCGGTCCCGGTACTCGTCCACTTCGAGTACGATGGCCGGATCCCTGCATCACGCGAGCGGGCGATCGCACGAGGCCGGCGGGTGCGTGATGCGATCGCGGCACGCTACCCCGATCTGGCTGCAAGGGGCCTGCTCAATTGCGCAATCGCGGTGAGTGACCGTGCCGGCGACGAGTGCTGCGCCTTCGTCGCCGACGCCGCCGTCGACGATCATTGAGAGGACTTATGCGTCATGAGAATCATGCGTGTGATAACCACTCTCGTGTCGACCAATCGCATCGACGCCATGGGCCATCGCCCCTTGCTGGTCGTGCAGGAGACACCGAATGGGACGCGCAGCGTTGCGGTCGACGCCGTCGGCTGCATCCCGGGCGACTGGGTGATTTGTGTCGGATCCTCTGCGGCGCGCGATGCCGCCGGAGCCAGGGATTATCCGTCCGATCTCACGATCGTCGGCATCATCGACCACTGGAATCCGGAGGGAGCGTGATGGAAGTCTGGCGCGTGGTGGATGATCTGGTCTGTACCCGGCGTGTGCCGGGAATGAGTTCGGCTTCGCTTCGTATCCTGAAAGGCCAGAAGGGAGAAATCTCGGTGGCGACCGATCCGGTCGGAGCGCCGCCTGGCAAATGGGTGTTCACCGCCGCGGGCACGGCTGCACGTATGGCCATGCCCGATCGAACAGTGGCTACCGACCTCACCATCTGCGGCATCATCGATGGCTGGGAGGAGGGATGACGACGCGGTGAGCAAAGAGCAACAACGGCGCGTGCACAGCGGGCGTCAGAATGCAGTGACTGGCTTGAGATTCTTTTATTTCGACAACAAGGAGCGAACAAATGGCTGAAACGATGGGTATTGCCCTGGGCATGATCGAAACCCGCGGACTGGTTCCCGCGATCGAGGCGGCGGACGCGATGACCAAAGCCGCCGAAGTGCGCTTGATCTCGCGGCAATTCGTCGGCGGCGGCTACGTCACCGTGATGGTGCGCGGCGAGACCGGCGCGGTCAACGCGGCGGTGCGTGCCGGGGCTGATGCCTGCGAGCGCGTGGGCGATGGCCTGGTGGCCGCGCACATCATTGCCCGCGTGCACAGCGAGGTCGAGGGCATCCTGCCGAAGGCGCCGAGCGCTTAAGCCCGGCTTTTTTCTACTGTTAGTAACTGGAAGGACAACGACATGGCGACACACGTGAACGGTATTGCCCTGGGCATGATCGAAACGCGCGGACTGGTCCCCGCGATCGAAGCGGCCGATGCAATGACCAAGGCCTCCGAAGTGCGGCTGATCGGCCGTCAATTCGTCGGCGGCGGCTACGTCACCGTGCTGGTGCGCGGCGAGACCGGCGCAGTCAACGCGGCGGTGCGTGCCGGGGCAGACGCCTGCGAGCGTGTTGGCGACGGCTTGGTGGCCGCGCACATCATCGCTCGGGTGCACAACGAGGTCGAAGGCATCCTGCCGACCCAGCCGGATTCCAACGGCGGTGGCCGCGGCGGCCGCGACGCCGAGATCACGTCCACCCGCAGCTGATCCTGCGCGGAGCGCACCATGGTGATCGATCGGCGAATCTCGGGCCGGCCGGCGCGCGCGTTCAACTTTGAGTTGGCGGCGTGCGGCCGTGTCTCGCCCGAGCGTGCTTGCACGTCGGTCGGGACATGCCGAACTGGTGCGCCATCCGCGCGCCGGGGTGGATCAACCGGGGTGGGCCGAGCGTTTGATGGAGCGGGAAATCCTGCCCGGTATGACGCTTTGTGGCGGGTGGTGGCCTGCGGCGTGGCCGGACTGCGCGATCGCGGCCCAAGGTGAAGACCCTGCAGCGTCGGGCGAACGCGCTGAGGTATACGTGCTGGCTACGCGGCCAAGACACCGCGTCGCTGTTCGAAGATTTCTACAGGAGGCGCGAGCGCATCTCGACCACGTAACCCAGATCGAACCCGGGGTAGGACGCCGATGACTGATGATTTCCAAGGTTGGGAGCGCCGTGACAAACCGCCCACGTTGTTTCGCCGCTTCGCGTTTGCGCAGTATGCGCAGACCCGCGCCTTCCTCGATGCGCTGTCGGCGCTGTCGGAGGAGGTTCAACGCCATCCGCAGAACATCAATTTCGGCACCACCTACGTCAATGTCACGATCGGAGCGGCCGATGGTGACGTATTGAGCACCGAGGACGAACGGTTCGCCGAGCGTATCGCTGCTCTGGCCGGGCGCGGGGAGTGAGCGATGGGCAGTCCGCTGGTCATCGCGGTAATCAACCAGAAAGGCGGCGCCGGCAAGACCACTGTTGCGATGCACCTCGGCGCGGGTCTGACGCGGCGAGCCTCGTCCGTGGTTGTCGATCTGGATCCGCAAGGCTCGGCCACGCAATGGGCCGCCGCCGGGACGCAGTCCTTTCCCGCCACGGTCAAGCAATTGCGCGTAGGCGCGGGAGCGATCGATTTGCGACGGGACTTTCGCGCCTATCCCTTCGTCGTGCTGGACTGCCCGCCGGCGGTCGATAGTCGGGCGGCGGCTCTGGCGCTGCAAAGCTGCGACGTGGCGGTCATTCCGGTGCTGCCCTCGCCGGTGGATCTGTGGGCCAGCATCCGGCTGCCGCAGGACATCGATGAAGCGAGGCGGCTCAATCCGCGGCTGCGCGCCTACCTGCTGCTGAACCAGATCGAGGCGCGCAGCGCGCTGTCGGCGGCGATGCAGGAGGCGTTGGCTGAGTTCGGCCTGCCGGTCCTGCGCACTCCGGTGCGCCGCCGCGGCATCTACAAGACCGCTGCGCTCGAGGGCGTGTCGGCGTACCAGTTGGGGGCTCGCGGGCAAAGCGCCGTCGAGGAGATAGACGGCCTCATTGAGGAGATCCTTGAATGACCAGCATCAAAGACAAGCTCGCCAGCAGCGTCCGTCAGGCCAAGACCGGCGCGGAGTCTGCCTCTTCCGGCAAGGCGGAGGCCGACAACAAGGCGGAGGCAAACAAGACGCCGCGCTCGACCTCGGCCAAAAAAGCGTCCGCCACTTCCGCGCCTGCGGATTCGCTGGCGGCAGAGCCGCCTCCGAGCGTTGAGGAGTTATTTCCCGAGCGCATCTGGCCGGATTGAATAGCAGGAAGTTGATCATGCGTAACGACCTCTCCCAGCGCGGCTATCTGCCTAGACGCGACCCCGCCTTCCACACGCCCGCGGCCCCTGCCGCGTCCGGCACCAGCGCCGTGCGACCGGTCGTCGCGGATACGGCCGGATCTTCTCCGGTCGCACTCGATGCTTTTCGCGTGACCAAGGAGCCTTACTACCGCTCGGTGGCCGATGAAGTCGCGCTCTATGAGGCTGCCTATTCGGCCCGCATGCCGATGATGCTCAAAGGTCCGACGGGATGCGGCAAGACGCGCTTTGTCGAATACATGGCGTGGAAACTCGGCAAGCCGCTGGTCACCGTCGCCTGCAACGAAGATATGACTGCCAGCGATCTGGTCGGCCGTTTCCTGCTCGATGCCAACGGCACCCGCTGGCAGGACGGGCCGCTGACCATGGCTGCGCGTTTCGGCGGGATCTGCTATCTCGACGAAGTGGTCGAAGCGCGGCAGGACACCACGGTCGTGATCCACTCGCTGACCGATGCGCGTCGCATTCTGCCGCTCGAGAAAAAGGGCGAAATCGTCGAGGCGCATCCGGATTTCCAGGTGGTCATCTCATACAACCCTGGCTACCAGTCGCTGATGAAGGATTTGAAGCAGTCGACCAAGCAGCGGTTCGGCGCGCTCGACTTCAACTACCCCGAGCATGAGGTCGAGGCCGAGATCGTCGCACACGAGAGCGGCGTTGCGTTGGACGCCGCGAAAAAGCTGGTGCACATCGCGGAGCACGCGCGCAACCTCAAGGGCCATGGGCTGGATGAGGGTATCTCCACCCGCATGCTGATCTACGCCGGCTCGCTGATCACCCGCAACGTCGCGCCGCTGGCGGCATGCCGGGTGGCGCTGGTGCGCCCGATCACCGACGATCCCGATATGCGGGACGCGCTCGATTCCGCGGTGACGACGTATTTCTGAACGTCTCTGACGAGTTGAAGACGCGAGGGGAAAAAGGAAACTTGAGGTCGGCCGGGGTCAGCATCGCCAGGGCAGTCCGAATTTACACATCATGGCCATCCACCTCGACGAATTCCAGGAGATCCTCGACGAACTGCCAGGCGGTGCGCAGGAGCTGCTGCGCGCCTCCTGGAACGAGGCGGCGCGCGCTTTAAGTCCGCGCGGGCTGGACAATTATCTCAAGGGCGCGGTGGCGCTGCACCATCTTGGTCGCAGCGAGGATTTGGTAGTCAGTTTCATCCAATCCATGCCGGAGGTGGGGCGCGCGATCGGCGAGGAGGTGCTACCCGATCTGGTCAACTTCCTGCTGGGCATGGCGTCCAAGACCTCGGGGCAGGTGCTGGCGCTGATCGTCGGCACCGCGCCGCTGGTGGCGCATCGCGTGGGCGATGCCGATCTGTTTCGCCACTATCTGAAGGTGCTGGAGATCGTGGCGGCGCAGGCTCCGCGCGGCCTGCGGCCGATGCTGGAAAACCTCGACCGCCTGCTCAATCAGCTTACGCTGGGAGGCCTGCGCCGCTGGGTGCAATGGGGCGCACAGGCGTACAAAACCGATTTCGAAGGGCAGGCGGCCTATTTCGGGCTGAAGAGCGCCGACGCGCAGGCGGTGCTGCAGCAAGAGCGCAAGGGCACGCTGTTCGTCGACATCCAGAGGCGGCTCAACATCTACATGCGCGCGATCTGGGGGCGCGATTTTTTTCTGCGCCCGACCGCTGGCGATTACGAAAGCCGCGAAGGGCTCAGGCCCTACATCGAGCATTATGTCATCTACATCGCCGACGCCTATGACGACTACAAGCCCGAGGGCGATGCGACGGCGCCGGTCAGCGCTCTCGAGGTCTACCGCGCCGCCGCCAACCATTGCGCCGCGCATCTGGTGTTCACCGACAAGCCGCTGTCGATGCAGCAGCTGCTGCCGGTGCAGATGGCGCTGATCGAGCTGTTCGAGGATGCGCGAGTGGAAGAACTCGCGATCCGCAAATTCCCCGGAATGCGCGAGGCCTGGTTGGCGCTGCATCCGGTATTCGACTACTCGGTCCAGCCCGCGACCGTCGGCGAGTTGCTCGACCGCCTCGCCCGCGCACTGCTCGACCTCGAGTCGTCCGACCCGCATCCCTTTGTGCGGGAAGGCGTGGCCGCGTTTCGCGCTGAGCGCGACCTGGACAGCAATCAGGTGAGCTGGAATCTCGGCGTAGATTTATCGCACCGCCTGTTTGAACTCGACCTGCCGACCTACAACAAGCTCACCGACGGGCTCAGCGCCATCTATCGCGACGACAACCGCGCCGTCTGGTTCCTGGAGGAATACGACGAGGCGCAGGTGATGGCAGCCACCTGGGAGACCCGCCAGCAGGTGCGCAAAAAAGTCAACGTGATGGAAATGGTCAACGAGGTGGACGTCGAGTTCGCCGGCGACGATGCGCAGGAGGTGTGGGAGCTTCCGACCGAGTTCTATCTCGACCAGGAAAACGTGAGCATCAACTCGCTCGAAGGCCGTCCGCCGATCTCCGAGCCTTACCACTACCCGGAATGGGATTATCAGATTCAGCTCGAGCGGCCCAATTGGGTGACGTTGCTCGAGTATCATCCTCAGCTCGGTGAGCTGGAGGTGATCGAGGGCATCATCCTCGAGCACAAGCCGGTGATTTCGCGGCTCAAGTTCCTGATCGAGTCGATGGTGCCGCAGGGCATGCAGCGCATCCGCCATATGGAGGACGGCGACGAGATCGACATCAACGCCGCGGTGCGCGCGATGATCGACATCCGCATCGGCCAACAGCACGATCCGCGCATCATGATGCGTTACAAGCGTGCGCTGCGCGATCTGGCGGTGCTCGTTCTATTGGACATGTCCGAATCGTCCAACGAGAAGGTGCGCGGTCACGACTACACGGTGATGGACCTCACCCGTGCCGCCACGGTGTTGCTGGCCGGCGCGCTGGACCGCATCGGCGACCCGTTCGCCATTCACGGCTTTTGTTCTGACGGCCGGCACGATGTCCACTACCAGCGCTTCAAGGACTTCGACCAGCCGTATGATGATCTCGTCAAGGCGCGGCTGGCGGGGATGAAAGGGCGGCTCTCGACCCGCATGGGCGCAGCGCTGCGACATGCCGCTCACTATTTGGCGCAGCAGCCCAAGAGCAAGCGCGTCGTGTTTGTTGTCACGGACGGCGAACCTTCCGACAACGACGTGACCGATCCGCAATACCTGCGCCACGACGCCAAGGCCGCAGTCGAAGAACTCGGCCGCCAGGGCATCACGGTGTATGCGCTCTCGCTCGATCCGCATGCCGACCAGTATGTGTCACGCATCTTCGGCTTGAAAAATTTCACCGTGATCGATCAGGTCGAACGCCTGCCGGAAAAACTGCCGATGCTCTACATGAGCCTGACGCGGTGAAGGTGGGCCGAAGATGAAGATCACCCTGCGAACCTACGTGTTCATGGATGCGCTGCAGCCGCAGCTCGCGTCCTATATCGCCACATCCTCACAGGGCTTTCTGCCGGTGCCCGGCGATGCCTGCATGTGGATCGAGGTCGCTCCCGGCATGGCGGTGCACAACCTTTCGGACATCGCGCTGAAAAAAACCAATGTGCGCATGGGTGAGCAAGTCGTCGAGCGCGCCTTCGGCTCGATGGAGCTTCACTTCCGCAACCAGAGCGAGGTGCTCGCCGCTGGCGAACTGATCCTGCGGCAACTCAACACCACCATGGATTCGCGGCTGCGCTGCAAGGTGGCGTGGAACGAGATCATCCGCGCCATCACCCCTGACCACGCCACGCTGATCAATCGTCAATTGCGCAAGGGCTCGATGATCCTGCCCGGTAAAAGCATGTTCATCCTGGAGGTCGAGCCGGCGGGTTATATCATGTATGCCGCCAATGAGGCCGAGAAGGCCGCCCACATCACGCTGGTGGACGTCAAGGCCTTCGGTTCTTTCGGCCGCCTGACCATGATGGGTAATGAGGCCGAGGCCGAGGAAGCCCAGCGCGCAGCGGTGGCAGCGATTGAGCGCTTGAACCAGCGCGCCGTACCGCACGCGTGAGCCCCATGGAAATCGACTCTATCGCAAAAAAACTGCTGTTTTCCACCGTGCGAGTGGATACCGAACTCGAGGACGGCAGCTCCGGCTCGGGCACGGCCTTCATCCTCAGCCACACTCACCCCCGGGGCAGCACACCGTTTATCGTCACCAACCGTCATTTGGTCGAAGGCGTGCGCCGCGGCGGCTTGGTATTCACCCAGCTAAGAGAGGGCAAGCCGGCATTCGGCGAGCGCTTTCAGCTCAATATCGACGACTTCCCTGCGGCCTGGTTCGTCCATCCCGATCCCGAGGTCGATCTGGCTATCGTGCCGCTGCGACCGCTCGAGCGTGCGGCGCGCGATCTTGGCGTGCAGTTATATTACCACGCAATCGACAGCGAGCGCATTCCCGATGTGGCAACGGTGCGGGGCTTCGATGCGCTCGAGGATGTGCTGTTTGTCGGCTATCCCAGCGGGGTGTGGGATCAGGTCAACCTCATGCCTATCCTGCGCCGCGGCACCACGGCCACGCCGCTGGAACTCGACTTTGAGGGACACAAGCAATTTCTGATCGACGCCGCGGTATATCCCGGATCGAGCGGCAGCCCGGTATTCGTGATGCGCGACGATCCGCTGCGCCCGCGCGGCGACTCGGCGCGTACCATCTGGTTCGCCGGGGTGGTGGCGGCAGTGTTCTTCCGCGAAGAGGCCAACCAGCTCGTGCCTGGGCCGGTCCCGGCGCAGACTCAGGCGCAGTCCATCGGCGCGGAAATGATCGACCTCGGCCTCGTGATCAAGTCCGAATCTGTACGTGAACTCATCGACGCATACGTACACAAATGGCTGTCTGACTGAAGACGCCCACGCCGCGACTACGACGTCGGACATGAATGCACTGGATGGTGGTGGTTGCGTATTTCGCAAAAGCGGGACAGCAGTTTCGCCACTGAAGGATAATCCCTTCCCCATCGAGGTGCGAGATCGATGTAAGACCTGTCGAGCACACGGATGGCACCGACCTCGATGACGGATTTAATGACGCGCAGGCTGTGCCAAGTCGAGTGCGTGACCCCTGTCCCATGTCGGCCGGCACCAACTGGTCGCTCTTGCGCAGCTGCTCGATCGCCTGTGCAAGAAGTGCCGTTAGATAGGCTATCGGGGCGAGTAGGATATATAAGGTCCTATTGTAGATAGAATAAACAAATCAAATTTTTCCTTATTCATTTTTCTTCCTATGACGTTATGGCCAGCCGCCGCCGGTCAGCCGCGGCGGTTGGCGGGCACCTGACGCTTTCGCATCGCGAGCTGCGCCTTCACTGATGGCAAGGATCGCGGTTCTGGTGGCGCCGCCGTCTTCCCCGGGATTTCGTCATGCTCGCGCTACTGCAGCAGGGTCTCGCGGCTGTGGTGCTCGCGTTATGACTTTCGATCGGAGGAGGGTTATGGTGGATGCACTGAACCTCGGACGGCGTCTGCGGGTGCGCTCGACCGCCTACGTGGCGGGTGAGCCGGTGCCGTTTTCCTGGCCACTGCGAACTTTCATTAGCCGCAATCCGCTCTACGGCCTCGAGGATATGCCCTTCGAGCAGGCGGTGCGGCGCGGCGCGGAGCTGTTCCATGCGCGCATGTTCCTGCCGCGCGGCAACTACCAGCACTGGCAGCGCGAGGGCAAGGTGCGGCAGGACACCCTCACCG
>Ga0209963_1001144_pt1 | contig 16957 bp, 14 predicted proteins | sample ThiBio_1000_biof_2_FD_183957 | JGI IMG/M metagenome (GOLD analysis project Ga0209963, IMG submission 183957) | Wastewater bioreactor microbial communities from Cape Town, South Africa - Thiocy_cont_1000_biof (SPAdes) | ecosystem: Engineered > Bioreactor > Thiocyanate-remediating >...
TCGGATGCCGAGGCCGCGGATCTCGATCAAGCCTGCGAGTCGGGTGGCGGGGCGCGCCCACAGCCGGCCCTGCCGGGCCTCAAGATAAATCCGATCGTCGCCAACCAGAACGGCCCTGGGAATCTGATTGCTGCGCCCGGCCAAAATCAATTCGAAGGCGAGCCGGCTTTTACCAGAGCCCGAAGGGCCGCGGAGCAGGACGGCCTCCTGCCCGATTAGAACAGCGGATGCGTGGACGCTTGGAGCGTCCGCCGGGTTTTCACGAGGATCAGCAGGTGGCGCCGTCATGCCGTCGGTAACCGCACGACGAAGCGGGCGCCGGCAACTGTAGGCTGGTCATCCTCGTCGACGGGACCCTTGCGGTTTTCGGCCCAAACGCGGCCGCGATGGGCTTCGATGATCTGTTTCGAGATCGAAAGGCCGAGCCCGGAGTTCTGGCCGAAGCCCTGATGCGGCCGGTCGGTATAAAAGCGCTCGAAGATACGTTCGAGCGCATCGTCGCGAATGCCGGGGCCATTGTCGTCGACAACGATTTCGATTTCGGATTTGACTCGGCGACAGGTGACGTGAACCTTGCTGCCGGGCTGCGAGAACGATTGCGCGTTCACCACCAGATTGGAGATCACCTGTCCGAGCCGCGAGTCGTGCCCGGGAACGGAGAAGGTATCAGAGGGCCCCCCCTCGAACCGGGTCTCGACGCCGATGTCGTGGCCAAGCCGCGTCTCGTTGGCGACCGATGTGAGTGTGGTGAGCAAGCGCCGCAACTCCACAGGTGCCACGTCCTGACGTTGCAGCTCGGCATCGAGCCGGCTCGCATCGGAAATGTCGGAGATCAGACGATCGAGCCGGCGCACGTCGTGTTCGATCACTTCGAGCAGACGGGCGCGGCTGGTGTCGGTCTTGGCGAGCGGTAATGTTTCCACCGCCGAACGCAGCGACGTCAGCGGATTTTTCAATTCATGCGCGACGTCGGCGGCGAACATCTCGATCGCCTCGATGCGGTTGTAGAGCGCTTCCGTCATGTCGCGCAGCGCGCCGGACAGATGGCCGATCTCGTCGCGGCGGCGGGTGAAGTCGGGAATCTCCACTCGGGTCTTGATGCGATGGCGCACGCGCTCCGCGCTGGCCGCAAGCCGGCGCACTGGGCCTGCAATGGTGCTGGCGAGCAACAGCGACAGCACGATCATCACCATCATGGCGACGCCGAACACCTTCAGGATCGCCAGTCGTTCCGCCGTCACCATCTGGTCGATATCGTCGCCCTGCGTCGACAGCATCAGCGCGCCGTGGATGGCACGGAAACGTTGTACCGGCACCGCGACCGAAACGATGATCTCGCCACGGTCGTTGATGCGCACCATGCTGGACTTGTCGCCCTTGAGCGACTCCGCGACTTCTTCGTAGCCCTTGCCGTTCTCCGGTCCCAACTCGCGATAAAGCGGAAGATCGCCGCGATTGAGCCAGGTGCGGACCGCGATCATCGCGCGCTCCATCAGGCCGGGCTTCTCGTTCGCGGGGGGCGATAGCTCGAACCGCATGACGTCGCCGCGGCCATACAGGCTGCGGCTGTCGAGGATCAGCACGCCGTCGCGATCGTATATGCGCGCGCGGGTCTTGGTCGGTGAGATCAGCCGGCGCAGCACCGGTGCGACGCGCTCCGGATTGATCGGAAAATCCAGCGTCGCGAGTTCGTCGGGCGCGGCATAGGTTTCGCCGGGCTTGAGATCGAGCAGTCGATCCGGATCGATGGTGATGGTGTTGGTTTCCACCGTCGCCGAGGCGGCAATCGCGCCGGCGATGATCTCGCCCTGTACCAGAAGGCTCTGCGCGCGGGCGTCGATCAGGCCGGCGCGGAATTGCGACAGGTAGAGAATGCTGGCGACCAGCGCGATCAGGCCCGCCAGATTGAGCGAGACGATCCGCCGCGTCAGGCTGGAAAAGCTGACGGTGAAGAAGAATTGCCCGGCGCGTTGCAGCCAGTCCAGCGGTCGCCGCCAGACCGGGGTCGTGTCCGGGACGGCGATGGAGGAAGCTCCGGCCGCCGAGACGACGTCGTCAATGGTCTCTCGATCAGGCTGTATGCGATCCAGCAATGGCTAAACCCGCCCGGTTGTTTCGGTTCTGCGCCGCATCACCTACCATAGACGATGGCAGTGGGCTCGTCAGGTCACAAAGCGCAACACCGTGCGCGACCAGCGGGCTCGCGCACGGTGTCTCTCAGGCGCTTCGGTCAGGTTTCCTTGAAGCGATAGCCGACGCCGTACAGGGTTTCGATCATCTCGAAATCGTCGTCGACCACCTTGAATTTCTTGCGCAGCCGCTTGATGTGGCTGTCGATGGTGCGATCGTCGACATAGACCTGATCGTCGTAAGCCGCGTCCATCAGCGCGTTGCGGCTTTTCACCACGCCCGGTCGCGTCGCCAGCGCCTGAAGGATCAGGAATTCGGTGACGGTCAAGGTCACCGGCTCGTTCTTCCAGGTGCAGGTGTGGCGTTCGGGATCCATCCGCAGCAGACCGCGATCCAGCGCCTTGGCGTCGGGTTCTTTCGGTGCGGCCGCCGGGTCCTTCGGGGCGGAGCGGCGCAGCACCGCCTTGACGCGCTCCACCAGCAGCCGTTGCGAGAACGGCTTCCGGATGAAATCGTCGGCGCCCATCTTGAGCCCGAACAATTCGTCGATCTCCTCGTCCTTCGAGGTCAGGAAGATCACCGGCAGGTCCGACTTCTGCCGCAGACGGCGTAGCGTCTCCATGCCGTCCATGCGCGGCATCTTGATATCCAGCACCGCAAGGTCGGGCGGGCTGGTGCGGAAGCCGTCCAGCGCCGACGCGCCGTCGGTGTAGGTCATGATGCGATAGCCCTCGGCTTCCAACGCAATCGCGACCGAGGTGAGAATGTTGCGGTCGTCATCGACCAGAGCAATTGTGGGCATGAGCCTACTTTCCGAAGCGGAGTGCTTTGTATGCGACCTGTTCGATACCACGGCCACCAGAAGGCCGTATCAGACGGTCATGAGAACGTTGCCAACGAGCAATGCAAGCTGGGCTGAAGTGTGGCCGAGTTCCAAACGTTCAAAACGGCGGCGAGTTCCCGCTATTGCCGTCAAAGGGGCTATATAACGGTCGAAATTGTGGAGAAAAGGCCTGAAAGTGGAAAATCGTGAGATTTAACAATGCGCCCTGATCCGGAATTCGACCCCCAAGCCCTGACCAGGAGCCTTCTGCGGCGGCGTCGGCAAGGGGCTCTGGCCACTTTGATGGCGGAGGGTGGCGCCCCTTATTGTTCGCTGGTCAATGTCGCGAGCGACGTCGATGGCGCGCCGATTCTGCTGATTTCCCGTCTCGCCGTGCATACCCGCAACATCCTGGCGGACCCTCGGGTGTCGCTGATGCTGGACGAACGGGCCGCGGGCGACCCGTTGGAGGGCGCGCGGATCATGGTGGCGGGTGCGGCACAGGAGGGGACCGAAGACGCGTTGCCGGGCCTGCGTCGGAGGTACCTAAATGCCCATCCTGATGCGGAAAACTTCGCCGATTTTCCCGACTTCGGGTTTTTCCGGGTCCGGATCGATGGCGTCCATCTGGTCGCCGGGTTCGGGCGTATTGTCGATCTAATGCCCGATCGCGTTCTCACCGATATGACCGACTGTTCGGCCCTGATCGAGGCGGAACCGGACATCATCGCGCACATGAATGCCGAACATTTGGACGCGATGAAACTTTATGCAACGAGGCTGGCTGGGACCTCTCCGGACGACGGAATTTGGCGCTGCACCGGCTGCGACCCGGATGGAATCGACCTCGCGAACGGCCTAGAGGTGGTGCGAATTACCTTTCCGGCGCGGGTACGCGATCCGATGGCTTTACGTGCAATCCTGCGCAGGCTCGCGGACGAGGCCCGAGGGCGCGACCATTAAGGCGAGCTATCCTTTATAGGCGCCATCAAGTTTCCCCTGCGACTGGGGATCGGCTTGGCAAGGTGGGCGTTCGTGAGTATTAGATCGCAGACCTTGGCCTGGACGGGACGGTCTCCGCGTCGACAGATGCGTTTGGATGACCGCGCAAGTTCGGCGACGGATTTCGAGGAGGAGTTTGCGTGAAAGAACTGGGTGTACGTAACGGCGCCTTCGGTGCCGACAAATTCGGCTTAAAAAATCTCAAAGAGGTGCGGTGGAATCTCGGAGCGCCGCAGCTTTACGAATACTCGCTGCAAGCTGGCGAGGCCGAAGTTACCGCCGATGGCGCGCTGTGCGCCGAAACCGGAATTTTCACCGGACGCAGCCCGAAGGACAAGTTCACCGTCCGCGACGCCACCACCGACAAGACTATGTGGTGGGAGGGCAACCAGTCGATCACCTCCGATCAATTCCAGGCTCTCTACGAAGATTTCCTCAAGCATGCCGAAGGCAAGTCGCTGTTCGCGCAGGATCTCTACGGCGGCGCCGATCCGGCATTCCAGATCAAGACCCGCGTTTACACCGAACTGGCCTGGCACTCACTGTTCATCCGCACCCTGCTGCGCCGTCCGGAAGCCGCCGAACTCGCATCGTTCGTCCCCGAATTGACGATGATCGATCTGCCCAGCTTCAAAGCCGATCCGAAACGCCATGGTGTGCGTTCCGAAAATGTCGTGGCCATTGATTTCGCCCGCAAGATCGTCCTGATCGGCGGGTCTTATTATGCCGGCGAGATGAAGAAGTCGGTCTTCACCACGCTCAACTACTATCTGCCCGAGAAGGGCGTGATGCCGATGCACTGCTCGGCCAATGTCGGCCCGAACGGTGACACCGCGATCTTCTTCGGCCTGTCCGGCACCGGAAAGACCACGCTCTCCGCCGATCCGAAGCGCACCTTGATCGGCGATGATGAGCACGGCTGGGGCAAGGACGGCGTCTTCAATTTCGAAGGCGGCTGCTACGCCAAATGCATCAAGCTCTCCGCCGAGGCCGAGCCGGAGATCTTCGCCGCCAGCACCCGCTTCGGCACCATCCTCGAGAACGTCGTTCTCGATCCGGTGACCCGTGTAGCCGACTTTGATGACGGCTCGAAGACGGAGAACACCCGTTCGGCCTATCCGCTCGATTTCATTCCCAACGCCTCGCATACCGGCCGCGCGCCGCAGCCGAAGAACCTGGTGATGCTTGCCGCCGATGCTTTCGGCGTGCTGCCGCCGATCGCCAAGCTGACGCCGGCGCAGGCGATGTATCACTTCCTCTCCGGCTATACCGCGAAGGTCGCGGGTACCGAGCGTGGCCTCGGCAACGAGCCGAAGCCGGAATTCTCGGCCTGCTTCGGTTCGCCGTTCCTGCCGCGCCATCCGGCCGAATACGGCAACCTGCTGCGCGACCTGATCGCCAAGCACAATGTCGATTGCTGGCTGGTCAACACCGGCTGGACCGGTGGCAAGTACGGCGTCGGCAGCCGCATGCCGATCAAGGTAACCCGCGCGCTGCTCACTGCTGCGCTCGACGGTTCGCTGCGCAACGTCGAATTCCGCACCGACAAGTATTTCGGCTTCGCGGTGCCGACCGCGCTGCCGGGCGTGCCGAGCGAAATCCTCGATCCGGTCAACACCTGGAAAGACAAGGCCGAGTTCGACAAGACCGCGCGCAACCTCGTCGCGATGTTCCAGAAGAACTTTGCCGAGTTCGAAAGCCACGTTGACGCCGACGTGTTGGCGGCCGCGCCGGAGGTCAAGCTCGCGGCGGAGTAATCGCGCGAGAACATCTTCGATACTTTGCGAAAGCCTGGCGCTGGGACATCAGCGCCGGGCTTTTGTTTTGCCTTTATGTGTTCAGCGATGCGCGTACTGCAGCATCATATCATGCCTTGAAGTAGGTGATCTGCTGCGTCGTCGCCAGCAGCTTGCCGCTCGGCGACCACAGCGCGCCGGTCTGATCGCCATAGCTTTTGTGAAAGACGCTGGCATCGGCGACCGCGAGGACATGGCTCGCATCCTCGGCGATCAGATCCTCGGCGTCGGCGTGGAAATAGGTGGTGAGCGAGACCGTGCCGAACGGCACCAGTTCGTTGCGGACGTGGAAAATGCGGGCGAAGAATGCATCGGACATGGACACCAGCGACAACGCATCGAGACGGCGCGGCACCGTGTCGCCGATCCATAGCTTGGAGAACGGACTCGCCCACTTGTCGTGCGTGGCGACACCAAGCAGCGGTTGCCCTTCGACGAAACGGAAGTCGTATTGATGAACCCACGTCATCTTGAGCCCGCTCTTGGGATAGCGTTTGGTTTCTTCGAACGGCGTCGCCTCGGGTTGCGACAGGGGACGATGCGACCAGGACGGCCGCCGCACCGCGAACACCGCGGTCGCGAAAGCGGCCGTCTCGCCGCCCTGCTGCGTGAGTTCGACCGACCAGTGCTGGGTCGAGCGGTTGGCCTTGATCAGCCGCACGTCGAGATCAAACGGCCCTTCCGCGATCGGTGCGCAATAGTTTACCGTCAGCGCCAGCGGATCGCCCTCGCGCTGCGAATGCTCGACGATGGCGCGCAGCATGGTCGCGGCGGTGATGCCGCCGAAGGGGCCGATAAAGGCCCAGTAGTCCTCGCTGGTGCGGCCGCTCCACTGGCTGTCGCCGGCGCTGACGCGCGTGGCTTTATCGAACACGTGTTCGGTGGTCTCGAGCAGGCTGGTCATGGAGGGCTCCGGCTATAGCGTTTTCGAGCGAAGTGGATACCGGTTCGCGTCAAGAAAACGCGTCAACGACTTTGGTGGCAAGACAAGGCGGAGCAGGATCGGACGGCACTCCACGCCAAAGGGAATGGCGCAACCGGCGGCGGAATTCAATGACGTTGCAGGTTATTGGCCTGTGCGCACCTGTCACGTCGCCGGATCAATCCCAGGCTGGCGCGAAGGCGGGGTTCACATAGCGGAGGTCTTTCGGCAGAGCTGCAATGGCGCGGCGGTCGTCGGCGTCGAGGGAGAGTTGCAGCGCTGCCAGATTGGCGGCCTGTCGTTCCGGATGGCGGGCTTTCGGAATAGCGGCGACGCCCGTCTGATCGAGCAGCCACTTCAAAGCCACTTGCGCCGGCGTTGCCTGATGCTTGCGTGCGATGGCGAGTAGTTCGGGGCGCTCCGCCAACTGTCCCTTGGCAAGCGGGCAATAGGCGACCAGCGGAATCGATTTCGATTGCAGATAGTTCAGCACCGGACTTTGATCGAGCAGCACATGATACTCGACCTGATTGCAGGCAATCGGCGCGCGAATGTCTTCTACGGCCTGCCGTAGCAGCAGCAGCGTGAAGTTGGCGACACCGATGGCGCGGGTCCGGCCCTCCTCGCGTAATCGCATCAGCGTTTCGAAAATCTCGGCCAGGTTCATCGCGGGTGCCGGCCAGTGCACCAGATAGAGATCGACGTGATCGAGACCAAGCCGCGCGAGGCTGGCATCGAACGCGCGGCGGATTCCGTCGCGGGTCAGATGATCGTGCCAGACCTTCGTGGTGAGATGGATGTCCTCACGCTTGATGCCAGAAGCGGCTATCGCAGCACCGACGGCCTGCTCGTTGCCGTACATCTCGGCGGTATCGATGTGGCGATATCCCAACGCAAGGGCGCTTTCGACCGCGCTCTGACACTCGGCGCCTTGCATGGCAAAAGTGCCGAAACCGAGGGCGGGAAGGTGAATGCCTTGAGTTGCGAAGGTCTGCATCGATAAGCCTCTCATTCATAACGGGCGCAGTCGGCCACAAGCAGCCTCACCGAGGATGCTCGCTCTGCATAGCGTGAATGGCAAAGTGAGGAAATTGTAGTCCGGATCGCTGGCGCAGCGATAGAGGTGTTATCCGTGGCCGCGTTGATTGCGTTCGGGCTGCGACGGCGCCGCAATCACCGGGACGTCCCAGATATCCTCGGCATATTCGCGGATGGTGCGATCCGAGGAGAACCACGCCATGCGCGCGGTGTTCAGGATGCTGGCGCGGGTCCAGGCCGAGCCCGCGCGCCAGCGGCTGTCGATTGCGCGCTGGGCGTCGTAATAGGCGTCGAAATCCGCGCTGACCATGTAGTGGTCGATGTGGCGCAAGGCATGGCCGATGCTGTGGAAGCGCGCCGGATCGTCCGGCGAGAACGCACCGGATTCGATGGCATGGATCGCGCGTGCCAGCCGCTCCGAGCGCGCGATAACGTCGCTCGCATCGAGCCCATGCGCGCGTCGCGTCATCACTTCCTCGGCGGTCATGCCGAAGATCGCGATGTTCTCGGCGCCGACGTGATCGCGGATTTCGATGTTGGCGCCGTCGAGCGTGCCGATGGTCAGCGCGCCGTTGAGCGCGAGTTTCATATTGCCGGTGCCGGACGCTTCCATGCCGGCCGTCGAAATCTGCTCGGAGAGATCGGCGGCGGGAATGATGACCTCGGCAAGGCTCACATTGTAGTCGGGCACGAACGCGATCTTGAGCCGATTGCCAATGGCGGGATCGTTGTTGACGACACGCGCGACGTCGTTGATCAGCTTGATGATCAGCTTGGCGTAGCGATAGCTCGCGGCGGCTTTGCCGGCGAAAATCTTCACGCGCGGCACCCAGTCGCGCTGCGGTTCGTCGCGCATCGCCTGATAGAGCGCGACGGCTTCAAGGATGTTGAGAAGCTGGCGCTTGTATTCGTGAATGCGCTTGATCTGCACGTCGAACAACGCATCCGCTTCCGTCTCGATGCCGAGCCGCTCGTGGATCAGTTTCGCCAAGGTTCTCTTGTTGTGGAGCTTGACGCGGCTGAATCTCTTCTGAAACGCAGCATCCCCCGCATAGCGTTCAAGTTGCGTCAGCCGGGTGGGATCGTCGAGCAGGGCGTCACCGCAGACCTCGCGTAAGAGATCGGTCAAGCCGGGATTGGCCAGCATCAGCCAGCGGCGGAAAGTGATGCCGTTGGTTTTGTTGGTGATACGGTCGGGATAAAGCCGATGCAGATCGTGGAACACCGTTTCCTTCATCAGCTCCGAATGCATCGCCGAGACGCCGTTGATGCGATGCGACCCGACGAACGCCAGATAACCCATACGGACCCTGCGGCCGGCTTTCTCGTCGATGATCGAGACCGAAGCGAGAAAGTCGTTATCATCCGGTCGGAGAGCGCCGGCGCGATCGAGGTGCGTGGTGTTGATGCGATAGATGATGTCGAGATGGCGCGGCAGCATCCGCTCGAACAGTTCGATCGACCACACCTCGAGCGCTTCGGGCAGCAGGGTGTGGTTGGTGTAAGACAACGTTTTCGTCGTGATCTGCCATGCGGTGTCCCAGCCGACAGCATGATGATCGACAAGGATGCGCATCAGCTCGGCGACCGCAAGGCTCGGATGCGTATCATTTAACTGGACGGCGGCTTTGGAGGCCAGCGCGTTCAATGAGCCGTCGGCCTGCAGGTGACGGTTGACCAGATCCTGCAACGAGGCCGAAACGAAGAAATATTCCTGCCGCAGCCGCAGTTCGCGCCCGGCAACGGTCTCGTCGTTCGGGTAGAGGAATTTGCAGATCGCTTCCGCACGCGCCTGCATCGACATCGCGCCGAGATGGTCGCCGGTGTTGAACACGTCGAGCCGCAACGGATCTGGCGCGCGCGCCGACCACAGCCGCAATGCATTCACATGCGCGCCGCGCCAGCCAACAATGGGCGTATCGAAGGCCACAGCCTGCACCGTCTCGGCAGGGTGCCAGATGTAGCGCTCGCGTCCTTTGTCATCCACGACCCGCTCGACATGGCCGCCGAAATGCACGTCGTAGACCAGTTCGCGCCTTGGAAATTCCCAAGGGTTGCCGAACGACAGCCATTCGTCCGGATATTCCTGCTGGCGGCCATCGGCGATGATCTGGCGGAACAGGCCGAAGTCGTAGCGAATGCCATAGCCGATAGCGGGAACGGCGAGCGTCGCCATGCTTTCCATGAAGCACGCGGCGAGCCGGCCGAGGCCGCCGTTGCCGAGGGCTGCATCCGGCTCGCACTTGCGCAATTCATCGAGATCGACACCGAGGTCGCCCAATGCCGCCGCGAATAGCGGCAGCAGGCCCATGTTGTTGAGCGCATCGGTAAACAGGCGGCCGATCAGAAATTCGAGCGAGAGGTAATAAACCCGTTTGCGCCCGGCGTCGTAATTGTCCTTCTCGTCCAACAGCCAGCGATGAACGATGCGGTCACGCAAGGCGAGCGCGGCGGCTTTGTACCAGTCATGCGCCGTTGCGATACCGGCATCCTTGCCGATCGCCAGTGTCAGCTTGCCGAGGATTGCGCTCTTGATGTCCGCAAGCGCCAACTCGTCGATCGGCTCGCGAGATTGCGGAACATGGTCTGCGGAGGCGTCATGCGGCAAATGATCAATCCTGAATGATTGCGGACAGGATCATAGCCCCATCACGCAGGGCCGAAAACCCGCTGAAATGCCTTGTCACGATGATGCGAACAATTCGACCTATTAATGATCGGCAACGTTCCGGATCACCATCCGCGAGAGTTGGACGACAAGTCCGCGGAGCCGGTCGTTCTCTTCAAGCACGGCGTCGATATCGATGCTGTCATCGTGACGCGAAACCTTGGAGCGCTTGATCTCGTTTGCGCGCTGGGGTGAGGACGTGGTTGTCATCGTGGGCCTCTCTGCAGCGGAACTCATCGACATCATCGAATTGTGCTGACTCGGCGATCAAAACTATGACCGGTGTAAGGAGAAATTGGGATCGGGGAACCGCGTACTTGCTGCGCAGCATGGAACCAGCAAGCGTTTATCAATGCATTCCGCACTGAAGGCCGCGTTTGCCCACCGATAACTGAACGTCGCCGGGAGAGTTCCGAACGCTCACCCTTATCGCCCCTAACTTTGTATTTCCTTCAGCTCTGGAACAAATTAAGAACAAAATAATAAGCTATTGATATATCATTGTGATTCGGTGTTGTGGCTGCACAACATCTAGGGTCTGTCATACCGTTGAGGGCTATATGTCCACGATTGCCAGTCATCAGTTCGCGCTCACGCGCATCGCGGATTTCGCGCGCTCGCTGTCGCGGTTGCATCAGATGTCGCGTCGGCATCCGGTGGACGACGATCAGATCGACCGTGCGTTCAACGCCGTGTGCATGTCGATATGGGGTTACACAACCGACGATTTCAGCGACGATCTCTTGTCGCTTGAGGATCACGCCTGGCTCGATACGCTGGACGAAGCCCATGCGCGCATCTTCGCCGCCGAGCATGGCTATGATCTGGTCGATGACAACGGCATGCTGGCGGATTGGTGGGGTTACTGCTGGATGATCCTCGCCGAAAAGCGCGGCCTGCTGACGCCGGAGAACAGAACAGCAGCCCGCGCCGCGATCGAGGAGAAGTATCTCGCGGCCCCGAACGTCATCGGCGTCATCGTCGGCCGCTGACGCCGATTGAATTGAGCGGAATGGAAGCCGTCACCGTGAGGAGGCCGCTTCTTTAGCGTCCCTCGAAGGACGACGGTGGAATCCGAAGCATCCTCCTTCGAGGCGCGCAAGGGCGCGCATCTCAGGATGACGTCGGCGCATCACTCCAAGCTCTACAGGAATGCCTTTAATTGACGACGGTGCGTTTCGCCTTCGGCGTCGTTGTTGCTTGAACATTGTCAGACGCTGTCGCTGCCGCAGATGTGTTTGCCTCGCTCAGCACGTCAGCGCTGGCGGGGGCGACTTTCATCTCGCCGAGCTTGGCGCGCACGCTTGCAGTGAGTCCCGGATAGTTGGCGACCGCTGCGAAGTCCGGGGCTTGATCGGCGCCGAGCCGGACGCCGGTATAGGCGACCAGGCCGTCTGCAGTCGCGACCACATCGCCGGATCGCAGCGACGGGTCTTGCGAGAGATCGACCTGCGCAAGGCCGGCGGGATCGCGTCCATTGCAGGTGCAATCGGCTTTCAGCGCCTTGCGATAGGCGAATGCATTCGCGCTGTCGGCATAGCGTTCGCCGTTGCTGGCGACCGCGCCGTCGATGGTGCTGCCGGAATAGATCTTGGTTTGCGCGGCCGGGCAGAACGCCTGGCACATCCGCGCCGGCGTTGTGCCGCTCTTGACCGAGAGCGGAAAATATTTGCCGTCGCAGGTTCGCACGCAGAACGTGCCGCCGCGTCCGCCCGACGAGGTGGCGACGGGGCGCGGCGGTGCGGCACTCGGCTGCTGGTTCAGCCCGAACGGATCGGCGAAGAAGTTGGCCGCGCTGGATGGTGCGGATTTCTGTTGCGGCTTCGCGGCGTCGCCGAACAGGAAATCGAACAGGCCCTGGGCGGATGCCGACGGCACAACGGCGGAGGACGCCATCGCCACCACGGCGGCGGCAAGGATGGTGCGGCCGCGTCGGGTCATTGAACGCAAGTCTGTACGCATCAAGTGTGTACGCAACGCGAACTCCAGCCGTCAGCGCAGCGCGGGTCGCGCTACTTTGTCTGGCGGGAACTTTATCGCGGGATGGTAAACGAGATATGAGCGCCGGTCAGATGCCGACCAGCGACAGCACGATGAATATCGGCAGCAGCACCGCGAGCGACCACAGCATGTAGCCGAAGAAGCTCGGCATTTTGATGCCGCGCTCGGTGGCGATGGCGTAGACCATGAAGTTCGGCGCGTTGCCGATGTAGGTCATCGCCCCCATGAACACCGCGCCGAGCGAGATCGCGGCAAGCACATGTGACAGGTCGGTCATCAGGTGAGCGGCATCGCCGCCGGCCATCTGGAAGAACACCAGATAGGTCGGCGCGTTGTCGAGGAACGACGAGAGAATGCCGGTCAGCCAGAAATAGGCCACAGGGTTCGGCGTGCCGTCGCCCCGCGTCACCATGCTCAGCACGGAGCTGAAGGCGCCCTGCGGTCCGGCTTGCAGCATCGCCATCACCGGCACGATGCAGATGAAAATGCCGGCGAACAGGATCGCGACTTCCTTGATCGGCCCCCAACTGAAGCCATTGGCGGTGCGGTCTTCCTTGCGGGTCAGCGCGATGGAGGCGATGGCGACCAGTACGAAGATGGCGTCACGCGCGAGGTCTTGCAGTTCGAGATGCACGTCCGCAATGGTGAAGGTGACGCCGGGCCGCCATTGCGCGCTCATCAGGATGGCGCCGATGATGACCGCGATCAGCACGAAATTGATAAGACCATGCAGCTTCAGCGGCCGGTCGGGCGTCGGATCGCTGCGGCGCGGCCGTCCCTCGCGGCGACGGACAAAGATGTCGATGACGACGAACACCGCCAGCACCACGGCGCTCACCACAAGCGTTTCAGGCCAGAGGTGCTGCGCGGTCCAGAAGAAGCCAACGCCTTTGAGGAAGCCGATGAACAACGGCGGATCGCCGAGCGGCGTCAGCGAACCTCCGATATTGCAGACCAGGAAGATGAAGAACACGAAGACATGGGCGTTGTACTTGCGGTCGTCATTGGCGCGGATCAGCGGCCGGATCAGGATCATCGCCGCGCCGGTGGTGCCGACGAGGCTTGCGATGGCGGTGCCGATGGCAAGTAACGCGGTGTTGGTGAAGACGCTGTCGTGCAGGTTGCCTTCGAGATAGATGCCGCCGGCGACTGTGAACAGCGCCAGCAGCAGCAGGATGAACGGCATGTATTCGAGCAGCGCGGTATGCGCCAGCGTCGTCGTCACCGTATGCAGATCGGTCGTGAGCAATAGCGGGATGACGACGAGCGCCGACCAGAAGGCAGTGAACTTACCGAGGTGATGTTCCCAGACGTGCGGATAGAACACCGGCCCGGTGGCGATGCAGAGCAGGATGCCAATGAACGGCAGTGCCCACAGCCAGTTCAGCTTGGTGCCGTCCAGCCCTTCAGCGGCCAGCGCCGGTTCCGGCCACGCGGCGAGGGCCAGAAGTGCGACGAGCGCGAGCGGGGCGTGCGGACGAAACTTCAAGGTCATTGAGAGGAGCTACCGGGCATTGATCGCCGAGACAATGAGGCGATCGGTCGCCTCTATCTATTGAGGAATTCGGAGGCCTTGAACAGTGAACGAAAGGCGAGGCCGGCTTCGGCGAAGGCGGTTTCCGCGCCTTCGTCGCGATCGACCATGGTGAACACCAGCGCGATCTCCGCGCCGGCGTCGCGCACCGCCTCCACCGCCTTGATGGCAGAGCCGCCGGTGGTGGTGACGTCCTCGACGATCACGACGCGCTTGCCGCGCAGGCTTTCGCCCTCGGCGAGACCTTCGACCGCCAGCCGTGCGCCATGTTCCTTGGGCTTCTTGCGGACGAAGAAGGCGGCGATCGGCGCCTTCTTCAGCCAGGACAATTGCGCGATGGCGCCGGCCAGCGGCACCGCGCCCATTTCGAGGCCGCCGACGTAATCGAGCTTGTCGTCCTTCAGGGCCTCGAAGGTCAATTCCGCCAGGAGCGCCGCACCCTCGGGGTCGAGCATGGTCGGTTTCAGATTGAAATAGAAATCGCTTTTTCGCCCCGATGCCAGGGTGATTTCGCCGCGCCCGAAGGAACGGGTGAAGATGATGTCGGCAAGGCGGGCACGCGAGGCGGAATTGGACACGGCAGAAACTTTCAGGTCGGAGGGATCGCCGGGACCCTAACGGCCATGGCCCCGCCTTTCCAGTGTGGATGGCGCTTCGTCAACAGCGCATCCGGGCGGACCCGGATGCCAAACTTGCCGGACTATCCGCCGCGTACCGGTCCCATCAGGGTATCCGGCAGCCAGGTCGCGATTTCCGGGAAGATGCAGAGGATCACGATCGCCAGCATCATGCACAGCACGTAGGGGATGGTGCCGTACATGATCTTGGTCACCGGCACGTCGGGGGCGATCGAGTTGACGATGTAGAGGTTCAATCCGACCGGCGGATGGATCAGTCCGATCTCCATGTTGATGGTGATGATGACGCCGAACCAGATCGGATCGAACCCGGCGGCCGTGATGATCGGCAGCAGGATCGGCGCGGTCATCAGGATGATCGCCGCCGGCGGGATGAAGAAGCCGCACACCAGCAGGAAGATGTTGATGAGGAACATCAGCACCCAGCGGTTGACGTGCATGTCGGCGATGGCCTGCGCCAGCGTCTGGGTCAGGTACAGCGAGGTAAGCATGTAGCCGAACAGCACGGCGGCGGCGATGATCATCAGGATCATCACGGATTCCCGCGTGGTGTCGTAAAGGATCAGCCACCACTTGTCCGGCGACCACATCCGGTAGATTACCACGGCGAGCACCACGCACAGCGCCGCGCCGACGCCCGCCGCTTCCGACGGCGTCGCGACGCCGCCATAGAGCGTGTACATGACGCCGAGGATCACCAGCACGAAAGGCAGGATCTTCGGGATCGACTGGAATTTCTCCCGCCATGAGTAGCGGAAGTCGAGTGCGTGGGAGCGGAAGCCGCGCTTCCACAGGATGAACATCGTCCACAGGATGAACAATGCGGTGAGCAGGACGCCCGGCAGCACACCGGCGAGGAACAGCCGGCCGATCGAGCTTTCGGTGGCGATGCCGTAGAGGATGAAGGTGATCGAGGGCGGGATGAGGATGCCGAGGGTGCCGCCGGCGCAGATCGCACCGGTGGCGACGTCGTCCGGATAACCACGACGGCGCATCTCGGGAATGCCCATCTTGCCGATGGCGGCGCAGCAGGCCGGCGACGAGCCGGTCAGCGCGGCGAAGATCGAGCAGGCGCCGATGTTGGAGATCACCAGCCCGCCCGGTACACGATAGAGCCAGCGGTCGAGTGCCTCGTAGAGGTCCTTGCCGGCGGGCGAGGAGCCGATGGCCGCACCCATCATCACGAACATCGGGATCGAGACCAGCGTGAAGTCGTGCAGGCTGCCGTAGAAGGTTTCGGCGGCGACTTGAAGCGCATCGACGCCCTGAAAGATCACGAGGAAACTGATGGCGATCGCGCCGAGCGCGAAGGCCACCGGTGCGCCGGATAACAGGATGACCAGCGTGACGACGAGAACGAGGGCGCCTTGGACTGCCGGGCTCATGCGGCCTCCTTCGGAGTCAGGCCGAAGGGCGGTTCGCGGCCGGTGATCAGATTATAAAGGCTGGCGACATATTGCAGCGACAGGATGCCGAGGCCGATCGGCATGGCGGCGTAGGGAATCCACAGCCGTACCCGCCACATGGTGTCGGAAGCCCAGTTATTGCTCCACGCTTCGTACCAGAACTCCGCGCCGAGCACCGTCATCGTGACGCAGAATGCGAACGACATCAGCCCCGCCGCCAGCGCCAGCCAGAACCGCGCGGTCTGCCCGAGATAAAGTGGCAGGACGTCAACATTAACGTGGCCCCGGTTCAGCAGCAGGAACGGCGCGCCGATGAAGGTCGCGGCGATCAGGCTATAGGTGGTGAAGTCGGTCTGCCAGATCGTGTTCTGGTTCAGCACGCTGCGGACGAATACCATATGGCAGACCACAACCACCGCGGCTGCGATCAACAACGCCGCGACGATGCCGCATAGTTTCGAGATCAGCGTGATGGCGCGAATATAAAGGTCCATCGGAGAGGTTCCGGCATGGAGAGAACTACCCGGCGCGCCTGCGCGGTCTTGCGAACCGTTCAGGCGTCGCCGGGCGATGAGGATGTGTCGCGCGACATCCGTGGCGTTATTTGACGGCCAGCGCTTCGTCGATCAGCTTCTTGCCGTCCGGCACGTCCTTGGCGAAGGAAGCGTAGGAGCTTTTCTGCGCCACCTTGATCCAGGCGTCGTATTCCTCGGGCGTCAGCGTCACCACCTCGACGTTGTGGTCCTTGAAGACCTTGACCAGCTTGTCGTCGAGACCCTTGCTCTCCTTCATGAAGTAGTCCTGCGACTTCTTGCCGGCGGCGCGCAGCGCGTCCTGCTGCGGCTTGGTCAGTTTGTCGTAGGTCTTCTTCGAGATCAGCACCGGCTCGTACATGAACCACAGCGCGTTATCGCCGGGCGCGGTGATGCACTTGACCTGTTCGTAGAGCCGGAACGACATGAAGCTGCCGGCACTGGTGTCGGTGGCGTCGGCGACGCC
>Ga0209963_1001145_pt1 | contig 16894 bp, 18 predicted proteins | sample ThiBio_1000_biof_2_FD_183957 | JGI IMG/M metagenome (GOLD analysis project Ga0209963, IMG submission 183957) | Wastewater bioreactor microbial communities from Cape Town, South Africa - Thiocy_cont_1000_biof (SPAdes) | ecosystem: Engineered > Bioreactor > Thiocyanate-remediating >...
CGCTTCCGACAGGGATTTATAGGACTCCTTCAAATCCACATACTTCCCTACCAGCGCGATTTCTATCGCCCGTTCCGGATGCTCCAGCGCATAGACCAGATTTTTCCAGGTGCTCAGATCCGCCGCCTTCGCCAGAATGCTCAGCTTGTGGCATACGATTTCATCCAGCATCTGGTCGTGCAGCAGCGCGGGGATCTTGTAGATGCTGTCCACGTCCACCGCGAGGATCACCGCTTCCTCGCGCACATTGGTGAACAGCGCGATCTTGCGCCGTTCCTCCGTGGGCAACTCGCGCTCCGCGCGGCACAGCACCACGTCCGGTTGAATGCCGATTTCGCGCAATTCTTTCACGGAATGCTGGGTGGGCTTGGTTTTCAATTCCCCCGCCGTCGCGATATAAGGCAGCAACGTCAGGTGGACGAAACAGGTGTCCTCGCGCGGCAGTTGCACCGCCATTTGCCGGATGGCTTCCAGGAAAGGCAGCGATTCGATGTCGCCGACCGTTCCTCCTATCTCGACGATGGCAACCTGCGCATCGCCCGCCCCGGCCTTGATATGCAGCTTGATTTCATCGGTGATGTGCGGAATGACCTGTACGGTGCCGCCCAAATAGTCGCCTCGCCGCTCCTTCTTGATAACGCTTTCGTAAATCTGGCCGGTGGTGAAGTTGTTGCGCTTGCTCATCCGCGAGCTGATAAAACGCTCGTAATGCCCCAGATCGAGATCGGTTTCCGCCCCATCCTCGGTGACGAATACTTCGCCATGCTGGAACGGACTCATGGTGCCGGGATCCACGTTGATATAGGGATCCAGCTTGAGCAGGGTGACTTTGATTCCGCGCGTTTCAAGTATGGCGGCGAGAGAGGCGGCCGCGATGCCCTTCCCGAGGGAAGACACGACGCCACCCGTCACGAATACATACTTTGTCATAACCCGCAATGATACCGCAAAAGGCTCCTCCGAACAAATAACCATGATAGCAACATGGCTTTTGTCCCGTGAAATCCGGCCGCCATGGCTCTCCCCGCTCTACTGGCCTCGCCTGCCTTGCCGTGTCCAGAGACACTTCCTCAAACAGCAGCCTTGCCAAATACATTCTTTATACTTGCCATTTGTTACAGCCCTGCCGGAACCGGTAAAGTGTGACGCAGTCTATCAAAGCCCGCGCCACCATACCGCATCCTGGTCGAATATCGGCCGATTCCGCTCCGATCACCCTTTTTTATGATTGCACGGTTCATGGCTGGTGTGGACTGTGGAGACGATGTGCTGGATGCTCCAGAATGCCTGTCAGCAGCCAATATCGACCTCGGTCCCGGCATCCACCAGGTCGAACAATTCCACCAGATCCCGGTTGCGCATCCGGATGCAGCCGATGGACCCCGGCTTGCCCATCTCCACACTATCCGGACTTCCGTGGATATAGATATAGCGGCGCATCGTATCCACTGCGCCCAGCCGGTTGAAGCCGGGCTCGCGTCCCGAAAGCCACAGGATGCGGGTCAGGATCCAGTCGCGGCGAGGAAAGGCAGCGCCCAGTTCGGGACTGTAGATCTCGCCCGTAGGACGCCGCCGCACGAATACGGTATTGACCGGCTGCCCGGCCCCAACCTTGGCACGAATGATGTGCCTGCCCAGGGGCGTGCGGAAGCTGCCGCGCTGCTGCCCGGTGCCATACCGGGCGGAGGAGATGCGGTAGCGCCTGAAAATATCCCCCCTGTCGTCCAGGAGATCAAGTTCCTGGGAAGGAATATGGATGATGATTTTCATCCGCACTCCTGATGCGCATTCATTCCCGTCCGGCGCCGGTCCGCGAAGAATTGCCTTAGCATCCTGGCGCACTCCTCTCCCAACACTCCGCTCGCAACCTGCACATGATGATTGAGCCGCCCCTCCGCGGGCAGGTCTATCACGCTGCCGCAGGCGCCGGTCTTGGAGTCGGGCGCGCCATAGACCAGCCGTGCGATGCGGGCATGGAAGATCGCGCCCACGCACATGGCGCAGGGTTCGAGCGTGACATAGAGCGTACAGCCGCCCAGGCGATAATTGCCCAGGTAGCGCGCCGCCTCGCGCAATGCCATGACTTCCGCATGCGCGGTAGGATCCACCGCCGAGATGGGACGATTATATCCCTGCCCGACGACCAGCCCATCTTTCACAACGACGGCGCCGACGGGTACCTCGCCCGCCTCCCGCCCCGCCTCTGCAAGCTCGAGCGCAGAACGCATGAAATCAGTATCGCCCGGGTCAGGTTTGTTCATTTTGGACATAAAAATTCCCATGGAGACATCGCCCACAACTTCATAACGCCGGAATAGTTCACGGACAGGCCTGGATTGAGGAAGCTCTCATTAAGGATGCTCTCAAGCATTCATTGAACGCGATATCCTCATCCTGCATTACAAATGTCCGAATGCATGATCCTTGATGATGTAGCGAAAAGAAAATCCTGTATTTTAACAGGGAGAACCGGAAAAATTGGCCCAAGAAGAATGATTACCTCCTGTTAAATACATCAAAAACTTATCGTCGCAGCGTTAACCGAGTTAGATCAAAATCTTGGCAGGCACCGCAAGAAGATCGCCTGGACTTATCTTCCAATTTCAAGAAGATGATTTCTTGCTATTCGAAACAATCCGGTCTATAAAAAATATTGTGATGGATACATCGACCAGACAGCAAAACTGGTTGGTTTTCTCGAACAAGCAAGGAGGATTTTGAATATGCCTAAATCCACGAAAAAGAAATTGAAATCCCTCATACCTCTCAAAGGCCAGGATCGGGAGCGAATGGGCCGTTTATTCGAAGAAATCACGGGCAAAGTGCAGGAAATGAGCGCCATAATGAATCGGCTACATGGGACGCCGGTTCATTGGTCAAATTTCAGAATCTCATCTTCAGGCTCACCGGAAGCGGACGGCCCTTCCGTACTTATAGTCGTGTGCAACGAAGATACGGGAGAATGCGGCTGCTACGATCATGAAGCGGGAACATGCGGGCCTTGCCCGGATCTCGGCTGACACAGTTTCACAGTGTGCTGATAGCGGATGAGCAGCCGGTCCGCCTGTCCACGGCGATCGGCCTGTATCCGAGGGTCAAATGGTTAATCGACGACGCGCGCGATGACAGCATGATGCAGTGTTTCTTGATTGAAGAGGAACGATCATGACAGCAGAAAACGTGCCCGATACACGCGATGCATGGCCAGAACTACAACCGCTGGAAAACTGGCAGGATACCTGCAGCACCGTCCACATGTGGACACAGATCGCCGGCAAAATCCGGCTGACGCTCTCTCCGCATATCAATCATTGCTGGGGTAGCACGCTGTACGTCGCCTCGCGTGGCCTGACGACCTCGCCTGTTCCCTATGGGTCTTTCACGTTCGCCATCGATTTCGACTTTGTCGAACACAGGCTGCTCATCACCACCTCGTCAGGGGAACAGCGGGCATTTCCTCTGGGTCCCATGACCGTGGCCGAGTTCTACCGCAAAATCATGCGGGCGCTGGACGAACTGGATATCCACGTCAGGATCCTCGCCCGGCCGGTCGAAATGGAAGTGGCGATACCCTTCGAGAAAGATACTCAGCATGCAAGCTACGATGCCGATGCCGTCAATCGCTTCTGGCGGGCGCTGGTGCAGGCCGACCGCGTCCTGAAGGAGTTCAGGGCGGGATTCATAGGCAAGGCAAGTCCGGTACACTTTTTCTGGGGAGCGTTCGACCTGGCGGCGACGCGTTTTTCCGGAAGAACCGCGCCGAAGCATCCGGGCGGAGCGCCCAACGTCGCGGCGTGGGTAATGGAAGAAGCCTATTCGCACGAAGTGTCCAGCGCCGGCTTCTGGGCGGGTACCGGCCTGGGCGAAGCGGCCTTCTATGCCTACGCCTATCCGGCTCCTCCCGGCTTCGACAGCTACCCGGTCCAACCGCAGGCCGCCTATTTCCATGAAAAACTGGGTGAATTCATCCTTCCCTATGAAGCCGTGCGCACCGCGGAGCAACCTGATCGGACATTGTTCTCGTTTCTGCAGACCACCTACGATGCCGCCGCCACCCTGGCGCATTGGGACCGGGCGGCACTGGAACGCCATTCCCCTCCCCCCGCGCCGTAAACCCATGAGCACCTATCCGCCTTGCCACAATACAAGGCGGAAGCATGCTACAAGGCGGAAGCATGCTGCATGGGGAATGGCTCGGTAGCTGTCCCGCCGCCGCTGTCCGCTCTCATCCATGGAAAGATACCGGCACCGTCCGGCAGTATCCGTCGCAACCCGCCTTGGAAGCAGCCGAGCCAGGGCCGCCTTTCTTCTGTCCTTCTGTATGCTGACTGCTGTTTATGCCGACATTCAATACGGGCGGGTTGCACCGATGCGCTATAATGCCGGTTTTTTTGGCCCGAATAAATGCCGGTGCTGCAAGGAAAAAGCCTGGAGTGCGTGCGGGGCGACCGCCGCCTGTTCCATGGCATAGATTTCACCCTCGAATCCGGCGGGCTGATGCAGGTCCAGGGATCCAATGGCAGCGGCAAAACCAGCCTGCTGCGCATGCTGTGCGGGCTGGCGCTTCCCGCGCAGGGCGAAATCCTGTGGGATGGCGCGAGCATTCGCGCGCTCAAGGGAGAGTACTATGCCGCGATGACTTATCTGGGCCATCTGGGCGGCGTAAAGGATGACCTGACCGCGATCGAGAACCTGCGCGTTTCCAGCGCGCTGGCTGGCGTCGATATCGATGAAAAACAGGCGCACGACGCCTTGCAGCACATGGGGCTGGGCGGCCGGGAACTGCTGCCCGCCAAGGTCCTGTCGCAGGGGCAGCGGCGCAGGGTGACGCTGGCGCGGCTGCTGGTTTGCGGCACGGCATTGTGGATACTGGACGAGCCGCTCACCGCTCTGGACACGGCCGCGGTCAAACTGGTGCGGGGCCTGATGGAGCGGCATCTGGAGCATGGCGGGATGATCGTGATGACCACCCACCAGGAACTCGAAATTGCCGCCGGTGCAACCCAGCAACTGAAGCTCGCCTGACATGTTTTTCTGGATAATCCGACGTGATCTCCTGCTTGCCATGCGGCGGCGCTCGGACGTCCTGACGACACTATTCTTTTTCATTATCGTGGTGAGCCTGTTTCCCCTCGGCGTGGGGCCGGAAATGAACATGCTTCGCACCATGGCCCCCGGCGTGGTCTGGGTGGCGGCGCTACTGGCCTCGATGCTGTCGCTGGGACGGATGTTCGCCAGCGATCATCTGGACGGTACGCTGGAACAGATGCTGCTCTCGCCTCAATCGTTATCCATGCTGGTGCTGGGCAAGGCACTGGCCCACTGGCTGGTTACCGGGGTGCCGCTGGTGCTGATGGCCCCGGTGCTGGGGATACAGTACGACCTTACGGGAGAGGCGCTGCTGGTGCTGACCGTCTCCCTGCTGCTGGGCACGCCGGTGCTGAGCCTGATCGGCGCCATTGGTGCAGCGCTGACCCTGGGGCTGCGCGGCGGCGGTGTCCTGGTTTCGCTCCTGGTATTGCCGCTCTATATACCCGTCCTGATTTTTGGTGCAGGCGCGGTGGAAGCGAGCGCTGCTGGCCTGGGGGCCGGGGCGCATATGTCCCTGCTGGGAGCGTTCCTGCTGGCCTCCGTGGTGCTGGCGCCCTGGACCGCGGGCGCATCGCTGCGCATCTCTATGGAATAGGAATACGGCCCGTATGGCGCAGAGAACCGGAAGGAACAGGATCGGCGGAAATGTGGCAGGAGAGATAGCCCGGGAAAAAGCGCCGCCGAGCCTCTCCGCCGGGGCTCTTCCCCGAATAACTCGCTCACCGGTGTCCCGCGGCGACGTGCACGATTCATGAAGAAACCAATTCTGAATTCAAGATTTTTAGGTTAAAATTGCGAGTTACTCACTGAAGCACTGCATTCAAGCTATGGTTTTTAGTATTTGACATGGCGATAAACTGGTTCAAATATTCGTCTCCCGCGAGTTTCTACTTTCTCGCCGGCAAGATGATTCCGCTGTTTTCCATCGCTGCGATCATCTTGGGCGCGGCAGGACTTTATATCGGTTTTTTCGTGGCTCCGACCGATTTCCAGCAGGGGGAGGCCTACCGGATCATTTTCATCCATGTGCCCGCCGCCTGGTTGTCCATGTTTCTCTATGTCATCATGGCAATATGGTCCGGCATCGGCCTTGCCTTCAATACCCGCCTTTCATCGATGGTCGCGACCGCCATTGCGCCGACGGGAGCAATGTTCACTTTTCTCGCGTTGTGGACGGGCGCGCTGTGGGGCAAACCCATGTGGGGTACCTGGTGGGTATGGGATGCGCGGCTTACGTCTGAATTGATCCTGCTGTTCCTGTATATCGGTTTCATGTCCCTGCAGGCCGCAATAGATGATCCGCGCCGCGCCGACAAGGCCGGGGCCATGATTGCCCTTGTAGGGGTGGTGAACATCCCGATCATCTATTTCTCGGTGAAATGGTGGAATACGCTGCACCAGGGCGCCACCGTCAGCCTGACCCAATCGCCGAAGATGGCAACCACGATGCTGACCGGCATGCTGATCATGTCGCTTGCCTGCTGGATGTATGCCATCGCCGTGATATTGATACGCACCCGCGCCATCATCCTGGAGCGGGAACGTCATACCGCCTGGGTGGGAGAATTGCAATTACAGGGAGCCACACGTTGAACTGGGCCAGCATGTCCGATTTTTTTTCCATGGGCGGGTATGGGCTTTACGTCTGGGGCTCCTATCTCGTGGCGATTGTCTGCATCGCCGGGGAGGTTATTCTTGTTTTTAACCGCAGGCGAACTTTGATGAAGCATCTCAGTCTGATTCATCAGTCAAACAAACAAGAGAAAATAAATGAAACCGCGTCATAAAAAACTGGCAATTATCGCTTCCGGCGTGACGGCACTGGGGGTTGCCTCGATACTTGTGCTGAACGCGTTCCAGAGCAATCTCGTATTCTTTTTCAGTCCCAGCCAGGTGGCCGCCAACGAAGCTCCCGTGGGAAAAAGCTTCCGGATCGGCGGACTGGTGGAAGAAGGCAGCGTCAGGCGTCAGAATGACGGCGTGACCGTGAATTTCGTTGTAACCGATACGGCAAAAGTGATTCCGGTGGTCTATACGGGCATTCTCCCCGACCTGTTCAAGGAAGGCAAAGGCGTGGTGGCCCAGGGAAAACTGGCAAGCGATGGCGTTTTCCGCGCGGATGAGGTCCTTGCCAAGCATGATGAGAACTATATGCCTCCCGAAGCGGCCAGTGCGCTCGACCAGGCGGAAAAGGCCCGAAAAACGGTGATGCAATAAGCGCTGGAGAGGATTCGCATAGCAGGCCGGCAGGATTTCTGTAATCGCTCCTTTCTTCCATATCCGAAATATCCGAATTTTTCCAATTCATAACGGACAGCCACTACCATGATCCCAGAACTCGGTAATTTTGCTCTGATCCTTGCGATGCTGCTGGCGCTGATACAGGGCACCCTGCCCATCATCGGCGCGGCGCGGGGAATTCCCTCATGGGTTGCGCTGGCCCGGCCGGTGGTGCAGGGACAGTTCGTATTTGTCGCCATCGCCTTCTTCTGCCTCGCCTATTCGTTCGTCAACAATGATTTTTCCGTGATGAACGTGGCGCAGAACTCCAATTCGAAGCTGCCCCTGGAGTATCGTTTTGCAGCCACCTGGGGTTCCCACGAAGGTTCCCTGCTGCTGTGGGTGTTGATGCTGGCGACCTGGTCGGTCGCCGTAAGCGTATTCAGCCGCCGCCTGCCGGATGACATGGTTGCCCGCGTGCTGGGTGTCATGGGCCTGGTAAGCGTGGGATTTCTGCTGTTCCTGCTGTTCACCTCCAATCCTTTCGACCGGCTTCTGCCCGGCGCGCCGGAAGGCAGCGACCTCAATCCCCTGCTGCAGGATCCGGGCATGGTGTTCCATCCTCCCATGCTCTACATGGGCTATGTAGGTTTCTCGGTGGCATTCGCCTTCGCCATTTCCGCCTTGCTGAGCGGACAGATGGATGCAACCTGGGCGCGCTGGTCACGTCCCTGGACCACGGTTGCCTGGCTTTTCCTCACCATCGGCATCATGCTGGGGAGCTGGTGGGCATATTATGAACTGGGCTGGGGCGGCTGGTGGTTCTGGGATCCGGTCGAGAACGCATCCTTCATGCCCTGGCTGGTGGGCACCGCGCTGGTGCATTCACTGGCTGTCACGGAAAAACGCGGCAGCTTCAAAAGCTGGACCGTGCTGCTTGCCATCTGCGCATTCTCGCTGAGCCTGCTTGGCACCTTCCTGGTCCGCTCGGGCGTCCTGACATCCGTCCATGCTTTTGCCACCGATCCGAAACGCGGTATTTTCATCCTGGCCTTCCTCGTGATCGTGATTGGCTTCTCCCTGCTGCTTTTTGCCTGGCGCGCGCCGAAAATCGGGCTGGGCGGCAAATTCGAGCTGGTCTCGCGCGAGTCTCTCCTTCTCGCCAACAACCTGCTGATGATGGTGGCTGCCGGCAGCATCCTGCTCGGCACGCTTTATCCGCTGATCATGGATTCGCTCGAACTCGGCAAGATATCCGTCGGCCCGCCCTACTTCGAGGCAGTATTCGTGCCATTGATGACACCCGCGATTTTCCTGATAGGCCTCGGTCCGCTGGCACGCTGGAAGCAGGCCAGCCTTCCCGAACTGGCCATACGGTTGCGCTGGGCTTTCGCGGTGAGCCTCATAACCGCGCTGCTGATGCCTTTCGTGATGGGAGAATGGAAGCCCTTCGTGAGCTTCGGCCTGCTGCTGGCCTTCTGGGTCATCGCCAGCATCGTCGCCAGCATACTGCACAGGGTTCGCAGCAGCGGCAAGGAAGGGGTTTTCGCGAAGCTGGCTGCCCAGTCCCGCAGCTACTACGGCATGCATTTCGCCCACTTGGGCATAGGAGTGTTCATCATAGGCGTGACCCTGGTCGGGGGCTATGAAACGGAGAAAGACGTGCGCATGGAAATCGGCGATACGGTCGAAGTCGGCGGCTACACCTTCCGTTTCAATGGAGCCAGCAAATCCCAGGGACCTAACTATATTGCCGATATCGGCAACATGGATGTACTGCGTAACGGCCAGAAAATCCAGGCCATGCAGCCGGAGAAACGGGTCTACAACGCTTCCGGCATGGCCATGACGGAAGCGGCGATCGATACCGGCATTTTTCGCGACCTCTATGTCGCACTGGGCGAACCGCTGGAAAACGGCGCCTGGGTGGTTCGGGTCTACCACAAGCCATTCGTGGACTGGATCTGGTTTGGCTGCCTGCTGATGGCGTTCGGCGGCGGGCTGGCCGTATCAGACCGGCGCTACCGCCTATCCTCGCGGAAGGAACGCGAGCCCGCGGATGACAAGAAAGCTTCCGGCAAAAAAGCGCCCTCCGGCAGGAAGGCTCCGGTTGCGCCCGTGATCGCGCGGAGCGGGAAGGTCTGATGCGTTTCCTGCTTCCGCTGATCGCCTTTATCGTCCTGGTCGGGTTCCTGCTCGTCGGCCTCAATCTGAATCCGCGGCAGGTTCCTTCGCCGCTGATTGGAAAGCCTGCTCCCGAGTTCCAGCTGGAGGAGCTCCATGCATCGGACAAGACGCTCACATCGAAGGACAATCTCGGGAAGGTATGGCTGCTGAACGTATGGGCCTCCTGGTGCGTGTCATGCCGCGAAGAGCACCCGCTGCTGGTCGAACTGTCCAAGGCCGGGATAGTCCCGGTCTACGGCCTCAACTACAAGGACGAACGGGATCTGGCCCTGCAGTGGCTCAGGCAGTTTGGCGATCCCTATGTAGCGAGCGCCAGGGACCCGGAAGGCAGGACAGGCATCGAATACGGCGTTTACGGCGTGCCCGAAACCTATGTCATCGACAAGAACGGCGTCATTCGCTACAAGCAGATAGGCCCGGTGACCGTGGATGCGCTTCAGAACAAGATACTCCCGCTGGTGAAGGAACTGCAAGGATGAGCGTTCCAGGGTTTTCAGGCTTGAATAAATTTCTCCTGTTATTTGCGCTCTTATTTCTCCTCCTGCCTTACGGCTGGGCCAAGGAAGCCGCGCCTGTCGCGGAAGACCCGGAAATCGAGCGGCGCATGATCGCCCTGTCCGAGGACTTGCGTTGCCTGGTATGCCAGAATGAATCCCTCGCCGGTTCCAGAGCGGATTTTGCCAACGATCTGCGGCGTGAGATACGCGAGCAGATGAAAGCGAACAAGAGCGACAAGGAAATCGTCGATTTTCTGGTCGCGCGCTATGGCGATTTCGTGCTCTACCGCCCGCCGATGAAACCCACCACCATCCTTCTGTGGTTCGGTCCCTTTGTATTCCTGATAATCGGCGCGATAATACTGGTCGTCTATCTCAAGCGCCGCCGCAAGCAGATCGAAGAACCCATGCTATCGGAACAGCAACGCAAGCAGGCTGAAGCCCTGCTGGAGGAAAGCAAGGGTAACAACGCATGACGTCATTCTGGGTTGTGGCCGGCATATTCATTGTCGGCGCCTTGCTGTTTGTCCTGCCTACCTTGCTGAGCAAACGGAATCGTGAAATCGGCGGGGAGCGCGACTCGACCAATGTCTCGGTTTATCGGGATCAACTGGCCGAGCTCGACAATGATTTGCGCAGCGACATCCTTACCAGGGAACAATACGAGCAGAGCAAGCGGGAACTGCAGCAGCGGATGCTGCAGGATGTCCCGCAGGAGGAAACCACGGCTACCGCGATAATGGGCGGGAACCACAAGAATGTAGCCACGGTAGCCTTGACAGTCCTGGTGGTGCCGTTGCTTGCCGTGTCCCTGTATCTTTGGCTGGGGAATACCAAAGCGCTGCTGCCCCAGCCGGCGGCTGAGCAAATGCCGATGGCGGGCATGGGGGAAGAAGAAGGCGGCCATGCGAACATTTCATCCGTGCTGGAGAACCTGACGGCGCGCCTCCGGGAACAGCCGGACGATGTGGAAGGCTGGCTCATGCTGGGACGGACTTATGCCATCATGCGCCGTTTCACCGACGCGAAAAGCGCCTACGAAAGGGTGATGGCGCTGTCCCCCGACAACGCCGAATATATCACCGATTATGCCGACATCGTGGCGATGGTCAATGACGGAAGCCTGATAGGCAAGCCGGAGGAACTGATCAACAAGGCCTTGCGCCTCGATCCGGGGAACCCCAAAGCCCTGGCATTGGCAGGTACCGTCGAATTCGAGAAGAAGCGATACAAGCAGGCAGCCGGCTACTGGGAGAAATTATTGGCGCTGGTCCCGCCGGGCACTCAACTGGAACAGTCCATCCGCGACAGCATTGCCGAAGCGAACTCCCTTGCTGCCGGCAAGGGCTCCATCGCCGCAGGCAGGATGCAGGAGCAGTCGCCTCCCGGCACTGGCAGCCAGACCACGCCACCGGGACAGAATCAATCTGCGTCCGCCGCGGCCGCGGGAACTGGGGGAGCATCATCGGGTACGCTTTCCGGCAAGGTGACGCTGGGCCCGGCCATGGCTGGCAAGGCTTCCCCGAACGACAGCCTGTACATCTTCGCACGCGCCAAGGTCGGTCCCCGTGCGCCTCTGGCAACCTTGCGCCTGCAGGTCAAGGATCTTCCGGCAAACTTTACCTTGAACGATTCCATGGCAAGATCCGGCGTGCAGCTATCGACCTTTGGAGATGAAGTCGTGGTGGGCGCCAGGATATCGAAATCCGGATCTCCCATGCCCCAGCCAGGCGACCTGCAAGGGCTTAGCCAGCCAATCCGGGTCGGCGCATCAGGAATCAGTGTCGTAATCGATCAAACACTGCCCTAAGAAGCCCTGAACAGGAAATCCTGAACTCCGGTATTGCCATATTGCCATATTGCCATATTGCCATATTGGCAAAATGGCAATACCGGGAATTCCCGTATCCCTCCCCGCGTCGTTGCTTGTCCCTCCTGCAGCGAGAAGTCCGGTTTCAGGCTCGCCCCAAATATATCCATATCCCGCTTTTCCGCATATGTACGCGCATATGTACGGCGAGGAACGTGTTGTCGGGTCTGTCCTCACGCGCGGTACTCCATCCTCTTATCCCAGCCGGTGCCTCACCCACAGAGTCGCGGTAAACAACAGCAAGGCTCCGGCCTGGTGGGCTGCCGCCAGGTGGAGTGGAACCACCAGCAACAGCGTGGAAATTCCCAGGCTTATCTGCACCACCAGCATGAACAACAGGAAATTGCAGGCCATGCGGGTGGAACCGGCGAGTGGAACACCTCTGGTTTTAAACCAGAATATCGGGACCAGAATCGCCAGCATCCAGGCGATCAGCCGATGGTCGAATTGCACCGTTGCCATGTTATCGAAGAAGTTGCGATACCAGGGCTCCAGCATGAATATCTCGGGCGGTATAACGTGCCCGTTCATAAGGGGAAAGGTGTTGTAGGCGAGGCCCGCCCGGATTCCGGCCACGAATCCCCCCGACAACACCATAATGAATATCAGCACGGTAAGGAAAGTGGAAAAACGCCGCAACTCGTGGACTTTGCTGTTGACAAGAGATGAGTCTGGGCGGGAAAGCAGGCCGAGCGCCACCCAGAACATTGCGGCGTAAATGATGAATGCAAGCCCCAGGTGGGCTGTCAGGCGGTATTGGCTGACATGGGGGTTGTCCACCAGGCCGCTCTTTACCATGTACCATCCCATCGCCCCTTGCAGCCCCCCCAGTACGAAAATGCCAGCCAGCTTGAGGCCAAGCGGCCCATCGATGCCCTTCCTGGCGATGAAATATAAAAAGGGAATGAAAAATGCCAGACCAATGACACGCCCCAGCAACCGGTGAAAGTATTCCCACCAGAAAATGCCCTTGAATTCTTCCAGGCTCATTCCGAGGTTGACTTTCTTGTATTGCGGTGTCTGATGGTATTTTTCAAAAAGTTCGTTCCAATCCTCGCTGCTGAGAGGAGGAATGGTTCCAATGAGAGGCTGCCATTCGACGATGGACAGCCCGGAATTGGTAAGCCGGGTGACGCCACCCACCACCACCATGGCAAACACCAGGGCACAGCAGGTCAGTAGCCAGGCTGCGATTTGTTTTTTCATATGAAATAGAACTCGCTATACCTATTGTTGGTGCAGATGCATGATGAACAGATAGGCCGGAAAACCAGACCGGCTTGCATCGCTACTTTGCACGCATCAGGCGCTGTTTTTCCCGCACCCACTCCTTCTGCTTCTCGGACTCCCGTTTGTCATGCTGTTTCTTCCCCTTGGCGAGACCGATTTCCAGCTTGATCCTCCCCGACTTATAGTGCATGTCGAGCGGCACCAGCGTATAGCCGGCGCGCTCCGCTTTCCCGATGAGCCGTTTGATTTCATCCGCGTGCAGCAGCAGCTTGCGGGTACGGACCGGATCAGGCTTGACATGGGTGGAGGCGGCCAGCAGCGGGCTGATATGACAACCGATAAGAAACAGCTCGGCTTTACGGATGATGACATACGCTTCTTTCAGCTGAACGCGGCCTGCACGGATCGCCTTGACCTCCCAACCTTCGAGGACCAGGCCTGTCTCATATCTTTCCTCGATAAAATAATCATGAAAGGCTTTTTTATTCTGGACGATACTCATGCAGGAGAAGAAAAAAGGTGAGTTCCACGCGGAGTTGGTGTATTTTAACAGCTTTCAGCGCTGTCCCGCCGGACGGGGCGGTTTATCTTTTTATCTTATGGCTGACATTGAAAAGTCGGTGCTGATCGGTTACTCCGCGAGCCAGATGTTCGCGCTGGTGGATGCAGTGGAAGATTATCCCAAGTTCCTGCCATGGTGCGGAGGTTCATCGGTCGAACCGCAGGACGAGACTGTTACCCATGCCACCATCATGATCGATTATCACCACATCAAACACAGTTTCACTACCGAGAACACCCGGCATCCGCCGGAACTGATCAAGATGAAGTTGCTGGATGGACCTTTCCAGAACCTGGACGGACATTGGCGCTTCGTCCCCTTGACGGACAACGCTTGCAAAATAGAATTTCGCCTGCATTACACGTTTTCGCACATCTTCCTGGAAAAGCTGGTAGGCCCGGTTTTTTTCATGATCGCCAACAGTTTTGTCGAAGCCTTCATCCAGCGTGCGGAAGAAGTGTACGGCAGTTCGTGAACCGGCATATCGAGATCGAAGTCGTTTACGCCCTGCCGGAAAAACAGGTCATGCATCAAATTCGCGTGCCCGATGGCACCACCGCACAACAGGCAGTACGGCTTTCGGGAATTCTCGAAGTGTTTCCCGAAATCGATCTTTCCCTTAACAAGATCGGCATATTCGGCAAGGTGGTGAACCCCGGGAGGCTTCTGCACGATGCGGACCGCGTTGAAATTTATCGGGCGCTGGCCGTCGATCCCAAGGAAGCACGCAGGCGTCGCGCCAGAAAAGGCGCTGCCGCTCGATAACAGCCTGAAGAAACAGAAGGGATTTCCCCTATCCACTTTCCTGGCGGCTATCCAGCCAGACTGCTTTCCCATCGCCACGACGTTTCGTTATAATGCCGCTTTGTGAAGGAATCTCTATGCGACTGGTTGAGAAAGCCCTGACCTTTGACGATGTCCTGCTGCTTCCCGCGCACTCCTTAGTATTACCGCGCAATGTCAACCTGGGTACACGTCTGACCCGTTCGATATCCCTCAATATTCCCCTCGTTTCCGCCGCGATGGACACCGTCACCGAGGCGCCGCTGGCGATCGCGCTTGCGCAAGAGGGTGGAATCGGCATCATCCACAAGAATATGCCCATCGAAGCGCAGGCGGCGCATGTAGCCAAAGTCAAGCGCTTCGAAAGCGGAGTCGTAAAGGAACCCATCACCATCCCGCCGGACATGACGGTACGCGATGTGCTCGATCTGATCCATAAATACAAGATTTCCGGCCTGCCGGTGGTGGAAGGGACAAAAGTGGTCGGAATCGTGACCAACCGGGATCTGCGGTTCGAGACCAATCTCGATCAGCCCATCAGGAACATCATGACACTCAAGGAGCGGCTCGTCACGGTGAACGAAGGCGCCACCCGCGAGGAAGCAATGGCGTTGCTGCACAGGCATCGGCTGGAGAGAGTGCTGGTGGTGAACGACGATTTCGAATTATGCGGGTTAATTACCGTCAAGGACATTATCAAGACCTCCGAGCATCCCAACGCCTGCAAGGACAATTTCGGACGCCTGCGCGTGGGCGCAGCCATCGGTGTTGGCGAAGGCAGCGACGAGCGCGCGGAAGCGCTGGTTGAAGCCGGCGTGGATGTCATCATCGTGGATACGGCGCATGGTCATTCGCAAAGCGTGCTCGATCGGGTGGAATGGATAAAAAAGCGCTTTCCCCAGCTCCAGGTCATCGGTGGCAATATCGCGACTGCCGCCGCCGCCAGGGCATTGGCGGACTGCGGAGCCGATGGCGTCAAGGTGGGCATCGGGCCGGGCTCAATCTGCACCACCCGGATGGTTGCCGGGGTAGGCGTGCCGCAGATCACCGCCATCAAGAACGTGCATGCGGCGCTGGCGGATACTGGTGTGCCGCTCATCGCGGATGGCGGCATTCGCTACTCGGGCGATATTGCGAAGGCCATTGCGGCGGGAGCCAATTCGGTGATGCTGGGAGGCCTGTTTGCCGGCACCGAAGAATCGCCGGGAGAAATCGAGCTCTTCCAGGGAAGATCCTACAAGACCTATCGCGGCATGGGCTCGCTTTCCGCCATGAGGCAAGGATCGAGCGACCGCTATTTCCAGCAGGCCGAACAGGAAGCCGAGAAGCTGGTGCCGGAGGGAGTGGAAGGCCGGGTTCCCTTCAAGGGGAGCGTCATCTCGGTAATCCATCAACTGATAGGCGGCTTGCGCTCCGGAATGGGATACCTGGGCTGCGAAACGATCGATGAGATGCACGCAAAAGCCGAATTCATCGAGATTACCTCCGCCGGAATTCGCGAATCCCACGTCCACAATGTGCAGATCACCAAAGAGGCGCCGAACTACCACGTGGAGTAGCAGAGTAGCCGGCAGCAATGCAGAGCCTGTTCCCGGAAAGCGATGAAGGCGCGCGAGGGCAAGTGCAAGGGCAGGTGCAAGCACGGGCTTGAAACCGGCCATGCCGGATGCCGCATAGGCAAAACCTGCCGCTCGCCTAAGAACACCATATCCCGCCGCCCTGCCCTGGAATTCCCTATTCCTATATTTGAATCTTCCCCTGGCTATTACCCGCAACCGTGCATCAGAAAATCCTTATCCTCGACTTCGGCTCCCAATATACCCAGCTGATCGCGCGCCGCATCAGGGAAACGAACGTTTATTGCGAAATCCATCCCTGTGACGTCGATTCCGGCTTCATCCAAGGGTTTGCGCCGGTTGGAATCATCCTTTCAGGCGGACCTGCCTCCGCTATGGAGGATGAAACGCCACGGGCGCCGCAAATCGTTTTTGAACTGGGCATTCCTGTCCTCGGCATCTGTTACGGCATGCAAACCATGGCCGCGCAACTGGGTGGTTCCGTCGAAAACGCCCGGATACGCGAATTCGGCTATGCCGAGGTGACAGCCGCCGGCCAAAACAGCCTGCTGCGCGACATTCGGGACCGTACCGACCGGGAAGATAACGGAATACTCGACGTATGGATGAGCCATGGCGATTCCGTGACCGCGCTGCCGCCGGGATTCCAGGTGATGCTGCGCAACGCGGCCACTCCCATAGCGGGAATGGCGGACGAGGTACGGAAATTCTATGGAATACAATTCCATCCGGAAGTGACCCACACCTTGCAGGGCAAAGCGATCATCGCCCGGTTCCTGCACGACGTTTGCGGTGCGGGTCATGACTGGAATATGCCTGACTACGTGGAAGAAGCAATCGGCAGGATCCGGTCGGAAGTGGGCGCGGATGAAGTGAT
>Ga0209963_1001147_pt1 | contig 16875 bp, 14 predicted proteins | sample ThiBio_1000_biof_2_FD_183957 | JGI IMG/M metagenome (GOLD analysis project Ga0209963, IMG submission 183957) | Wastewater bioreactor microbial communities from Cape Town, South Africa - Thiocy_cont_1000_biof (SPAdes) | ecosystem: Engineered > Bioreactor > Thiocyanate-remediating >...
GCCCGCCGGCTCGCGCCGTCCTCGGCATTGCGGGGCGCTCGGTTCACGGGATCGGCCTGTCAACGGTGACGCACATGATCGACCATCATCTCCAAAAGCCTAAACATCCGATGTTCGGTTGACTCTGAGGTTATTTTGGCCCTATATTAACTCTCGTCTTGCTTGAGACATCACATCTGCAATGGAGGCAGTTATGAAGCTGAAGGCGAAGGGGCTGATCGCGATCTGTGTCGGCGTCGGCATGGCGGCGGCGATGACCGCGTGCTCGTCGGGCGGCTCATCGGGCGGATCCAACGGCGGCAACGTCACGCTCGACTGGGGATTCTGGGACCAGGGCGACGCGGGCAACAAGACCTGGCAGGGCCTGGCGGACGCCGTGCACAAGAAGTACCCGAACATCACCGTCAAGCTCACGAGCCCGCCGTTCGCCGACTACTTCACGAAGCTGCAGTCGCAGCTGGCCGCGAACACGACCCCGTGCATCGTGAGCATGCAGAGCCTGCGTCTGCCCGCCTTCGCCTCGGCGATGGAGCCGCTGACGGACTACAGCAGCGAGCTCGGGTTCACCGCGTCCGACTGGAACGCGGGCGCCCTCAAGGCGCTGCAGTACCAGGGCAAGCAGTACGCGATCCCGTACGGCTTCTCCACGATGGTCATGTACTACAACAAGGACCTGTTCGCCAAGGCCGGCGTCGCCGAGCCGAAGAACGGCTGGACGATCGACGAGTTCGAGGCGGACGCGAAGAAGATCACGGCGGCCACCGGCAAGCCCGCGTTCGGCCAGTCGTTCTCCGACCTGCACATGTTCTCGCTGCTGCTCGCCGACAACGGGGCCGTTCCGGTCACGAGCGGCGGCAAGCTGGATCTCACCTCGTCGACGATGAAGGATGCGTTCGGCTGGTACTCCGGGCTGTCGACGTCCCAGAAGGTCGCGAGCGTCCCGGCGAGCTCGTCGGACATCCCGTGGGGTGAGCAGCAGCTCGTCGCGGGCAACGTCGCGATGGCCGTCGACGGCACCTGGAACCTCTCCTCGAACGCGACTCAGGCCGGCTTCAAGATCGGCGTCGTGACGCTGCCGCAGGGCGCGAACGGCGGCGGCACGTTCTCGGCGAACTCCGGCTTCGGGATCTCGAAGACCTGCGCCAACAAGAAGGAGGCCGCTCAGGCGATCTCCGTCATCACGGGCGCCGAGGGGTCGGCGACCGCCGCCGAGCAGGGCAACGTGCCGGCGCGGACGGCCAACATGCCGCTGTTCGTGAAGTCCCTCGCCGACCAGGTCGACCCGAAGAACCCGGGCTACTCGACGCAGGTCGAGGCGACGATGGCGGCGTCCAGCAAGAACGCCGTGCCGTTCATCAGCACCGACAGCTGGGACCAGACGACGAAGGCGATCGCGCGCGAGTTCATCCTCTCGTACACCGGCAGCCAGTCGCCGGCGCAGTCCCTGCAGAACGTGCAGAACTCGTCCAAGTGATCCCTCGCGGGTCCTCCGGGGAGAGCTCCCGGAGGACCCGCGCTCGGCCAGAGAGGAGAACCTCATGACGGCGATCGCGTCGCCACCCCGGACCGTGGCGCCCCCGCCGGTCGCGCGCCGCCGGCGCAGATCGAGGAGCGAGGCGCGTCCGGCCCTCGGGTTCCTCACCCCGAGCGCGCTGGGCCTCACGATCTTCGTGCTGTTCCCGACCATCCTCGCCGTCGTCACGAGCCTGTTCCACTGGCCCACGTTCGGCGACGTGACGTGGGCGGGAGGGCAGAACTACGCCGATCTGTTCTCCGCGGGCAGCCAGTTCGGCCCCGCCCTCGTGAACACCGTGGTGTTCACCGTCCTGGTGGTGCCGACCAACCTCGTCCTGACCCTCGCGATGGCCTTCTGGATCGCCTCGAGCCGCTATCGCCGCTTCTACCGGGTCCTCTTCTTCCTCCCGGTCGTCACCCCCACGGTGGCCACCGCGATCATCTGGAAGATGCTCTACCAGCCCGGCGGCATGATCGACTGGGTCGCGAGCCGCTTCGGCATCGAGCTGCCGAATCTGCTGGCCACGCCCAGCACCGCCCTGCTCGCGGTGGTCGTCGTGATCCTGTGGCAGGGGTTCGGCTACAACATGCTGATCTTCTCCGCGGCGATCGACCAGCTTCCGGAGGACATCCTCGCGGCCGCCGCCCTCGACGGAGCGTCGCCGCTGCGCCAGCTCTTCCAGATCAAGATCCCCCTGATGACCCCGGCCATCTTCTTCGCCTCGACGGTGACGATGATCCAGGCGTTCCAGATCTTCTCCGAGCCGTACGTCATGACGGCGGGCGGCCCGGGCAACGCGACGGTGACGATCGTCATGGACGTCTACCAGACCGCGTTCCAGGGCGGCCAGCTGGGAGCGGCCGCGGCGCCGGCGATGGTCCTGTTCGTCCTGATCCTGGTCATCACGATGGTCCAGTGGATCGGGCAGAGGAAGTGGGTGCACTATGAGTGACTCGGTACGCGCGCACCGCGGTGCCCGACGGGTCGGACGAGTCGCCAGCGAGATCCTGCTGGGGGTCGCCGCACTGGCGTTCGTCTTCCCGGTGATCTTCACGATCACGTCGTCGTTCAAGCCGAACAACGAGATCTTCAGCCAGCCGCCGTCACTGTTCGGGACCGAGTTCCGCTGGCAGAACTACGTCGACGTGTTCACCAACGCGCCGTTCCTGCAGTACATCGTCAACGGCATCATCATGTCGGCGGCCGGGACGATCGTCGTCCTCATCGTGTCCTCGCTCGCGGCCTACAGCTTCGGCATCCTGCGCTGGCGCGGACGCGACCAGACGATGCTCGCGTACCTGGCCACGATGATGATCCCGCAGGAAGTCCTGGTCATCCCGATGTTCCTGCTCATGCAGCGGTTCGGGTGGATCAACACGTGGCAGGCTCTCATCCTCCCGTTCGCCTTCGGCGCCTTCGGCACGTTCCTGCTGCGTCAGTTCTTCACGAGCCTGCCGTACGACATCGTGGAGGCGTCCCGGATGGACGGCTGCTCGAACTGGAGCACCTTCTGGCGGATCATCCTGCCGCTGGCCAAGCCCTCGCTCGCCGTGCTGGGAGTGTGGACGTTCATCACGTACTGGAACAGCTTCCTGTGGCCGCTGATCGTCGTGAACGACGTGCATCAGCTCGGCAACGTGCCGCTGGGGCTGCAGACGTTCTTCGGAGAGCACGGCGCCGCCTGGAACCTGGTGCTCGCCGCATCCGTCATCTCCATCGCGCCGACCCTGATCGTCGTCATCCTGCTACAGAAGCACCTCGTGAAGGGGATCGCGACGGTCGGGCTGGCCGGCCGATGAGCCGGCTGCGGGTCGGGGTCGACGTCGGCGGGACGAAGATCCTCGCCGGAGCCGTGGATGCGACCGGGCGCGTCGTCGCGCGGGCGCGCGTCGCGACCCCTGCCGGCGCCGATGCTCTGAGCGGCGCGATCGCGGAGGCGGTCGGCGCCCTCGGCATCGGGGCGGGCGCACCGATCGGCGTGGCGATCGCCGGGCGGGTGAGCAGGGACGGCCGCACGCTCGTGCAGGCCGCGAACCTGGGACTCGCCGACGTTCCGGTCGCCGACCTCGTCGAGCGGCGGCTGTCGACCGCGACGCGGCTCGTGAACGACGCGGATGCCGCGATGTGGGCCGAGTGCCGCGTCGGGGCCGCGCGCGGGTGCGCGGACGCCGTGATGGTGGCGGTCGGCACCGGGGTGGGCGGTTCCGCGGTCACCGGCGGGCGACTCGTGACGGGTGCCCACGGCGGAGCGGGAGAGATCGGCCACATGGTCGTCAAGCGCGACGGACGGCGCTGCACGTGCGGCGGGCGCGGCTGTCTCGATCAGTACGGCAGCGGACGGGCGCTGTGGCGGCATGCGCGGCGCGGGTACCGGCACCTGCGCATCGACCCGCCGGCGGACCTCGGTGCCGCGGCGGATGCCGGCGACGCCGTCGCGCTCGCCGCGTACGACCGCATCGGCCGGTGGCTGGGCGCGGGGATCGCGGATGTCGCGGCCCTCCTCGACCCCGAGCGCATCGTGCTGGCCGGCGGCATCGCGGCATCCACTCACGCGTTCGCGGAGACCGTGGACCGGCATCTGCGGGACGAGCTGCATCGTCGCGGAGTGGCGGCGGTGCCGTCCGTGGTGCGGGCGGAGCTGGGCGCGGATGCCGGAATGATCGGCGCGGCCGACCTCTCGCTCGGCGACACCCGCCGGGAGGACGCGGCATGACGGGCGCCGCTCCCGCGGTGCGTCGCGTCATCGTCTTCCTCGCCGACGATCTCGGCTGGGGGGACCTCGGCAGCTACGGCGCGGAGCGGATCCCGACGCCGCATCTGGACGCGCTCGCGGCGCGGGGCATGAGATTCACCGACTGCCACGCCGCCAGCGCGGTGTGCACGCCGAGCCGCTACGGCCTCCTGACCGGACGGTACCCGTGGCGCAGCCCGCTGCACAGCGGCGTGCTGGGCGGGACCGACCCGTCGATCATCGCCCCGTCCGTCCCGACGCTCGCCGGCAGCCTCGCGGCGGCGGGTCTGCGGACGGGCGCGTTCGGGAAGTGGCATCTTGGCCTGGACTGGACGTCGCGGGACGGCTCGCGCCGCACCGCCTTCGACGAGGGCTTCCAGCCGGACATGCAGGCCTCCGGCCGCGACGTCGACTATTCGGTCCCGTTCCGCAACGGGCCGATCGACCTCGGCTTCGACCGGTTCTTCGGCATCGCCGGATCGCTGGACATGCCGCCGTACTGCTTCCTCGAGCAGGATCGCACGGTCGGCATCCCCTCCGTCGAGAAGGAGGAGCTCGTCACCTCGCAGCGCCCGGGACTGCAGGTGCCGGGCTGGCGGGACGATCAGGTGGACGTGCGCATCGCCGACGAGGCGTGCGCGTGGATCGTGGAACGCCTCGCCGAGGACGAGCCGTTCTTCGCCTACGTGGCCTCCGCCGCGCCGCACCGGCCGTGCGTGCCGCCCGAGTTCGTGCGCGGAGCCTCCCGCGCGGGGGCGCGCGGCGACGCCGTGTGTCTCGTGGACTGGATGGTCGGACGCCTCCTCGAGGTGCTCGAGTCCCACGCCACGCTCGAGGACACCCTGTTCGTGTTCACGAGCGACAACGGCGCGCCGATGATCTTCCCGGAGGACGGCGACGTCGTCGAGCATCGCCCGAACGGCGCCTGGCGCGGGCAGAAGGCGGATGCCTGGGAGGGCGGCCATCGCGTCCCGCTCCTGGCGGCGGGGCCCGGGGTCCCCGCCGGGACCAGCGACGAGCTCGTCTCCCTCCTCGACCTCTTCCCGACGATCGCGGCCATGACGGACGCGGCGGCGCCGGATGCCGACGGGGAGCCGATCCCCGCGCTCGCACCGGGCGCCGGGTCCGTCGATCGGGTGCTCGGCCAGCAGGCCTTCGACGGGGCGCTCGTCCTACGAGAGGGGACGGCCAAGGCGATCCTGGGGACCGGCTCCGGCGGCTTCAGCGAGCCGGTCGGCCGCCTCGTGGCAGCATCCAGCCCGGACGGTCAGCTCTACGATCTGAGCGTCGACCCCGCCGAGACCCGCAACCTCTGGCCGGAGCAGCCGGACCGCGCGCAGCGGATGCTCCGGCGCTACCGTGACGAGACCGGGTTCGACGACACCTTCCTGCCCCGCAACGCCCTGGAGGACGACGCATGCTGAACTTCGAGCACCGCACCGGTCCGGTCTTCGCCGATCCGCCGGTGTACCCCGCTCGGGCCGTCCCGGAGTGGTACCGCGACGCGAAGCTGGGATTCTTCGTGCACTGGGGGCTCTACACGGTGCCCGCCTGGGCGGTCACCGACGCCGAGTTCGTCCCCACCGAGGACGCGTACGCGCATCATCTGTACGCCGAGTGGTACGGGAACACGGTGCGGATCCCGTCCAGCCCGACCCGGCTGCGGCACGAGGAGACCTACGGGGTCGGGGTCTCGTACGAGGATCTGGCCGAGCGCTGGGACGCGGGCGCGTTCGACGCGGACGCGTTCGTGGCGACCCTCGCGGCCGCCGGCGGCCGGTATCTCGTGCCCACCACCAAGCATCACGACGGCTTCTGCCTCTGGGACACCGCGACCACGAGCTTCAACGCCGTGCGACGCGGGCCCGGCCGCGATCTCGTGGCGGAGCTGCACGGTGCCGCGCGCGACGCGGGACTGCGATACGGCGTCTACTTCTCCGGTGCCCTGGACTGGCATGTGGGCGACTTCCCGCCGATCGAGTCCGACACCGACCTGTTCCGCTTCCGCCGGAACGACCCGCGGTTCGCGCGCTACGCGGCGGCGCAGCTCGAAGAGCTCGTCGACCGCTTCCAGCCCGACATCCTCTGGAACGACATCGAGTGGCCGGACGGCGGCAAGGACCGCTCGCCCTTCGCCCTCGCGGCACTGTTCGAGCGGTACTTCTCCCGCGTGCCGGACGGAGTCGTCAACGACCGGTGGGGCGTGCCGTACCACGGCTTCCTCACGCGCGAGTACTCGTTCGTGGAGGACGTGCTCCCGCAGCCGTGGGAGGCGACACGGGGCCTCGGGCGGTCGTTCGGCTACAACCAGGCAGAGTCGGAGACCGAGTCGCTGAGCGGCGCGGAGCTCGTCCGGCTGCTCGTGGACGTCGTCAGCAAGAACGGGAACCTCCTCCTCAACGTCGGCCCGACGATGGACGGCGGGATCCCCGACGTGCAGCGCGCCGCGCTCGGCGTGCTGGGCGACTGGATGCGCGTCAACGGCACCGCGATCCACGGGACGCGTCCCTGGATCCGCTGCGGCGACCGCGCGCCGGGGTCGTCCCCCGTCGCGTACACGGCCGGGGACGGCGTCGTGCACGTCCACGCGCTGGACCCGTCTGCCGGACGCATCGCCCTGCCCGACGAGCTCGCCGGCCGGACGCCCCGATGGCTCGGCGCCGAGGCCGACGCCGTGGATCCGCTGGCCGTCCCCGACGGGCTGCGCGGCGCTCCCGTCGCGGTCGCGGCGGTCGCGGGATGACGCGGGACGCCGCGGCACGCCTGTCCGTGGAGATCGCGGTCTCCGGCGCGGGCGGTGCTCGCATCGCGATCGAGGAGGGCGCCGACCGCATCGAGCTGTGCACGTGCCTCGAGGTGGGCGGTCTCACCCCGAGCGCGGCGACCATCGAGCAGGCGGTCGCCGTCGCCGCCGGGCGCACCGGTTTCGTGCATGTCCTCATCCGCCCCCGCCCCGGCGACTTCGTCTACGACCGTGACGAGGTGGCGACGATGGTCCGCGACATCGAACGTGCCCGCGACGGGGGCGTGGCAGGCGTCGTGGTGGGCGCCCTCACCGCATCGGGGAGCGTCGACCACGAGATCGTCGCCGCGCTGCGGGATGCCGCGGGCGACCGTCAGGTGACCTTCCATCGGGCGATCGACGTCGTCTCGGATCCCCGCCGCGACGTGGCGCGCCTCGCAGAAGCCGGCGTGGCACGGGTGCTGACCTCGGGCGGCGCCGCGCGCGTGCGCGACGGGCTGGCCGTCATCCGCGACCTCGCCCGCGAGCGCATCGAGGTGATGGCCGGGGGAGGACTCACCGTTGCCGACGTCCCCGCCGCCGCTGCGGCGGGTGCCGCGGCGGTGCATCTGTCCGCGCGGCGGATCGTCCGCGGTCACCCGTCGGGACCCGGCGGGGGCGCCGCCGAGCACGCCGTGACGGATCGCCGGTCGGTGCGGGAGGTCGTCGCCGCCGCGCGCTCCCTCGCGTGATGCGTCGTCAGCGCCACTCGCGCGTCGGGTCCGACAGCGGCGTCGCGTCCTCCGGGTAGGGCACCGGCCACCGCGGCTCCGGCACCGGCCAGCCCGCGTCGCGCAGGGCGCGGCGCGACAGCTCGCGTGCCGAATACGGCGTGCGCTCGCCGCGGATGTCGCGATAGTCCTGGTGACCCGGTCCGCACCACAGGATCGCGTCGCCCTCGCCGACGAGCGCGACCGACTCGACGATCGCGCGCTCGGGCGGGGTGAACTCGTAGATCACGGCATCCGGGCGTGCGCGCCGCGCGCCCTCCAGGAGCGTCGCGCGGACCGACTCCGGGTCCTCGAACCGCGGATGATGGTCGGTGATGACGAGGATGTCGCTGCCCTCCACGCCGGTGCGACCCATGTCATGGCGCTTGGTGGCGTCCCGGTCGCCGTCGGCGCCGAAGAGGAACAGCACCTTTCCCGGCGTCACGCGCCGCACGGCGGCGAGCGTCTTCTCGAACGCATCCGGGGAGTGCCCGAAGTCGACGTAGACGGCGGGTCCGCGATCCCCGGAGACCAGCTGGGTGCGGCCGGGCAGGTACGCGTCGATGCGCCCGGAGCCGCCGTGCTCGAGGTCGAGGGCCGCGAGCAGGCGCTCCCAGCCGTATCCCCCCTCGAGGATCATGACGATCGCGAGCCCGGCGTTCGCCGCCATGTGCCGCCCGATCACCGGCACGACGGTCGTGAGCGTGCGCCCGTCGCGCCCCGACAGCCGGAAGCGGGTGCCGTCCTGGCGCTCGTCCAGGATCTCGACCGTCCAGTCCGCGTCCGCCGCGGGGTCCGCCGCGATCGCCGGAGTCACGATCGTGACGTACGGCACCTCGCAGCGTTCGACGACCTCCGCGCCGGCCGCGGAGTCGAGCGAGATCACCGCGCGCCGCGACCGGTCGGGGCGGAAGAGGGGCAGCTTCGCCTCGAAGTACTCGCGCATGTCGGCGTAGTCGTCGAGGTGGTCGTGCGTGAGGTTCGTGAAGCCGGCGACGTCGAAGACGAGGCCGTCGACGCGGTGGCGGCTGAGCGCCTGCGCGCTCACCTCGACCGCGACCGCCTCGACGCCGCGTTCGCGCATGAGCGCGAGCAGGGCGTGGAACTCTGAGGCCTCGGGCGTCGTCAGCCGCGACACGATGACCTGGCCGGCGATGTGCCGCTCCGCCGTCGAGGACAGGCCCGCCACGACTCCCAGCTGGCCGAGGATGCCCTCGAGCAGATGCGACACGCTCGTCTTGCCGTTGGTCCCGGTGGTGCCGAACAGCAGCGGGATGTCGTCGTCCGGACCGGTGCCGTAGATCCACGCGGACAGCTCGCCCAGCAGCGCCCGCGGGTCGTCTACCACGACGATGGGCAGGCCGGCGTCGGCCGCGAGCTCGGCGCCGGCGGCGTCCGTGACGACGGCGACGGCGCCCTTCTCGGCCGCGGTCGCGGCGAACTCCGCACCGTGGCGGTTGACGCCGCGGATCGCGACGAACGCCTCGCCCGGCCGCAGGTCGGCGGTGGCGAGCGTGATGCCGCTGAGGACGACGCCCGCGGTGTCGCCGTGCCGGGCGATGCCGAAGCGCGCCGCGAGATCGTCGAGAGAGCGGATCGGCGGATGCTCCGGCCGGAGGACGGGAGGAAGACGTGAGTCGGCGGTCGGCATGGCGCCTCCATCTTGCCATGCCGGCCGCCGGCCGGGATCGAGCCGGCGACCGGGCGGGGTCAGCTCGCGCGACGCCGGACGAGCGCCACGACGAGTGCGGCGACGCCCGCGGCGAGTCCGCCGGCGGCGAGCCAGCGTGCGAGGGGATCGGCGGCGGCATCCGTCGCGGTGGCGGCGGACGGTGCCGGGCTCGCGCCCGCGCCGTCGGTGTCGTCCTCGTCGCCGATGCCCTTCGCGCCGACCGTGACCGCCGGTGCCGGGGTGTCCAGCGCCGACTCGTCCTGGCCGGCGGCCGGCACCTGGGTCCACTCGGTGGTCCCCTTCACACAGGTCTGCTCGACCGGGAACGCGACGCGGGTGCCGGTGTCCTTCGAGTCGAACAGCACGTCCATCGCCACCGAGGCGGCCAGCCCCGACTCGATCGGCTGCGCGGCGGTGAAGGTGACCTTCGTGGGCACGCCGTTCGCGCCCATCGTGCGGTCGATGCTCCAGCCGCCCTCCACGACAGGGGTGACGTTGCCCACGCCGGCGGGCACGGTGATCACGAGAGCCGTCGTGGGGGACTCGTCGCAGCCGTGCTTGAACTGGAACGTGAGCCGCGTCGTGCCTCCGGCGGGCGCCGTGTCGGGGCTCACCTCGACGTGGGCGGATGCGGCCAGCGGGACGGCGACGGCCAGCGCGAGGCCGGCGGCGAGGCCGGCGGCGATGCGCACGCCGCGATGCGGGCGCGCAGGGGTGGATTCGGACATGTCTTCCTTACTGGTGCAGTGATGGGCGTGCGCGGCCGGCGGGTGCGGGCGCGCAGGGACGTCGGCGGTCGCCGACGGGGAGGATCAGTGCACGAGCAGGGGAGGTCCGCGCCGCGACAGCGCGATGGCGAACGGGGAGGCGATCGCGACGACGCGGGTCTCGACGCGCGGTCGCAGGGTGCGGGCGGGTGCGGGCGACCGGAACGCGACGAGGGGGATCAGCCGGCGGATGCCGCGCAGGACCGCCCGCACGGCCCGCTCGCCGCGTCGCAGCAGCGCGATCGTGAGCGTGGCCGCGATCACGTGGGTGAGGACCATCCCGGCATCCGGAGCCATGGCGCTCGCCGCGTGGACGTGTCCGACCGCGGCGGCGCCCATGTGCGCGTGATCCATCGGCGCGTAGGTGACCGCGCCCGGGGTGCCGAAGAGCGCGAAGACGACATGGAAGACGACCTGCGCCGCCGCGACGGCGGCCGTCGTGCGCACGGGCGAGCTGCGGCGGCCGACGAGGGCGACGGCGATCGGTGCGGCCAGGATCGCGGAGGTCGCCGCGACGATCGGCGCGGGCGCACCGCCCCCGCCGATCGTGTGCGCGGCGGCGGCGAGGAGCGTCGTGAGGACGGAGGCGGCGACGCCGCGCAGTGCGCGCAGCTGCCGTGCGTTCGTCGACCTCACGGTGCCATCCTCCCAGACGGACCGGCCGCCGCCGCGACTCGGCTGTCTCAAAGGCGCGCCGGATACCCTGGAGCGGTGACCGTCCTGGCCTTCATCGTCGGCATCGTCCTCATGATCGTGGGGCTCGCCGTGTCGATCGCGCTGCACGAGATGGGTCACCTGCTGCCCGCCAAGAGGTTCGGCGTGCGGGTCGGCCAGTACATGATCGGCTTCGGGCCGACGTTGTGGTCGCGGCGCAAGGGCGAGACCGAGTACGGCGTGAAGGCCATCCCGCTCGGCGGCTACATCTCGATGGCGGGCATGTACCCTCCGTCGCCGAAGCGGACCGGCGAGGGCCGCGCCGCGGGCGGGTTCTTCGCCACGATGGTCCAGGACGCGCGGGCCGCCAACGATGAGACGCTCGAGGGCGACGACGACGAGCGCGTGTTCTACAAGCTCCCGGTGTGGAAGCGCGTGATCGTGATGCTCGGCGGCCCGCTCATGAACCTGGTGCTGGCGATCGTCCTGTTCACGATCGCGTTCAGCGTGATCGGCATGCCGACCGCGACCACGACGGTCGCGAGCGTCAGCGCCTGCGTACCGGCCGGCACCGCCGCCACGAGCTGCACGGCATCCGATCCGGCCTCGCCGGCCTCGCAGGCGGGCGTCCGCGCGGGAGACGTCATCGAGTCGATCGACGGGACGCCGGTGTCCACGTTCGCCGATGCGACCGCGATCATCCAGAAGTCGGCCGGCCGGTCGCTCACGATGGTCGTGCAGCGCGACGGCCGAGACGTCACGCTCGAGCTGACCCCCGCCGAGATCACCTCGAACGGCAGGAAGGTCGGCTTCGCCGGCGTCACCTCCCAGACCGGCTACGTGCGGCAGCCCGTGCTCACGGGCGCCACGAGCGCCTTCCAGAACGTCGGTCAGGTCGCCGCCATCATCGTCCAGCTGCCGCAGGAGATGTACCGCACCGTCCAGTCCCTGTTCACCGGGCAGGCCCGCGACGCCAACAGCCCCATGAGCATCGTCGGCGTCGGCGTCGTGGCCGGCGAGGTGGCGTCCTCCTCGGCTCCGATCCTCGACCGCGTCATCCTCATCCTGAGCCTGCTGGGCTCGCTGAACATCGCGCTGTTCGTCTTCAACCTGGTGCCGCTGCTGCCGCTCGACGGCGGTCACGTCGTCGTGGCGCTGTGGGACGGGCTCAAGCGCGCGTGGGCGAAGCTGTTCCGCAGGCCCCCGCCCAAGCCGGTGGACGCCACGAAGCTCGTGCCGGTCACGTTCGTGGTGGTCGTGCTGCTGATCGCGATGGGCGCCGTCCTGATCCTCGCCGACGTCATCAACCCGATCTCGCTGTTCCGGCCGTAGGCCGATCTCCGGATGTCGATTCCGGCCTTGTCCGTTCGCTGGGGTTCTGAGACGGTTCCCTCAACGAAAGGATCACGACCGTGAAGTACGTCATCATGTTCACCGATTCACCCGAGTCCTACGCGGATGTCTCCGCGGAGCGGCACAAGGAGATCTACCAGCGGGTGTGGGACTGGTTCCGGGTCAACGACGCCGCGATCTCCGACAGCGGCGCTCAGCTCCAGCCGGTCTCCACCGCGACGACCGTGCGGTCCGGGCCGGACGGCCCCGTCGTCGCCGACGGCCCGTTCACCGAGGCCAAGGAGGTCGTGGGCGGGTTCAGCGTGATCGATGTCGCCGACCTGGACGCCGCGATCGCGCTCGTCAAGACCTGGCCGGAGTTCGATCTGCCCGGGATCGGCGTGGAGATCCGGCCGATGGTCACGGACTACAGCCAGTTCGAGTGATCCCGTGATGGAGGGCGCCGCGGCATCCGACGCGGTCCTCGGGCGCATCGTGCGCGAGGACTCGGGCCGGATCGTCGCGGCGCTCACCCGCAGCTTCGGCGATCTCGACGTCGCCGAGGAGGCGGTCGCGGCCGCCGTGGAGGAGGCGCTGCGGGAGTGGCGGGTGCGCGGCGTGCCGCCGAATCCCGGCGCGTGGCTGACCCAGACGGCACGCCACGACGCGCTGGACCGGATCCGGCGGGAGCGACGGTTCCGCGAGAAGCTCGCCGTGATCGGCGTCGATGAGCCGGCCCCGGCGCCGACCGAGCCGGACGAGCGGCTGCCGCTGCTGTTCGGATGCTGCCACCCCGCGATCGCGCCGGATGCCCGCGTGGCCCTCACGCTGCGCGCCGTGTGCGGGCTGACCACCGCGCAGATCGCGCGGGCGCTCCTCGTTCCGCAGGCGACGCTCGCCCAGCGGATCGTGCGGGCCAAGCGCAAGATCGCCGCCACCGGCATCCCGCTGCGCATCCCGGAGGGCGTCGAGCGGCTGGAGCGGCTCGACCTCGTGCTCACCGTCGTGTCGGTCATGTACAGCCAGGCGCATCTGACCGCGGACGCCGGCGCCGCCGCCGACCGCGACCTGGCCGACGACGCGCTGTGGCTCGCCCGCGTCGTGGCGGCCGCCCTTCCCCGCGAGGCGGAGGCGCACGGCCTGCTGTCGCTGCTGCTGTTCCACCGCTCTCGCGAGGACGCCCGCGCCGTCGACGGCGAGCTGGTGCTGCTCGCCGATCAGGACCGCGACCGCTGGGACGCCGCGCTGCTGGACGAGGCCAGATATCAGCTGGAGCGTGCCGCGCTGCTGCGCCGGCCCGGTCGCTGGCAGCTGCACGCGGCGATCGCCGCGTGCCATGCCGACGCCGCGAGCGCCGCCGAGACCGATTGGTTCCAGGTGCTGACGCTCTACGACATGCTGCTCGGGTACGACCCGTCGCCCATCGTGCGTCTGAACCGCGCGGTGGCGCTCGCCGAGGTGGACGGCGCCGAGGCGGCGCTGCGCGAGGTCGACGGGCTCGCGCGGGCCCTGGATGCATTCCATCTCTGGCATGCGGTGCGCGCCCACCTGCTGCGCCTGCTCGGGCGCGTGGCCGAGGCCGACGCCGCCGATCTGCGTGCGCTCGAGCTGACCGCCAACGACGCCGAGCGCCGGATCATCGAGGCCCGTCTCACGGGCGGCCGCTGATCCGCGCCCCGCCCGTCGTTGCTACCCGCCCCGGTGCCGCCGGGTTCAGGCCAGCGCGTCGGTGACGAGGCGCTCCAGGGTCGTCATCCCGTCGCGGGAGAGGATCGACTCGAGGTGCCCCTGCACGGACGCGAAGCCGGGTCCGCGGAGCGCATAGACATCCCCGGATGCCGCGTCCGCGGAGACCTCGGCGGGACCGGCGGATGTCGTGCCTGGCGCGACGCGAGCGGTGAACGTGTTGTAGAACCCGATCGTGGCCGCCTGCCCGAAGATGTCGACGGTCTTCTGCAGTCCCTGATGCGGTCGCTCCAGCGGAGCGAGCTCGATCCCGAGGGAGTCGGCGAGGATCTGATGGCTGAGGCACACCGCCAGCAACGGGCGCGCGGATGCCCGTCGCCCGTCGACGATCGCGCGCATCCGCCGCATCCGCGGGCTGTCCGGGTCGCGCGGGTCTCCGGGCCCGGGGCCGGAGACCACCAGTTCGGCCGCGTCCAGCTGCGCCTCGGTGACGGCCGACCACGGGACGATCGTCACGTCCAGGCCGAGGTGCCGCAGCTGGTGGGCGAGCATCGTCGTGAACCGGTCCTCGGCATCCACCACGAGCGCCGATCGGCCGGCGAAGGGGCCGGCGTCGGCACCCTGCGGGTCGAGCCAGAACCGCGCGAGGCGGGCGTTGCGGGAGGCGAGGAGGGCCGCGACATCCGGGTCGTCGGCGAGGAGCCGGGTGGCGACGGGTGCGTCCGCGTCGGTGTCCGGCGCGGCGCGCTCCTCGGCGGCGCTGTCCCGCGGCACGGCGCCGATCGCGCCGAGGACGCCGGCGGCCTTCCCGTGCGTCTCGCTGACCTCGCCGTCGGGGTCCGAGTGGCGCACGAGGGTGGCGCCGACGGGCACGCGCAGGCGGCCGTCGGCGAGGTAGGCGGTGCGGATGAGGATCGGCGCGTCGAGGTCATGCGTGGTGTCGTCGGCGGCCAGGGTCTCGCGAGGCGTGAACAGCGCGGCGACCCCGGAGTAGTAGCCCCGGGGCGTCGTCTCGTGCCGGGCGATGACGGCGCAGGCGTTCTGCATCGGAGAGCCGGTGACGGTCGGCGCGAACATCGTCTCGCGCAGGATGGCGCGCGGGTCGAGGCGGCTGCGCCCGCGCAGCATGTACTCGGTGTGCGTCAGGCGCGACATCTCCTTGAGGTGCGGACCCGTGATCCGGCCGCCGTCGGTGCAGACGGCGCTCATCATCTTGAGCTCCTCGTCGACGACCATGAACAGCTCCTCGGTCTCCTTCGTGGACTCGAGGAACTCCGACAGGGTCTCGACCGTCGCGCCGCCGGCCGGATGCCGGAACGTTCCGGAGATGGGGTTCATCGTGACGACGCCGTCGCGGGCGCTGACGTGGGCCTCGGGGCTCGCGCCGACGGCGATGTGCCCGGGCGTCGAGACGAGGAACGTCCAGTACGCGCCGCGCTCGTGCTCGAGGAGGGCGCGGAACCAGGCGAGCGCCGCGGTGAGCGGCTCGGCGTCGACGGATGCCGTGAAGTCGCGCCGGATGACGAAGTTCGCCCCCTCGCCGCGGCCGATCTCGTCGGCGATGACGCGGCGCACGATGTCGGCGTACTCGTTGTCGGCGATGTCGAATCCGGCATCGTGCAGCGGCACGACGGTCGCCGGCAGTGCGGCGACGACATCGGTGCGGGACAGCTGCACGTGGCGGCCCACGACCAGGCAACGCAGCGGGACGCCGTCGTCGTGGCACACGAAGCCGCGTTCGCGCACCTGCCGGAACGGCACCAGGGCGAGCACCTCGCGCGGCGCGCCCTGCGCGTCGGTCAGCGGGATGTCGGCGAGCAGGTCGACGTCGACGACGTCGCCGGTGAGGAGTTCGACCGTGGCCGGGTCGCGTGCGATGAGCGCGAAGGGGAGGTCGCCGGCGGCGAGTGCGAGGAGCTCGTCAGGCGCCGAGGCGGGATGCGGGGCAGGGGGCGGTGTCATCGCCGGCCTTTCGAACGGTCGGGCGGCCTGTCACGCAGAAAGACCGCCTCGTGGGCGGTCTGTGGATACGCGAACGCACACCGCCTCAGCGGGTGTGCCACCACGTGCGGTTCGCGGACATGCGCCGAAACTATCACATGACATCTGCCGCGGAGGTCGCGCAGCTCCACCGGCCCTGGTGGCTCCCGGGTCATTAGGCTGAAGACGTGCCAGCAGTCAATCTGGGGATGCCCCGCGTGCCGGATGTGCTCGCCCCGCGTCGTAAGAGCCGTCAGATCAGGGTCGGCAAGGTGCTCGTGGGCGGGGACGCTCCGGTGAGCGTGCAGTCCATGACGACCACGCCGACGACGAACATCAACGCGACGCTGCAGCAGATCGCCGAGCTGACCGCGTCCGGCTGCGAGATCGTGCGCGTCGCCGTGCCCTCCCAGGACGATGCGGAGGCGCTGCCCATCATCGCGGCGAAGAGTCAGATCCCGGTGATCGCCGACATCCACTTCCAGCCGAAGTACGTGTTCCAGGCGATCGACGCGGGCTGTGCCGGCGTGCGCGTGAATCCGGGCAACATCCGCCAGTTCGACGACAAGGTGGGCGAGATCGCGGCGGCGGCGAAGGCGGCGGGGGTGTCGCTGCGCATCGGGGTCAACGCGGGTTCGCTCGACAAGCGCCTGCTCGAGAAGTACGGGAAGGCGACGCCCGAGGCGCTCGCGGAGAGCGCGCGCTGGGAGGCGTCGCTGTTCGAGGAGCACGACTTCCACGACTTCAAGATCTCGGTCAAGCACAACGACCCGATCGTGATGGTGAAGGCGTACCGGCTGCTCGCGGCAATGGGCGACTGGCCGCTGCACCTCGGGGTGACCGAGGCCGGGCCCGCGTTCCAGGGGACGATCAAGAGCGCGACGGCGTTCGGCATCCTGCTGGCCGAGGGCATCGGCGACACGATCCGCGTCTCGCTGTCGGCGCCGCCGGCCGAGGAGGTCAAGGTCGGCCACCAGATCCTGCAGTCGCTTAACCTGCGCGAGCGCAAGCTCGAGATCGTGTCGTGCCCGTCCTGCGGGCGTGC
>Ga0209963_1001152_pt1 | contig 16834 bp, 12 predicted proteins | sample ThiBio_1000_biof_2_FD_183957 | JGI IMG/M metagenome (GOLD analysis project Ga0209963, IMG submission 183957) | Wastewater bioreactor microbial communities from Cape Town, South Africa - Thiocy_cont_1000_biof (SPAdes) | ecosystem: Engineered > Bioreactor > Thiocyanate-remediating >...
GTTCGCGAAGATCAAGGGAAAGAGGTCGGGTCATGCGATGCTGGCCTCCAATCCAGTCAGCATCTTGAATCACAAACCGCCCAAAACCGGAATCCCCTCCGATTCAATTAAGCAATGAAACGCTCTAAGCAATCCATTCGTCATCGGCCGCGACGGCACGCGCGCCGAGGTCATCGCAAAATATCGCGCTTGGATCGCTGCGCAACCTGCGCTGATGAATGCGCTCGAGCAACTGCGCGGGCGCGATCTCATTTCTGCGCGCCGCTCGCATGCCACGGCGACGTGCTGGTCGAACTCGCCAACAGGCGCTGATCACGCGCCTGTTTGGTCCAATGTTGCCAGACGCTCGGGCATGTCGAGTAGCTTCATCGCCGCGGCGGTGATGGCCTCGGTGATCGTCGGATAGGTTTCTTCCGAGCTAACCGAGAGCCCGTCTGGGAATGTCACGGTCGCCTGGTAACCATTACCGCGTGGCGTTGCTGAAAGCTGGATCGTAGACATGTCGCTGCGACTCCCTGCCAGATCACACTGTCGTCAGCCCGACCGGCTGGTCTGTTGCGATCGTCTCTCCTGCCTTACCTCCGGCAAGCTGCATATCATCTTTTCACGGTTTCGCCGCGCGCTATCGACGTATGGCCTCTCGCCTGTTCAACCATAGGAAAAGGTGGGCGTTCAGACCGTCGCGGGGTGACCCCGCTAGGCGTGGGTTAGATCAAATTCACCTGGAGCGTCTGGCACCGGCACCGCGAACCATTCATCTTCATCGACACCAAACAGTCCGTGCGATACCGGCACCGTCGCCAGCGGGTTATGGACTACGTGCATGGTCAGAGGCTTTCCATGGCGCCGATCGGTGGCGCAACCAAATACAGCTGACACACCGGCGTAAGCCGGATCGAGGAACGGCGTCGTCGGAATTGCAGTGTTGTTGTGATTTACAATGGAAAATCGCAATGAAAGGGAGGCGCCTTCGATTCTTCTGGTCTCGCGGTTGATCAAGTACTGCAACGGACCCACGGGAAAAACACTTTCGACGCCAAAGGGCATCTGCGTGATTCCACGCGCACCGGGCGTCCATCCCAGCTGGCAGCCGTTGATCGCAATGATGTAGGCATCCGTTGGCAGCACGATTCCCTTTTTCAGATACGTTTGGAGCTTGCTGACCTTCGCGTCAAAGGCAGTCGTCCAGCGCAACAAGATTTGTTCGTGAGGAAACGTACCGACCTTCGCCTCGCCTGGCTTCGGCTCTTCGAGCCAACCGGCGGGAAGGTTCTTCGGCTCAGGGCAGACGGCCTCGATCCATATCCTCACGCCGCCATGTTCAAGGCGCAAATCCGGGCCATCGCCAACGCAGGTCAGTTCGTGACCTTGGTCGTGGAGGTGCTGCGCAAGCAGAAGCTCCCATGTGCGTTGAGCCAGGCTTGCCGGCTTGCCGTTGGTGAACTCCGCGACAAAATCCTCGTTGGGAAGGCCAAGGCGCGCGTAGGTTTCCCACAGCCCCGTGAGTTCAGCGAGCGAGGGCGCCCGGCTTTTGAAATGCTGCGCGAGAAAGGCGCGAACACGCGCGTCAAACCGAGCGAGCTTTGTTGGTACGATCATCGCGTATCGCTTTCTTGGATTACCGCTCGCGCGTCGCACGCGCGATCCGACGTCTCGCGCCGGCGTCTGATGCAGCGGCGAGAAGCTCCTTCCACGTATCTGGCGGATTCTCGCGATTCAGCATGTTCCGAAACACGGCATAGGCGTCGCTGCCGCTCTCGTAGGCGCGCAGCGTCGAGTCATCGTTGACCCAAGCGAGCACGATGATTTTAGCGTCTCCTGATTGTTGGTAGCGAAAGAACAGCCGGAACTGCTGCAGGAATTTGGCGCGGAACCAGTGCTTGTAGTCGTCGCCGAGCGTGCCGCCCTGGCGATAGACGTCGCGGGTCGGGTCACCTGGGATATCTTCGAACGCCACTTTCAAGACGGCCGCGAGGAGCTTTGCGGCGCGTTTCTTCTTATATCCCGTTGGGTCTTTCTTGCGCGCCTTCTCGACCGCCGCGATCATCGCCTCTAGCTGGTCGAGAAAAAGCGGATGCGCATAGATCGCCCAACCGTTGACCTCGAAGGTATCGTCGCTCACGCATCATCTTCCGGCAGCGCCGCGTCGAGATCGACTTTGACGCCCTTGGCGAGATCCTTGCCGCGCGCGACCAGCGACTTCGGCACTGGCCGAATTCGCGCCGGCTCGTTCGCCATGTCGTGCGCCAGGAAGGCGAGGAACCTGCCGATCACCGGATCGCCGTCGTTGGCGCTCGATTGCTTCTTCGCGATCACGACGGTGCCGTCCGCGAGCCCGCGAAACACGACCTGATCGCGTTTGCCGAGAGCCAGCATTCTGCGAATGGCGGCGGGCACGGTCGTCTGGCCGCGCTCAGTGATGGTCGCGGGGATTTCGAGGATTTCAGCGGTCTTGGCCATAACCCGCTCCTTGCATCGTTACAGCATCCCATGTAATGCATTTGCATTGTAAGTCAAGTTCAGCCATGTCGCCCGCGCTGATACGAGGGTTTCGACTGGGAGTCGCTGATTTCCACCCACTCGGTGGACACTCCCAGTGGCGAACGAGCGGGGGAAGCAGGATGGCGTTGGTCCGTGTGCTTGAGATCGAAAACTTTCGGGCGGTCAAGAGCCTTCGCTGGCTGCCTAGTCCAGGGGTAAATTGCCTGATTGGGCCCGGGGACAGCGGCAAGTCCACCATCCTTGATGCCATCGACCTTTGCCTCGGCGCACGGCGGTCGCTCTCCTTCACCGACGCCGACTTCCACGCTCTCGATTTCGGTCACCCCATCCGCATTGCACTGACTCTCGGCGCCTTGGACGATCCTCTGAAGAACATCGACTCCTACGGCGACTTCCTCGTGGGCTTCAATTCAGCTACCGGGGTGGTGGAACCGGAGCCCGGCTCCGGCCTCGAAACCACGCTGACTCTGCAGCTCACCGTCCAGGACGACCTCGAGCCGGAGTGGACGCTCGTCTCGCCCCGCGCGCAGGCTGCAGGTCGGACCCGCAACCTCAACTGGGCTGATCGCACGCGCGTCGCGCCCGCTAGGCTTGGCGTCACCGGCGACACCCATCTGACTTGGCGACGCGGATCCGTGCTGACCAAACTCACCGATGGCAAGACCGACGCATCAAAGGAGCTGACGCGGGCGGCGCGTGAGATGCGCGACGCCTTCGACCAAAAAGATCTCAAGGAACTCGCGGAGCCGCTCAAGCTGGTCAAGGCGGCTGCCGGAGACATGGGGGTGCCCGTGGGCGCCGCCGTCCAGGCGCTCATCGATGCCGGCTCGGTCACCTTCACGGGCGGGACCATCTCACTCCATGACGAGGAAGGGGTGCCGCTCCGCGCCCTTGGCCTCGGTTCGTCGCGCCTGCTGATCGCGGCGTTGCAGCGGAAGGCGGCCGAGAAGGTCACCACGTTTCTCATCGACGAACTCGAATACGGGCTCGAGCCGCATCGCATCATTCGCCTGCTTGGTGCTTTGGGTGCAAAGGAAGAAGTACCGCCGCTGCAGGTTTTCGCGACGAGCCATTCGCCGATCGCCGTCGCCGAGTTGAACGCACACCAGCTTCACATCGTCCGCAGGAACGGCGGGCAGCATACAGTCAGACGCGCGAGCGACGCCGGGGACGTACAGGGCACCATCCGCGCCCACGCCCACGCCTTACTCGCGTCGTCCATTGTGGTGTGCGAGGGCGGCAGCGAAATCGGTCTAATGCGTGGTCTGGACCAGCACTTCACCGCGAGCGGCGAGACGTCGCTGTCGGCATGTGGCGCGACTTTGGTCAATGGCAACGGCGATGAGACCTTCAGCCGCGCGACCGCTTTGCAATCCCTCGGCTACTGGATAGCCATCCTGAGAGACAGTGACAAGCCCGCTCCAACAGCGGCAGAAGCGGCTTTTATTGCGGGCGGTGGCAAGGTGTTCGCATGGGGCGGCGGGCGAGCGCTCGAACAGGAATTGTTCGCCGCACTGCCGGACGGTCCTGTGAGCGAACTGCTCGAGCTCGCTATCGAGACGAAGGATCGCGCCTTGATCGAAGCGCATATCAGGACAATCTCCAATGGCGCGAACACGCTCGGCGATCTGGAGACCGAGGCGTTGATAGACGGTCTGGCCCCCGACAGTCGCACCCTCCTCGGAAACGCGGCAGCCCGCTTTGGATGGTTGAAGACCATTAGCACGATGGAAACGGCGGGCCGGACGATCGTCGGCCCCGCCTACGGCGAGGCTGATGCCAGCCTCACCAGCGTCATCGACGGCCTTCGGGACTGGGTCGAAGATGGCAGCCGTTGAAATCGACCTGCGCTCGATAAACCGCGGGCTGGTGATAGCGCCTGCGGGCTGCGGCAAGACCCAGCTCATCACCGATGCTCTCACGCGGCACGACGGCTCGAAACCCATCTTAGTGCTGACACACACCAACGCCGGGGTCGCCGCGCTCCGAGGCCGCCTGGAAAGGGCGGGCGTGAAGCCGAGTGTTTACCGCGCCACGACACTCGACGGCTTCGCGATCAGGCTGATTTCTACGTTTCCGCAACGCGCGGGACACGATCCGCGAATCGTAACTGGCGCCCGGCCGAACTACGAAGCCATCCGTGACACGGCAGCGCGCCTGGTTGCCGCCGGGCACCTTCATGACGTTCTCGCCGCCAATTTCCGATGCTTATTTGTCGATGAGTACCAGGACTGTTCGATCCGCCAGCACGCCCTTGTAACCTGGTTGGCTCAAAGTCTACCCACCGCCATCGTCGGAGATCCGTTTCAGTCTATCTTTGGATTCGGCGCCGACCCGTTGGCAGATTGGCAGGCGGACGTGGTGTCGTTTTTCCCGATTGTCGGAGAACTTGTGACTCCGTGGAGATGGAACAACGCAGGGGCGCACGATTTAGGTAAGTGGTTGCTGTCGATACGACCTGACCTAGCGGCAGGCAGGCCGATCGACCTTCGGACAGCACCTGGCAGTGTCCGGTGGATTCAACTCGATGGTCGCCAGGACGATGCGCTGCGGCAAGCGGCAGCCGCGGTGGACGCGCCGGGCGAGACGAAGGTTTTGATCATCGGTGACAGCACGGACCCTCGCGGACAGCGTCGTTTCGCCCGCCAAGTCGCGGGAGCCGTGACGGTCGAGGCTGTGGACCTGCGCGATCTTACGGATTTTGGCGGTACGCTCGACCTCGCGAAACCCGAAGCGCTCTCCGTCGTGGCCGATTTTGCAGAGAACTTGATGAGCGCCTTTTCCGCAGACGACCTCGTGCGGTCGGTTGCGGCAGCTCATGCTGGTAAACTCGGACGGGCCCTTTCCGGTATCGAGGAAACGGCCGTGAGGTTTGAAGCGTCGCGGTCGTTTGCAGAGGTCTCGGATCTTCTCACCGCCATCAACCGCGCGGGTGGGGTTCGGTGCTACCGTCCCGCCGTGCTGGCAGCAGCCCAGCGGGCTCTGCAACTTGCAGCCTCTCCCGGCGGACCCTCGTTCCGAGAGGCGACGGTGACGATCCGAGAACAATCTCGGCTCATCGGCCGGCCCCTCGCCAGGCGTTCCGTCGGAAGCACCCTGCTCCTGAAAGGTCTCGAAGCCGACATCTCGGTTGTTCTCAATGCCGGCGCTCTCAACGCGCGCAATCTCTACGTCGCGATGACCCGTGGGTCGCGCGGGGTTTTGGTTTGCTCGCCCTCGCCGATTCTCAATCCGCCCTGGTGAGCGCGCTAGGTAGGTTCAATCCAGGACACTTGCGCTGCGGACATGTAGACGATAGCGCCCCGCTCGGCGCCTGTGACGCGGATATAGTCGCGCAGCTGCGCCGCATGCGCACTGTGTGCCGCCGCCGTGGGGTTCACGTCCGACTTCCAGTCGATGACGAGCGCAATGCGCTCTCCCTCGACGACCGCCGCGTCTGCGCGTCCGACGAGGTAGTGCGGCGGGTTTGCCGCCCAGAGCGGGATTTCAGGAATTAGTTGTCCGAGAAAGGGTGCGAGTTCAGGAAGAGCCAAAGTGCGCAGGGCCGTCTCCGCCATTTCGAGCGCGTCGGGGCCCCCTTCATCCCTCTCGTCGTGCACGTTCGATTGTAGCTGCGCGAGTAGCTCGGTCGCGCGTGCTGCCGCATGGTCTCGGAACGAGCCAAGCTCGCCAGTCAGGAGCTCTTCCATAAGCTTGTGCAAGATCGTACCGCGCAGCGCCCCGGCACCATCTATTTCCGGCAGCGCATGAGACGCGTCGTCGACAACGAACGCGTCCACAATCTCGGCGCTGCGATCCGCGTCGCGTTCGCTCGGACGATCCCATATGATCGACGGCGAAGCACCGGCCAGTCTCTCGCCTTCGGCCGCAAATATGGTCTCAGACTGATCATTGGCGACGGGCTGCACAGCGCTCGGGACGGGCTCAGGCAACATGTCAGGTTGGATCTCGGGAAGTTCCTTTTGCCCGAGATTCATCACTCTCGACCATGAGCGTGAGGGTGCGCCCGGCAGTTCGGGGATCACCAGCAGATCGCAGGCGCGCGTCGTCGCGACATACCAAAGCCTTTCCCGCTGCCGTGCCTCGCGAAACTCCTCCTCTTCGCGGGCTGCCGCAAGTGCGGGCGGCTCGATGCCCCCGACGACCCAGTGGATCGTATCGTCGGATTGCCGATAGACAAACTGGTCCTGAGGCTTGAAGCGGGTTGAAGAATTCACCGTGATGACGACGGGCCATTCCAGACCCTTGGCGCTGTGCATCGTGACGATCTCCACCGAATCCTCGGACGCATCGACCCTTCCTTCTGGATGCCGGCGCTTGCTCTGCCATCCGCGTTGGAGATCGAGCGCGAGGGCGCGCAGGCCAGCAACATTGTAGGGCCTGGCGAGTTCGACGATGGCGTCAAGGTTCGCGAGCGCGCGCGCGTTCCGCTGGCCGTGCCGTGCCGCCATAATCACTCGCAAGTTCAAGCGCTCTATCGCGAAGGCGACGAGCTGCATCGGCGTGAGTTCCGCGGCAAGGCGGTGAAGTGCCTGAAGCTTTACCAGGATGTCTCTTGCCAGGGGATGACTTACCTCGTCCGACGGCGTCCGTAGCTGGAAGCGCCGACGACCGTCCTGGTCGGGAGAAAGCGCCGCCGTGATATCGAGAAGGTCTTCGTCACGCAGCCCGACAACCGGGCCTCGCATGAGAGCGCCGAAAGCCAACGTGTCCAGCGGATCCGCGATCGCGCGGATCAGGACGAGAATGTCCTGAAGCTCCTGGCGCCGGAACAGCGCGTGACCTGCCTGGGACGCCACCGCGATGCGCCGTCCTTCGAGGGCGCGTTCATAGCGCCAGAGGTCCGTGTGTGTAGGCGCGAGCAACGCAATGTCGCCTGCGCGCAAATATCGCTCTATCCCATCCGGCCCGCAGATTGGCAGGGCACCAATCAAGCGCGCGCACAGCTCTGCGACGGCGGACGCTTCCGCTTCGCGCTGTTCCTCGGCGTTCGCGTCCCGCGGAACGTCGATTGTCAGTTTCGCGGCCGCGGCGAAAGGTAGTGGCGGCAGTTCAAGGGTCGGAGCGAGCGGCACGAATCCCGGCTGTCCTGTCTTCTCGAGAACATCTTGGAACACGCGATTGACGTGCGCGATAATCTCCGGGCGGGACCTGAAATTCGCGGTGACCGCTAGCAGGCAGCCATTCTTGGCCTTTGCAATGACGGACTTGGCGAGCGCGTAGGACTCAACGTCAGCGCCGCGAAAGCGATAGATCGCCTGTTTGGGATCACCGACCAGGAACAGCGCTCCGGGCCGCAAAACGGCGCTGCTCCAAGTCTCGGGCTGCGACAGCGCGGCTATACAAAATACGATTTCGGCCTGCACGGGGTCGGTGTCCTGGAATTCATCGACCAGCAGATACGCGTACCGGCCAGCGAGCCAGGCGCGAATATCAGCATTTTCGCAGATCAGCGCTCGCGCCTGTCGCAGCAAGTCATCAAAGTCGAGGACGGCCGCCTCGCGCTTGCGCCGATCGTAGGCGTCGATCACTCCGCTTAGGTGCGCAGCTAGTTCATGTACGAGGCTTTGCGCAATGGCGCCGATCAGTGTCCGGTAAGCCGTCTGTACCGTTTCGAAGTGTTCGGTTGCTTCCTGTCCGCGACGGCGCCCGTCCGCTTCTCCGAGCGCCTGTCTCCAGAAGCGCGTCCTGTCGTAGGGCAGCAGGTCGATGCTTTTCTGTCGCATCATGCTTATGCGCGGTGGCTGAGTCAGTCGCCAGAGCACGGAGAATTCGGCCTTCGCGTGATCGCCGTCGAAGAACGCAACAAGGCGGTCGAGATCTGCGATGAGATCAGCTGTCCACGTTTCTCCGGGTCCCGCGGCGTGCCAGCGAGAAAACGCCGTAACGGCGTCCGCGAAAGTGCGGTCCGGCCGTGTTGAGAAATCCGGGGCTGGCACGGTCGCGCTGCGATGCTTTCGCCGAAGGTCGGCAAGCTCACGGATCCGCTCAACCACGCCCAGTGGATCGTCCTTCGCAAGAACAGCAACCGGACCGTCCTGCTCGTCACCACGCGCCAGCATCTCCTTGAGCCAAGCCGCAAGCACTTCATCAAAGAGGGCATCGGCAATGGTCTCGTCGACCACGCGTGAACCAGGGTCAAGCGCCGCGTCGATCCCGTGCGAACGAAGGATGGCTTGGCAAAAGCCGTGAATCGTCGTTGCCGTTATCTCCCCGATGCGTGGGGTGGCCGAAGCGAGCTGCGCACGCATCGCTTCGCCTAAGGGCAGCGAGAGAACCCCCGAGAGCGCGGGAGGCAGCCGGCCATTGCGGAGCTCGTCGATGGTCCAGCGTATACGCGCCTCGAGCTCACTCGCCGCCGGCTCGGTGAAGGTGATCGCGGCGATCTTTGCAGGATCAATTCCCGTCGCGATCATCATTGCGACGCGGGCGGCCATCAACGACGTCTTGCCGGTGCCAGCCGCGGCCTCAACCAGCATGTTGGATTTGAAATCAGTAAGTGCCCGCCGGCGGGCGTCGAAGTCGGGCACGCTCACTGGCTGCTCCAAAGCTTGTCGAGCGCACCGTTTGCCTGAGCAAACGAACGACGCTTCACACGGCGATACGAGTCCAGGTCCGCCGGCAGGGCAACGGAGAGCGAGTCGAAGAATGCCGGCGCCGATCCAGGCGCGATCTCGCCACTGCGTTGCAGGCGAGCGCCCGCGTCGGTGAACCCAACCGCCTGCTCAATGGCCTTCTCAAGCTCCTCGTTTGTCAGGCTTAGGGTGCGCGCGGGGTCGTGCTTGAGGTACGTCAACTGCGAGCTCACGCTCCGGAGCTCTGGAAGCAGGGACCGCACCGCAAGGGCGTAGAAGACGCGCTGAAGTTCAGCGCCGCGATCGAACGCGATCGGTTTTTTTCGCTCAGGCGCTGTCCCGACCTTGTAGTCAGTGATGATCGCAGCGCCACGCCCCGCATCCTCGTCGAGTCGATCAATCCTTCCCCGGAAGGAAACGCCGGTCTGCCCGATCGGGACGGGTGCGAGTGTGGTCCACGGGTGAGGCGCGTCGCTTGGCTCGCCGAAGGAAAGCTCTGTCCAGGTCACGCCGCGCTGTTCGCCCAGAGCTTCTGTGAGGCCTCGCAGCGCACGCTCGTGGGCCATCGCTATTGTATGGCCCCAAAGAAGGCCGGGTGGAACGGCCCTAATGATCGGCCACGCGTCGGCGAGACGCGCCGCCTCTCGGTCCAGAGCGATCCCGATCTCGTCGGCGTTTCGAGGCAAACCGTCGCGCAGCACGCCTCCGATGAGGGAGTGGACGAGTTCGCCAAACGCGCGATGGTCGAGCGCGAGCGGCTGAGGGTCGAGGTTTGGCTGGCGCCAGTGAAGCGCGTATTCCCAGACGAACCCCAGCGGATCGCACAGAAGCCGATGGAGAGACGTCGTGGATTGAATTTCCGCGAGGGCGTCGACGATAAGCGGATGGTCGGGACGGATCCGCCCGTCGTGCGCGGTGAGCTGCTCGCTTTCCCACCAGGCCCGCCAGCAGGCCCGACTTGCGCGCACTTGCGGGTCCTTCCCGGCATCGGTCGGGCGGGCATAGAGACGATCGCTCTCGCTGAAGGCATGCGCGGGGATTGCGCTACGCCCGACGACGCGCTCCTTATCCCTCCGCCACAAGGTACTGGCTGCTTGCAGAGAGCCCGTCGCACTCCTGTAAGCGCGTGAAAGCGTATAACTCTGAGATTGATCGATGATGATGTCATGCATCGCCTGGTCGTTTTGGCCCGCTTCCGCAGACGGAAGTCTGATGTGTCCCAGCAGGTGCTGCGGCAAGATCGGGTTTTCGCTCGACCGTCTCGGCCACGCGTTTGCGTCAAGCCCAATGAGGCGTACATGCGCGCGAGGGGCTGCCGCTAGGTGACCTGCAGGTCCCCACGCGATCGAGTTTCCGGGTTCACGCCCGTCCGCAATGCGCAGCGCCTGCAACGAGAGCTCGATGGCCTGCGGGGGCGCCATACGCAACGCGTCGCGCCACAAAGTCATTGTAGGTCCCCTCAACAGACGGCGCCCGACCGCGTCGGCAGCCGCGATGCCGCAAGCCAAGTCATCCAGAATTGGCAACAGTGCGCGTTCCGCGAGATCGCCGTCTGTCCGCTCTCCCCGCGCCTGCTCGAGAGCGTGCCGCCAAAGTCCCGGGCTCGTCAGCGCGGCGCTCCGCCGCAACCCTTTGGTCCAGTCGCCGGGCAGGTTATCTTTGGCCGGACTGCGCGGCAGACGGGCAAACAGGAGCCTCACGCGGTCTTGCGACAGCCCGCGTAACAGGATGTCCGCGAGTGCAGCACAGGCCTGTCCTTCGCGGGTCGCTAGAGCCGGAATGCCGTGTGTGAAGTGCACGGGAAGCCCCGCCTCGCGCGAAAGAACCAGAAACGCGTCGTCCCACGCAGTTGGCGAAGCCGCCGAGATGGCGATCTCATTGGGAGAGGCTTTTCCGGCCGTCACAAGCGCGCGCGCCCAGCGCAACGCCTCTCTCACTTCACTTCGTGGATCGGCACAGAGATCAGCGGAGAGGAGCAACGCCGCCCCTGTGGGGTATGTCTCAATCTCTCCGGCGAACCAGGCGCGCCCGCTGTGTTGTGATCCAATCCATCGGACCGGCACCGCCTCGCAGAGGGCCTGCAAGAGCGGACGCCATACGGGTTTGACGCCGGGAACGCCTTGAATGGTGATCGCGCCGACTAACTTCGGGGCAAAGTGAAGTCTCTCCAGGGCTGCTCTTACCAGATCGGGTGGGGACAGCATGCCGGCCGGCAGCGCGCCTCGCACGCGGCGCTCGAGTAAAGTGAAGTCTCTGAGGCGAGCGTTGTCGGGCAACGAGCCTGGGGCCTCCACGTCCCACCAGTCTCGAAGCGCGGACAGCACAGCCGCCGGCATCCCCGGCAGTTGGCAAACCTTGTCGATATCCTCGTATCCGCCCGCCTCGAGCGCCTGCCTTATGGCCGGATACAAGATTTCCTGCGTCGCCGGTGCGATGAACCCACCCGCGAGCCGAGCCGCGAGAAGAGGGAGTGTCAGGATCTGACGGCCGATGGCTTGGTCGCGTGCGGCATTGAGGCGTCGCATTCGCAATGCCAAGGGTCCATCGACAACCTCAGTATGAACCAGCAATTAGCGCCCCCTCCCGTGCCGTGCGCTTCGCGCCTTATTGATCAGTATATTGGCGCCGTCTGGGATCGCGATGCCAAACGTATCGAGCAAAGTGTTCAAACGCGAAATCTCCTGATCGAAAACGTCAAACGGAATGACCTGATCGAGCGGGTGCATGGCAAGCGGCCGGACGAAGTGAAACTATAAATCCGCCACTAGAACAGGACGAACGCTAAGCCTGGACCCTGACCCGCTGCCGCACGCGCTCGTAGAGCTGCACTTCGGCCTTGTGAAGTAGTTCGACGACGACCGCGAATTGCTGACGATCGACATGCGTCGCCCAGCCGCTCTCGCAGCGCACCACGAGATAGTAGCTGTCGCCGTATTCTTCGACACCGCGTTTGAACGTCACGGTCGCGCGCTGGACCGTTCCTTTCTCACGTAGCTGTGGCCCGGGAACGAGATTGCAATTGTATCGCGCTGCAAGTTCAGGGAACGGACCATCATCCTGCTCACGCTTGCGATAATGATCGAAGATCAGGTCCGGCTGACAGCCGCGAACCAGGCGAAAACTCATGCCGACCCCGGCATAGTCGGTGCGCGTATGACGCACCGGTGGGTCGAACGCCAGCGTCACGCGAATGCAGCGCTCGCCGTTTCCTGCCTGAAACGCTTCCGGGATCGGAATCCGATAGACGGCAAAATGATCGAGAGCGAGCTGATCCTCGGCATAGAGGGTGACGCGCGCGTCATCGGAGAACGCGGCGCGTTCCAGATCGACAAGACCGTGCCCGCAGACTGCGCGGATAGCGTCGCTGCCCAGCAGTTGAAGCCGCTCTTGTGCCGGCTGTGGGATTTCTGCGGATCCGACAATGAGCGCGCGGACGAGATTGGCTGAGGCCTGCGGGAAGCGTGTCAGGATCTGCGCGGCGCTGAAGGCGACCCGCGGAGCGGCATAGGACGTGCCCGACCCCGCGGTGAACAGGCGATCGAGAAAGCTGTGATAGAGGGTCAGAACGCCCGCGCTGCCGACATCCTCCCCTCCCCGCAGCCGCGCGACCACTGGATCGAAGATCAGCGTACCGCCAATCTCCATGACGTCCGGCTTCGTGGCGCCGCCCGGACCCGGCCCGATCCGCGAGAACGGCGCCGGCTCATGCAGCCGCGTGATCGGGCGGACGCGGACATCGTCGGCGCGGTCGGGATCGAGACCCTCGCCATGCGCGAGTGCGCCGACGGTGATGACGTTCAGGGCGCCGGCCGGCTCGAAGAACCGGTTCGCGTCCTCCAGAAGATAGCGCGGATATTCGGTCACCGCCTGCTCAAGGCGATTGCCGCCGCGCGGACTGCGGTTTCCGGCCGAGACGACGATGACGACGTCGAGCTCGCGCGCCAATTCGTCGAGCGTGGCAGCCCATGTTCCGACCTTGCCGCCGTCGAACACCCGCCGGCGGTCGGCAAGCGCAATCACGAAGACGCGACAGCCGAAACGCTGATTCAGCGTCGTGATCGCTTCGCGCATCTGGGAAGGGACAAGACGACGATCGTCGAACTCGCCACGGTCATTCACGACCTTCGCCGCACAGATACGCGCCCCGCGTTGCAGGGCGCCGGCGTCGAGCTGCGCGCGCAGGTCGCCAAACACCGCGACGCCGGCAACACGGGTCCCATGCCCCCAGACGTCGGCAGTGCCGAGGTCAGCAGGAACGGCAATCGCACCGGCGATGACATCGGCCAGGAACGGGTGATCGTTGACGCCGCTATCGATGATGCCGATGAGCGGCGCGTCATCGCCAAGCGCGTTCAGAGGCGGCGCGTCCGCCAGGACCATGTCGAGCGCCTCCGCCGTCGTCACGTCCGGCGCTGGCGGAAGGTCGATCGCCGCGATTTCCTCGATCGTCAGCAGCGTGCGCAGCAGTTCGCCTGTCAGGCGCGCGCGAAACATGCTGATCGAGGGGCCGACATAGCGATCAAAGACATCGCCACCTCGTGCCTCGACGTAGCGGATGACATCCTCAAGCTTGCGCTCGCGGAGGCGACGTTCGCCCAGATCCCAAAGCTCGATGTCCACCAGATAGGATGTCTGCGCGACAAAATCCTCGACATCAGCGAAACCTTCTTCCCGCAAGCGTGGTCCGATCCGATCACGCGGCTCGACCGATCCAATGCTTTCGATCCCGGAGACGAAGTTGACGTAGGGGGCGTGCTTCTGGCCAGGGGGCGGGCCGCCCTGATAGGCGTCAAGCCGCGCGCGGAAATCCCGCATGTCTTCGCTCGATGCGAATAGCACGAGCGTGCGGTCCGCGTCGCTCGATAGAACCGTGAGCCCGAGCCGCTCCCACTCTTCCTCGAGCAGGGCGCCCGTCATCTGCACGCGCAGAATCAGGGATGGGTCGACAAATTCGGGCTTGCGCCGGCGTCTTTGTTCCTGCGTCGCGGTGTCGAGTTCGTCGCGAAGCTTCGTCGTGTGCTGGTCACGATCGCGCGGCGGCGGCGGACCGCCGCCGCCGTGCTTGCGGCGCTCGAATTGCTCGGGAAGCCGGACGAGCTCGAGGTGATCGTATCGGGCCACTGCGCGCCTAGCTCGGCGGCGCGAGGCGAGACTGTCCTGCTCGGCGGCGCGCCTCGTCTTCCAAGGCGCGATTGAAGTCGCGTGCCTGCACCTGCTTGCGGCGGTCGATGATCATCGCCTTGACCGCCTGGGTGCAGACGCGTTCGATCTCGGCGTAGGAATAGCCCTCCAACGCCGCCGCATGCTGCAACGGATCGAACGCGGTGGCGACGTTCTTGAACTTCACCCGCAGGAATCGGGCGATCATCGCGCGATCGGGCTTGTCGAACCAGACGACTTCGTCGAACCGCCGCCAGACTGCCGGATCGAGTGAACGGTCGAGGTTCGTCGCGGCGATCAGAAAACCCTTCGGCTGGATATGATCGATGAACAACAGCAGGCTATTGACGACCCGGCGCAGCTCGTTGTGTTCGCCGTTGTCGTCACGCGAGCGCGCGATAGCGTCGAACTCGTCGAAGAACAGGACGCAGGGCTGCTTGCGTGCGAACTCGAAGATCTTGCGGACATTGCCGGCTGTTTCGCCGAGATAGGATGAGATCAGCCGATCGAGCTTGACGAGGAAGAGCGGCAGACCGAGCTCAGCCGCGAAAATCTCCGCGCAGAGGGTCTTGCCGCATCCCGGCGGCCCACAGAACAGGAGCTTGGACCGGACCTTGAGCCCGTGCCGGCGGATTTCGTCGGCACGGCGAAACTCTTTGACGAGACCGAGCAACACGCGCACGTTCGTCGCGCCCAGCACGATGTCGTTGCGGCTATGGCGTGGCTCAACCCGCTCGATGAAGTCTGCGGCGGCCTCGGGGAAGGGAAGCAGGGGCGCAAGCGCCTTCGGCCCAGCCGGCCGGCTCGGACCGGTCTCGAGGGTCTTGCGCAGACTGCGGGCCAGGACGCGGTTGTTCTTCTTTTCCTCTTCGTCGATGATTTGCTCCGCCACGGCCCGGAACTCATCGTCCCGACCGTAGCTGGCCAGCAATTTTTTCATCAACTCACCGCGGGCCATGGCTCTGCTTTACTTTCTCCAGCTGGACGAATCATAACCGCAAATGCAGCGTTTCACGATGGGGTTACTGCCCGATTTAAACAACGCAAATTACCGTCGTCGGGCCACATCTAAAGCACTCCCCACGCCCGATACCTGTCTCTCCCGGTTGCCTCCCGCAGTCCGAGCTCGCCGACCAGGTCCTGGGCCGCGCGCGGCGTGATCCTCAGCTCCTGCGCGATCATGCCGGCCGAGACGATCGGGCGGGTCAGCACATACTCGAGCAGCGCCGGCAGCCGGGAGGTGGAGCGGCGGCCGGCGAGCTTGCGGGCCAAGAGGGTGCGGGCGGTCAGCCAGCGGTCGTGGTTCTTCAGTCCGGACTCGGCCGCGGCCGCTATCGCCTCGAGCTGCATCACTAGTCGGCCGGCGCTGTCGCACGGCCGTCGCCACTCGCGCGGAATCGCTTTGAGGCCGTCATGGAGGCACGGCAGGTGCCACCGGGCCTTGCTGCGCGCCCGCAAGAGAGCGGCGACGAGCAGCCGGCCGAGCCAAGGCGTATGCTGCAGCGGTTCGAGCCCACTCCACGCGTCGGCGGCGATCGCCGCCGCCAGCGCGGGGGGCAGGCCGCGGGTCTGATCGACAACGGCGCGCCAGTCACCGAGGCGTTCATCCTCGTCCCAGTCGAGGTCGTAGACCAGCGGGTCGCGCTCCGGCTGTGCCTGGCGCCGACAGTTGGTCTCGCCGGCGAGCGTGCGATCGGCTTGCGCGATCGCGGCGTCGACCGCGGCGAACACGTCGGCCATCCTGTCGTCGGCCGGGGGCACACGAAACGGCTCAGCTGTATCCGCCTCGCCGTCTTCAACGCCGAGCGGCGCGTCCCCTTCCTCCTCCCGATCGACGCTCTCGTCCTCCTGGTCGCCCTGCCCTCCCCGCCCGCGCAGGCCGGCGAGCCCGGGGGCCGACAGCGCCCAGCCGGGGTTGGCGTCGGCGATCCGGCGCCGAGCTCGCAGCACGGCATGCGCCCGTGTGAGCTCATGGGTCGGGGCGCGGACATCCATGCCGGCGTCGTGGAGAACCAGATCTTCGAGGTGGACCAGCTCACCTTCGAGCCACAGACTGGCGCAGGCATCGGTATAATGGGTGCGCGCGACCCAGCCCTCGCGGATCGGGCTTTTGGCGAGCCGCTCGTCGAGCCGGGCGAGCGCATCTTCGGCGGCGGCGAGCGGGCCGACGAGCTGGGCCCAGGGCAGCGGATCGGGGATTGGGTAGCCGGTTGGCAAGGGCTTGATAACCTTAATAGGAATCACCGATACGGAAGCTATCACGGGTTTCGCTTCCGTCATAGCAATGCCTGCTTTCGTGCAGTCCTCACTATCGATAACTGGCCCTTATCGATAGTGTTGGACGGCACGGCGCAAATCAGCGATTCTGAGCGCCCGCAGCCGGGAAAATCATCCCCCGCCGGGCCTGCCGACGAGAGAAGGCATCCCGTGCCAGCGCCCTCCCTTCTTCCGGAAGAGACTGTCCCCTACCCTCCCGGTCGATTTCGGCGCCGGCTATTTGCCTGTGGGCGCGATCGCGGTCAGGAATCGTCGAACAGGCTGTCGCGAAAGGCCTTGTCGGCCGGCCGACCCTCAGTCTTCCCGCCGCGCTGTCCGAG
>Ga0209963_1001158_pt1 | contig 16741 bp, 23 predicted proteins | sample ThiBio_1000_biof_2_FD_183957 | JGI IMG/M metagenome (GOLD analysis project Ga0209963, IMG submission 183957) | Wastewater bioreactor microbial communities from Cape Town, South Africa - Thiocy_cont_1000_biof (SPAdes) | ecosystem: Engineered > Bioreactor > Thiocyanate-remediating >...
GTAACTGCTCCTGAAGCAACTGTTCCAGCCGATTCAGCTCGTCAAACTAAAGTAATAACACAAAATATTCGATTGTTTTCAAGGAAATCATTTCGTCTTTTAGTCACCTCGTGGTAAAGCCAAAGCGCCAGTTGCTGCTGCTGCTGCTCCGACACGTCAATCAAATCGTGCACGAAAACCAGTTGCTGTCAATGCTGAAGAAGAAGAAGCAGCAGCAGCAGAACCAGTTACAACTGCAACACCAAAATGTGGCCAACGCCAACCAAAAGCAACAACAACAACAACCACCACCACCACCACCAAAGGTAATTACGATGAAAATCCAACATTTCTGTTAGAATATTTTGTTTTCAATCAGAAGAGTCAGTTGTTCAACCACCTAAAAGCGCTAACAATGCAGGTAAAAAACGTGCAGCATCACCAGCGAATGTTTCGAAAAAAGCAAAAGCAGCACCCAAAGGTAAACAACCGGAAGATACGTCATCTGAAAAACCTCCAGCGAAAAAACCACGTGCCAATGCTACTAAAAAAACACCTGAAGCAACTGGCGATTACGTACGAAAATTACGTCCACGTAAATAATTCGTGTAAATCATAAATCGAAATCTCGTTTGTTTTGTTCGTTTGTTTTATGTAAATGTCGATTTTCAATAGTCAATTCTCTGACTTATCTTTTGCTTAATTAATTCTAATCAATAGATTTGTTAAACATGCCGAAATAGAACAATTTCTCGATCACAGATTTGCTTAGTTCGTTTCCCGTTGCACTATCTTAGTTAGACATATTTGTAATGTGTTTGTTTTTCTTCTTTTTATCAATTGGATAAATTGTCTGGTCATTATGTTCGAAAACAGCCGACGAAATCGAATGTTTTCTCAAAGTAAAACCGCGTAACTAACAATGTTAATCATCATCATCATCATCACCTGTGTTTTCAAAACATTTTCTCGGTCTTATCAAACAAATATCATTTTGTTTTGTTTTGTTTTGTTTTTTTGTATTATTTAATCTTCAAAATGTATGGTGTCGATGAATCAAAAAAAATCATTTTTTTTGTTGAAAGTTGACACGTCATATGTATTCTTTAGATTAAAGAAAACGAAAAAAAACACCCTCAACATGTCGGTGATTCATTGCCACGGCGACAAACAAATTGTCGTACTCGATCAGTATTTATTCCTAAGACAAACTTATGCGAATGTCAAATATTGGCGGCAAAGTTTAGCAAATGATATTCGAAAGAATTTTATTTGGAAGAAAGATTTATTTCATGTCGAACAACCATTTCGAAAGATACTTATCGAACAGACAAAAAAGCAGAAGAAGAAAAATAAATCGGTACGAGAATATCAATCACTCTTGTAGATAACCGTCTGATGTACTGAATACAAATGATTGTATATTTCGTTTACTTTTTTGTTTAGAAACGTACATATGAAGATGCATTCGATGAAAAGCAAAGTGATTTCATCCTCCAGGTAGAATATTCGCTTTCAAAATGTTAACGTACTCATTTTCTTATTTAGTTAAAGCAAGCTGTTGATTTCTGTAAAAGTCAATTGACATCAAACAGCGACGAATCGTCAATCGTTCAAACTGAACATGCATTCGATGAAATTCCTTATGCACAAATTGCTACTCAACAATGTCGAAATATTCCACCTATTCGACAAATTCTTCTCACTGGTATTCATTTGAAATCAAACGAAAACAAACAACAACAAGAAATTCTCTAGATTATTTTCTTCGTGCATCGAAATTAGGCGTTCAACCGAATATTCTCTATACTCATGATAAATCTCATTCGAGTCTAATTGATACATCGATAGCTGGCGAAATTCTCTTGCCAGCGAATTGTCGATTTCTTTGGAGTGATGTTACGAATGTTCGTTTACTTGTTGATGAAGGACGAAAATATTCGTTTATTACAATTGATCCACCGTGGTCGAATAAAAGTGTCCGACGAAAACATCCGTATAATTGGTCAGATTTTGTTGATATTGAAAATATTCCAGTAGAAGATTTAATTGATCGAACACGATCGTCATTGATCTGTTGTTGGTCAACGAATTGTACTAAAATCGAAGAATTTATTAAGATAAATTTATTTAACAAATGGAATTGTCAATATTTAGCAACTTGGTATTGGTTGAAAGTATGTACATAACACATTTCATTTCATTTTCATTATCGAAACATCACTTTTCAGATAACAAAAACCGGTGAATCTGTACTTGATCTTTCGTCAAACGATAAAAAGTCATATGAAACACTAATTCTTGGTTATACAGGCGATGAGAACAAATTTCAATCGTTAAAACAAACAACAAAAATTCTTTGTAGTGTAATAATAATCATTAGAATTCAGTTTTTTTTTCGGATGTTTGAATATGTTTATTCTAGATTCCAGCGTTAATTCATTCGACTAAGCCAGCTTTACATTTATTATTTCAAAATCTAATTGATTTTCCTCAGGTGGAAAGTGATTTCTGTTTAGAAATTTATGCGAGAAATTTACTACCGAATTTTACTTCGATAGGAAATGAAGTAAAAGATACATTATCAGCCAGTGTTTTCATTTAAATTTTCTATTTCTTAGGTTTTAAAACATCAATCAATCGACTTATTTGAAGAATCATTGATTTAATTCTAAACTATTTCAGATATATATTTGTAAAAAAAATGTCAACAGTAACGAAAAAACCGGAAAAAATCGATTCATTGAACGCATTACTTAAAACCGATAATGTCTTTTTATTTATTCCGAATATCATCGGTAAAACTGACTTTAATTCGATAATGAATGATTGAAATTCTCGTTCTATAGGATATGCTCGAGTATTTTTTTCGATTGTTTCATTTTTCTTCATGCCGACATGTCCACGAATAGCAGTTTTCTGTTATTTAACAAGTGGATTTCTCGATGCATTGGACGGTCATGCTGCACGAGCACTTGGTCAAAGTAAAACTTTTTTGTTATTTTCAAATAAAATCAAATGACAAAAAAAAATGTTTTTCAGGCACGAAATTCGGAGCTATGTTCGATATGTTAGTCGATCGTTGTTCGACAATGTGTATTTGCTTTGTTTTGGCTATGTTCTATCCAAAATGGGCGATATTTTTTCAACTTTGGGCTGCCATTGACGTTGCCAGTCATTGGCTTCATTTACACGCGTTAGTTACAAAAAAAAAACGAATAAATCATTTGTTTGATTTCAATATTTTCTCCTAGATCGACGGTTAAAGGTTCAGAAAGTCATAAGAAAATCGATTTATCCGGCAATCCAATTCTTCGTCTTTATTATACATCACGTGTAAATAAACAACAAATCGTTTTTCTTTTTCTCCGATGTATAAAACTAAAGATATTTTTGTTTGTTTGGCGTTTAGAAAGTTTTGTTTGTCATGTGTGCCGGAAATGAACTTTGGTTTTCAATGCTCTACATGCTTCATTTCAGCGAAGGTCCAGCACGTAAGATTTCTAGTTTTTCTTTTCTGATTAAGTCATTTCGTTTGTTTTGATTTTAGTTATTTCATTTGCTGGTTATGCTCTAGGTCTTTGGCGTTTTATTTTCTACGCTGTTACGCCAATTATGGTCGGCAAACAAATCATCAGTTTTATTCATTTGTATACAGCCGCTTTGGATATGGTTGCACTTGACGATGCCGAACGTGCAGCGAAAGCGAAACAAAATTAAAGATTTTCGTTTTCTTTTCTTGTGGTTATTAATAAAAAAGACAAACTATTCTTATAACATTTCATTTCACTATTGACTAGTCATGTATTTTATTTTATCATTTGTATGTGTGTTTTTCATATCCATATATATGCAAAGATGGATATTTTTACAAATACCGCTTAATGTCGTTTGTTTTTTTTCTAGTTTGCATGTGTGTTTTATCCTTTTTTGTCTTATAACTAACAAAAAAAAAGCATCATTGCATTTTTAAATATAAACGTATATAAATATATATTCATATTATTCTTTCGTGTGTACTAGATATGAGGATTTTGTTTGGCTATCGAAATGTACGATTTCTATCGACAAAACCGAATGTATCGTATAGAGATACGCTCAATATGCCGAAAACTAAATTTGCGAGTACAATGAAAAATCGTGTCAAATGTGAAAATGATATTCGAAAGGTTTGTGTTTCTTTGCTTGTCCAAAAGACAAAAAAAACGAAACATTGTTTTTCCAGAAACATCCAATTAACTATCTATGGAATTGGCAAGCACAGCAAACTGATCGACCATTGTTTGTTCTTCATGATGGACCACCATTCGCTAATGGACCATTACATATTGGACATTTTCTAAATAAAGTTAGCAAAGATAGAATTTAGGAAAATATGTGATTAAACAAAGGACAATTCTAATTAGATTCAAAAAGATATTATTGTTCGATATAAATTATTGAATGGTTATCGAATAGATTTTCGACCCGGTTGGGATTGTCACGGTTTACCGATTGAATTAAAAGCCTTGCAAGAAAATCGAACAACTTCAAATGATAAAGATCCATTGACTGTTCGACAATTAGGTAGAAACAATTTGATTCTGTTTGATAGAATTACGAATTGTTTTGATTTGTGTAGCTCGTCGATTTGCTAATGAAGCACTTGAAAAACAGAAAAAAGAATTTCAATCCTGGGGTGTATTAGCCAATTGGGAGAATTGTTATAGAACATTTGATAAACAATATATTATTGATCAAATTCGATTATTTTGGAAATTATATCACAAAGTACGAATTAGTCCGAGAATCATGATGTTAGAAGTATTTTTTTTACTTTTCAGGGTTTTCTTTATCGACAATATAAACCAGTTAATTGGTCGCCTACAGTTCAATCGGCTTTAGCTGAGTCAGAACTAGAATATAATGATCAGCATAAGAGGTAGGATTAAAGAACTTGAATTGAAAAACACACACACACACACATAATCTTTTATTTAGCACGGCTATTTATGTAAGATTTCAATTGGACAAAAATGATTTCTTTTCTAAACATCTTCTAGGTAAACGATCAATGAATAAAAATTCAATTTATTATTCTTATTATTTTTCATAGATTATAAAAATGAAAATGTCTATGCAATCATTTGGACAACGACACCTTGGTCATTGCTTGGCAATCAAGCGTTAGCTATGAATGATAAATTTCGATATGTTTTCGTAAAACTTCTCTCAACAAATGACATCTACTTACTTGCTGAACCATTATTAGAGAATATTAGAAAAATACCACCTTTTCTAAATGAACAAATTCAAATTGTTGGCATTTGTCAAGGTAAATCGATCGAACTAAATCTTATTATCGAGTGAATTCCTTTTGCTAGGTTCGGATTTATCGAATCTTCGATATTCTCATCCAATTTATAAAGATAATCAAACATATCCAATCGTGCCCAGTGATCATGTTAGCGATCAACTAGGTACTGGTCTCGTTCATATCGCGCCTGCACATGGTTCCGATGATTTTCTTCTGTCACTCAAACACAATCTTCAATGTGTGAATGCAGTTGATTTTCGTGGATATTTAAATTGTCCAACAATTCCTTCGTTACACAATCAAAATGCTCTCGATAAAGCCGAAGGTATTCAATCGATTTTGAAATATTTAAATTCGAATTTATTACATCATTACGAATTTCAACATTCGTATCCGTACGATTGGCGAGCTAAGAAACCCGTGCTTGTCCTAGGTAGTCAACAATGGTTTATTGATACAATGCGTTTACGTGACAATGCAAAAGAACGTATTGTCAATGAAGTAACAATATTTCCTGAAGGCGGTGAAAAAAGTTTCCTATCGATGATAACACAACGACCCTATTGGTGCATATCTCGGCAACGATTTTGGGGTGTGCCAATACCGGCTTTCTACACGAAAGATGAACAGAGTCAATTAGTTATCAATGAAGAAATGATTGAACATTTAGTTAAACTAGTCGACGAAAATAATTCGATTGATTTTTGGTGGTCAACCAACGATATTAAACAATTGTTACCGAAATCAATGCATAATCAAGCTGATCAACTCGAACGTGGAAAGGATATCTTCGACGTTTGGTTTGATAGTGGTTCATCGTTTAATACTGTTCTCAAAGATTTTAATTGTCGTGCAAATTTATATTGCGAAGGACATGATCAGTTCAATGGTTGGTTTCTTTCGTCATTGTTACTTTCAAGTGCAAGTCAATCATCGGCACCATTTTCGAATTTATTTGTTCATGGTTTTGTTGTCGATAAAAACAATCAAAAGATGTCGAAATCAATCGGTAATGTTATCGAACCATCGCATATTATATTCGGTGGTGGCAAAGAAAAATTTCAAGCGAATGGATTAGATGTTTGTCGTGAATGGGTCGTACGAGAAAGTTACAAACAACAATGTAAAATTAGTGAAGAAGATTTGAATAAGATTAACAAACGAATCTATGAGGTAGATTTTTTCAAAATGATAAATAATGTTGTTTGTTTGAATGAAAGTTTTTGAGTTAGATTCGAAATGTTTTGAAATTTTTACTTGGAAATTTATATGATTATAATCCAAAGAAAGATCAAATAGCAACGGAAAATCTCTCAGCTGTTGATCGATATATGGCCTATCGATTAGCTCAAACATTAGCAAGAGTAAATCAATGAGAATTGGATCTTTTTTTCTTTGTTTACAATCGATAATAATTTAGTATCATCAAGATTTCGATAGTTATCGAATGTATTATGGTTTAATTGTCATTGAAGAATTTCTTCAAACGGAAATTTCGAATTTCTATTGTTCGATTACAAAAGATCGGTGAGTTATAAAATCAAATGTGTAAATAAACATAAATTAAATTTTTGTTAGACTGTATTGTAATTCTCCTAATTCATATCTTCGTCGATCGAGTCAAACAGTTTTCTATTATCTATTAAAATGTTTAAACGAACGTTTAGCACCAGTGATGCCATATCTCGGTCAAGAATTATATGAAGAAATACATAATATCGATTCGAATAAAGAAATCAACGATATATTTCAAAATCCATTTACTTATCTCGATAAACAATTAACTGATATATCTCCTGAACTTGCATCAACAATGAAAATTGTTTTACATTTACGCGATACATTTCATCAACTTCTTCAGAGTCGAAGAGGAATTCTATTTGATATTACAATCTATTTAAATGATAAAGCTCAAAAACAAGTAGCAAACAATGATCATTTGAGAATGAGTCGATTTTCATGATGAGTTTATTCTAGTTTGAACAAGTTCAAAACGTTCTTCGACAAACTCCTTCCGTAGATTTGAAACATTGGCAACCATTGGAAGAATTAATGCAATGTTCACGTATTTTTCCTAAGTCTCTATCCGAATTCGATGCGAATAAGATCGAAGAAAATCTTCGTCGTGTCGAATTACCATTAGCCAATGATGAATTTCAGTATATTCTTCAAATTCAACCGTCCACACTCTATTCATGTCCACGTTGTCGTTTGCAAACATCTGAAAACGAAAATCAATTATGTTCTCGTTGTTCATCACGTTTACAAAAATCATAGAAAAGATTTTTCATTTTGTTTTGTTCTACTTTTTCAGATGAAATTTTAGAGAAAAAAAAAGATGAATATGACATCGATAATTTTGAAAAATCATAAATTTTTGTTGAATAATCAACAAATATTAAGATCAAGTATATTCAAATTCAATCAATATTTCGATTGATTTTCATTTGATTTGATTAGTATGGATTTCATCTGTTCGTTATAAACAACGTGATCATATTCCTGATGATCTTGTTGAACATCATCGACAATCACCATTAGGTAATGCTAAGGCTGGTGCTGGTATCGGTGTTTTACCACCGAAGAATAAGAAAAATCCGAATTTAACTGCCGTACCGAATGATTTCAAGTAGATGATTTGAAAAATAAAATAAAACGAAACGATTTTTTTAAAAATTTTACTCAGAGATTTATCTCCGGATTTTCTACCAAATCCAATACCTTTTCTACGTGATCGAATACTTGAAAAACTCGAACGAAAAGATATGTTTCGTCGACGACAACAAATTGATATACCGGAATTCTATGTTGGAAGTGTTCTTGCTGTGACATCGGCTGATCCGTATGCACCTACTCGTCGAAATCGTTTCGTTGGCATATGTATTCTACGTGAAAGACATGGACTTAAACATCAATTTACATTGAGAAATATCGTCGATGGTGTTGGTGTGGAAATTATCTACGAATTATACAATCCAACAATAACCAAAATTGAAGTTTTGAAACTTGAAAAACGTTTAGATGATAATCTTGCTTATCTACGTGATGCACCACCTGAATATTGTACATTTCCATTTGATATGGAACCTGTTAAATTACCACCTGGTGCCGGTGTACCGCTAAATACAATTCAAGTTGATAGATTTTATAATTACGTATATTTGTTAAAAATGATCTTTCTTGTTTATCTAGGTACCAATTACAAGTACTCATTGGCAATATAAATGGGAACGTTACGATTTGAAAGGTGTACAATTACCGTCATTACCACGAACTGTACGAAAAGCAGCTGAACGTTACAGTGAACCATGGAGACCGTGGGATATCATGAGACAATATCGAGAAGAAATTCATGATGATGATCGAGCAGAAATTTATGAAGATATTCAACAACATAAACAAGATCTCGCACAATATCGTATTGATAGTAAAGAAAATGTCAAGATTATAAGAACACGACCCAAAGCTGCAGGAAGAAAAGCTATTGTCGATTCAACTACTCCGAAATAGTGAGAGAGAAACATATCGAAAAAGAAAAACGATAATAAAGATTAGTATATTGTTTTTGTTTTCAAATGGTTGATTTGATAGAGCGAAGAAAAAAATAAAATAAAAGTTGTTCTGTTAATGAAAATCTATTCTAGCAAAAAGGTTGAACGAAATGACAAACACCGATAGTCAATTATTTCGTTGAGATATTTTTATTAGAATTTGTGTGTTCCATTGAAATACACTGGCGAACGCCAAGTAACATGCTGTCCAGGATAGACTGTTTGTTCATATTGTGGAGGAGGATAGATTGATGGTTGTTGATATGGATACGGTGCTGTTGAATGTAATGCATGAAGAATTGGCTTTGGCGTTGAAGTTTGTGATGATTGTAATGGTTGAAATGATGGTGTCATTGGTTTATACGTAATACGAGTGAGAGAAAAAATAATAAGAAATAAAATAATATAAACAATATTTGTTGCAAGCATTGTTACAGTACATGCAAGTTGAGATTTGATCATACGTAATTTACCATCTGAATTAAGACATATCGTTGTATTTTGACTATCATAATCACAAACAGTCGCAAGAAAACATTGACAAGGATTGTCGATGATTAGTGCATCGAAAACAATAAGAATAACTGCGAAAGCAATTGATGCAAGATTGAGACCAGCTACAACTAAACCCCAACGAATTGTTTTACGAAAGCAAACTATTTAAAAAAAAAAGAAGAAATCGAATATTACATTTGATGTATGTTGTTGATTAACTTACGAAATGCATACATTCCTATCCAAGTAAAAAAGAAAGCAAACGAACACCAAAATCCAGCGTACACAATCCCTCGACTAGGATTATAAGCTACACTTCCACCTTCTAATCCAATAATGGCACCATTTAAAAACATTTGTAAGACACCAAGAATAATTCCAGCTGATGTTGGGAATTTCTTTTTAAATGGAAGTCGAATTGATCTCATTGTATAACCGTATTCTTGTTCGATAGGTAATTGAACGATTGACGACATGATTCGAAATCAAATTAATAACTAGTCTAGTTTTTATATTTTCTTTTGTCTTTCGTTTGACTCGTCGTCGTCGCCGTCGTGTTGAAAAGAAATCGGAGAAGTCAATAGCTGCTTTTTGATTTTTCGTCTTCAGATGCAAGAATAAATGCATACATCTTATATATCAGTGAATAAATAGATGAAGTATTACCACATAAACCTTCGGGATATTTAACTAAGTTTAGAGAGTATTGATCAGAATATACGTGAGTCTACTTTTTTTTCTCTATAGAATACTGCTCAATAAAAATTTCAAAAAGTTCATTCAAGCATTTCTATGCTAGAAGAAATATTGATTTATATAAGTGATTGTGTCATTTCCTCAATGATTTATATTTCATTTTTTTTACGTTGAATAAACTCATCGAACGATCAAGTCATGTTTAGAAATAATAAACGACGAAAAAAACCAAAATCTCGATAAATATCTGTCTGCCCTCTGGATTTATTTGATTTTATCATTGTACTTTCAAAAAAATAATAAATAATATAAGTATTACGATGATTACGCGTCATATACCCGCTATCAATCACATATTTCAAAAATATTCACTAAAAATTATCTTCGCATGACGTGTAAATGATAACATAGATACGTATATATTTCTTTTTTTCTCTCTCTCTGATTCTTAAAAAGAAGCGTTTCTATATCAGCAGGTCATCATTAATCACATGGACTTCATATTTTATTAGTCGATAATAAGTCGAAATTTGTGTCATACTGTTATTAATATTCGTCATTCTGTTCTATAATTTTTTTCTTTTCATCATACAACGAAGATAATCGAGAAAAAAATACAGGTGTCTTTGAAACAAATATTTTGTTTTTCATTCATTTATTTCTTGCTCATTCATATGCAACAAAATACAGGTGCATAGCAATAGAAAATAACCTGTCTCTTCATCGAAGTCATGCGCAATCGTTGGTTTAAGGTAAAAGAAAAAAAATGATAAATAATAAAGAAAAAGGACATAAATAGTTGTTAATATTGATTTTATTTGTATTTACTAGGCAAAGAAAATGTCGTTAGGCCCAGAAACTGAATCATCATCAACAACAACAACAACTAAACGATCTCAATATCGTGTATTTATCGATAAAGTTGCAAAACTTTTCAGAAGTTCAAAATGTTTTTCACAAGAAAGTCCAGATCCTAGGAAGTGTATGTATTTTGATTTAAGTATTGTATTTCATTTTTTTTAATGTTTTAGGTCTCATATTACCGTCGATATCGGTGACAACGCCTGAAGGAGAAACAACAGTTGTCGAATAGAAAAAACATTTCATTTCGACAATAAAAATACAAAAAAAAACTGAAAAGGCAATTATGTTTTTCTTTCTGTTGATAATATTTCACAATAAATATTTTACTTAATAAAGATATATTTATGTAGATATATTTATTTATTTTATTATATTATATTGACGATAAATTGAGAAAGAAAAAACATTTGATATACAATATAAAAAACATTGATTACTGTTCGTGTGGATGCTTTTGATAGTGAACTATTACCGCTTGCATGAGATATTAAACGTCGAGATTTACCTACGCCAGTATCTTTAAAAAAATAATAATGAATGGTTATAATCAAATAGAAAATTGAAAAAAAAACATATTTACATTGATTGACAATAACATGTGACGTCGCTGTTAATAATTGTCCGTATCGACATGCATAGATACCATTATCAGTTTTTCGTGCTTTTCGAATAATTAATGTTTCATAGAGTGTGCCATCAACAGATGAATAATTCGAAAGACATTCAGCTATATTAATAATTTCAAAATCATTACGTGTCCATTGTACACGAATATTATGTTCATTAAAAGCATCGGTAGGACGAATACGGCAAACAAGACGAATAGGTTCGTTGGGATTGACGTGTAATTCATTTGGAATAATGTCGATACATGATTTAGCTAAATTCGAAAAGTTGATTTGAAAAAAAAAACTAATCAACACAATTCAGCATATACTCGTAATTGTTAGATTGTAACTTGAACGAATAGTATTTCCTGTTTTGCATATATAATAACCTTGATCATCGATTCGTGCACCGACAATTTCAAGATGACGATCATTATTTTGTGTACGTAACATAAAACGTTGATCATCGATTAATTGTCGATCACCGAGGATCAATGGTTGTGGATAAGCATTTTCATACAAACGAAACCACATTGCTGGAACCTAAAATATTTATTTGCCAAGAATAAGAAATTAAATATGAAATTATTTCTTACTGTCGATGAGGATTTTATAGGATTATTATCGGATTCTGTCCGACAAGAAAGAGATATTGTATCACCACAATTAGCAACAACGACACGAGCATCGGGATAATCCGTATGAAAATTTGTCAAATAATACATTGAACATGAGATGTTACAAATAGATACGAAAATCCAAAGGACTAGATTGAAATAAAACAAAAAAAGTTAATTGTTCGAATCCAATGATTGATTGATATATGTATGTACCTTTTAGAAGCAGCATTTTAATTGAACATTGCAATGCCTATTATTAATGACCCATGCCATAATGTGTCATATGTAATATTATATCTGAAATGATTCATAAATTCTTCGCTTAGTCACTACGATGATTACATATATATGTATAAGAACAAGTCAATATTTGCCGCTTTTTTCTTCGTAGGAAAAAATAAAATTCGTTGATATTAGAAATGGCTGATAATGATACTCTTAGTGATGAAAAACGTCAAGAATTTGACGAACAATATAAAGCAAAACGAGAAAATTTACCTACGTGTTCAACATGTCAAAGTAGAAATGATGTGGTTCCAGTAGTACGTGGTCGACCTACTCATGAATTAGCACTCTATGCTGCTGAAGGTAAAATAAAACTTTCCGGTTGCACAGAGAGTTATCAAGGATGGTGCAACAAATGTAAAACATATCTATAGAAGATGAATTGAATGACATGCAATATAACAATTTAATCTCGCTTCTTCTTATTTTTTTTTTGTTTGAATATTCTAATAAAAGAAGATCTACTAGCTGACTGACTTACTGTCTATTATAGTTTTTTTTCAAATAATAGAAAAAAGAAAGAATTGAATAAGCGATTAAATGATTTGGATGTACCTATTCTTGTCTTTGTTCAGTGATGAAGAACTATACATTAGTCTTACTTAAGTGACAGTAAAAGGAGATGAGAACCGTTTCTCAAATCAAGTAATGTGGATAAGAGTGAAGGAACTTCCGGCACGTAATGCAAGAGTTATTACTACTTCTACAATAGTAACATCAAGTTTGCTTTTCTTTTCCTTTTCTTTTTTTTCATTCGTTCTATTCTCATTTTTCTTTATATTCATTACTCCGCCTTTGCAATGATTCAAGGCGCCGGATGTCTGCTTTTTTCTATCTATCTTAGCTTTGTCCTCGTCTTGCTACTCTATTCTTCAATGTCCTATCATGCGAACGATGTCGGCATCAACAAAATAGTCAAAACGAAGAAGAAGAAGAAGACGAGAAAACGTCGTTGATTTGATGACTATCACTCGTATCCATTCTTAAACTGTCTATGTATACATAGCGCATGCAAAAAACTCATTGACACTTATCGTCGCCGACGCGATGACCACTTTCTACATGGAAACTACTTGAAACAATATGTATATATGTACAGCAAGAGGGAGAAAAAGAGTTAATTGCGGATGTGTATCGATGATTCATTTATGCTTAAATAAAAAGCGAATTGTTTAGCATCAATTACATATTCAAGTCGAATTGTTGACAGAATGTCAATAAGAAATTCTCACTTTTTCTTTTGCAAAGATCATCATTCAATATTCTTCGACGTATTTAGTAAAAAGAAGTCTAACTTCAAAGCAATTATACTCATCAACACTTGAATGATAATTCATGATCGAGTAGTAGTAAAAAGAAATTTGTTCGATTGGTCATTATCATCATCATTAAGATTGGTTAAATATTAATCATTTCGTTGAAATCTCATTGTCTTGATATTGTTTATTGGAGACGAACGTATTTGTGTCCAGATTTTCGTTAGATTATTCCAAATATAGACGAGTTCATTTTTCATGTTAAGTATAAATACAATCGTTTCTTGCAATGATTAATAGAAAACTAATGTATATCGAAATAACCTTGCCGATTGAATCAAATATATAAACAGATTTTGACGTAATATTCATTTAGAAAAAAGTATCCAAGTGATATACATCTATCTATTGAATGGGCATTAATTTCTCATTACCAATCTTTAACATAAACGATCTATCATTCATCAATAAAGTACATACTTGGATATTCATATGTATACATCATGGTAAATACATTTGATTCGAATAGAATTCAATTGTTATGAATACCTTCATAAGATAATCTGAGGAGATATCTATGTATTCTGGATGTAAGATAAATGAACTATCGATTGATCCATGTGTAAGAAATAATGTTCATGTGTATGACCATGAAAATGATAACACGAAGAAAACTGTCTAATTGATGTAATATGAATAATGATCTTCGAAGTTCTATGATATTTCTATTCATATATCTAATTACTGATGATCAATAAATAATTGATGATATTCTATGCTTTTGATAAAAGTTGATATTTGTCGTTTAAAATAACATTTCACTGTTTTTTTTTCTTGGTCACCATAATAGATGTACATGTGTTTTTCTTTTTATTTAATCATAACAATTGATTTTTGTCGTTTTGTTAATTTTTATATCTTCGAAACAGATCTTCTCTCACATCAGAGACTATGAACACAATAGCAGACATATGCGTGTCAAACAATCATTTAAAACTAGTGGACATTCGCGCTGACGCGCGTTTACTTACAATGCGTGTTCGAAACAATTGATAAATCGGTTCGAAAGAAAGATGAACAGAAGAAGCACGATGTCATGAAAAGATAACTGTTGATAAACGTTCAGAAGTATCCAAACGATAGAAAAAAAAAGAGAGAAATTGAATATGTAATGAAATCAGTTCAACGACCTCTTCTAGTCAAATTCAATGATCGATCTATTTAGCCTTTGCCTTGCAATCAACATCATTAGTCGTACACACATCAAAGTCATTGATTTCGATGAGTGCGACTCCTCCTTTTCAACAACTCAGTTGAAACAACAAAGTCATGCACATCTAGACAGTACGAAACGGAAGAGTCAAATCAATGGTCTACTTGCAATTAACAATGTCTTTTGACCAATGTACATCGAACAAACGAAGGAAATGATTGTGACACAATGTTCTTCTGTCAGATTATGCATTGTACTATGCTTAAAGAACAAAAAAGTATTTGTCAATGTACGTATGCGTGTGTGTGTTCATATAGGAAACGACCACATTTCTAAGATGTATATCAGTGTACGAAGTGCGTGTTACAATACGCATAAATGCATTCGACAAAAAACTGATAGTGATTGAACCCGAGAGTTCACACGCACGCAAGGACGTTGGACAAAAGGAGAAGAAAAGATCTCTCTTCATGAATGAGTATAAAAATGTCAGTTTTAATCATAACTGACATAATATGAGATGCCCGGATAGACAATCAATTGATACATTTCTCCTCGTTCTAAATTTTCAGAATAAAGAAAAGACCCTCAAGAAACTTTCAAAATTTCTAGTTTCATCGTCAATCAAGCTAGTTTTCTTTCACTCGTTCTTTTCTTCTTCCGTTTCATCTGTTCGACCCGACCTTATGTCGATAATTAGGTCGTCAGAAGAGAATTGCATCATACATCGCATCCCGTTCGCAGTCCATTAAACAGAGCTCTAGCAATGCAAGAAGCAGCAACAACAACAGCAGCAGCAGCCGCTTATCCTCAACTCATATATGTATTCGTACCACTATGTCTGCATTGGGTTATTGAACAGTCAATCACTTAGCTTAGACATTCATCGGTCGTATACGATGACTGATTTTTCTATCAATATCTGCTTCTCTTTCTCCTCCTCTTCCTTGTTTTTTCTTCATCTCTCAATCATCAATCGTTCCTAGAAATGATTTCTGTTTACACGATTCTTGTTCTTTCACTTCTTATCATCTTAAGTTGCTCCTCCCGCTGAGAACAAGCGAACTATCTTCAAGTCTTTCTCTTAGTCAATCTATCGGTCATCTTACATCATATAAATCCACCTTGTTAATGTGTTTTATACAACATGTCATAAAAAAAAAGAGAAAATTAAAAAGAAAAATGCTCAAATATAGTCACCCGAATACATACTGACCATCTGTCTCCAATCACATTTATATATATGCATATATGTGGACAGGTAGTAGTTCATATACAAATTCAAGTCAATCGATTGACAAAGCGGCGTTTTTGTTCTTTCTCATGGTTAACAGTACAAAATGTTAGTAATTGTTTGGCACTAATACAGACCAATGGACAATCACATTTCTTTTTTCAACTAAGTCGATTAATCAAGCGTCGACATTGTCTCAGTGTTTTACAATTGCTTTTCACTCATTTTTTTTCTTCTTCTTCTTTTGAAGTAAAGGTGTTATTAGTTTTAACTCTCTTTACTATAATCAGTCGTTCACCGGAATACATCATATGCAAAAGAAAACAATTAGAACATCTGCTCGATTTATCTTATTTTAAACATACATACGCACACACACACACACACAAAGAAATCGAAGACATTTCAGCTTACTTTTATTCCTGTCGGCAGATCTTTTTAAATTTATTAGAAAAGTTGTCTGAAGATTGGTGACGACGATGATAATGATGATGACGTTTTGATGTTTCGACGGAGCGTAGTAGATGGCAGTTCTAGCGAGTGAATGAACACCGCAATAGTTATGAGATGAAGAGAAAAGAGAGAGAGAGAGAGAATGAAGGGAAATGAAGAACGACAAAGGAAAGAAAGAGAGACAAGCTAAG
>Ga0209963_1001164_pt1 | contig 16687 bp, 11 predicted proteins | sample ThiBio_1000_biof_2_FD_183957 | JGI IMG/M metagenome (GOLD analysis project Ga0209963, IMG submission 183957) | Wastewater bioreactor microbial communities from Cape Town, South Africa - Thiocy_cont_1000_biof (SPAdes) | ecosystem: Engineered > Bioreactor > Thiocyanate-remediating >...
CGAGCACCGCCACGCCGGCGGCCCGCCCCGCTGTCGACGAGTTGGTGCCCATCGGGATGATCGTGACCTCCGCACCGCCGAGCCCCTCCAACACGCCGCTGATCCGCAGGTGGTCGGAGGTGTCGAGGTCGCCACGGTGGTACTCCTTCATCGGCGGCTGGCCCGCGTAGGCCGCTCCGGCGAGGAGGAACACCCGCTGATGGCCGAGCCTTCGCAAGTACTGGCCGACCTCGAAGCCAGCGGCATAGTCGTCGATGACGACGTAGTCGCCGGCCTGTTCGGAGCCGGGTTCACTGGTCCTGGTGCAGTACACCGTCGGCAGCCCGCGTTCCCTCGCCCGGGCCATCGCGGGCTGGTCGCCACACAGACCCGCGACTCCATCCACGGCTGCATCCTGGATCGCGACGAGGGCGTCCACGTCCGCGGCCGGGACGCTGAGCAGCGTGATGCTCGCGCGCTTGCGTTCCATCACCTCGCTGAACGCAGCCAGCCACGCCACCGAGAACGGATCGGAGAATGCGTAGGAGAGCCGTTCCTCGAACACCACCGCGAAGGTGTTCGTGCGCCCAGAGCGCAGCTGTCTGGCGACGGCGTCCGGGCCCGTATAGCCCATTTTCGCCGCCCGCTCCAGGACCCTCTCACGGAGATCGGCGGACAGCTGGTCGGGACGGTTGAAGGCGTTGGAGACGGTCATCACCGATACGCCGAGCACCTTGGCGATGTCTTGCTGGGTCACTTTGGCCATCTCTCACCTCCTCCGATCGAGCCTCTCCATCCATAGTGAACTTTAACGTTACAGAGATCAAGCCCTCGACCGTCTGTATCGTTAAAGAGACGCGGACGGAAGGTTGCCGGAACGCTGCAGGTCGGCCTACTCCGCGTTCCAGAGGCGGGTGTAGAAGTCCTGTTTCGCCGGATCGCGGGCGATGCCGTACCCAGCCAGGAAGGCCTCTTCCCAGCCGGAACCGAAGTTCCACCCAAGGCTCAACAGCGCGGGCGCCAGGTCGGCCCAACGGTCACCCACCCCGAGCCTGCCGAGGTCGACATAGGCCACGCAGAGTCCGTCCCGGTTGAGAAGGAAGTTCGGATTGCAGGCGTCGCCGTGGCAGACCACGGGATCGAACTCCGGCCAGGGACCGAGCGCCTGCTCCGGCAGCCCTCGCTCGCGCAGTCGGGACGAGACCGACCAGGTCCACGGACAGCCACGCACCGGGACGCGGTCGTGGAAAAGGCGCAGGCCGCGTCCCAACTCGGGCACCACCAGGGCCGGTTGCTCACGCCAGCCTCCGAGGACAGCCGACGTGGCCGCAATCCCGGCTGTCCGTAACCAGCGGTTGCCTGCACCGTCCGCCCCGTGGTCGATCGGCCGCGGCGCCTCGACGAAAGCGCTCACCCAGCGCAGCCGCTCGAACTCCGCATCCGGGTCGAACTCCGCATGCGGCGAGCCGTACTTGACGTACTCGGCACCATCGTCGATCGAGAACGTGACGCCACCGATCTCGTTGCGCCACACCGGCTCGACGGGACGCCCGCAGGCAAGTCCCCGCACGACGTCGGGCACGGCGATGCCGTCGAGCCAGCGGTTCGGGATGTCGGCGTCAGTGCGCGGCGCGGTTTCGGGCGACGACGCTTCGGATCCCGCATGGGACATCTCTGCCACTGAAGACACCTCCGGCTGCCAAAGGTAGGGGTTCGACGCACTCGGCGTCAGTTTTGTCCCGAATCGTTGCGGATGCGGGAGGAAGTGGATGCGTGAGGAGGTCGTCGCGGGAGGAAGTGGATGCTTGAGGAGGTCGTCGCGGGAGGAAGTGGATGCGTGAGGAGGTCGTCGCGGGAGGAGGTCGCAGGGGGGAGGGGAGGAGGCCGCCGCGGGAAGAAGCCACCGCGGGAGGAGGCCACCGCGGGAAGAAGACCGTCGCACCGGAACAGACCGCCGCGGGAGAAGACCGTCGCGGAAGGGGAACCGTAGTTCTCCTGGCCGGTCCGGCACCCCGATGGAGGCTGGTGCGACCGACGGTCGGTCCGCTGGACCACCGGCGGTCGCCTCTGGCGGAGAGCTGGGGTCGCTCTGGCGGAGAACCGAAGGGCGGTCCCGCTGGACGGCCGGCGGTCCGTCTGGCGGAGAACCGAAGGGCGGTCCCGCTGGATGGCCGGCGGTCCGTCTGGTGGAGCGCCGGCGGCCGTCCCGCTGGACGGCCGGCGGTCCGTCTGGTGGAGAGCCGGCGGCAGTTCCGCTGGACGGCCGGCGGAACGTTCCGCTGGACAATCGTCGCCCGTTCGGCTGGGCGGACAGGACCGGACGCGAAACCGTCCGTTCGGGGATCAGAGCGGAAGCAGCTTGAAGATCGGGTCCGGGAGGTGCTTGAGCACCCACATGACGGCCTGGAACGGCGCCGGCACCCAGATCAGGCGCTTGCCCCTGCGGGCGGCGTCGACCACCTCGGTTGCGAGCTGCTCTTTGTCGACGGTGAGCGGGGCCTCCTTCACGTCGGCCGACATCCGCGTGCGGACCTGGCCGGGACGGACGACGAGCACCTTCGGCCCGAACGGTGCCAGTGCGTCCCCGAGGAGCCGGTAGAAACCGTCCAGCCCGGCTTTGGTCGAGCCGTAGACGAAGTTCGACCGGCGGACCTTCTCGCCGGCCACCGAACTCATCGCGATGATCTGGCCGTAGCCCTGCGCCTTCATCTTCTGACCGAGCAGGACGCCGACGCTGACGGCTCCGGTGTAGTTCACCTGGGCGAGGCGTACGGCCTTCGCCTGGTCCTGCCAGAGCTCCTCGGCGTCGCCGAGCAAGCCGAACGCGACGATGGCGACGTCCACGTCGGCGAGCTTCCACGCCGCGTCGATCACAGCCGGGTGAGTGTCGAAGGCAGTGGCATCGAAGTCGAGCACATCCACCTCGCTCGCCCCTGCCGCCTTCAGGGCGGCCACCGTCGACTCCGTGCGATCGTCGCCCGGCTGCATGCCGAGGATCACCCGCAGCGGCTGCTTGGCGAGGTACTCCCCCGTGATCGCCAGCCCGATCTCGCTCGATCCGCCGAGCAGCAGGACGGTCTGGGGGTTGCCGGTCGCGTCGATCATGGTGTCGTCTCCTGTGCTGGATCCCGGGTCGAGCCCGAGATGACAACGGTGGTTGGTGGATGACTAGCGGTGGTTGGTGGATGACTACGGATTGTGGACGTTTGCAGGTGGTGGATAGCTACGGGCTGTGGGTGTCTGCGGGTTGTGGATGCCTTCGGCTGTGGATGCTCACGCGTTGTGGATTCTTGCGGGCGATCGAATTCAGAGCAGGTCGAGGCGGCGGGCCAGGTCGGACGCGAACACCCCGTTCGGGTCGACGCGCCGGCGGACGGCGATCCACTCGTCGATCCGCGGGTACATCGCGTGGAAGGTCGCCGCGGTCGTCCGGGAGTCCTTCGCGGTGTACAGCCGGCCGCCGAACTCGAGGATGCGGGCGTCCAGGCCGTGCAGGAATTCGTGCAGCCCGGCCTTGATCGGGAAGTCGACGCAGACGTTCCAGCCAGCCATCGGGTAGCTCAGCGGCGCCTGGTTGCCTTCGCCGAACAGCTTGAACACGTTCAGGAACGAGTAGTGCCCGGACGCCTGGATGTCGGCGATGATCCGCTTGAACTCCGCGACAGCGGTCGGCGGTACGACGAACTGGTACTGCAGGAAGCCGTCCGAGCCGTAGGCGCGGTTCCACTCGCTGAACATGTCCAGCGGGTGGTAGAAGCCGGTCAGCGACTGGATCTTGCCGGTGTAGTTGCCGGACTTGGCGTACCAGAGGTTGCCCAGCAGCGTGAACGTGTACTTGTTGGCCAGTCCGTTGGGGAACACGTCGGGCAGTTCGAACAGCGGCTTGGCGTTGAAGGCCAGCGGCTCGGCGGCCAGCTTGGGCGCGTGCTCGCGCAGCTCGTCCAGCGTTGCCAGCGAGCCGCGCGACAGCGCCGCGCGGCCGAGCTTCGGTGCCGGTGAGATCGCGTCGAACCAGGCGCTGGAGTAGTCGTAACGGGATTCCGAGCCGTCGGAGTGGACGGCGATGGTCTCGTCGAGGGTGTGGGTCACCACGCCATCGGCGAGGAAGTAGGCGGTCTCGGTGCGGGTCATGTTGAGCTTGACCCGGAGGATGATCCCGGTCAGGCCGACGCCGCCGACCGTGGCCCAGAAGATGCTGGCGTCCGGGTCGTCGGGCGAGCCGTCCGGGGTGAGGGTGAGGATGCGTCCGTCCGCCACCAACAGCTGCATCGACGCGACGTGGTTGCCGAACGAGCCGGCGCTGTGGTGGTTCTTGCCGTGGACGTCGCAGCCGATCGCCCCGCCCACCGTCACCTGCCGAGTACCCGGCAGCACCGGGATCCACAGCCCGTACGGGAGCGCTGCGCGCATCAACTGGTCCAGGCTGACCCCCGCGTCGACATGCGCGATCGCGGCGGACGGATCGATGGAGTGGATGTGATTCAGCGCGGTCATGTCCACGACGAGGCCGCCGGCGTTCTGGGCGACGTCGCCGTAGGAGCGGCCGAGGCCACGCGCCACGATCCCCCGCTTCAGGTGGGACGGCGCGTCCGCGTCGTGGTCGGCGACGGCAGCGACCGCCTTCGCGATCACTTCGGGATCAGGGGTGGACAGCAGCTGCGCCGTCGTGGCGGCCGTCCGGCCCCAGCCGGACAGGCTGGCGGTCGCGGTCGGCAGGTCTTCGAGGACGTTGGGGTTCATCGGGCTTCAGACTACCGTGCGGCCGGGACGCGGCGGACCTGAAGACCGGCCGTCCCGGGCCCCGACCCGGGACCCCTGCACCGACGTGGCGACTCGGGTGCGGGGATCCCGGCGTTCGCCGGGACGACGCACACCCTCCGGCGATCCGTCCCCACGGGTCAGTGACCCTCCAGAACGTCCGGTCCATGACCAGGCGGGCAAACCGGGCGCCGCGCAATCAGTCCTCCACCAGATCGTCCCAGGCCCCGACCCGGGACCCCTGCACCCACTTGACGACTCGGGCGCGGGGATCCCGGCATTCGCCGCGACGACGCACGCCCTCCAGCGATCCGTCTCCACGGGCCAGCCGGGGCGCAGCACAACCCAGGTCATCCCGGGCCCCGACCCGGGACCCCTGCAACCCACTTGACGACTCGGGTGCGGGGATCCCGGCATTCGCCGGGACGACACACACCCTCCAGCGATCCGGCTCCACGGGCCAGCCAGGCGCAGCACAACCCAGGTCGTCCCGGGCCCCGACCCGGGACCCCTGCAACCCACGTGACGACTCGGGTGCGGGGATCCCGGCGTTCGCCGGGACGACGCACGCCCTGCGGCGACCCGTCCTCATTGTGGGTCAGTCGGCCTTCCAGAAGGTGCGATCCATGACCTGCCGGGCGAGGCGGGCGCGGCGCAGCTGGTCCTCCACCAACAGGGACGACTCGCCCTTGGCGTAGCCGAGGATCTGCGCCACCGCGGCCAGGTCGCGGACGTCGGTCGGCAGGGCGTCGGAGGCGCGGCCGCGGAACAGCATCACGGCGTTGCGGATCCGGCTGGCGAGCACCCACGCCTCGCGGAGCGCCGCGGCGTCCCCTGCCGTGAGCAGGTCCGCGTCGGCGGCCGCCGCCAGCGCATCCAGCGTGCTCGGGGTGCGCAGCCCGGGGACCGAGTGGCCCTGCTGCAGTTGCAGCAGCTGGACGACCCACTCCACATCGCTCAGCCCGCCCGGGCCGAGCTTCGTGTTGCGCGCCGGATCTCCGCCACGGGGTGCGCGCTCGGCCTCCATCCGCGCCTTGAGCCGGCGGATCTCGTGCACCTGGGCCTGGGTCAGTCCGTCCACGGGGTAGCGGACGCCGTCGATGTCGGCCAGGAGGGAGGCGGCCAGGCCGGCGTCACCGGCGCCCGGAGCCGCGCGCAGCAGTGCCTGCGCCTCCCAGGTGGACGACCATCTGGCGTAGTAGGCGCGGTACGACTCCAGGCTGCGGACGATCGGCCCCTGCTTGCCCTCCGGGCGCAGATCGACGTCCAGCTGGAGCGCCGGGTCCGGACCCGGCTGGGCGAGCATCGCCCGCAGCCGACTGATGGCGGTGGTCGCCGCGGCGGTGGCCCCGGGCTCGTCGGACGCGAGCACGAACATCGCGTCGGCGTCCGAGGCGTACGACAACTCCTGACCGCCCCAGCGTCCCATCGCGATCACCGCAAGCGGCGGCACGTCGAGCCCCCGGGACGCGACGCCCAGCGCGGCGTCCACGGTCGCGGCGGTCACCGCGGAGAGCGCCGATCCGAGCGCTGCCAGGTCGAGTTCCCCGAGCAGGTCGGCCATGGCCAGCCGGAGCAGCTCGTTTCGCCGGGACGCCCGGATCGCCGCGATGGCATCCTCCGGCGACTCGTGCCGCCCGGCGGCCGACTGCATCTCGGCGAGGATCGCGGCACCGTCCCGGGGAGCCAGGCCCTGCGCGTCCCCGAGCAGGGCCGCGTTCTGGGGCGAGCGCAGCAGCAGGTTCACCGCGTACCTCGACGACGCCAGGATCCGGGCGAGGTGCTCGGCCATCACGTCCCCGTCCCGCAGCGTCCGCAGGTACCACGGCGTCGCGCCGAGGGCTTCGGAGACCTGTCGGAACGCGAGCAGGCCGTGGTCGGGGTTGGGTCCGGCGGTGAACCAGGTCAGCATCGCCGGCAGCAGCTGCCGCTGGATCTCGGCCGAGCGGCTCATCCCGGAGCTGAGCGCCTCGATGTGCCGCAGCGCCGCCCTCGGGTCCGCGTAGCCGAGAGCCCGCAGCCGGGTCTCGGCCGCCTCGCTGGTCAGCCCGACCTCGGCGGACGGGATCCGCGCCACCGCGGCCAGCACCGGCGAGTAGAACAGCCGCTGGTGCAGCCGCAGTACCTGGCGGGTGGTGTTCCGCCACAGATGCATCAGCTCGTCGGTCGCGCCCAGGCCGACGCTGCGGGCCAGCCAGCGCTGGTTCGTCTCGTCGGCCGGCATCAGGTGGGTGCGACGCAGCTGGTAGAGCTGGACGCGGTGTTCGAGCAGCCGCTGCAGCCGATAGGCGGTGCCGAGGTCGAAGCCGTCCGAGCGACCGACGTAGCCGTGCTTGACGAGTGCGTCCAGGGCCTCGAACGTGCCGCGCAGCCGGAGCCGCTCATCGGCGCGGCCGTGCACGAGCTGCAGCAGCTGGACGCTGAACTCGACGTCGCGCAACCCGCCGGCTCCGAGCTTGATCTCGTGGTTCGCGTCCCGAGACGGCAGGAGTTCGACGACCCGCAGCCGCATCGCCTGGGTCTGGGGGACGAACTGGTCGTCGTCGGCGACCCGCCACACCATCGGCCAGACCATGTCCACGAACGAGCCGGCGAGCTCCAGGTCCCCGGCCATCGGGCGGGCCTTCAGCATGGCCTGGAACTCCCAGTTCTTCGCCCAGCGCTCGTAGTAGGCGCGGTGGGACGCCAGCGTCCGCGCCAGCGGCCCGGCCTTGCCTTCTGGACGCAGGGCGGCGTCGATCGGCCAGATCGTCCCGGCGCCGGTGTGGGCCGAGCAGACCCGGGTCAGCGCGCTCGCCAGCCGGGTCGCGACGCTCAAGGCCCGGTCGACGCTGCAGACGGGTTCCCCGTCCGGTCCCAGCGCCGGCTCGGCGATGTAGAGGACGTCCACGTCGCTGACGTAGTTGAGTTCGCCGGCCCCGGTCTTGCCGAGCGCGACGACGCCCAGCCGGCAGTCCGGCCACTCCGGCACCTCCCCTCGCGCCAGGGCGAGCGCAGCCTCGACCGTCGCGTCCGCCAGGTCGGCCAGCTCTGCCGCCACGTCCGGCAGGACGGCGAGCGGGTCGGCCGCGGTCAGGTCGCGGGCGGCGATCCGGAGCAGCTCGCGCCGGTACGCCCGCCGCAGGTCGTCCGAACGGTCCGGTGCCGCGACCGGCTGCTCCAGGGTTGCCTCGGCTCCGATGGCGGCGAGCAGCCGTGACCTGAGCTCGCCGACGCTGCGTCGGTCGACGGGACCGGTCAGCACCTCCAGGTCTTCCGGGTGGGCGCCGAGGTGCTGGCCCAGCGCGACGCTCGCACCCAGCACGGCCGCCAGTCTCGGCAGGACGTCGTCACCGGAGCGGAGAACCTCGAACAGGTCGTCCCGTGCGAGCACGAGACGGTTCATCCCGGCGAGGGCCAGGTCCGGGTCGGCGGCGCTCTGCAGCTCGGCGAGCACGGCGTCGACCTGCGCTGCTGCTGTCCGCTGCGACCAGCCGGCGACGAGCTCGGCTGAGGCAGCCGCGTCGGAGAACCCCAGCCGGGCCAGTCGCCCGGGCTGGGTGCCAATCCTGGTCACCCCCGCGATGCTAGCGTGCGGCTCGTGGCCAGGAGAGTGACGCAAGCCCAGCTCGGACGGCTGGAAAGCGCGGTGGCTGCGCTCGCGACGGGCGAGCAGCAGCCCCCCGCGGCCGAACTGGCGGATGCGGCCCGGACCGCCTGCGCCCTGCTGGCCGTCCGCTATCCCGGGGGCTTCGTCGAGCTCCGGGTGCCTCCGTACGCCGCGGTTCAACTCGGCATCGGCGACCGCGGCCGGCACACGCGGGGCACGCCGCCGAACGTCGTCCAGACCGACGCCGTCACGCTGCTCCGGCTCGCCGGCGGCCTGCTGGCCTGGGAGGACGCCCTCGCGGGCCACCTGGTCCAGGCGTCCGGCATCCACTCCGACCTGTCCGAACTCTGGCCGCTGCGCGAGCTGAGCTGAGGCCGATCGCCCGCAGCGGACGCATAGCTCAACCACAGGTTCGCACAGCAACACCCACAGGCGGCGGCTCTAGCGTTACGAACCGTGAACAGCGCCAGGACGAGATTGACCCGCGATGACTACCGATAAGGCGGGCTTCCCCGCCGACAGCGAGGACCTCCCCGAAGCGAAGGGGCGGATGACCTGGAAGAAGTGGCTCGCCATCGGCCTGGGCGCGGTCGTCCTGCTCGCCGGCGTCGGGATCGGCACCTTCCTGTTGCTGCGACCCTCCAGCACGGCCAACCGGACCTTCAGCCAGGACGTGCAGGTCACCCTGGGCGACCAGACGCAGACCGTCACCTTCGACGGAACCCTGGCACCCCAGAAGGAGTCCGACGTCAACTTCACCGTCAGCGGCACCGTCACGAAGGTCTACGTGACCTCGGGCGAGAAGGTCTCCAAGGGGCAGAAGCTGGCCCGCATCGACGCCACCGACCTGGAGAACGCGGTCGACCTGGCCAAGGCCAACCTGACCACGGCCGAGGCCAACCTGAGCGAGGTGTACGACAACAACGGAAGCAGCGCGGCGGTCACGTCCGCCAAGGCGCAGGTGAGGTCGGCCAAGGCGTCACTGGCCTCGGCGAACGAGGACCTCGACAGCGCGGTCCTGCGCGCCCCCGTCGATGGCACCGTCGCCAGCGTGTCGATCGAGGTCGGCGATACCGTCGGGTCCGGCTCATCGGGCTCCGGTAGTTCGGGCTCCGGCGCCGGCGGGACGGGCCAGTCGTCGTCGAGTTCGTCCAGTTCCGCGCAGGTCGTGGTGATCTCGGCGTCCCGGTGGAAGGTGAGCGGCAGTGTCGGTGCGTCCGACCTTGCCAGCCTGAAGACCGGCCAGAGCGCCACCGTGACCACCGACGCCAGCACCGAGGCTCTCACCGGGACGGTGAGCTCGGTCGGCATCGTGGCCTCGTCCACCAGCAGCGACGGCACCGCGACGTTCCCGGTCGAGATCACGCTGTCCGGCACCCACACCGGCCTGTACTCCGGCACGACGGCAACCGCCGTGATCACCACCGGCAGCTTCCCGAACGTGCTGACGGTGCCGACGGCCGCGATCCGGTCCAGCGACGGTCAGACCGTGGTCACCAAGGTGACGGGCAGCACCACCAGCACCGTCGCCGTGCAGGTCGGGACCGTGTTCGGCAGCTACACCCAGATCAAGAGCGGACTGTCCGAGGGCGACACCGTCCGGATCACGTTCACCCGGCCGAGTTCGACCTCGACCTCCGGCACCGGCAGCGGTGGCGGCGGCGGCTTCGGCGGCGGCTTCGGCGGGGGCTTCGGCGGCGTCCCCGGCGGTGGCGGCATCCCGGGTGGCGGCGGCCCGGGCGGACGGTGAGCGTCGTGATCCATCAGCTGAAGATGACCGGGGTGCGCAAGACGTACTCCACCGGGGTGGTGAAGGTCGAGGCGCTGCGCGGCATCGACCTCGAGGTCGATCAGGGTGAGTACCTGGCGATCATGGGGCCTTCGGGCTCGGGCAAGTCGACCCTGATGCACATCATCGGGTGCCTGGACGTCCCGACGGAGGGCACCTACGAACTGGACGGCACCGATGTCAGCCGGATGTCCGAGAAGGAGCTCGCCGAGATCCGCAACCGCAAGATCGGCTTCGTGTTCCAGCAGTTCAACCTGCTGGCGAGCCTGTCTGCGCTGCGCAATGTGGAGTTGCCGCTCGTGTACGCCGGGGTCCCCGCCCACGACCGCAGGGAGCGGGCTGAGGCGGCACTGGAGAAGGTGGGCCTGGCGAAGCGGATGCAACACCGTCCCGGCGAGCTGTCCGGAGGCCAGCAGCAGCGCGTCTCGGTGGCGCGGGCCCTGGTCACCGACCCGGCCGTCCTGCTGGCCGACGAACCGACCGGCGCGCTGGACTCGCACTCCACCGGCGAGATCCTGGAGCTGTTCGAGGACCTGAACGACACCGGCCGCACCATCGTGGTGATCACCCACGAGCCGGACGTCGGCGCCCGCGCCAGACGCCTCGTGCACATCCACGACGGCCTGCTGCGCGAGCCGGTGCCGGTCGCGGCGTCCGGAGCCACGCGATGATGGGCTGGACCGAGACCGTCCGGACGGCGGTCGCCGCGCTCAACGCGCGCAGGATGCGCTCGGCGCTGACCATGCTCGGGATCCTGATCGGCATCGCCGCGGTGATGCTGACCGTCGGTCTCGGCCAGGGCGCGTCCGCGTCGATCACCAATCAGATAAACTCGCTCGGCTCGAACCTGATCATCGTCAGTCCGAGCATGTCGACGTCGTCGGGCGGCTTCCGCGGCGGCGGCTCGGTGGTGTCCACCCTGACCACGCAGGATGCCGCGATGCTGGCCGATCGCGACGTCGCCCCGGACATCGCGGCGGTCGCACCGGTCTCCCAGGTCTCGGGGTCGCTGCAGTCGTCGGAGACCACCTGGACGTCCACCGTCGTCGGCACGGTGCCCGAATGGACGACCGTCCGGGCGCGCACCGTCGACAACGGCCGGTTCTTCAGCCAGTCCGAGGTGGACGCCGCGGCCAGGGTCGCCGTCCTCGGCTCCACCACCGCCAGTGAGCTCTTCCCCACCGGCCAGGCCGTCGGCCAGACGATCAGCATCAACGGTCAGTCATTCGTCGTGATCGGCGTGCTCACGTCCGAGGGGTCGTCGGGCAGCACGAACAACGACGACACCGTGCTGGTTCCGCTGACGACCTTCGCGTCGCGGCTGTCGACGTCGAGCAGCGCGAACAGCGTCTCCTCGATCTACCTCTCCGGCACGGACGCCGACAGCCTGTCGGCCGCCTACCAGCAGGTGAAGACCGCGCTGCTGGCCTCGCACCAGGTGACCCCGGACAACGCGGACTTCACCGTGAGCACCCAGGCAGCGCTGGTCGAGACGGCCACGTCGATCACCGGCATCCTGACCGCCCTGCTCGGCGGCATCGCAGCGATCTCGCTGCTGGTCGGCGGCATCGGCGTGATGAACATCATGCTGGTGAGCGTGTCCGAGCGCGTCCGCGAGATCGGCCTGCGCAAGGCGCTCGGCGCAACGCCGGGCGTGATCCGACGGCAGTTCCTCGTGGAGGCCGGCATCCTCGGAGTCCTCGGCGGCCTGGTCGGTGTGGCGCTCGGCGTGGCCGGAGCGGCGATCCTGAGCCCGGTGATCGGGATCACGGTCGCGGTCTCCGTCCCGGCGACGCTGCTGGCTCTGGCGGTGTCGCTGGGCATCGGACTCGTCGCCGGCGTGTACCCGGCCTCCCGGGCGGCCAAGCTGGCCCCGATCGACGCTTTGAGGAGCGAATGATGAACCCCCTGAAGTCCGGACGCGTCCGGGCGGTCGCGATCGCCGGGGTCGCGCTGGCCGCGGTGGCGGCCACCGGCCTGGTCGTGGCCAACACCTCGTCGGCGGCCGAGAGCCGCTGGATCACCACGACCGCCACCACCGGCGACGTCACCCAGACCTACACCGCCACCGGCACGGTGACCCGGAAGAACACCGAGACCGCCGCCTTCGCCGCGAGCGGGACGGTGAACTCGGTGAAGGTCACCGTCGGCGAGCAGGTGACGGCCGGCCAGGTACTGGCGACCATCGACACCAGAGCCTTGAAGCTGGCACTCCTGCAGGCCGAGACCACGGTGGCCCAGGCCGAGCTGAACCTGTACAACGCCCAGCACCCGGCGAGCTCGTCCGCCGGCAGGAAGCTGTCCTCCGCCGCGAGCAGTTCTGCGTCGAAGAGTGCGGCCTCCAAGAGCTCGTCCTCGAAGAAGTCCAGCGGGACGGCGGCGGGGCTGACCACTGTCACCTTCAACCTGACCGAACTCAACGAAGCGGTCTCCGCGGTCAACCTGGCCGTGGTCGACGAGGCCAAGCAGTGCGACGCGATCATGGCCTGGGTGAACGAGGAGATGACCGGGTCGGCCGGGTCCGGGACGAGCGGGACGGGTTCCTCCGACGTCTCGCCGGCCAGCACGTCGGGCGGCTCCGACCACGGCACCCCGAACGCGGAGCCGTCGATGTCGGCATCACCGTCGGCATCGGCATCGGCTTCACCGTCCGCCTCGGCGTCCGGCTCGCCGAGCAGTGACGTCTCTCCCGCGGAGGCATCGGCGACCGCGACCCAGTACGCGGCCGCAGCCGACCCGACGGAGGACGCTCTCAAGGCCTGCGCCACCGCGCGAGCCCAGCTGAACACGGCCAATGCCACGCTGCAGACGCAGCTGGCGGCGATCAACGCCGCCGCGAATCCCAGCGACGACAACTCCTCCCCCGGCACCGGCGGCAGCGCGCCGTCCGGCGGTTCCAGCTCCAGTTCGGGTTCCGGCTCCGGCTCGGGTTCGTCCTCGGTAAGCGCGTCCGCGGTCGCATCGGCGAAGGCCAGCCTGCTGCAGGCCAACCAGAAGCTGCAGACGGCCCGGGACAACCTGGCCGACGCCGAGCTGGTCGCGCCGATCTCCGGTGTCGTCGGCACGATCACCCTCAGCGCGGGCGCGAGCTCCAGCTCGGGAACGATCACGATCGTGGGAACGGGCGACGCGGTGGTCACGTTCCAGGTCCCGCTCAAGACCCGCAGCTCGCTGGCCGTCGGCCAGGCCGTCCAGGTCACGCCGGCCGGGTCGAGCACGGCCCTCGACGGCAAGGTCACGAACATCAGCCTGGTCGAGACGTCGGGCACCGCGGGCGACTCGCCGACCTACACCACGACCGTCGGCGTGCCGGATCCGAGCGAGCGGCTCGCCAGCGGGTCGAGGGCGTCGGTCACGGTGCCGGTGAAGTCGGTGACCGGCGTCGTCATCGTCCCGGTCTCGGCGGTGACCCCGACCGGAACCGGCACGGCCACGGTGCAGGTGCTGGCGTCGAGCTCGGAGACGCCGGCCACGACCTCGGTCAAGACCGGGGCCGTCGGCGGCGGATGGATCGAGATCACCGAAGGGCTGGCCGCCGGCCAGGTCGTCGTGATCGCGGACCGGACGGCCGCGATCCCGTCCAACCAGACGATCCGGCGGACGGTCACGAGCTCCAGCAGCTCGTCAACCTCCTCCACGAGGGCGACCACGCGACCGTCAAGTCAACCGACCACGCAACCGAGCAGCCAACCGACGAAGTAGCCTCCGGCGGTCACGGCGTCGGCTGGGGATCCGCTCGCCTACAGGGACGGCAACGAGTGGGTCAGCTCCCACTCGGTGACCTCGCTGCGGTACGACTCGTACTCGGCCTTCTTGTTCCGCAGGAAGAACTCGAAGACGTGCTCGCCGAGCGTGTCGGCCACCAGCTGGGAGTTCTCCATCAGGTCGATCGCGTTCCCCAGGCTGCGCGGCAGCGGGGCGATGCCCAGCGACTGCCGCTGCCGGTCGGTCAGCGACCACACGTCGTCCTCTGCCCCCTCCGGCAGCTCGTACTCGTTCTCGATGCCGGCCAGTCCGGCGGCCAGGACGGCGGCGTAGGCGAGGTACGGGTTGGCGGCCGAGTCGATCGACCGCAGCTCGACGCGGGCGGACGCGCCCTTGTTCGGCTTGTACATCGGCACCCGGACCAGCGCCGAGCGGTTGTTGCGTCCCCAGCAGATGTAGCTCGGCGCCTCGGCACCGGCGACCAGCCGCTTGTAGGAGTTGACCCACGGGTTGGTGATCGCGGTGATCTCACCGGCATGCCGCAGCAGCCCGGCGATGAACTGGCGTCCGACCTTCGACAGGTGGTACTCAGAACTGGCTTCGTAGAAGGCGTTCTGGTCGCCCTCGAAGAGGGAGACGTGGGTGTGCATGCCCGAGCCGGGATGGTTGGTCAGCGGCTTCGGCATGAAGGACGCGAACAGGTTCTGCATCACCGCGACCTCCTTGATCACGACCCGGAAGGTCATGATCGCGTCGGCCATCGTCAGCGCGTCGGCGTAGCGCAGGTCGATCTCCTGCTGTCCCGGGCCGCCCTCGTGGTGGCTGAACTCGACCGAGATCCCCATCTGCTCCAGCAGCGTGATCGCCTGTCGCCGGAAGTCGGCTCCGGGCGAGGTGGTCGTGTGGTCGAAGTAGCCGGACTGGTCGGCCGGGACGGGCACCCGGCCCGGCTCGAGCGGCTGCTTGAACAGGTAGAACTCGATCTCGGGGTGGGTGTAGAAGGTGAAGCCCATGTCGGACGCCTTCTTCAGCGCCCGCTTCAGCACGTAGCGGGGGTCGGCGAAGGACGGCGAGCCGTCCGGGAGCCGGATGTCGCAGAACATCCGGGCGGTGCCCTGGCTGGCGCCGCGCCAGGGCAGCAGCTGGAACGTGGACGGGTCGGGATGGGCGACCATGTCGGACTCGTAGACCCGGGCGAAGCCCTCGATCGCCGAGCCGTCGAAGCCGATCCCCTCGCTGAGCGCACCTTCGAGCTCGGCGGGGGCGATCGCCACGGACTTCAGGAACCCGAGGACGTCGGTGAACCACAGCCGGACGAAGCGGACGTCCCGCTCCTCCATCGTGCGGAGCACGAATTCGGTCTGCTTATCCATGCGATCAGTCTGCCGGGCCGGATGTTTCAGTGGGGTTACGGACGCACCGCTGCGCGCATGGCTAGCCTTCTGGATATGTCCGCCCCGGCCGCGTCCTCCGCGTACCGTCCGGCGTCCGGCGTGCTCGGCTGGGTGGCGGCGTGGGCGAGCCTGTTGCCGCTGGCCGCCTACCGTGCGGGCAACCTGACCGAGTCGGACACCTTCTGGCAGGTCCGCGCCGGGGAACTGATCCTGGCCACCGGCGCGGTGCCCCGGTTCGACTCCTGGTCGTGGACGGCCAACGGCGAGCCGTGGACGATGAACTCCTGGGCGTTCAACGTGCTCGTCGGCATCGCCCACTCCATCGGCGGACTGCCCCTGGTCGCACTGGCGTGCGCCGGCCTCGCCGCGCTGGCCATGGCCGCGGTGCTGCTGCTGGCACGCCGCGTCGGCGCGTCCCCCGCCGTGGCGGCGGTGCTGGCCACCGTGGCGATGGCGCTGCTGCTGGGCTGGTTCTCGGCCCGGCCGCAGCTGGTCGACTACCTCGCCGTCCCGCTGCTGGTGCTGATGCTGCGCGCAGTGGCGAATGGACGCCGGCCGTGGGCGTGGGCGGTGGCCTGCGTGGGCCTGGCGCTGGTGTGGATGAACCTGCACGCCGCCGCGCTGCTCGGGGTCGCCATCGCCGGAGCGGCCGGACTCGTCCTGGTGCTGCGTCCAGTCACCCGCCGCCCGGGGTGGCTGGTGCTCGGCACGGCGGCAGCGATGGCCCTGGCCACGCTGGCGACGCCGTACGGCCTGGCCGGCTACCTGCAGGCCGGTTCCGTCCAGGGCGCCTCGGCCGGGGTGATCACCGAGTGGGCGGCCCTGAACCCGGCGGACCCCGTCCAGTTGGTCGCCGTGCTCGCGGGCGTCGGAGGCCTGGCCAGCGCGGTCCGGCTCCGCGAAACCGGACTGGCCGTCGCTTTGGCGATCACCACTGCCGGCGGGGTGTTCGCGATCCGGCTGCTGCCGATCGCGGTGCTCCTGGCCGTCCCAGCGCTCGCCGCGGTGGCGACCTCGCCGGCGCTGCTGGCCCGCCTGCGGGGTCTGCGGACGGTCACGATCCCGGGGCTGGCGATCTGGCTCGGTCTGGCGGGCTGGTTCGCGGTGGGCGCGCTGATGCACCCCGGGCGTCCGGACGCGAGCCGGTACTCCCCCGATGCGATCGCCGCGATCCCGTCCGGGTGCCGGGTCGTGAACACCTACGAGGTCGGCGGCTACCTCGGCCTGATTCGTCCCGACGTCCTGGTCTCGATCGACTCCCGCAACGACCTCTTCGGCCCCCAGCGGGTGCTGGCGGCGACCCGCCTCATCGAAGCCGAAGGAGCCGTGGGTGCGGGCCTCGCCGGCGCGGACTGCGTCCTGGTGCCGCTGCAGGCCCCCCTGGCCGCGGTGCTGGCCACCGATCCGGCCTGGTCAGCCGCAGCCCGGGACTCGATCCAGGTCCTCTACCTGCGTTCCTGAACCGTCGGGGAC
>Ga0209963_1001171_pt1 | contig 16645 bp, 17 predicted proteins | sample ThiBio_1000_biof_2_FD_183957 | JGI IMG/M metagenome (GOLD analysis project Ga0209963, IMG submission 183957) | Wastewater bioreactor microbial communities from Cape Town, South Africa - Thiocy_cont_1000_biof (SPAdes) | ecosystem: Engineered > Bioreactor > Thiocyanate-remediating >...
AGGTTAAAGACGTTCTTTTGTTTCTTTTTTGTATTCAAAAATGTTGTTTTTTTATCAGGTACGGATTTGAATCCAACAGCTCCATCGACTCGAATGATCAGTTGTCTTTGGGCTTTTTTTACATTGATTATTGTTTCATCGTACACGGCTAATTTAGGTGAAGAATTCGAGATCATTTTTGAAATAGAAACTAGTTCTCATAGAAGATCTTTTCTAGCTGCCTTTCTCACTGTTCAACGTATGCAAACGCCCATTGAAAATGCCGATGATTTAGCTGCACAAACTAAGATTAGTTACGGTGTTCAACGTGGAGGATCGACAGAGAATTTCTTTCGTGTAATTTTAGTGCTTTTTGGAATTATTCTTTTGAATTCATCGATGATTTTTGTTTTCAGGAATCGAAAATCGCCACTTACGAACGTATGTGGAATTACATATCGACAAATCAAGAAACTGTAAGTGTGGCATCGAGTGCAGAAGGTATTAAGAAAGTTCTCGATCCTGAAAGTAACTACGCATTTCTAATCGAATCAACAACAAGCGAATATAATATTATGCGAAATTGTAATCTAACAACAATTGGCGGTTTATTAGATTCAAAAGGTTACGGTTTCGGTGTTCCTCAAAGTAAGAAAACGAAATCAATATTTGCGTATTTCAAGTTATGAAATTAGATTCACCCTATCGAGATATTCTAAGTGATACAATTTTGAAATTACAAGACGAAGGTGTTATACAGAAATATTATAATAAATGGTGGAAGGAAGCATCGAATGTGAAATGTGATCAAGAAGATAAACGAAAAGATATCGCATCGGAATTAGGTTTTGCAACAATTGGAGGTGTTTTTGTTTTGTTAGCCTGTGGTTTATTACTTTCAATGCTTGTTGCAGCTGTTGAATTTAGTATTAAAATACGAAATCGAAAAGGACGACAAGTAAACTATCATCGTTCGTTTTCTTTTGTATTTTTAAATTCATATATCTATAGGTCTCTGTTCTCGAAGAAATGAAACGTTATTTTCGTTTTGCTATATTTAATGTAAGTGCTTCGAAACGACGAGCAAGTATATTTATCAAAGATGTTCCATTACTCGAGCCATACGATTGGAATAACGGACAGATAAAACACTGATACGTACACATGAAAAAAGACGATTCTTTCTTTGTTTTTTTTTCAAATAAATACTGATTTATAGATTGTTGTTATTATTATAATAATACACACGCACACACATGCAAACATTTGCTTGTTATGTTTATACAGAAGACAAATAGTTTGATTATATAAAAACAACGAAAAATAGGGCATATACAAATTTTGAAATAGTGAATAGAGAGAATATCAGATCGAGAAAATGACTAAAGAACTTTTGTCTAAACTAAAACACGAAACAAAAGAAAAAAGTTTTTGTTTGTTTTCCTTCTTATGTATGAATAGAGAAGGAGTACGAATATCAGTTTGAAATACATTGACACGAACAACATTTATATGAGTCAGATGACAGATTAATATCAGTGAAATGAAATGAGACAATTGCACAAAGATGAGCGAGAGAGAGAGAGAGAAGACAGAAAAGGCACTGATCTTGTTTATGTTTCACTTGTTTCGGTTGTGGTGACTGGCACTGTTGATTCCGACGGAGATTCCAATTGAGATGCCGCCAGTGGTGGTTGACTTGGTTGAGGTGAAGCGATCGGCGAATCTTCACCGACTCCTTCGTCATCGTCTAATGCAGTTTCTTTTTCTTTCGAAACTTTGCCTTTACGTTCTTTCGAACGTTTATTTTGAAACCAAACTTGAATAACACGGATATTGAGACCTGTATCAGCAGCTAATTGTTCGCGTTGATTTTTATTTGGTTTTGAACATGAATCAAATGATTTGTTTAAAATCTAAACAGATCGATGAGAATGAGAATAAAAAATGAGATAAACGAACTTCTAATTGTTGTGGTTTGATTGTCGTACGTCCGCCTTTCTTTTCCGGTGCTGTAGATGTCGATTGATTGGCATTGCCAATGGATCCATCCGATTCATTACCTGATTTACTATTTACAGCTTGAGATGTTTGCGCTTGATCATCGTTTTGTTCATCAAAATCTTCACTTTCCGTTCCACTTACACGACGTTTCGTCGGAGGTGGTGTAGATGTTGTTTCAGATGTACCTGGAGCTTTTCCTGTTGTTTCAGTAGATGGTACCATAGTAGATTCTTCGTTCTCAGTTGTTTCTGTCGAAGGAGCACTAGCTGCTGCTGCCGCCTTCTTTTTACTACCACGAGGAGCAGCTGGTTTCTTCTTTTCACCAGTTGCATTGGTTTTTGCTTTAGATTTCGATTTTGTTGGTCGTGTTTCTGGCACGACAATAGGTGTTGCAGATTTATCGTCTGTTGATGGTGGTGCATTAGATGTCATTGTTGGTGGTCTGAAAGGAAACGGTTGGCCAGGCGGTGGTGGACCACCACCAAAAGCCGGGTGAAAACCATACGGAGGCGGATATGGACCTGGAGGAAATGCCGGATTGTAAGCATTTGGAAAAGCGTTATACGCAGCAAAGTTCGGTGTCATATTATACATAGCTGCAATTTGTGCTTGTTGTTGAGCATTGGGTGCTGTTGAAGTGTTATTTGCGGAAGACGATTGAAGGAGAGATGCCGATGGATTATTCATAAAACCTACTTGAGCAAGAAGACTTTGTGAAGCATTGGGATTGAGCGTTCCGTTTGTGACTTTGCTTTCATCGTTATCATCTGTAGTTGAACTATCTTTCATGTCTTTCTTTGATTTTTTCTTTTTCGGTTTTTTTGCTGGTTTATTATCTTCATCGAGATCGTTCTCTCCATCGGTTTCACCCTTCTTTGCTTTGCCTTTTCCACGTGGATTAGTTTTTCGTGGTTTCTTTTTCGGTGGCAATGGTTCATCGAGAATATTCTGTGCAATCACATCCGTTTGTTCAGCTGCAGCAGCAGCACGTTTCTTTCCTTTCTTAGGTTTTGCTTTCGTTGCTGATTCCTGATTAATTTCAACTGGTGGAACATTGAATTGTGGTCGAAAGAATGTCGTCATTCCAGCTGCAGTCTGAGGTGAAAATGGAACGCCTGGACCTGGAGTAACAAACGGAAATGGATAGGGATTATTCGATGGACCTTGTGATTCGAATTCTAATAATGAAGAAAGTGCAGATGGTTTTTGATTGAGATTTGCTGATGAATCCGTAGCATTTGTTGGCGTTGTTTCAGTATGTGCTGGAGTCGTTGAAGGATCAGTTTGCTCATTTTCTGATGGATTTTTATGATGTGCGTCAGTCGAAGATAATATACCAGGTGGTGGTGGAACTGGAAGTCGTGGTTGTAGAGGAAAACCTGGTGGAAATGGATGATTTAGAGGCACATGTTGTGTTGTAGGAAAATTTGGAAGCATGAAATTAGGTGGCATTGGATTTGCTGAAAGACCACTCAATAATGACGATGATTCAGGTATTCTCGGTGGTGATGTCGTCCGTGGCGGTGGTGGTGGAGGCGATGGTGTCGAAGCAGGTTCAGCTTCGGTTTTTTTCTCTTGAGAATTTTTCGTTGTTTTTGTTTTCGTTGCCGGTGATCGACTTCGTTCTCTCTCATCATCCTGCGTTTGCTCCTAAAACCAAAGCAAAACATTCAACTGAATGAGATCACTAAAATCTCAGCAGCATACTTCTTCTGTAAAATCAGTATCATCGTCATCATCGTCCTCGTCCTCATCTTCATCTGTCTCATCATCATCATCATCATCACTTCCACTAGAAAACGTTCGTTTTCTATATCTTGATGTTTTCGTACTTCGTCGATTGCTCGAACGTGTCTGTACAGTTGCAGTTGTCGATGATTTCGATCTCGTTGCTGGCGGTCGACCTTTTCTCTCATTCGTTGTTTGTTTCTGTCGAGTAGCTTTCGCCTTGGGTGGCGTTCGTTTCACAGTCGTATTATTGCTACTATTCTGACGAGATTTCGGTGGTCGTCCCAACGGTCTTCCTGTGCTCGTCGTTGTTGTTGCTGTTGTTGTTATCGATGGTGGTGTTGGTTTGTCATCATTTTGCACTGTCTGTTCTTCGTTATTCAATTGATCGATCGACGATTGTTTGCCGTTAACCGTATTTGAAAGATCGCTATCAGTTGTTTCGTCTTCATCCTGATTGATTAATTTCTTTTCAGGATTTAAACACGATTGACAAACACATTCCAGTTCATTCAATGTCGAGCCATCGGCTGGCATTAATGCTGCTATGTCATTATCTTGTAAAACATGTTTACATTTGAAACAAACGAAACAATCGGCATGATAAATTCGACCTGTACGAACACGTCGAATGAATTCATGAGACTGAATCAGATTTTGACATGAAAAACATCGGTGAATGTATTTCTTGATGAAATCATCTTTGCAATAGAGTTTGCCTTCGCGAGAATAACATTGTTCGTTTAATAGACATCGGCAAACGAAACATCGGACACAATCCGGATGCCAATGACGATCGAGAACATTCGAAATCGTCGGATTGTAGATCGGCTGCGAACAACCTGAACATGAACTCACTGTTGCTGGTGCATTTCGAGATAGTTGACGCATTGGTCGATTGAAATTGTTGTTATTATTGTTATTCATTGAGATAGGTGAAGCTGGAAGTGGTGGACGTCGACGTTGTTGCTGCTGTTGTTGTTGCATTTTGTTTGATTGATTAATTCGAGATTTGAAGATAAATCATGTTTGTAGATGAGTTTTTCTCACGCCAATCCAGTCAGTTGATCTATTGGTGCCATTGAGATGTAGAGTTTGTTGACATATGCACTTCGGTGGATTTTTTGATAGGTTAACAAATGAGCCAATAGGAATTTTGACGTGGAACAAAGAGGGACAAAAAAAGGTTTGAAAAGAAATCAAAAAGATTGAAAAGAAGAACACAAGTCGATTTTTTTATTGCGAGAAAAAATTTTTTTTCCATCTCTGATTGGATCTTCGAATGACCATCTAAATAAACAATAAAGTCAATCAATCAATTAGTTCCATTTTGAAGGAGAATGATGACCGGTCCAAACACAAGCTCTCGTTCGACACAAAAAGAAACCAACGGAAATCAATATGTCAATTCCGATTCCACATCGAGCTTCGTCGGATTTGCTAATTTACCCAATCAAGTTCACCGAAAAATCGCCAAACGTGGCTTTGAATTCACACTTATGGTTGTCGGTATGGTTTTTTTTTGTTTTCCTATTCGTATCTCTTCGACTTTTCTCTTGTTGTCGTCATACAGGTGAAAGTGGCCTCGGCAAAGCAACGTTAGTCAATAGTTTGTTCCTAACTGATCTCTATCCCGAACGGCATATTCTCACTGGCCAAGGTTCGATTTCTTTTTGTGTTGATTTATTTCTTTTTTTTAATCTTACTGATTGAATAGAAAAAACTCGTCAAACGGTTAAAATCGAAGCGTCGACCGTTGAAATCGAAGAACGTGGTGTCAAAGTTCGTCTCACTGTCGTCGATACGCCTGGCTACGGCGATAGTATAAACACAACTGATTGCTACAAGTCAATTCTCAATTACATCGACAATCAATTCGAACGGTATCTCAACGATGAAAGCGGTCTCAATCGTCGAAATATCTCGGACAATCGTGTTCACTGTCTTTTCTATTTTATTTCGCCATTTAGTCGCGGGTTGGTTTCTTTTGCTAAAAAGTCAAACAAAGAGAAAAGCTATTCCCGAAAATTTCAGATTGAAACCGTTGGATATCGAATGTATGAAAGCATTGCATCACAAAGTGAACATCGTCCCGATTATCGCGAAAGCCGACGCGTTAACACGCGAAGAACTTGGTCAAATGAAGCAAAATGTTCGAATATTTCCGAGAGAAAACTCGTTTTTAAACAATGTCTTGTTCTGTTTTAGATTCTCGAGCAAATCCGTGAGCATAAAATTCAAATCTATCAAATTCCCGAATGTGATTCGGATGAAGATGAAGATTTCAAAGAGCAAAATCGTCAATTAAAATCAGCGGTGCCCTTCGCGGTCATTTCATCAACGCAAACCATCGAAGTCAAAGGCAAAAAGGTTCGAGGTCGAATGTACCCGTGGGGTTTAGTTGAAGTCGAAAACTCGGATCATTGTGATTTCATCAAGCTTCGAACGATGCTCATGTAAAAATAAGACAAAAAAAAGTTTTTGATTTTGTAAAGAGAAATTCGTTTGTTTAGAACGCATATGCAAGATCTTCAAGAAGTGACGCATGAAATTCACTATGAAAACTATCGATCGGACAAACTTCAACCGAAGAAGAACAATCTTCGTTCGAATGAAATCGACGCCGATGAACAACAAAAGAAATTAATCAAAGAAAAAGACGATGAAGTAACGTTTTTTGTCAAAGTTGTTTTCATCGAGTACATCTCGTCTTTTGTTTAGCTTCGTCGAATGCAAGACATGTTAGCGAAAATGCAAGGTCAATTAGCTGAAAAACAGCAACTCATCACGCCTTAATCGAAATCTGCTACTGCTTCTTCTTTTTTTTCTGTATTAATCACTAGTATTTGCAATCATCTTATTCTTCTGCATGTGTCTGATATTTACATGAAATAAAATTTTGTTACTATAGAAATTTCATTCAGTATTTTTTTTGTCTAAATATGCCAATCGATTTGTTGATTGCGAATAGTTTAATCATTGTTTGTTGGTTAACTCGAACGAAGATTCGTTCGTGGACAGTTCAACTCGCACGATCGATTGAATTCTATGAATTAAGTTATATGTTAATTCACGATCGAATCAAATATCTTTTACATCAACGTGTTAAACGACGAGAACAGAATCGAATCGAACGAAATTTATTATTCTTTTCACGACCTGACTTTTCACATGAAATTAATGTTCTCTTACGAACTCGATCGATCTAATCGCTATATATATATATTTACTATGCAATATTTGCTATCATATGTTGTATATAAACATTGAGTGTCACTTGGAAAAAGATTAACTCTGATTCCGAAACAATCACAAGAAAATCTTTCGCCTTTTACTAAAGATTTCTGTGTTTCGGAATAATTCAATGAGTCTTATAGACTAATTTTTCCTCGGCTCGTTTTCTAGCGGGCTTTCTTTCAATTCTCGAAGACAGGAAAAAAAACAGAATTGTTTCCCTTGTGTTGTTAGATCATCATCTAATTAACGTATATTCTTCTCGAGAGTGGCAACCTTTACCATAATTAACTTCAGTTAAGATCCCCAGAGGGGAAAGAAATCTGATCGTCGATGCAATGTTGTATATTCGATTGTTTTCTTTTTATCTTATCTCACGAAATTCTAAACTGAACACAGACTGATTCGAAATACGCAATATTTATTTAAATCATACGTGTATACATGTACAAATGTCACTGTATAGAATAGAAAAAAAAACGAAGAAGAAGAAGAAGGAGAAACACAGGAGATAAAATAAATAGAAAATAGGATGTGTAGGCGTGTATGTTTGTTAAACATCATCCCTGAAAATGAGAAAATTGAAATTGGAAAACGACTGAATTGATTTGATTTGATATTTACCGAATATATTCGACGTAATTAGCAGGAACCATGCCTTTATCGCCGTAACTATTTCGTGCTAGCCACCATAATGGTTCGACTTTTTTAATAATCATTAAAATTTGACCTTTTTTGAACGGTAAATCTTCATCATCCTGAGAAAATGAAATCGATTTTTCGTTGTAATTGAATATTTTCTCTCGCTTACTTTTCCTTCGAATTTATATTTCGTTCGAACTTGTGTTTTTGGATGCTACAAAAAATGAAATCGATTGATTAATAAAATAAATATATTAGATATGCGCTTACAATTCGAAGTAATGGTGACGTATCAAGTAGACGTTGTTTGTAAAACGTTAATAATTCTCTCATATTTGAAAAGGTTTTATCACCAATTTTGTAGATTGATTGAGTGGGATTTAGCGTGACATTGATTATATAATGACTTACTTTTGAACCTTCTCTAAACATGAACAACGAACAAGTGAGATGAAACTAATTTCTCAATCGAAAAATATTAATTTACTTGACACAAAGAACAAGATCGCCCTTAATAGTACCACTGGGACGAACGAGAAACGTTCCGTCCGATTGATTTAGTAGTGCATTGATTGCGTCATCACGCGTGAATTCATCGAATAGCCAACTAAAACAAAAAGTGCAAGTGAAAAAAAAAAGATTAATTTTTGGTATCTTACGTGTCTTCATCGCCGGCATCGAAGTCGGGTAAAGGTAGAGTGGACGTAGCTGGTTTTTGACCTATAACATTATTCATTCCATGTGTTCGATCTAAAATACACGAAAAGAAAGACTGATGCGTTTATCCCTGTACAAATAATTGTTCGAACCTGTGATCGTCATAGCGCAAGGTGTTGAACTTTTTTTTTTCGATGTTGACAAAAGAGTAAGGATGATTAATTTTCTCGACGGGTGGGTAAATAAAGCCGAGAGGTTAGGTGATGGTAACGATAGTAATAAAACTAAATCGATATAAAGAAGAAGAATAAGAACAAGAAGAAGAAAAAAAGGCAAAAAAGAGAGTGCAGAGAGAAGGAGAGAGAAGAAAAAAAAAGACAAAGAGAGAACGAACGGCTATCGGTAGGCAACTTATGGATGACGTGATCTTACAGGTCACCATCTTCTCGTTCTTCTCTTTTTCTTCTTGTTGGCTAATCGTTCTCTTTGAGCCAACAAATGCAAGAAGAAATCTGCTTTTCTTCTTCTTCTTCATCATCTGTATCCACTAAATAGACCCTCTTATAAATGGCAAACAAAAGAAAATATCAAAATGAAATGAATATTTGTATTTTTTATTTCTTCTCAATTTAATTTATATATAGACAAATGAGAATCTGTGTCATTTATTGATGCATACTTGCTTGATACCCTTTCGTCAGTTAAATGTGAGAGAATGTATATCAGATACAAAACAGAGCAGTTTGTCCTAGTAGGTGCAGAGCCTCAGTCTATGTGCTTATCAGTTTCAATCTTTAAATAAAATGAAATGTGGGTGGTATTGCATTGCACATAGACATATACAAAATAACCGATTCGTTTCTTTTTTGTGTGTTATTTTTGTTGTTAGGTCGATAAGTAAATGGATGACTTGCTTGATTGCTCATTGGACTCATAACATACATATGTATGCATAAAAAGATCATGATGTAATAATAAATCGTATATTTAGATATCCAGATGTTGCCTATAAGAGTAGACAACAGCAGGAGATGATGGTGGTTGTGGTGGTGCTCTTGTTGTATCATTTGTTCTTATTGAGAAATTCGAGCAAAGATGAAGAAGAAGAAGAAGAAGAAAAAAGACTAAGGACATGTTTGTTGACAATAACTATGTTTTAAAGATGATTGATGACAAGTCATTTCGTTCGTGATGACAACTCATGGAAGTCTATGTATTAGTTGTTGAAAGATGCATTCCTAGTTCATCTATATCAAGGCTAGACTTGCTGATAAACAGACCTTCGATGTTAATAATCATTTTATTCCACCAAGGCATTGATCTTCTTTGCCTTGAAGATACTTAGTAAAGCATTCATTTATCTCTTCTGTTTCTCCTAAGCATATCTGTACACACTCGAAATAATGTTCATTTCTTTTTCTTCTGTCTGTTGATCGACAGTAGCAGATTTGTTTGATTGCCCGGTAAATAGCTTTGAAGAAAAAAATAGTTCATTAGCATTCGATGCAAATACAAGGACAGTAAAGATATGTCGAATGGTAACCTTTGAAAATCAATTCGACATTCTGTTCTCTTATCTCTACTTGACCAATTCAAGTACATTATCAAACTAATAAAATATGTCGAACAATGAAGTCGTTTCTATGTAATCTCATTAGAATTCGAACAAATATTATCTTTCGTTTCGTCTCGTTTCGTTTAAAAAAACCCGATGAGTTTTTCTTTTTTTTGTTTTCATCATAAACATAAAAAAAAAGAAACAAAAAAAAATGAAAACTGAACGTAGTCTATACAAGTGCGTCTAAGTACGAATCATTTTCGAACGATTTAACTCGTCATACATCGGAAGTAATTCGATATATCGTGAGCCCATATAATTCTTATGAAAGCTAAAAAAAGAAAAAGAATTATCGATGAGTGAGACAAGATGATTAAAAATTACGTCATAGCTTCGGTTGCTTCTTCACGAGAACCGAATTCCGCATACCAAACAGGCGGACGACCACGAGGCGTCTCTTCTGGTTCAAGTCGAATCGGTACGACCGGTTCGAAGAACTAAACGATTTTCATGACAAAATATAAACAAAATCCGACGAATTTTACTTTATAAATATCGTTTTCACCAGCTTCAAATGGCACACCACGTAATTTGATTATAAATGCTACTGATACTGGACCTAGAGACAAACAACAATCGAGATTTCGTATAAAAATCCATTGTCCTACGTTTAAGTGATCCATTTGGATAATTATTTCCTCCGATACCGTCGTATGAATTGTAATCATTCGTCGGTGGCAATGACATTGGCGGACCGTTATGATAGGAATTGAGATTATTGTAATTATTTCCCATGTTCATATGTCCATTTTGATTCATGTAATTGCCTTGATGTGATGTTGGCGGTGGTAATGGCTGAGAATTTTGACTTCCTTTTGGTTTCGTCGGCGATTGATTATCGGCAACAATGGCTGACCGTGCTTCGGCATATGTTGATTTGAAAACCTCGATATAACTATTCGAAAAAGAAACATTGCGATTAACAACAAACAATGAAATGCTAAGAAAAACAAAATCAACAGAATAATAGCGAGAAACTCGATGTTATTTGTGTCTTAGACGAGATCAAGGCTGGGAGAGAGAGAGGAGTTTTGAAAAATATTCTATGCAAAAGCAACGAGAGTTTTAGAGAGGAAATGAAAATCTTCTTCTACTAAAAGGAAATATTCTTTATTTATTTTTTTGCGGACTGTTTACCGTACCGACGCCCCATATTCTTGCGATTGTATTCCAAAGCTCGTAGGGCATTGTTCATGTTCGTAAACGCGACGAAAGCCTCGCCTGCCGGTTTGCTCGCAGAGATGTGTACACCATTCTGAGCTATGTCGAGTCCTACAAGGTGATTCAATCCCAAAAAAACACGTTACATATTTATCCTTTCATAAAAATCATCGTTATATATTGGTCAGCCCGATATTTCACATCCTTTTTTTTTTGCTCAACTACGAACCGTTAAAAAAATTGATCACATCATCTTTGCTTGCGTCATACGGCAAACCACGAATTCGAACGACGGCTTCTTGCCAATTGTCGTTCGAGGATTTGTTCGATGAGTTATTCGATTGATTCTTCGTGTCGAACATATCTTTCGAATTCGATTCGAATACTTCGATGTAACCTGAAAGCAAAAACGGCTCGATCTCAGTGCACAATGAAATATCTAGCAAATTACGTGCGCCCATCATTTTCTTGTCGAAACTCTTCGCTTTTTCGAAATCTTCTTTACTTTCGAATGAAACAAAACATTCGCCAGTCAATCGACCTTGATCATTGGTCACAAATTGTGTTTGACGAATATTACAGCCTGCAAAACACAGTCTCCTTTCACCTTCGATTCGATTTTCACATCAAACTACCTTGAAGAAAATTTCTTATATCACTAACATTGGAATTCCACGGCAAACCACGAAGACGTACTACGTAATTAACACCGTTCATCGTCACAGTTGAATAAATGTACGAAAAAATGAGACTAATTTATGTGCGATGAATATACATAAATCGTTTGTTGTCGATAAACAGCCAATGATGGATTAACATGACTAGCACATCTATGCAAAACGCTTCGAGCCAATCGAATGCGATTCTTTGTCTCACAAGAATAGAGAAAAAAAGAAGAAACTAATAAGTCAATAGGTCAGAGTCGACTTGTTTGATTGATTGCACGTGTCCGACAATACATCGAATTTCGATCATGGACGGTCAGGATCCAGGCTATGGTCAAGGTATACCGCCTTCGACACCGACTCATTACACGCCGATGATGCCGATAGGTGCTTCGCCATCGGTGCCACCGCCATTGTCCTTGTCGTCATCGGATGTGAAATACAATCTCTACGATACGAGTATGAACGAAAACAAGCCGTTTAATGACGTCAACGGAATGCTTCAGCAGATTATGTCGATTGTCGATCAAAGTCTCGATGAAGCTCAAGCTAAGTGAGTGTCGGATTGACGAGAGTTTTTTTTTTGTTGGACCAACGATGAATTCTGTTGTTTAGAAAACACGCATTTAATCAAAGTCGACTTAAACCCGCATTTTTTCAAGTTCTCTGCGAAATCAAAGAGAAAACAGGTAGATCGATCCTCTCCTTCAACATCCTCAATCTTGTGATTTTTCTTAGCAATCAATCTTCGAAATTTACCCGAAGACGAACCACCTGACTCGCAATTGATGCGTCTCGATAACATGTTAATCGCCGAAGGTATCGCCGGACCCGAACGAACCAGTGGTTCGACGTCAGCTGCAAGTGCGAATGCAGCTGCAAGCATCAACGATGATTCAGCGCTCGAACACGGCGATTATCGAGCGAAATTAACTCAAATTCGACAGCTTTACCACAGCGAACTTGAGAAATATGTAAAATTCAAATCAATTTTGAATTCGTTTTGATGATTTTATTTGTTCGATTGTAGGAACAAGCATGTAATGATTTTACTAGTCATGTTATTAATCTCTTACGTGAACAAAGTCGAGCTCGGCCGATTTCACCGAGAGAAATCGATCGAATGGTTATGATCATTCGAAAGAAATTCTCGTCTATTCAATTACAATTGAAACAGAGCACGTGCGAAGCGGTTATGATACTTCGTTCGCGTTTTCTCGACGCGAGGTAAGACGAAATTCATCAAAACCAAACTTTGTTTATTTTGCTCCTCAAATTAGACGAAAACGTCGAAATTTCAGTAAAACAGCGACCGAAGTGTTAAACGAATATTTCTATTCACATCTATCGAATCCTTATCCAAGCGAAGAAGCCAAAGAAGAACTCGCTCGTAAATGTAGCATCAGTGTTTCACAGGTCAGCAACTGGTTCGGCAACAAACGTATTCGGTATAAGAAAAACATCGGCAAAGCTCAAGAAGAAGCCAATTTGTATGCATCGAAATTAGCTAATCAAGCCGCACAAGGTATCGGTGGTATGCGTCGAGACAGTGACAGTCCTCAGCATGGTACGAGCTTTGATATTGGCAAAGAAAGAATTTCTGTCTGAATTTTGACTTTTTTAGATAAATCTGCACGTAAAATTCGGTCATCACGAGTCAAAAAATAACTTCTTTCAATCGTGTGCAATGACAAACAAAAGCCAATTTGTATTTCTAATATGCATATGCGCTTTGTCTTTCTATTGAATCTCTGCATCATCTAAACTGATCTTCGTCATTATTCATCTACATTTTATTCGATATTAGTTTGTATAATTACATTTTCTCTCTCTCTGTTTTGTTTATCTAGTATTTTACGCTTTGCTCATGTCGAGTTATTTTCGAGTGTGTAGTGCTCTAATTCTTTTTTTTGTACAGTTTAGTTGTCGTTTTTTTTTCTTGTTTGGAGAAAAATAATATAAATCAAATCGTCAAACTAAAGAAAACAACTAAGAGAAGAAGTCTATTCGGAGAGGGGTCGATTGATGAATTGCAAAGATGAGTTCGACAACAATATCGAGCTGTGCCCATGTAAACACCACGAACAATCATCGTCGGATCATTGTAACTATTCTGTCGGCAATCAGCTGATGCACCACGTGAAACAATTTGCTTGTTATTTGCACCTGATCGCCAAATGATTTTCTACAAATGCAGAAAATTGATTCAGAGAACAAACATGGGGGAATTTATCAAAACACTCACATAACACCATTCTTCTGACTGAGCTATGATAGGAGTACCACGTTCGGTATTTAAACAATTCTTACATGAATAACAGTCAAAAGCATCCGATGTAATCAGATGAAAAACTAGAAAATCAATAACTATGAGACAGTAAATAGGCAGACAAAGTTCATACGAAGAATGATGACAACGATCGTAGATGTCGATTGCATGGCTTATAAACGCACGAAAGAATAGTGAAGTGTTCGAATAAAACCTTACAAATCGATTTTCAATTCTTCTTCGATGAACATCGATATATCAAGTAGTTGACTTTGTTTATGCAAAATAGATTCAAGTGGAAATCTTTCTCAGATGAAATTTAATCGAAAAAGAGAACAAAATGAAAAAAAACGCGAACTGGGTTTTACAAGAGGTAAAAAGTAAAAAGTAGTCTTTAGAATCCAACGCTCGGTGCCGATGATTGTTGAGCTAGAAGATCGCGAATTTCTCGTAGAACTTTAACTTCTTCAGTTATTTCCATTGCGATTTCGACTTGTTTCTTTTCTTTCTTGCTTGCTGCTATTCGATACAATTTATTAGCAGCTTTCATAACAAAAAATAACGCAAATGCAACGATAATCAATGTAATTATTGCTTGAATAAATTTTCCATAACGAATTACAACAGGTGGTTGTTCTTTGTAAACAAAATTCTGCATTTTAATCGTTAAATTAACGAAATCGACACCACCTAGAATAAGACCCAATGGTGGAGTAATAATATCATCGACTAATGATTGAACAACTGTTGTAAATGCTGTTCCAATAACAACACCGATTGCTAAATCCAAAATATTGCCTCGTGTAGCAAAACTAGAACAACAATTCGAATCATCTCTCTTTCTCGAGAGTTTCAATTCATTCAACGTACGATTTGAAATCTTTGCAGAAATTGAAACAACATTGTTTGGCACGTGCCATTGGGAAAAGTAATGTAGTAGAAAGACGAGTCAAGAATTACTGTCTGTATATATCCGAAGACTGAGAAAGAAACAATCTTCACCCAAAAAATTTACCCTTGAGTAATACGCGTTTTGTTTATCTTTCTTATGCACGCAGAAAACGTAATCATTAACTAATATTACTAAAATATACATATGGAATGATATTTCTATAGAAGAACACATACCGAGATAAACTCTCTCTCTGTTTGCTTTTATGCGTACATTCGTGTTTTTTTGCTCGAAATTAAATCTGACAGTTACAAGATATTTTTATTTGAAGTACAAAAAGAAAAAAAGAAAAGGTTATTCATTAGTGTAATAGTTGAAATTGCTTCGAACTTTACTGGTTAAATATTCGCCGTAATAACATTCGGGTATTTGTTCACTGACGCGTAATTTAACGTCAAGATTCGGTTCGAAAAAGAACGGCGTTGAAATACGCGATCGTGCCGGTTCAACGGGACTGACAACGCAATGTCGAGTCGAACGATATTTGTTATTTGTTATAAATTGAATAATATCACCGATGTTACATGTCAACGCAATTTGTTCTTCGATAACAATTGGATCGGCTGACACGTACGTCGCTTTCGATGCGTCATTAGTTCGAACATGAAGACAATTATGTGAATCGAGATCTTGATTGACAAATGTCAACCAACCGTAATCCGAATGTTCGCCACAACCGTGACCAAATTCCGGTGATTTACGTTCGTTAGGTGGTACAGCTGGATAACGAATGCAACGAATAACCTAAACAACGAATTGTTTTTTTCATTCGATTGAAGATATTTTTTGTTTTTACTCTACCCAAAATGAGTCATTCATTGTCGAATGAAAGTAATTCAATGGTAGATTCAATGAAAGTGCAATGGCACGCATAACTCGTTCGCCGGCGTGTAACATTGCGTTTGTATATTCTTCGATCGTTTGTTTAAAGATTGGTAATTCGTTTGGCCATGGATTTGTACCCAGAGCTAATTCTCGATAATCAGGCAGATTTTTTTGCGTGGAATGTTCGTCTGCAAATTGCAAGCGAAGCGGATGATTAGCGTCGAGTTCTCGATAGAGATCGAAGCCTTCATGACGGTCACGTTTGGCATTCGTGACATTTTCGCCAAGACTTTGATAGCCTCGGCCGAGACCGCCGATTTTATTCGTTGAATAATCTGAATTGAGAAATAAACGAGTTGCATATTGATTTTTGATTTTGTTGTCGAGCTCGAACAGTTGACGAGTGACGGACAATGTTCGAAGAAGCAAATCATTCGGAACACCATGACCGATAGCGTAGAAAAATCCGACATGTTCACAAGCATTGGCTAATCGATCGATGATCTCTCGAGGATATTCATTGGCTTCGTTCGAACTGCCGAATGACGAAAAATCGATAACAGGTAAAACAGGATTCGTATGAAGAACTAAATCCGATTGAGCATGAGTAGCATTCGAACGTTGCACAAGACGAGTGACAACCGGTGTAAACTGTTTGAATAACAATGATGAAGACGAACGCATTTTTTTTTGTTATGACGATTGTCATCTGACTTATTCGTATATTTATTCTCTTTCGAAAAGTTCTTATCTACCGTATCGAATCAGAAAAGCATCTTATATCGTATCACAAATAAGATATTCAGTTCTGCTTATCTTTTAAGATCAAAGTATTTTATTAATATGAATAAGAAAAAAAAATATCTGACATATATCGAATGATCGTCTATTTATCTTTTGAAGTAAGATGA